>Ga0256405_10001038_pt1 | contig 82237 bp, 80 predicted proteins | sample RumenRJG_02DNA_FD_189096 | JGI IMG/M metagenome (GOLD analysis project Ga0256405, IMG submission 189096) | Bovine rumen microbial communities from Lethbridge, Alberta, Canada - RJG_02 | ecosystem: Host-associated > Mammals > Digestive system > Stomach > Rumen | place: Canada: Alberta... | reverse complement strand
TTACGGGAGTCAATGTGGTATCCAATTCCTTTGCCGATGAGTGCATAGCAAAGCTGCTGCTGGAGATGCCTCTGGCGGAACTGAAACGACGCACCACATTCCGTGGCTTGAACCCCTTGGCCGAACGTAGTGTTTTGGTAGCACTCCAGCGAAGATACAAAGTGCTGTCACGACTTTGACGCCCCCGGCAACCTGGCCCACTACATGGTGGAGCACACCCCCATGCACGCCTGGCCCATGAGCGGCGGAAAGTTTGACATTGGTTCGTTGGATACGTATTACGAGGCAGTGAAGCGATACGGGACTGAGTGGGGCCCAGCTGTTTCCTTGACGCGGCTCAGTGAGGGCCTGGCTGTTTCCTTATCCTGAGCTTGTCGAAGGAAGGTAGTGGTAAGATAGATGTAAGGTCGATGGTTCGACGGAACTTGGAACCTGAAGGCTGCGAGTAAGCGAGAGGAGAGGGAGCTCGCTCACTATCCCGAGCGAGAGCAGGCTCGACCGTAGGTCAAACTTGAAACTATTAGGGGCCGATGAGCAACCGCTTCAGGCACAAATGTCAGCAAGCTGCCATTAGAGCCTTCCGCTTGAAAAAGCGGTAGCAGCCACTTCTTCGAAGAGGCTGAATTAACGATTAACAAGTTAACAAATTAACATCAGGCGATATTTCAAAAATGAACATACTTTTAACAGGAGGAGCAGGATATATTGGCAGCCATACTATCATAGAGCTTGATAAGGCTGGCCATAGCGTGGTTGTAGTAGATAATCTGGTGAATAGTAACCCGGAGTCACTACGACGGGTATCAAAGATAATTGGTAAGGAGATCCCTTTCTATGAGGTTGATGTCCGCGATAAGGATGCACTCTCCAAGGTTTTTGATGAAAACAAATTTGATGCAGTTATTCACTTTGCTGGATTAAAGGCAGTAGGTGAGTCTGTATCTAAACCTTTGGAGTACTATCATAACAACATGACAGGCACATTCATCCTTCTGGATGTAATGCGCCAGCATGGCTGCAAGAACATCATCTTCAGTAGCTCTGCTACGGTATATGGAGATCCTGCCATCATTCCTATTACGGAAGAATGCCCAAAGGGTCATTGTACAAACCCATACGGCCAGACCAAGAGCATGCTGGAAGAGGTGCTGATGGATGTGCAAAAGGCAGACCCTGAATGGAATGTGGTTCTGTTGCGTTACTTCAATCCTATTGGTGCTCATCAGAGTGGTATGATAGGTGAGAATCCAAATGGCATACCTAATAACTTGATGCCATATATTACTCAGACCGCAGTTGGTATCAGAAAAGAACTGGGAGTATTTGGTAATGACTATGACACTCCAGATGGTACAGGTGTGCGGGACTATATCCATGTTTGCGATTTGGCATCAGGCCATGTCGCTGCTTTGAAAGCCATTGAGAAGAATTGTGGCCTTACTATATACAACCTTGGTACTGGTCATGGTTATAGTGTATTGGATGTGGTGAAAGCCTTTGAGAAAGTAAATGGCGTCAAGGTGCCCTATATTATTAAACCTCGCAGACCGGGCGACATTGCTACCTGCTATTGCAACCCTGCAAAGGCAGAAAAGGAACTTGGTTGGAAAGCACAATTCGGTATTGAAGAAATGTGCCGTGATAGTTGGAACTGGCAGAAAAAGAATCCAAATGGGTATTGATTGTAGATGTTTCTTGAATAACAAATAATTATACATACATGACAGGCATCAATAGTTATGAGAAAGGTTGTTGTATAACCAGTAATGGGGGGGGCAGATTTATGGATTTGATATTCTTAAGATCTTCATGGCCACGATGATTGTGGCAATTCATACAAAAGCTTTTTATGATGTTGATATTATTCGGCGTCTTACTCAACCTTTTTTAGATTCTGCGGTTCCTGTCTTCTTTATTCTTTCTTCATTTTTCCTTTTCAGGAAGATGGATTCAAAAGGGTATTCATGGTCGATTTACGGGTCTTTTCTTAAAAGGATAATTGTATTGTATGCATTTTGGTTTATTGCTACATTGCCTTTAACCTTATACAGCAAATGGTATTATTTCGATTATAGTTTCCCGAAGATTTGTTGGTTTGTTTTGAGAGATTTTTTGTTTAGTTATACTTTTTCTGGAAGTTGGTTTTTGACAGCGTTGATAGTTGGAACGTTTTTGGTTTTTTTGTTAAAGAAATATTTTAAAACGCCTAGTTTCATTTTGACAATTATTGCGTTATTGTTTTTTACTTATGTAAAAATGGTGTCATATTGCCCTGAATGGATGCAGAAACCATATTTGTTTATTCAAACAAACATACGTGATGTGGTGGAATTGACTCCTATTACTGGTTTTATTTGGTGTCTGGTTGGGTGTGTATTTGCTGAAGGAGACTTATTGAAGAGGATAACTATAGGATTAAGAGAGTCGGTTATTGTAATAGTGTTCATGGTAATGTACTTATTGACAGTATTTCTCCCATCACAATGGGCATTCACGGCCTTACCTTTTTTGGTTTTGTCCATTATTCTTTTTGCTTATTCATTGTCTCTTAGGCCGAGTGATGTATATTTGAAGCTGCGAAACATTAGTATATTGATATACCTGATTCATTTTCCGCTGTTAAATATTTCAGTTCTATTACCAGCGAATTGTCCTCATATCGTTTATTACTTAATAGTTCTTATTGGTGCATTATTGGTGGCTTTGATTATTCTAAAACTTGAAACCGTCAGGATCTTTAATTTTTTGAGATATAGTCATTGAAATAACTCCATAACATATGAAAGGAATTGTTCTTGCCGGTGGTTCCGGCACCAGACTTTACCCTATCACAAAGGGCGTGAGCAAGCAGTTGCTCCCAATTTATGATAAACCGATGGTTTATTACCCTATTTCTGCCCTTATGCTAGCAGGAATACGTGATATTCTCATCATTAGTACGCCATATGACCTTCCTGGTTTTAAGCGTCTGTTGGGTGATGGATCAGACTATGGTGTTCACTTTGAATATGCAGAGCAGCCATCACCAGATGGACTGGCACAGGCCTTCATTATTGGTGAAAATTTTATCGGTGAAGATTCTGCCTGCTTGGTGCTGGGTGATAATATCTTCTATGGCAGTGGCTTTACAGGTCTACTTAGAAAGGCTGTTGAAGATGCGGAGAAGAACGCAAAAGCAACAGTTTTTGGTTATTGGGTATCTGACCCTGAACGCTATGGTGTTGCTGAGTTTGACAAACAGGGAAATTGCCTCTCTATTGAAGAAAAACCCAAGGAACCAAAGAGCAATTATGCTGTGGTTGGTTTATACTTCTACCCCAATAAGGTGGTAGATGTAGCAAAGCACATCAAGCCCTCTTCACGTGGTGAATTGGAAATCACAACCGTTAACCAAGAGTTCTTGAAAGATGGTGAACTGAAAGTCCAAGTCTTTGGACGTGGTTTCGCTTGGTTGGATACTGGTACTCACGATTCTTTGGCTGAGGCAAGTACATTTGTCGAGGTAATTGAAAAGCGCCAAGGCTTGAAAGTCGCCTGCTTGGAAGGTATAGCATATCGCAATGGTTGGATCTCTGAAGAAAAGATGCGTGAGCTTGCTAAACCAATGCTGAAGAACCAGTACGGCCAGTATCTCTTGAAGGTGATAGAGGAAATGAGAGAGGATGTAAACACAACAACAATGGGAGAGTTGTATTTCAACGAGCATTAGATTATGGCAACAGTAGATGACGTTAAAATAATAGAGCTGCCAAAGTTCACCGACCCGCGCGGGAATCTTTCCTTTGTGGAACAGTTGAACCATATTCCATTTGAAATTAAGCGGACATACTGGATTTATGATGTGCCGGGTGGAGAATCAAGGGGAGGTCACGCCTACAAGCGGAACGAGGAGTTTATAGTGGCTCTTTCTGGTGCATTTGACGTGATAGTGGATGATGGCCGGCAGAAAAAGACCTTCCAACTGAATCGCTCCTACTATGGCTTATATATCCCAGCATGTCTATGGCGCGAGATGGAGAATTTCTCAACCAATTCGCTTGCTTTAGAGTTTGGTTCTGAGCAATATAGCAAGGAAGACTATATTCGTGATTACAGTGATTATCTAAAACTTAAACAAGATGGCACGATTTAATGTTTTCGACTGTTCTATAGTAGAGCTTGACAAACATCATAGTGACCGTAAGGGCAACTTGACAGTGGTTGAAAATGGTTTAACATTGCCATTTGACGTAAAGCGAGTATATTACCTTTATGATATTCCAGGAGGCGAGGGACGTGGAGCACATGCACATCGAGAATTGGAGCAATTGATTGTTGCAGCTTCTGGTTCTTTTACTGTCACATTGGACGATGGAAAATGCAAACGAAGTTTCTTTCTGAACCGTCCCTATCAAGGCTTGTATGTGAAGCCAGGTATGTGGCGTGATTTAGTTGATTTTTCATCCGGTGCTGTGGCAATGGTGCTTGCGAGTGAGGTATATCAAAAGGAAGATTATATTCGTGATTATCAAGACTTTTTGAATTATAGAGAGACACTATGATACACCCACTTTCAGATTGTATGAACACCCGAATCCCGGAATCAACTAGGATATGGCAATTCTGTGTCATATTCCCTGATTGCGAGATAGGGGAGAATTGTAATATCTGTGCCAATGTGTTGGTGGAGAATGACGTACGCATAGGAAATAACGTGACAGTGAAGTCCGGCGTACAGCTGTGGGACGGCGTGGAGTTGGAAGATGGCGTTTGTGTGGGTCCGAATGTGACCTTCACGAATGACAGATACCCTAAGGCAGGGAACAAAGATTATGTTATGATGAAGACCCGTATCTGCAAAGGTGCCTCTATAGGAGCCAACAGTACCGTTCTTCCCGGTGTGACCATCGGGGAGAATGCGATGGTGGGTGCAGGTTCCGTCGTGACGAAAGATATACCAGCCGGAGAGCTGTGGATAGGAAACCCAGCGCGGTTTGTGAGAATGTTGAATAATAATGATAATCAATTAGTTAAGCAGCACTGGGGGGGGGGTAATATGTAGTTGCTTCTCCTACTCCTTTGCTGCTTGACGCTAAAAGTAGCAAAGGAACATGGAAAAGTATTTTGTATTGCTTGGCGGCAACAAGCTCCTGTGGGGCCAGGTGTGCCACCTTCGTGAGTTGGGTTACAAAGTGATTGTGGTGGCATGGAACGACCATCCGGACATCAAGGGAGATTTGTTCATCCAATTGGATGTAAAGGATTCCGAAGCCATCATTGCCAAACTTGAAGAGTTGGGATTGAAAGGAAAGGTTGGAGGAGCATTGTCAAGTATTGATTTGGCTGCACCTACAGTGAATGCTATCAATGGCTGGTGTGGTAACAAAACGATGCCGGAAAAGTTCAATAAGGTATTGTCAAAGGAAGAAATGCGTGACTGCTGGATGAAGGCAGGCGTATTCAACCGTATTTCCAAAATGGATGATGAATTCCCGTTGGATGAGATATATGAAGCATCTCAGAAGATGAAACTTATCTGCAAACCCAATGTGGCAGCAAGCTCTCGAGGAATCACGATTCTAGAGAAAGGGCAGACTAAGGAGGCTCTTTCAGAAGCTTTGACTAAGGCAAAAGAGACATCCTTTGATGGCCGTTGTCTGATTGAAGAGTTTGTGGAGGGTGAAGAGTTTACGGTAGATATGCTTGGCGATGCATACGGAAATGTGAATTGCTACGGCAGTTCTATTCAGCATCATTCCCTGTATGCTTTAAAGAACCATGTGACTGTGATTCATCACTGGAACTCGCGTAAGTATGATGATGATACGTGGGTTCGTATCGCCAACTTTGGTATTGCGTGTTACAAAGCATTGGGCTTGCACAGTATGTTTGGTCATCTTGAAATCATTATGAAAGAAGATGGTACATTTACACCTGTAGAAATGGGTGCTCGCTCCAGTGGATTCATTTGCAGTCATACCGTATGGAAGGCTTCTGGCCATGATTATCTTGGTGACTATGTACGAATGTTACACGGTGAAGCTATAGAGCCGGGCAACTATATGAATGGCCCTGATGCCTCTATGTGGTTTGGTTATGATATCCCTTCACATAGTCACTCTGTTGCTGAAACCAATATTACAGAGTTTCTTGATCCGCGTATTACGGTACTTTATGAGAATCACGATGGCTTGAAGGTAGGAGTAGATTACGGAGATTATATAAACGATGGCGACCGTGATAAGTTTGGGTATGCCATTCTCTGTGGCCCACGTGATATTATGACATACGAGAGTGTTCAGGAGTCTAATGAAAAGTTTCTTGATAAATTCTTAGGAAGATAGTAATGCACAGAATTATTAGTCTGGAGCCCTTTGATGAGGCCTTTTTGATAAAATCAAACAAGTGGCTTAACGATCCTGAAATACAGTATTTGATAGACAGTGCCCCTGTTTCTTTGGATGATCAATTCTTTTGGTTTCGAGGGTTAGTTTATCGAGATGATTATAGGATATGGGGAATTTTATGTGAGAATAAACGGGTAGGTGTAGCAGGATTAAGACATATTACTGATAAATCTGGAGAGTTTTTTTGTTATGTTGGCGAAAAGGAGTATAGAGGGGGTATTGGTAGACCTATCTTGGAAAGCGTTGAGCAAAAAGCCATTCAAATGGGCCTGTCTAAATTATGGTTAAGAGTAAAATTCGATAACGTGATTGCAAAGCATTTGTATGATCGTTTAGGTTATGTGGTCTATAAATCAGATGATAAATTCTATTATATGGAAAAAAAATGTATGATACCATTTCTTTCTTTAAAAGATGTGACTGCTCTGCACGGAGCAGAGATTAACGATGCCGTAACGCGTGTGGTGAACGGTGGTTGGTACTTGCAAGGCAAGGAGAATGAGAAGTTTGAGGCTGACTATGCCAAGTTTATAGGAACCAAGTATTGCATTGGGTGCGCCAATGGGCTGGATGCTCTTATCTGGATTTTCCGAGCGTACATCGAGATGGGTGTGATGCAGCCGGGGGATGAGGTGATTGTTCCCGCAAACACTTACATTGCTACTATCCTTGCTATCACGGAGAATGGGCTGAAGCCGGTGCTTGTGGAGCCTAAAATTAACTCGATGGAGATTGATGATGATCTGATTGAGGCTGCCATCACTCCTAAAACCAAGGCTATTGCCATTGTGCATCTGTATGGGCGGAATGCATATACGGATAAGATTGGTGCGCTCTGCAATAAGTACAACTTGAAACTGGTTGAAGATAATGCGCAAGCTCACGGATGCAAGCATACTGATGGACGTGTAACAGGTAGCATTGGTGATGCAGCCGGTCATAGCTTCTACCCAGGTAAGAATCTTGGTGCTCTTGGCGATGGTGGGGCTGTAACCACCAATGATCCTGAACTGGCTGCTGCTGTACGTGCTTTGGCAAATTATGGCTCTCAGAAAAAGTATGTATTCAAATATACTGGTCGTAACAGCCGTTTGGATGAAATCCAGGCTGCTGTGCTTGATGTTAAGTTAAAGTATCTGGTAGAGGATAATGCTCATCGCAAAGAGGTAGCACATCTGTATTATGAGGGTATTAAAAGCCCACTGGTAACATTGCCCGACATACTCCCAGACGAGCAGAATGCGTACCATCTTTTCCCAATCCTGGTGTCTGAAGGAAAACGTGACGCACTTCACGATTATCTGGATCAGAATGGGGTGGGCACTGTTATCCATTATCCAATTGCTCCGCATAAGCAGGAATGCTACTCCAAAGAGGTTTGGAATACGCCTCAATTAAGCTTGCCTATTACGGAGAAGATTGCAGACGAGGAACTCAGTCTGCCAATTGGGCCCTCTATTAATATGAAAGACGTAAAGCGTGTGGTAGATTTGATTAATCTATTTATAGGCTAATCTGATAGTATTGCTAACACTATATACTACTTTGTATCATGAAATGGTTCAAATATATTCTCTTGCTGTTTATTTGTGTCATTTTATTAGCAAAGTTGTGTTATGCTTCAACCCCTATTTCTGAGACAGAGGTTCTATTTAGCAAGATTAATTTGGATTATCCTGGGTTAGAAGAAGTTAGGAAGAAGGTAAACAATAGAGACTTTGATTCTGCAGGACATTTGTTTGTTAGTTATCTAAAGCGGCGGTCCTATCCCAAGTGGTATATTGACTGGCATGACTTCAATTCTGACAAAGTAAGAAGGGCTCGTTACAATACTAAGGATGTTGATAGGTTTGTCCAAAACGAGTTGGTAAGTTGCGGTACTTGGCACAAGTTCGGAAAACAGGTTAATTGGACTCTAAATCCTACAGATAATAATTATAATGAATGGACATGGCAACTAAATCGCCATGCTCATTGGGCTTCGCTCGGAGAAGCGTATTGGGCAACAGGTGATGAAAAATATGTAAAAACTTTTGTCTCCCAATTAAATAGTTGGATAGACCAATGCCCAAGGCCAAATGATTCAGGAAAACGCGTCGGTTCTGCATGGCGTTCGCTTGATGCCGGTTTGAGAATGACGAATTCATGGCCATATTCATTTTATTACTTTCTGGGATCGGATTCATTTGACGATCGTTCTATTCTTCGAATGCTTTTGAGTTTTTATGAGCATGGAGTTCATCTTAGAAAGTATAATACATCGAACAACTGGTTATCTATTGAGATGGCTGGCCTTTATACAATAGGAGCTCTTTTCCCCGAATTTAAGGATGCTGAAGAATGGAGAGCATATGCTTCGGAAAAATTATATGTAGAGGAGGAAAACCAGTTTTATCCAGATGGAGCACAAATTGAATTGTCTCCAAGCTATCATGCTAATAGCATGACCGGTATCTCCTTAGTTTGCCGTTTGGCAGCAATGAATTCTTATCCATTGCCGAAAGATTTTGTTAAGAGGTTGGAAAAGGCTTATGATGTTTGCGAAAATTTAATGATGCCCGATGGCCGACTTCCTGCCGTCAATGATGGAGAGTGGGTCGAATGTCGTCATCGCTATCTCTCTGTCGCTAGCGAGTTGTTCCCCTCGCGGCAGGATTTTGAGTATTTGACGACGAAAGGTCAACTAGGTAAGAAACCGGCTTTCACATCTGTCTTTATGCCTTGGGCAGGTTGGTGCGTCATGCGAACGGGATGGAATGCTGATGATTATTATTCTTTGTATGAGATTGGACCTTATGGCGCAGGTCATCAACACGAGGACAAGTTGTCGTTTATTATTTATGCGTTCGGTCAAAAGTTGATTACAGAGTGTGGAGTTTATGCATACGACAAATCGAAGTGGTATGAGTATGCCTTATCCTCACGCGCGCATAATACGGTTAGAATAGATGGATTGGACCAAAACAGATATCAATCACGCACTAACGAATCTATCCTATATTCAAAAGAGCCAATAACACATTCATGGACAACAACGAGGCGATATGATTTAGCCACAGGAGTTTACAATGAAGGGTTTGGACCAAAACAGAACAAGGAAGTAATACATACTAGACATATAAAGTTTATCAAAAAAGGTGTTAAGTACTGGTTAGTAGTTGATGACTTCTTGCCTTCAGATGAAAAGGAACATACTTATGACAGTTGGTTCCATTTTAATACCAAAGAGTACTTGACCTATTCTGAACTAAATGTCGTTTGTTCAAACGATGATAATGGAGCCAACATAGCAATAGTGAGATTAAATCCTGAAAAAAACATGGATGTGATTGTAGGACAGGAAGATCCTGAAGTGCAAGGGTGGGTATCGGAGAAGTCTTCCAATAACGGCTATACTATGCGTCCCGTTGCCACTCCGGTTTTCCACGATAAAGGCACAGGGAGATTGAGAGAGTTTTATGTGATATTACCTTACGATAAAGGAAGCAAAATGCCTGTAACTCAAATAAAGCAAGTGTCAGAAAATAAATATCGTATTTATTTAGAAGGGGACAAAAGTATCACTGTCAAAATCCCTCGTTAATTCTTAAGATTTGTAATGGCTCAAGACAACCAGAGTGAGAAAAGCAGATTTCGCAGCAGTTTTGGTGCAACTGTGCTTTTTTCGAGTGTGCAGATATATCAGATAATCATTAGAATTATCAAATCCAAGTTCGTGGCATTGTTCATCGGACCTGGAGGTATGGGTATTCAATCGTTGTTACATTCAACAACAGATACAATATCTGCGGCTACCAGTATGGGGCTGAATACCAGTAGTGTAAAAACAATTGCAGCTGCCAACCGTGAGGGTGACAAAGTACTGATTGCCAAGAATATCACTGCACAGAGACGCTTAATTTGGATAACAGGTTTAATAGGTATGTTGGTGTGCGCCGTTCTGTCGCCAGTATGGAGCCATACATCATTTGGGAACAGTGATTATATATGGTCGTTTGTTTTTGTTTCCACGATCATTCTTCTTGATCAGCTTAATCGCGGAGAGTTGGCTCTTTTGCAAGGTATGCAGCAGAAGAAAAAGTTGGCCAAGGCAAATATCATAGGACAAACACTAAATGCATTAATCACAATACCATTGTACTATTTATATGGTGTTAAGGCCATTGTTTGGGCTCTGGTATTAGGTTCTCTAATATCCTTTGCGATATCTTTTTATTTTTCTAGGAAATTGGGTGTTGAAAGTGTTAAGATGTCCTGGAAAGAAACCTTTAGTTTCGGGCGTGAGATGATAAAACTTGGTTTTTTTCTTAGCCTACAGCAACTAATGTCATATTTGGTCATTTGGATTATTCGCAATTATATAAGCAATACCGGAGGTGTCGATGAAGTAGGTCTTTACACAGCGGGCACGGCTATTGTGGCTACTTATGTAGGGCTTGTTTTTTCCGCTATTGCAACGGATTATTTCCCTCGTCTAGCGGCAGCACATGATAACAAAGAGTTATTAATATCAGTTAGGACACAGGCCGAGTTAACCATTTTGTTACTTACACCACTCATTTTGGCTTTTTTGGTTTTCTGTAAGCCTGTGATTATATTACTATATAATAACAAGTTCTTGCCCATCGAGCACATGATGTACTGGGCTGTAGGAGCGACTCTTTTACAAGCAATGGGATGGGCTGTTTCTTATACTTTACTAGCAAAAGCCAAACCATCTTATTTTTTTATAAATGAATTGGCGTCAACAATATGGGGAGTTCCAATTAAGCTCTTATGCTATAAGTATTGGGGCTTAACTGGCTTTGGAATGGCCACAATGATTTGTTTTGGCCTGTATTTAATTCAAGTGTTGGTTGTTACAAAAAAGCTGTTTGGTGTCACTTATGAATTATCGTTGTGGAAGCTTTTCCTTTTGCTCAATATCCCCGTGGTAATAATAGTACTTATAAAAGTGTTCCTATCTGAGGGTTGGGGATATTTGTTGGGATCCGTTGTTCTTTTGGGCGCTTCATATATGGTATTAAGAAGATTGAATCAAAAAATGGATTTGAAGTCATATTTAAGTAGCAAACTTGCAAGCATAAAGAATAAAAAAAATGCATAAAGATGATTTAGTTTCATGTGCTGTTCTGACATATAATTCAGCATCAACTGTTTTGGAGACGTTAGATAGTATAAAGGAACAGACATATAAGAATATAGAGTTAATAATATCTGATGATTGTTCGAAAGACAATACAATTGATATTTGCAGAGAGTGGATTGAAAGAAATAAAGACCGGTTTGTTAGGACGGAATTGCTACGGGTTGAAAAGAATACAGGTGTATGTGATAACTTTAATCGTGCTTTATTTTCTTGTCAGGGCAAGTGGCTTAAGGGTATCGCTGCAGATGATATTATGTTCCCTGATTGTATTGAGAGTTTTATGAGTTATGTATCAGAGCATAGAGAGGCCAAATGGGTATCATCCTATGTGCGCACTTACAATGAAATATTTGATGAGAATAATTGCATAGCAACAAATGTCGTTTCTGATAGATCTTTCTTTGATTTAGATATTGATGGACAATTAAAGAGAATTGCAGTTTGGAATATGATTCAGGCTCCTTCTTTATTATTTCTACGGTCTATGGTGTTTGAACTAGGAGGCTATGATAAGACTTATTCTTTTGAAGATTATCCCTTTTTCCTAAAGGCGATTGAGCATGGCTATAAATGCTATTTCATGGACAAAGAAACCGTTGGTTATCGAATACATGAATCAATATCACATTCAGCTGGGCAATTGTTTAATTATAAGTTCTTGCAGGAAAGCAGACGTTTTCATCGTGAAAAGTGTTTTAAGTATCTCTCAAAGAAACAAATCAAGGGACAACATCTCATTTGGAAATTCCAAGATATTATTGAATCAATGAATCTTAATAAAAATACTCCTTTCATGTCGTTTGTTTATAACAAAGTCTTTTACTTAATTAGAAGATTGTATGATTAATGTGATAGGTGTACTTATCTTATAATGAAGGCTTTTTTAGTGACAGTATGAAGCAAAAAGATAGCGTTTTAGGTTGGTTGGCAGCATTCCTTTTGTTTGCGATGGCTTTGCCTTATTTTTTATGGGAATATCTTTCCTATTTCAATTTGTTGATTAAGTTGCCATTATACATTATTCTCTTTACGCAGATTGATTCAAAATATAAAGACTTGCCATTCGGCTTGTTCTTCGGCTTTATAGCCATTCTTGCCGATATCTGTTATCAGCAGAATCTGGTAAGTATGTTTTTTGATATAGGACTTATATCGGTTTTTGTGGCAAAAAAGGAATTCTTGTTTAGTGTATATCATAAATTCTGGACATTGTATGTTGTTACTCTATCTCTTTCCTTCTTATGTGTTCTTCTTATAGTAATTGGTGTTTCATTACCATCTCAGATTATTCAACCATTGAATGAATTAAAAAATTATAATTATATTGCTTATCCATTTTTAGTGATTCCTTTTGGAGAAGATTCTATAAGGTTTAACTCTGTCTTTGATGAACCCGGCGTAGTTGGCACTTTCTCATTTTTGTTTTTAGTAATCGAGCAGGTTAATTTAAAAAGAATTGGGAACATCATAATTCTTGTTGCAGGTATTATGTCTTTTTCTCTGTTTTTTTATCTGGGATTAGGATTGTATCTGATTTTCAGGATGATAACGATAAAAGGTCAGATAAAACAAAAAGTGGCTATTGTTGTTTTATCCTTATTGGCTTTCGGTGTGGTTGTTACAAATGAGACCACCCAAGAAATGATTGTAAGCAGAGTGGAATGGGACGAAGATAGCGGGTCAATATCTGGAGATGACAGGGCTCATGGTGATTTGAAGGAATATGTTGCAGGAATGAGAGGAACTGATGCCTATTTATGGGGTGTGAAGAATAAGAATCTCATTGATTCGTATGGTGGTTCAGCATCAATTCAAAATGCTATCTTAAAATATGGGTTTGTTGTCGTGGCACTATTCTTCTTTTTTTATGCTTTATATTCCTTAAAGTATTTAAAATTAAGATTGCATTGGTTTTTCTTTATGGGAGTGCTTTTTATTCTTATCTATAACCGACCAACCATGTTTGATATTAGTCGGTTATTCCTCTATAGTATGACATTATTCAGTTTGTTCTATGAGGGAATTCCGTTTGTCAATAAAAGTAGGAAAGAAGAGGTGGTAAAAAAACAATATAACAATCACAAAATAACAGCTCAATAATGAATAAGAACATTGGCGTATTTAGTTATTGTTTTGGTTGTGGTGTCTGTGCTGCATCTTGCCCCAAAGAGATTATCTCTTTCCGTCTTAATATAGATGGTTTTTTTGAACCATATATAAAAAAGGAGGACAATTGTATTGAATGTGGCATCTGTCTTGACGTATGCGCCTTCAATCATAAGGAACTAGCTCAAGATAGTAAGCCAGAGAAAAGTTGGGCTGCATGGAGTGATGACGATCGTGTTAGGCGTAAATGCTCATCAGGTGGAATAGGATTTGAGATTGGCAAACAACTTATTGAGAAAGGATATAAAGCTGTAGGTTGTAGATACGATATCAAGGAGCAACGCGCAGAACATTATATAGCGACCACTGTTGAGGAGTTTGTTCAATCCATTGGTAGCAAATATATCCAGAGTTATACAGTAGAGGCGTTCAAGCAAATTGACCGAAGAGGGCAAAAGTATCTTGTAACAGGAACACCCTGTCAAATAGATTCCTTCAGAAGGATGATACGAAAGTTTCGTTGCGAAGACAGTTTTATCTTAATGGATTTCTTCTGCCATTGCGTTCCTTCGATGTGGGCTTGGAAAGCATATATTAAGATGCTAGAGCCAAAGATAGGCGAGGTGACCTACGCAAGCTGGCGAAACAAGTTTGAATTCGGTTGGCATGACAATTGGCTTATGGCGATTGATGGTGATAAGACTTCAAAGCCAATTGATTGGCATGACAATTACAACTCATTAATTAAAGAAAAAAACAGTTTTATACAATCCAGAAAGTCGCAGGGTGACATTTTTTATAAATTGTTCTTAGGTGATATCTGCCTTGGACCTCAGTGTGAAAAAGATTGTAAGTACAAATACGATAAGTCGTCAGCAGACATCCGCATTGGAGACTTATGGGGCAATACCTATAAGGACAATGAAGCCGGAGTTAGTGCTTTGATTGCCTTTTCAGAGAAGGGAAGAGAGTTGATAGAAGGTCTTCAGGATGTAACTTTGGTTGAGCACCCCTTCGAGACCGTAGCAGAGGGACAGATGAAACGGAATGCGCAGAAAAAAGAGTTGGCTCCATTGTTTATGTTCCTCTTACGTCGTCATTGTTCCCTCAACGGGCTACGCTTTAAAGTTACATTCTTTGCTCAAAGAGTAGTTTCAAAGATAAGAAGTATTCTGAAAATATGAAAATCGGAATAATGACTATGCATAGGGTACAGAACATGGGATCTGTGCTACAAGCTTATGCTTTACAATATAAGATAAAACAGCTTGGTTACGAGTCAGAACTGATTAACTATGCGTTCCCCCCTGCCAAAGAAAAACAATTTGGTTTAAAAGATTTGGTTAGTTGGGGATGGGATATGATACATGGCTTTCCTGAAAAGAAAAGAAAAAAGAAGATAGAGGAGTTTCGTACACGTTTCTTGTCCTGTTCAGAAAAGACCTACGACCGTAGCCTCTTGCTATCCGAGCCGCCTCAGTATGATTTGTATTGCACCGGTAGCGATCAAGTATGGAATCCTTTCCACGTAGGAGAAGACACATCTTTCATGATGGATTTTGCCCCTGTTGATTCTCCTCGTATTGCTTACGCATCAAGTTTCGCTACAAGAGAGGTTGAAGAACCGTATTTCTCGCTATATGCCAAGTATCTGTCGCGATATCGAGAAATCACAGTTCGGGAGGAGTCGGGGGTTGGTATAATAAAACAAATGATAGACAAAGAGGCTCTCGTCGTTTGTGACCCTACTTTGTTACTATCTTCTGAAGAATGGGGAGGCTTGGCGGATTCCTCGACGTTGAGGGCTCCTAAGGGATATATTCTCATTTACCTGCTGGGGTATATGTTTAATCCGCGACCTGGTTTTTATGGTATTGTGGATAAGGTTAGCAAGGCGCTAAAACTGCCTGTTTATATAGTCAACCCGTTCGCCTCAGATAGTGTCAAGCACAATATTAAGGCTATCAAGGGAGCTGGTCCAGCTGATTTTGTCCGGCTATTTAAAGAAGCATCCTTCGTTGTAACAGACTCTTTCCATGGAGCAGCATTTGCTACCATCTTTAATGTGCCAATGATTGGTGTTGTTAAAGATTTCAATAATGGAGATGGCCGTATTTCTACACTTCGCTCAAAAGTTGGTGGAGATAACTCTATTTGGTGTCATAGTTCTCCATTTACTATGAGAGAAGGGGAAAAAGATCTTTTTAGGTGCGACCCTAGCAAAGTGAATAATCTTAGAACATATAGTACGAATGTATTAAAGAGAATGATTGAAAATAACATTAACGATGAGCATAATTAAGAAGATAAAAAAATATATAGCACTCCAGTCATCTGATAGCTTTTGTAAATGGCTAAAGGACAATGGAATAGCAGTGGGGGGGGGGGTACAAGATTTGACCCTAAGACAACACTGGTGGATTTAACTCGACCATCACTTGTAACCATAGGTTCTAACTGTTATTTCAATAGTTACTTCACTTTACTTACTCACGACTGGGTGACTAAGGTTTTTATTCAGAGCGGACGTGACTTCCTTCCGAGCAGTGGGCGTGTTACGATTGGCGACAACGTTTCTACAGGAAGAAATGTCACTGTGCTTAAAGGTGTTACCATTGGAAATAATTGTTTTATTGGAGCGGGCAGTATAGTTACAAAGGACATTCCATCAAACTCAATTGCTGTTGGAACCCCTTGCAAAGTGGTCATGAGCCTGGAAGATTATTATCAGAAAAGACAAGAACGATACGAATCAGAAGCATTGGAATATGCCAGGAGTATTGTTGATCGATATGGGCGAAAGCCAATCCCGGCTGATTTTTGGGAAGAGTTCCCGTTGTTTGTCTCAGGTAATGAAATAGAAGATTATCCAGATATTCCAATCCGCCGACAGTTAGGTCCATCTCTGACAGGTTATATTGAGAAACATCATGCAAAATATTCGAGTTTCAATGCATTTATTGAACAGGCTTTAAAAAGAAATTAATAAAAAGGAAAAAAAGAATGAAGTTGTCTATTGCTGTAATAACAATGAATAGGTCAGCGCAATTAATACAGGCGCTGAAGAGTTGTGTTTCATGTAAATTACCTTCAGGGACACAATTTGTCATTATTGACAACGCCTCAACTGATGATACGACGGACGTTGTTAAGCGTTTTTGGGGGGAGCACAAATTCGATTATTATTATGAGAAAATGGATGAAAACTTAGGGGTTGGAATCGGTCGTAATTATGCCTTTTCAAAAGCGAAGGGAGATTATGTTTATTTCCTTGATGACGATGCTTACATAAATACTGAAAAGACACCAGATTTTTTTGAAATGGCAATAGAGGTATTAGATAGCAATACGCAAATTGCGACATTAACGACGCAGATTTATGATTTAGCTTGGAAAGCTAACAGGGTGGAGACAAATGGTCCAGCGATTGCCCCTGGAATTAGGAAATGTTATATGTTTTGCGGAGGTTCTCACTTCTTGAGACGCAGTTTCTTTAGTTCAGGTAATCCTTATTTTGCCAATAAATATGGCTATGAGGAGATATTTCCATCCCTTGAAGTATATGATGCCGGGTGTGTCAATGCCTTTGCTGAGGATCTGCTGATAATTCATAATCCGTTAAAGAATAAGTGGGATCCAACCGTTGCGGAGAATGTAGACCATGCAGCGATGACGGTGGCCAATAGATATTTAATGAAGTCGGCTAAATATCCTCTGATATTCAAACCGTTTTTGTGGGCTGCCTTACATAGGAGGGTGTCGCGTAGTAGAATCGATACAGAGGTGTTGCTGAATAAAACAAAGAGTGCTATAAAGAATGCTGATAAACAAAAGTTCATTACATCTAGAATACGTGTAGGTACTGTTGTCTCTCTTTGGAAAGACTTCGGTTTGTCAATTTTCTAGAAATGGATAGTTTTTCTTCTCATCAAACAATAAATCATGAGGAAAGTTTTGATTTGCGGTAATTTTGGTACTGGCGGCCCGACAAGCAGCGGACAGGTCATTAAGACCAAGATTGTTTCCGAGGAGATTGTAAATAAGTTAGGAAAAGAGAATTGTATTGTTTTTAATACATACAAAAGGCTTAAATCGTTACTCAAGACTTACTTTATATTCATCCCGACCTTATTTAGGTTCAAGCACGTTGTGATGTTTCCTGCTCATAGCGGGGTGGTGTTGCTGGTCCCAGCCTTTTATGTTGCCAAATTGCTATATGGTGTTAAGTTGCACTACGTAGTAATTGGCGGCTGGTTGCCTACATTTCTTAAACGCTATCCTTTATCGAAGTTTGCCTTGAAGCGTTATGACGGCATTTATGTGGAGACGAACACGATGAAAACGGCATTGCAACAACAAGGATTTAAAAACGTATTTGTAATGCCAAATTGCAAGCCGTTAAAAATTCTAAGAGAAGAAGAATTATGCTATCAGCATACAGAGCCTTTTAAGTTGGTAACCTTCTCACGGGTAATGAAAGAAAAGGGTATAGAGGATTTAATTAGAATTATAAAACAGATCAATGAAACGATAGGGAGAACTGTTTATTCTCTTGATATCTATGGACATATACAGGAGGGGGAAGAAGATTGGTTTGAAGAGATAATGGCAAGTGTTGCGGATGACCCTGCTATCTCTTATAAGGGAATGATTTCTTTCACAGACAGCACTTCAGTACTTGCATCATATTTTGCACTTGTTTTTCCTACTAGGTTTTTTACGGAAGGAATACCAGGAACAATTATTGATGCTTACTCGGCTGGCCTTCCTGTTATTGCGGCCAAGTGGGAAAGTTTTGATGATGTTGTAGATGATGGGGTAACGGGAATAGGTTTTGAATTCGAGAACTGGGAAGAGTTGACCAAAATACTTGAAAGAATTGCAGTTAATCCCGAGATTGTATATGGCAAAAAAGCAGCATGCTTAAGAAAAGCTGTTGATTTTATGCCGGAATCAACGGTATCTGTATTATCCAACAAGTTGGGGGGGGCAATTTAAATGTATGCACCTTCTCTAGAGTCGTTAAGGAGAAAGGAATTGAAGATGCTATCGCAGCTGTAAGGTCGGCTAATGAACTAATTGGTTATCATGCGTTTCATTTGACAATATATGGTAATGTGGCTGACCCAAGGTGGTTTGACTCTTTATTGCATTCTGTAGAAGACGAGGGCTGCTGTCGGTATGGCGGAGTTGTTAGTTTTAATAAGACAACGGATGTACTGAAAGATTATTATGCTATGCTATTTCCAACATATTATGATGGGGAAGGATTTGCAGGGACACTAATAGATTCACTCGCGGCAGGCGTTCCTATTATTGCGTCAGACTGGAAATATAATCCAGAGTTGGTTAAACAGGGTTCTACAGGGATTTTGTTCAAGACACATGATGTGGAGGAACTTACAAATGCACTTATATATATTTATGAGAACCAGAGGATGTGGAACGGAAAAAGAACCAATTGCATTGAAGAAGCGAAGAATTTTACGCCAGAAGTAGCCGTTTCTCAATTAGTTGAAACCCTCTCTTTGAGTTGAACGTTGAAAAATAATATTGTGTTATAAATATGAATGATTTAGTTTCAATTATTACTCCATGCTATAATAGCTCGAAGTATATTGCCCAGATGATGGATTCTGTGTTAGCACAGACCTATCCAAACTGGGAATTGTTAATCACAGATGACTGTTCAACAGATAACAGCCGCGAGATAGTTCAGTCATATTGTGAGAAGGATCCTCGTATCAAATTGTTTATATTGGAAAATAATTCCGGTGCCGGCGTTGCCCGTAATAAGTCTATTGAAGAAGCAAAAGGTCGGTATATTGCATTTTTGGATAGCGATGACCTGTGGAGACCGGAGAAACTGGAGAAACAATTGGAATTCATGCAAAAGAACAACTACAAGTTCGTTACCTGTCAAACGCTCGTCATAGAAGAGGACGGCAGTCTTTCTGGATTTAGCCGCAGGCTTCCAAAAGTGTCTTCCTGGCTGGAAAAATACATCAATTTCATTGGTACATCTGCAGTAGTATATGATACAAAAGAGATCGGTAAATTCCACATGAAGCCAATCCGCAGAAGACAAGACTGGATTCTATGGCAGGATATACTGAAAGTGACCAAACACGCCTATTGCCTGATGGAGCCTCTTAGTATCTATCGCAATGCGGCAGGGTCGTTATCATCCAATAAATTCAAACTCTTCAACTATCATGTTACGCTATACAAAGAGTATTGGGGCCACTCCACGCTCTATTCATACTTCCTTTGCTATTGTGTGTCAATGCCTTTGTTTGCATTGAAGAAAATATATAACAGGTATCATAGCAATAAATATGTCAAAAAACATCAAGGCGAAAAGTATGTCTGATAAAGTTTTGGTAATAGTTTTCGGAACCGGGTCGTGTGCACTGGGGCAGATTCGTTGCGCACACGATGCAGGGTATGATTGCATAAATGTAGTAGGGAAAACGCCCAACCGTTTTTCCGGGAATAGCAAATATTGCAAAAAAGTAGTTGCTCCCGATCCGTTTAAAGAAGAGCAAAAATGCGTTGACTTTACCCTCTCGATGATTAAGTCACTGGGTAGAAAGCCGTATTTGTTTTTTGCAGATGACGAATGGATGATGCTCGTAGGGTCACACGAACAGACGTTTGAAGAGATTGCCGTTATTATGCAGCCTCACTGGGAAGGACTGGTTCAGTTGTTTGATAAAAAGAATCTTTATGAATTAGCAAGCAAGTGTGATGTACCGCATCCCGTAACGTTAAATCTGGAAACCATAAAAGGACTGGATGAGCATCTTAAAGGGATGACACTCCCATGTATCATTAAGCCTCAACTCACCGTTTCACAGAATGAATTGGCTTCAAAAAAGATAAAGGCTTTCCACAGGACACAGAAATTTGAAACGGCAGAAGCTGCGGTTGAGTGGGCTGAAGGTCTGTTATCAAATGAAATAGACTTTCCCGTCGTATTACAGGAGTTCATTCCTGGCGACGCTACTTCCTTGTATACACTTACAAGTTATTCTGATAAAGACGGTCATTTAGTAGCTGGTTCAATAGGCTATAAATTGCGTCAGTTTCCACCGGATGCGGGCCGTATAACGTCTGGCGTTCTCCACTATGATGAAAAACTTCACTTTTATGCTGAAAAGTTCTTGAATGCCGTTAAGTTTAATGGAATTGCCAACACGGAATTCAAATACGACGCGAGAGATGGTGAATTTAAACTGATGGAAATCAACGCACGTTTTGGTGCCTGGAATTATTCAACGCTCTATTCGGGTATCAACCTAATGAAGATTGCCGTTGATGATTACAATGGAATCAAGTATGATGGTCCCACCTTCAAAAAGGACAGAGATGGGCATATCTGGTATAATTTTGCCCAAGACTTTGGTTGTGCGGTTATTCTGAATAAAAGAGAAGAATTCAAAAAGAATCGCCTTACTGTTTCTCAATGGAAGAAGTCTCTGGGGAAGAACCATTTTGAAGGGATTTGGGATTGGAAAGATCCGATGCCGTTCTTATCATACGTCTGGTATCTGTTTGTAGATAAGATTAAAGGAAATTTTGTCGCGTAATGAAACAAGCTGTTTTAGGAACAGGTAACGGTGGCCAAGCCATCGCTGGTTGGCTTGCTATGCAAAGCCATAAGGTGAGTCTTTATGGTAGAAACGATAAAGTCATAGAAGAACTTGATGCTCATAGAAGCATAAAGCTCACCGGAGCAATTTCTGGTGAAGGCTATCTTACAGAAGTAACAACTGACATACATAAGTCGGTAATCGGTGCTGATGTCATTATGGTCGTAACTACGGCCAATGCTCACAGCTCAATTGCTCGTCAGATTGCAGGCGACCTAAAAGATGGACAGGTTATTATCTTAAATCCTGGTCGAACAGGAGGCGCTTTGGAATTCAAGCGTGCCTTAGAAGCAGCAGGTTGTAAGGCAAGAGTTTATGTTGCGGAAGCCCAAACGTTGGTTTACGCCTGTCGTTTAGTAGAAAATGGTGTAGTCAATATCATTGGCGTGAAAGACAAGGTTCTGCTTTCAGCTGTTCCTTCATCGGATACAGACTTTGTTTTGTCAAAGATAACCCACGTCTATCCATGCTTCTGTGCCGCAGAAAATGTACTTAGGACCTCTTTGGAAAACATAGGCGCTATGTTCCATCCGTGTGTTTTGTTATTCAATGCGGCAACAGTGGAACGCAATTCTGTCTTCTGGTTCTACAGAGACATGACTCCTAAGATTGCGGACTTTATTGAAAAGTTTGACCGAGAGCGTCTGGCAGTAGGAAAAGCATACGGAATAGATTTGTTAAGCGTTAGTGATTGGATTAGCTACGCATACCCTGGAACCCCAGGAGATACGCTTTGCGAAAAGATGAAGAACAACCCTGCGTATCATGATATCAAGTCACCCTCTACTATATTTACCCGCCAGCTCACCGAAGACATTCCTACAGGTGTGCTCCCTATTATGGAATTGGGCGAAGTGGCCGGGGTGCCTGTACCCCTTATGCGTTCTATGGTTGAGATCTGTGGTAACCTGTTAGATATTGATTTTCGTAAAAAAGGCCGTACTTTGGAGCATTTAGGACTGGCCGGAAAGACGAAAGAAGAAATTATTGAATACCTGTCGAGATGAAAGAGAAAGTGAAGAGCACCGATGTATTCGGATTCATCAAGCCGCTGGTAGATGTTCACACGATGGGTGTGTTCACCATAGCCAACCTGCTGATGGATTGCGGGTACAAGGTATATTTATCTAAAGATGACGTTAACGAAGCCGTACAGGATCTTCGCAAACTCAATAACTATGGCCTTCTGAGACATTGGATTGAAGATAAGCACATCAATCGGTTGGGTTTCAGCTACAGACTAGACCCCGTAGAGGGATGTGATTACTTTATGTCACTTTATGAGCATCTGCAGCAAGATAAGATGTTCGCTAAAGATGGTGGCCCTCTAACCCAGATCTTCTTTGCCGGTTTGCCGGACACCTGTGACCGCGTGAAGGGCAAAACGCACGGCGATGTTCTGGTTTTTCCTGGTAACGAGACACCTATAGAATCTCTCCGTATGCTGAAAGTGCCTGAAGAGAGTTTACCTGGCACGCTGATAGAGGATAATGCCTACGACAATATGCGTTGGGCTTTTGCCAAGGAACTGATTGAATCTGGTCGCTGGCGTTTAGAATCCTATCAAGATCATTATGGATATCCAACCTGTGGAACGAAGAGAGACAAGTTTGTAGATAGATTGAATTATGCCCGGGAGAAACACTCTCTTCCTATTATTAGGACACATTCCGGCCCGTATAATCCAAACCGTCTGGAAGCTCTTAAAGAGTACAACTCTTGGATTAAGGATTTGGCACAATCAAAACTACTGGATGTTCTTTCAATTGGTAGCTCTCAATTAACACAGTCTCACTTTGGGGAAGATTGGAAAGACCTGCCCAACGGAGGTGGAGTTCCTGTGAATTCCGAGGTTGAGTATAGCATCATACGTGATAACGCATCTCCGATGTTGGTGCGCACATACTCTGGAACCAAGAATCTTCCTGACTTGGCGAGAATACATGAGCGTGCGCTCAATATTTCCTGGCACGCATTGTCTTTCTGGTGGTTTGATGAACTGGATGGCAGAGGTAATAACACCTTGTTGGAGAATTTGAGAGAGCATTTTGAGGTTGTTCGGTATGCTATTGCAACAGATAAACCAGTAGAACCCAACGTACCGCATCATTTTGCTTTCCGTGGAGCAGATGATGTCACGTATATCATATCCGGTTATCTAGCGGCAAAAGCTTGTAAGAAACTTGGCCTACGCCATATGGTGTTGCAGAACATGCTCAACACTCCCAAGTACACGTGGGGTGCAGAAGACTTGGCCAAGGGACGAACAATGATTAAATTGGTTCGTTCACTTGAAGATGCCAATTTTAAGGTCAGCCTTCAAAGCCGTGCTGGTTTGGATTATTTTGCTCCAGATTTGGAATATGCAAAGATTCAGTTGGCTGCAGTTACCTGTATGATGGACGATATTGATCCGGGGAATGACAATAGCCCTGAAATCATCCATGTGGTGAACTACTCTGAGGCTGTTCGTTTAGCAACACCGCCCGTCATTAAGGAGAGTATTCAAATTACATTGGCCGCTTTGCACGAATATAGACTTGCTCGTAAGTTGGGTAAAGTGCCTGACATGAGGTTTGATCCTGATGTTAAGGAGAGGGCAGAATCATTATACGAGGAGTGCAAAGCCTCAATTGATTTGCTTGAAAAGGCTATTCCCAACCTTTATACACCGGAAGGTTTTTACAAGGTGTTTGTTGAGGGATTCCTACCAGTCCCGTATTTGATGGATCAGCACAGGAAGTTCCCCAAGGCAAGACAGTACAGAACAGCTATTAAGAATGGTGGTATACGCGTTGTGGACGAGGAAGGTAATATCATATACACTCCCGACCGTTACAGAAAAATCATTGACCAGATGGAGAAGTAAGTTATGTCTATCTCTACAAAAAAAGGTGACGAGGGAATGACCTCGCTCATTGGCGGACAAAGAGTACAAAAATGTGACGATAGGGTAGAAGCGTATGGAACAGTAGATGAGTTGTCTGCATTTATTGGTGTACTTCATGATGTGTTGCCTGATTCTGAAGAAGAAACAAAGGCTTTGCTTATGGAGATTCAGAAACACCTTTTAACCATAGAGGCCGTTTTGGCATGTCCTACCGAAGGCCAATTCCCAGGATTAAACCCCAGTACTGTTGAGATGATTGAAAGCCAGGTAAAGGGATTAGAAGATACACTGCCTCCTTTTAGGTCTTTCATATTACCGGGTGGCAATTTGGCGTCCTCCTACAGCCATGTATGCAGGGCCATCTGCCGCAGAGCAGAGCGCCTGGCAGTAAAGCTTGGAGCAAAGGGTGTAGAACTGCAATATTTGAACAGGCTTTCAGACTACTTCTTTTTACTGGCTCGCAGGCTGGGAGAATAGTAGTAATTAGGCCTCTTTACCCTTGACAAATATCAGAGCCATCAACGGTAACGCAATGATGGCCATTGTGGCACTGATGGGTAAGTATATACCAAAGTTGACGTACTGGACAACCAAGAAGGTAATAAGCAAGAGACCAATACCCATAGCGCTGGAGATGAGATAATGCTTGCGGATATCTGTGGCTTTGCAAATCAAGCGGCTTAGGTTGGGGACACCAAGAGAAATAAAGCCAATTGGCCCACAGATACTCACTGCGCTGGTGACCAGGCACATGATGGCAAGGAGCAACAAAGCCTTACCCCAGTTGGAGATTTCAATTTCTCCTTTAAAATGCCTTGTAAGAGTCTTGGCTTGCGTGAGAGCAGCAATAAGACCAACGGCAAATAGGGAAAGAGAAAAAATGATGTCTCCAGTTGTGACACCTTCCAGACGGAAATTGGCTGCACCCCAAAGGTAGTATTGTTTCAGCAGGTCACCCGTCGGAGCGTTAGTAACTACAATGGTGCCTAATGACCCGATAAAGGTGCCAAATAGAATGCCAAAGGTAATCAGCTGCTGGGTGTTGACTTTCAGTGTCACAAAGAAACAGACCAATGTACAGATAAGTGTACAGATAAAGCTACCGACGGTCAAGCTGCACCAGCCACTCATAGTGGCCGCTGCAGCGCCTAAACAGGCAGCACTGCCAAGACCGAGCGAATATACATCACCTAACTGGTTACGCCAGAGGTATTGCATCTGGATACCACCTATAGGGAGGGCTATCCCAGAAAGAAGAACATAGAGGAGACTGAGAATCATTGCTTACCAATTGTATTCTATGGTGACCATCAGATTGGTGCCCGGCATTGGATAACCTTGAACGATCTGATAGTGCTGATTAAACAAGTTATTGCAGTTTAAACTGGCTTTTAAAACCCGATTGTCTATGAAGAGGAAATATCTTGAAAAAGAAAGGTCGGTGGTTGTCCAGGGCTTGATATAATAATCAGGGATATTTGCGGTTCTTGACCAGCGGGCGCCGGTAAAAACTGTATTCCAGCTGAATGCCCACTCTTTCCACTTGGCTGTGAAATCCACTCCTCCGCTGTGGCGCGGGATGTAAGGAATTTGGTTACCCCAAGTCTGACTACCTTCGGAACTGTGGTCAAGAGCTTGTTGGAAAGTATATCTCAAGACAAGATTGAGGAAAAGGTCGGTGTTCTGATATGAGATGTCTGCTTTAGTATCCAGGCCTGTAATATCAACCTTTCCGATGTTCAGCATAGTCCAACGGAACTGAGAAGAAGTGGGAATGGCTACAATCTTATTATTAACCTGGTTGTAGTATGGTGAAAGCCTCAACTCACCAGACCAGGCATCAAGTTGGCGCTTGAAACGGAAATCTGCACCGAACTGAATGGCTGATTCCGGAACAAGGTTGGAATTACCCATCTGGGAATAATAGAGGTCGTTGAAAGAGGGGAGACGGTAACTGCGCTTGACGAATGCATCCATCTCAATCCATTTAGTCGGAGAATAATAGAGGCTAAGGGATGGCATCCATGCATCACGGTACATATTCTCTCTGGTCCAGCCACCAGCGTTAGGCGTGTCAAACTCATCCCAGGCACCCATATATACCAGATGGGCAGCCGCTCGGAAACGGTCCCATACGATGCGTGATGCAAGGCCCCCCGTAAAGACGGTTCGTCTTGGGGTCACAAATTGCCCCACATCACTGTTCAATGCGTTCCGTTGGACATCAGTGCTTAAGTCAATGGACCACGGGCTGGAAACCACATAAGACTGAGCCAGCGAGAAATAACCCGACTGCTGCCTGTAATGCAAATCATAAGGTAGAGCCATCGGATTCTTCTCGGGATGAGTATTGTAATGGGTGTAGTTGTTGGCATACTTGAAACGGATGGCCGTTGAATAACGATCAGTCCATTCCTGATGCCAATTGCCTTGGAAGAAAAGGTCCTGATCTGCCTGTCGCTCAGCGCTAAAAGGAAAGCCCATTGCCCGGCGGATAATGGGGCCAGGGAAACCCCGTTCTGAGCCGTATGAGTATAAATGTAACTGCCAACGGCCACGGGAGCTCTTTATGGGGGAGTTTCCAAAGAGCATGGCTTCCACTCTGAGGCTCTTGATATCGCCGTTTTCCCTGACAAGGGTAGTATCAAAATAGGGATACTTGTACTTGCCGTTACTGCTTAGAAACTCTGCTGACGAGCGAAGTGTGAAGTTGCCGAGGTCTTTATCCCATTGGATGGAGGGATTGATGGTGGCAAAAGACCCCGTCTTGAGTTTGGCTATTCCGGCTTGGCCTTTCGGTAAGAATGGCCGCTCCGTTTCAAGATGAACCGCTGCACCGGAAGCATATTCCTTGGCAGTTTGGAGACGCTTGGTCTTCTGACCATTATAAAGCGAGACGGCACTTAGGCCTTCCGTTGAGAAGCGCCCCAAGTCAACTTGCATGTTTTGGGCATTGTCAATCTGAATGCCATCCAGGAAAATGCCTACGTGCTCACTACCGAGGCTTCGGACATTGATGGTTTTGAGTCCACCGACACCACCGTAGTCCTTAACCTGTACGCCGGTAAACTTGCGGATGATATCTGCCACCTGCGTAGGAACAGCAACGGCTTGAGAAAGACGGACATCCTCCGTGGCCCTGACAACAGGATAAGCCATGACGGAGAAAACTTCAGCGGCAGCAAGGGTATCCGCCTCTTGCGCAAAGGTTGCCCAAGAAGCGGATACGGAAATCAAAAGTGCTATGCAGAGGATTCTGCGCACTACCAGATAGCAAAGTGACCGGGGCAGACACCAGCGGTGACGCTCCAGAGTTTACTGCCCTTGTTGTAGCAAACAACACTACCCGGGTTGAAATAGTCACCAGCATCACCCACAAGGAACGCATTGGCATTCAGAACGGCCAGACCATAGGGAGTAGTAACATCAATGGTGGCACTCCAGTCAGACTTGGCGCCGTTCTTGACAGTCCAGCCTATGTAAGTGTGAGCGGCGCTCCAGTCGAACTCGGAATCCGTTCCAATGCAATAGACCGTGTCGCCACAGATAGAGGAAATGCTCACATAGTCACCGATGTGTTTAGGACTGGTAGGGTTAGATGCGGTGAGCATATAAAGACCGGAGTGAACGCTCCAATAGTTGCCAAGTGTGGTCACATAGATGTTGCCTGCACCATCTGAATAGACATTCTTGAGGTTTACTTCAACATCAACGGTCATGGTCACTTTGAAAGACTTGGTATCAATGATGCTCACGGTCTTATCATAGGAGTAATCCGGAGGGAGCTGGCTGGCAATGCCACCGGAGTTGGCAACATAAAGATTGCCATTGTAGCAGGCAATGCCCTCAGGCTGGTAACCAACCTCAACATTCCCATCCACCTTCTTGGTGGAAAGATTGATACGGTAAACAACGCCCTTGGGGTTCTTGGAGTCGGTGATGATGTAATTGTAGTTCTCATCATAAGAACCAGTGGCATAAGCCCCTGCCCACGAGGTCACATAAGCATAAGTGTCATCAAAAGCGATGCTGCGGGGAGTAGGAACTGCAATAGCTGCAATTTCAGTCTCATCTTTGGCAGAGACCACCTCTACCAGGCCGGAGTTGTTGATAACCATCCAGACCTCATCGTTGTGAACGGCAATGTCGTTGCCTACGTCACCCAGGCCGGCGCCAACAGAGGGATTCATCTTCTTGAAGGCACCAGTGATGTACTGGCAGTCAGAGAAACGAACGAAGTCCAACGTAGAATTGTTGGAACCCATACCGCCCTCGTTGAGAACGAAGATCTTCTTGGCGTTCACACCAAGATCTGAAACAGAAACTGATACGCCGGTAAGGTCGGCATCCTTTGAAGGAGTCTCAGGAATAGGATCCTTCTGGCACGCACAAAAAGCAAGCGCACCACAAAGCAAAAGCAATAGTGCTTTTTTCATGATAATGAAAGATTAACGTTTCCGCACGGACTTGTCCCCGAGCCCTAATGCTAAACTTGACAATGGCAGGTCTTCTGACTTCTCCCAGTGCTCACGCCTTCTCGAAGGATGTTCTTCAATGGCAAAGAATGAAGCACCGTTGTGGATATCACAGCTGCGGGCACAGTCCCGGAATTACACCGGCTTCCCTTTTGAGCTTGCCAGAGAGACCTCTGGACAAAGCACCATTATCCGCCACAAAGGTACTAAAAAAGTACTTTTTGACAAAGAACTGACTAGTATATTGGCAAAATGTCGCTAACTTAGCATTAGATTAAACATATTGCTTATGGAAGCAAGATTTGTTGAAGGACCTGTATCTGACTTTGTAAAGACCTGTGTTGACATTCCAAGATTCCTTGGGTGCTGCAGGACTTGCCCGAACTATGATAAACGATGGAGCTGCCCGCCGTATAACTTCTCGGTTGAGGCTATCTGGAAACAATATACAAACATACTTCTATATGAAGTAAAGATTCCAATCAGTAGGGAATTGCAAGAAAAGACATATTCGCAAGAAGAGCTGAACGAGATAAGTCGCGAGATTCTGGCTCCTGTAAAAAAACAGATGACGGAGGAACTTTTGGTGTTAGAAGAACAGAATCCTGGCAGCAGGGCTTTGTTTGCTGGGACTTGCGAGTTATGTGATAATTGTAATAAGGAGAATGGAGAACCATGCATTCATCCCGAGCAGATGCGCTACTCTATAGAAGCATTGGGCGGGAACGTGGCTCAGGCCGCGCGGATTTATTTTGATGATAGAATTTTGTGGGCTGCAAATGGGCACTTACCGGAGTACTATATTCTGCTGGGAGGTCTATTGAAATGTTAGGAAGATAAAATTATTAAAAGATGAACATACTTTCATTTGATATAGAAGATTGGTATAACCACGATGACTACTCCCGTGATTTTGAGTGGGAGAAGCACGAGGTGCGTATTTATGAAGGAACGGAAAAGATCCTTACCGCATTAGCTGAGAGAGGATTAAAAGGTACGTTCTTTTGCGTAGGATGGATAGCTGAGCATCATCCGCAAGTAATCAAGGATATAGCTACTGCAGGTCATCACCTTGGATGCCACTCTTATCAGCATGAATTGGCAACAAGGTTTACACCGCAGGAGTTCAAAGAGGATACCTACAAAGCAAAATGCTTGATTGAGGATGTGGCGGGATGCAAGGTTGATGCATTCAGGGTACCGTCATTCTCCATTACCATCAAGAACCTATGGGCATTTGATGTGCTGGCAGAATTAGGCTTTAACTATGACAGTTCAGTATTCCCTTCAACTCATGAATTTGGTGGGATACCTTCTTATCCTGCCGAGCCATCCATTCTTCATACACACACTGGTGACCTAAAAGAGTTCCCAATATGCCTTGGACATCTGCTGGGGCGGGAGATTGTCTATTCAGGTGGTGGATATTTCAGGGTAATGCCATATGCATTACTTAAGAAATGGACAAAGAAAGACCCGTATGTCCTGACTTATTTCCATCCATCTGATTTTGATCCTGGCCAGCCAGAGATGCCCCAGTTGTCCAAGATGAGACAATTTAAAAACCGTGTAGGATTGAAAGGGTCATACAACAAGTTCAAGAGGTATATAAGTGAATTTGATTTTATTGATTTAAGGGAAGCAGATAGAAAGATTAACTGGGAAATCTGCAAAGTAATAGATATCGACAATATATATTAATTATTATGAATATGAAGCTAAGGAATATTCCATTTTCTCCGCCGGATATGACGGAGGCAGAGGTCAAAGAAGTTAGGGACGCAATTCTGTCAGGTTGGATTACTACAGGCCCTCGAACCAAGAAACTGGAAGCGCAGATATCAGAATATGTGCATACGGATAAGACCGTGTGTTTGAATTCTGCGACAGCTGCTTTGGAAATGGTGCTTCATCTGCTGGATTTAAAACCTGAGGATGAAGTGATTGTACCTGCATATACTTATACCGCAACAGCATCAGTAACACAACATATTGGGTGCAAGCTTGTGATGGTTGATAGCCAGAAAGACAACGTAGAGATGGACTATGACAAGTTGGCTGAAGCAATTACAGAGCACACTAAAGTGATATGTCCTGTAGATTTGGGAGGTATAGTTGCTAACTATGAGCGTATTTTTGAGATTGTTGAGCAGAAGAAACATCTATTCAAACCCAATAATGCTCTTCAGGCAAAGATTGGACGTGTCATCGTGTCTGCTGACTGTGCTCATTCATTTGGTGGAAGTCGCAAGGGCAAGATGGCGGGCGAGATTGCTGACTTTAGCTCGTTTTCCTTCCATGCGGTCAAGAACTTCACTACTGCTGAAGGTGGGGCACTTACATGGAACTTGCCATTTGGCAATGAACAAGTTCCAGTTTCAGGTTCCAAGATCCAAGTTTCAGGTCTTGACTATATGCCAACGGTGCCTAAGAAGGAGGGTGAGACATGGAATGAGTTGCTGTATCGCCTGAGTCAACTGTTCAGCCTGCACGGACAGAACAAGGATGCGCTGGCTAAGACCAAGCTGGGCGCATGGGAGTATGATATTATTGGCCCTTGGTATAAGTGCAATATGACTGACATCATGGCGGCATTGGGCCTGGTTCAGATGGAACGCTACAAAGGTATTCTTGAAAGGCGTTATGAGATTGTTCGTAGATTCGATGAGGCTTTAAAAGACCTGCCTGTAGCAGTACTGAATCATAAGGGTGCTGACCATTGTGGTTCACATCATTTGTATCTTGTCCGTCTGCTTGGTAGAACACGCGAAGATGCTAACAAAGTGATCGAACAAATGGCTGAACGCGGTATTGCTTGCAACGTGCACTATAAGCCTCTCCCGATGATGACGGCATATAAGGCTCTTGGATTTGATATTGCTAATTATCCTAACGCATATCATCTCTTTGAGAATGAGGTCTCTCTTCCTCTGCATACTAAACTCACAGATGAGGATATCGAGTACGTGACATCTAATATCGTTGATATAATAAAGAGTCTGTGAAACGTTTATTCGACATTATAGCGAGCGGGCTGGGGCTCATAGTGCTGAGCCCGATCTTTTTAATACTTGCTATCTGGATTAAACTGGATAGTAAAGGACCTGTATTTTACAGACAGGTTCGTGTAGGGCGTTACAACAAGGACTTCCGCATCTTTAAGTTCCGCTCTATGCGAGTTGGAGCTGATAAAGGTAGCCTCGTTACTATCGGTGGCCGTGATCCGAGAGTGACACGCTCTGGGTATTGGATTCGGAAATTCAAGCTTGATGAGCTGCCTCAGTTGATCAATGTGTTTGTCGGTGATATGTCGTTGGTTGGCCCGCGCCCCGAAGTGCGCCATTATGTAGACTACTGGACACCAGAACAGATGCATGTGCTTGATGTAAGGCCAGGTATTACTGACCCAGCTTCTATTAAGTTCAGGAATGAGAACGAGCTGATGGAGAAGGCTGAAGACCCCGAGAAATACTATATTGAGGTTATCATGCAGGAGAAGATTAAGCTGTATCTGGAATATGTGGAAAAGCATTCATTCTTTTATGATATAGCTTTGATATTTAAAACATTCTGGGTGATTGTAACTGAGCGATAGTTTTGTGAGAAAAGATAATATCATAAATGCATTTTTTGCTTTAGTCAGAGCGGGGCTTTGGGAGAAGGAGGTCAAGCTGGCTTCTTTGGGGCAGCTTGATTTCAGTCGCATTCTTTCTCTGTCAGAGGAGCAGTCCATTGTTGGCTTAGTGGCAGCAGGTATGGAGCATGTGACAGATGTCAAGCTGCCTAAAGAGGATGTGTTGCAGTTTGTTGGGCAGGCTTTGCAACTTGAACAGCAGAATATGTCGATGAATCGTTTCATCAGTGATCTGGTTGAAAAGATGCGCAAGGTGGGCATCTACACGCTGTTGGTTAAGGGGCAGGGTATTGCTCAATGTTATGATAGACCGTTATGGCGCTCGTGCGGTGATGTGGACTTCTTTCTGAGTGATACCAACTATGAAGCAGCAAAAGCATTTCTTAGTCCTTTAGCCAGTTCTATCGAACCTGAAGGCGAGTATAAAAAGCATTTGGGGATGACAATCGATTCTTGGATGGTGGAGCTGCATGGTAATTTGAGGTGCGGCTTATCTTCCAGGATGGACAAGGTGATAGAGGAAATCCAGAACGATGTTTTCTGTGGAGGTGATGTGCGTTCCTGGGTTGCCCAAGGAATACAGGTATTTTTGCCGGGAGTGAATTATGATGTTTTCTTTGTCTTTACTCATTTCCTGAAGCATTTCTATTGTGGTGGTCTAGGGATGCGACAGATTTGCGATTGGTGTAGGTTACTCTGGACATATCGCGATACCATTGATCGAAAGCGATTAGAAGATAAGTTAAAAAAGATGGGGCTGGTCTCAGAATGGAAAGCTTTCGGAGCTTTTGCGGTGGAATGGTTAGGAATGCCAGCTGAAGCAATGCCCTTGTATTCTACTGAAAAGAGATGGAAAATGAAGGCGAAGAAGATTTGCTCGTTTGTCCTTGAGGTAGGGAACTTTGGCCATAATCGAGATGTAAGCCGTTATCAGAACAAAGCTTATTTCGTCCGCAAAGTTATGTCGTTTGGACGGAGATTTGGGGACTTGTGCAGACATACAAGGATTTTCCCGCTTGATTCACTGCGGTTTTTCCCTAGTATTGTTATTAATGGATTAAAGTCGGCAGCCAATGGAGAATAGAAAGATGATTGATGTGGTTTCGCGGTTACTGGAGTTTCTTGATAGTGAGGCCCACTCATGCTCGATGGACTTTGGATGTGTGACACCATTATATGTTTATCGTATGTGGGGTGGGACGGTTGCATTTGAGGATATTGAAGCTGGATTAAAGGAGATTAAGAATGGTTGTAGATAATAAGATACTGGATGAGTTGACGGCCAAGGCCAAGGAGAATCCGAGGTTGCGTTGCAATCTGGATATGCGCAATTCTGCTGACGACCAGTCGCAACGGATGTTGAATGCCTTGGAGCCTGGGACAGTGATGCCTATACACAGGCATAGGGGTTCTTCTGAGACGTGTATCTGTATCCGTGGGCATTTTGAGGAGTATTTCTATGATGAAAATGGCAACCTCACGGATACCATTGATATGGTTCCAGGAGGAGTAGTGCTGAATATCGAGAAAGGGCAGTGGCATGGCTTGAAGTGTCTGGAGAGCGGGACGGTGCTGTTTGAGGCGAAGGATGGACCGTACCAGCCATTATCTCCCGAAGATATAATGGAAGCTTAAGAGCTTAAGTGTTTAAGGCGTTTAAGTCGAACACGGATGAAACGAATCAAACGGATAGTATCAAACATTTGGCAATTCTGCTCTTACGTCTTTGTCCCTCAGAGAAGGCAACATTGATAATTAACAGGTAACAGTTAACATTAAACGTTTCATGATGAAAGAATTCCAGACTAGTGGCGAACTGACGGAGGCTGTAAGAGCTCTGGATTATAAGGCTCAGTACAATGTATGCGAGACGTTCTATAAGTTATCGAAGGGCTTTGGTTGGAGCGACAGGCTGATGTTCCAACGGTTTGAGGCGTCGTTTACCATGATAGATGCAGAGAACCTGGAGGAGCATTTCGTAGAGCAGCACTGGGCAGTGAATGATATGGATAGTTTCCTCTACGAAACGGATATATATAGCCCTGAGGAGTTTTATAGAATTGTTAAAGAACTGAAAAGGTACCTGTAGAGGGCTTATGTATGAGGTATGGATCAAGAGACACATTGGCTGACAAGATACAATGAGGTGAAAACCTTTATTGAAGAGAATCATCGCAATCCGTCTAAGCATTATCCGGAAGAAAAGCTTATGCATAACTGGGCTCATCAGAATAGGAAGTTGATGAACCAGGGGAAGTTGAAGAAAGATAGGGCAGAGAGGTTTAATAAACTGCTAGAGATAGGGGAGAGATACAAGAGAGTGAATCAATACCAATAGTAATAGTAATAGTAATGACAACCGTTACCCCGAGAGAACAAATTAATTCCGCAATTGGCACATGGTCCGGCTTTATTTACCAAGGACTATGTGGTATCCTGACTGCGCTGAAAATGATAGAAGCTGACAGTGCAGGAGTTGCGGGATACAAACTTCAACTCGATGGGTATGAGGACTTTTCTATTTTAGACGGAACGGACCAAATAGTTAGCCTTCATCAGTGTAAATGCATCAAAGGGAGAACTGAATATGCGGAGGACCTAAATAAAATGAAGATTAAAAGGGACTCCCTGACAAATAAAAGACCAGATATAAAGAGCTATTTCCATTGTAACGAAACAGTAGCAATGGTAGAAGGTCTGGAGATAGAACCTTACCCCTTCAAGGATGGGAAAACAAAATGCGGACCGGGTGAATTGAAATCCATCATAAAAGAGGTATTGACCAGACTGAAAAAGCCCGAGACTGATGAAGACATTGCTGTCTCAAAATTGGAAGCATTGGTGAATAGCAATGTGCTTAACACCCAGCAACTCTATTTTGATTCAAATAAAAGACTCTATACGATTGCAAGAAAACAGTTTATAGAATTTTCTGAGATAGAGGCTATATGCAATTCAGTACTGATAAGGCTTGATGTCGGAGATATGCTGGCTATGATAAAAGCCAGATATATCGAGCAGTTTAATGAAAGAGTGGGCGTGAATGGTGGATTAGACAAACTTCCGTGGGTTGAAATGTTTATAATTCATTTTACAAACTTGGATGAAGAGGGAATGAAATTGTTTATGCAACGTATTCATCCTAAGGAGAAGTTTGAGTATTCCCTGAAAAGTCTGCTTAACGTATGCTCGCCCGAGCGAATAAACCTGCTGTTCAATCTTGTAGATGAATTTCGTTTAGATTCAGAAAAACTTCATTGGGTGACACCAAATACAAAGCAAACACCATCTACTCTTTCTGATGACCAAGAGATAGAGCTTACATGCAGGCAGATATTTGATAACCGGGCCAACTTTGATGCCATGTGGATTTATGATTGGTTTGTGGGCAAAATAGATGGGCGTGTCGATGGCAGTAGCATCCCCGATATTAGAAAGGTTGCGTCTACAATCACGGATGTTGAAGAGGCTACAGAAACTGGAAATAGTATTTTTCATGAAAAAACAGTTGGCATAATGACTCTAACGGACAAAAGAAATGGTAGATTTGATTGACCTTATATACAAAGAGTTCGAGAGAGCTGGTTATATCAGTTCTGACGGTTTCCTGTGGAAGCATCACAAGTACAAGGACTATTGGGTAGTTTGTGAAGTTGCCGGTGACTATGTTCTAACTGAACTACAAAATTGGATAGTTGAGAAACTCGCCGAAGAGAGGGCTGAAGAACCAGAAATGGAGAAGAATACGTCCGTGTTAATTATTCGTAAAGTAGATAGTAGTTCCGATAACCTTGAAAGAGTCATAGCAGAAGAGAATGATGTATATGTCTTCAAAAAATATGTTCTTCAATATACAGAGGTTGAGTGGAACTGTGTGAAAACATTGTATGCCGACGGTTCAATACCCTTAAGTGCTATCCTGATGAAGTCAGATATATTTGAGAAGGTAAGGGACAACCAATGCTGTCCGGAGGCGCTGCTTTACCGTATAGCCCATAAACTCCCTTTCGCCACAATGAATGTTGCAAAGAAGGAATACGAATATTCGGATAATATAGTAGTTCCTGATGTGATGAACCCTTTGTTGGAATGGGTGGACGAAATACCTGCCTGGGAGGGGAAGACGCCCAGCGAACAGGAGCTGAATGCAATGAAGGAGCTGGTGCAGACGAAAGTAGAATCAGAAACAATAGAACGCCATGAGGATTGAGAGAATACGACTTCATAACTTCAAAGGAATTCTTGACATGGAGTTCACCATGTCGGCTGCATCAGCTATAATCCTTGGTGGTAAGAATGGCTATGGAAAGACCACAATCTTCGATGCTTTGGAGTTGGTTCTTACCGGATTCATTGAGCGCTACAAGGACTATGCAGACGATCTGATTGATCACCGTCGTGCGCTCAACAAGTATGAACTGCCACTGGTATGTGACGCCCGCGTTCCAGAAATAAGAGTTGAGGTGGACTTTTCGCAGATTGTGGGAGACAACCACCAGGAATACACTATCATGCGAAAGGCCAACATTGCAGACATGAATAATCCAGTGGATTTCTCCGTGTTCAGGCAGTTGTATTTACGCTCCGCTACATTGGAAGAGCATCCGATTACTCCAGAAGAATTGACGTCGCTTGGCATCGATAAGTTTCAGAAGACGTATGCGACATTGGGTTATCTTAGTCAAGAGGAGGCAACCCTTTTTGTGAAGAGCAGCGATGCCGAAAGAGTGTCCAGCATCCAGTATCTTTTCAATACTAAAAGATTTGATGATAGGATTGAGAAGATTGACAAATTGATACTTAAGGGCGCCAAGCGTTGTGCCGATGAACTAAAGACAGACCAAGAGGGTATCAAAAATAGAATTGCTGATTTGCAGAGATATCAAATAGGAGTGGTAGGGGAACAGTCTGACTATAACAGGATTTTCAAAGAAGAAGCCCACATAGCCTGGGATGCACAGGACCCTAACCAAAGCAATGAGGAGTATTACAGCCTTTTGGCAGAGGACGGAGTGTTGGATGACATCTTGTATATGGTAAACCATAAGGATGACATTAAGAAGTACAGGAAGGTATCCTTTCTTAATTCTGTTATGGAGAAGGCTGGGGAGTATGCGTTATATTGGCAGTATCGAGAGGGGAAGGAGTTGATTGCATTATGGAAGTTGTTCGATGAAAAAGTGGCGACTCCTTGTCATGAGTTAGAGCTTCCAGGCATAACGTTTTTCTCTATGAATTGTCCAAAGGAGCTTGTGGATGTCGTGACTCCTGAGATATTAGGTGCCGTGGATGAAGAGATAGAGAAAGTAAAGACACTATATAATACAGCCAATGCTGCAGAAAGAGCCTATAATGAGATGATAGACCAAAGAAATAGACTGGAGATTCATCTTAAGGCCCATGCAGAACAGGTGTCACAGACAAGTTGTCCTTTATGCGGTCAGCAGTTCCGGGAAACAGGAGAATTATTGCAAAGTATTACACGTACTTCCAGGTTGCAGGAAGAGAGCGTGAAGGTTTTCTCTGCGCATGCGGCACAAGAATTTGCTAAACTCAAGACTCTCCTTCATGAGCATGTTGTTACGCCGGTTATGCTTTGGTTTAGCAAGAAAGGGATTACCAAAGAGATTGTTGACCGTTATCTGCAACTTGATGCTACGTATTTGGAACAGCGATTATCTTTACTGATTGAAAAGGGCTATATTACGATTACCCCGGGTGCTACTGAGTCTGACTCTTTGAAGTTGTTGCTGGATTCTATTGACCATAACAAAGAGCCTTTGGATGAATCTTTGGATTATAGGAAGCTTATGCAAACCCATAATGCGTATGGTAAACAAATGACGCAAGAGGGGTACGAGGCTCAGAGCGTTATGACGAAAAGGGCGTATCTATTGAAAAAATGGAGTCAGCAAAAATCTGCACAAATGGAAACCCTTCAAAAGACGTTGCAGCAATGTAACAAAAAGTTGGATGCTGCTAATGCGCTTATAAGGGATGTAAAAGCCATAAAGGAGGAAATAATACGTCAGAAGAACGAATGGATTGCGAAGGTGATTGGCGATGTCGAAATTCTGTTCTACATTTATTCCGGAAGAATAATGCAAGACAATTTCTTCGGAAGGGGACTGTTTATGAAGATGGCCCCGGGAAAGTATATCTATTTTGTGTCGGATTATCACTCTGATGTTGATGCTCTCTATAAGATGAGTAGTGGACAGTTGGTAGCCTTGATGATGTCGTTGTTGCTTTCCCTAAACAAACTATACGCTACAGAGAAATTTATTGCGATAGATGATCCTGTCCAGACCATAGATGATATCAATGTGTGGGGCTTTGTCGAAACTTTGCGTCATGAGTTTAAGGATTATCAACTATTGTTCTCAACCCATGAATTGAGTTATGGCTCATTTTTGCGGTACAAACTCAGCAGGATGGGGATTACAACAGAGTATAGGGACATGATGCAAGAAAGAATGAAGTGATGGTTAATTACGATTTTCTTATTCTCCAGCCTAACGAATTTGAGTGCTTGACACGAGACCTTCTCCAGAAGGATATATAAATATAAACGCTGGAATGGAAATGCCTGGAAACAGAGAATGTGTTATGGCGAAAGTCGATGGGTAATGTTCTGGACGGGTATTTGGGCTAAGATTTTGAAACCAGCATCGATTTAAAACTATGGTAATAGATAAGAAGATACTAGATGAGTTGAGCGCCAGGGCGATGGAAAGCCCGCGCTTGCGTTGCAATCTAGATCTGCGCAATTCCGCTGACGACCAGTCGCAACGGATGCTTAACGCGTTAGAACCCGGAACAGTGATGCCCATACATCGGCACAAAGGTTCCTCCGAGACGTGTATCTGCATCCGTGGTCATTTTGAGGAGTATTTCTATGACGCTGAAGGGCGGCTGACCGAGACGGTTGATATGGTGCCAGGAGGAGTTGTGCTGAATATTGAGAAAGGACAATGGCATAGCTTGAAGTGCCTAGAAAGCGGCACGGTGCTGTTTGAGGCGAAGGATGGGGCGTATGAACCGTTAGGACCTGAAGATATTTTGAGCTTATGACGGTAAAAGGTGTTTTTGATGGAATCTGGCAATTCTGCCGGTACCTCTTCTTGCCCCAGTGGGGCTGCCGGCGCCGTCGCGCCCAGGAAGAGTATGAGAGGATGTTGGAGGAAGGGAGAGTGAAATAAGATTTAGAGTGATGGTTTTTGAGTTTTGAGATGACGCCACGTGAATTAGTCAGAAGCAAACGCTTGCTTGAGCAGATGCGGAACGTCCCTTTATCTGGCCCTGTGCTAGATGAGGGGTTCTGTGTGTTTGCTATTAGAGTCTGTTCTCCAGATAGTGTCGGGAGAAGGAAGCTGGTTCCAGGTAAGCTATACTATTTGCTGGAGGGGTTCAGTGTTTTTGAGGACAGGATTCTGATTTCGAGAGAAAGGTTTAATAAGTCTGTTCACGACTATTATCATAATAGCGGCAATTCATGCCCGCATGTAACGGTCTCCGCTATTGTTGGTGAAAACGGCGCCGGGAAGAGTTCTCTCATTGAGTATGAGATGCGGCTTATCAACAACTTTTCAACAGCTCTGTTTGGAGAGTATGCAAAAGTTAATGGCTGGCCACACCTTCATTATATCAATGGCGTTGATGGAGAGTTGTATTATCTTCATAAGCAAAATGTATTGCATTTAAGGGTAAAGGATAGAAAGGTGTCCTTGTTTTGCTATTATTGGCAAGAAGGAGAAGAAGGCGGGTGTTATGTCTTCAAACAACCCAAAGAGGGGCCCATGAATCTGCTTCCAGCTGGCACGGGAGAGTTTGAACGGGGCAAGCCGGTGAGGAGTCCCTACTACATGAATTATTTTGAAGGCCTAAAAGAGATACTCCCTAGATTCTTCTACACCGTGGTCCTGAATCAGTCCGTATATGCTTACAATACCAATGATTTCTGGAGAGAGAGCAATACTCAAAGATATGAAGTCCTGGTTAGACATGGTCAGAAGAAAAATGAGAAAGGAGAACGAATATCTTATTCTACTGAAGATAAGTCTTGGCTAAATGGCCTTTTTCATAAGAATGACGGTTATCAGATTCCGCTTGTGCTTACTCCTTTCAGGAAGGAAGGGAACTATGATATCAATGTAGAGAACCGGCTGGCATATGAAAGATTGATGTCAATCATGGTGCGGCAAGAAGGTGACAACAGAGTTATTAATGGACATCTGCGGGTATCATCGTTCAGGTTGCAAAGGAATAATCTTGATTATGATCTGGCGTACATTCACCAAAGACTCGGCTATCGGCAGTTTTCCCGAGAGGACTTTGAGAAGATGTCCTCTATTCTGCTATCTGCCTGGAGTGAGTTGATTGGCTTGGATCTTACAAAGGCAGTTCAAGGGAAAGCTTATGGCCAGTTAGCCACTAATTATCTGGTGTATAAGACGCTGAAGATAGCATACACCTACGACGAATACAGAGATTATAATAAAGACTTCAACACAAGGGGAAAGGAGTTTAATGAGAAGGCTTTTCGTCTGCTTGTCCAGAAGACAATAGCCAATTATTCCCACGTTTCTAGCAAGTTATATAGGACCGTTGCATATCTGATTTGGGATGTATATGAATTGGAGAAGCTAGCACAGGATAAGAGCGCTGACTTTCTGGTAGATGAAATTAACAGGAGATGGGTTGAAGCATTTGGCTCCAAGAAGATAGACATTACGGACTCGATTGGCAGTTCGTTAATTCTGGAATCGGCATTAGCTCCTCCTTTTTTAGATATAACTATTGGTATGGAGGATGTTCAAACGGGCGCAGAAGTCCCTTTTGAGTATCTGAGCTCGGGAGAAAAACAACAGGCATATACAATCAGCTCTCTTGTTTACCACCTCAAGAATTTGGATTCAGTGAGTCGTGATGCCAGTACCAATGATAGGGTGGCGTATGATTATGTGCAGCTTATTCTGGAGGAGGTGGAACTGTATTATCATCCGGAACTTCAGCGCCAGTTTGTCCGCAATTTATTGGATGGCATAGGCCAGGCTGGACTAAGTTTTATCAAGAGCATCAATGTGTGTATCGTTACCCATTCACCATTTGTCCTTTCGGATATTCCCCAGCAAAACGTTTTGGCATTAAGGAAAGATAATAGTGAGGTGCAACGTATCCCTTCTTTCGGGGCAAACATCCATGAGATGCTCAAACTTTCTTTCTTCCTGGAGAGGGGTACCGTTGGTGATTTCGCCCAGTGGACTATTACCCGGATAGCACAGTGTCTTAGGGTGCACAGATGGCTAAATGGCATTGAAACTCCACCATCGTTCTTCCCTTCGCTAGATGGAGATCTTGGCGAGTATTCGTTCTTGGAAGACCTTAAGCTATTTCTCCGCAGAGGAGGGTTCACTAAGGAGGGTTTTGACATAGTCTATCCTTCTTCTGTTCTTCTCTCTCAAATCAATCTCATTGAGGAGCCTGTAGTCCGTCGTGTCCTGCTGGATGATTACAGGCGTACTTTCCCGGCGAATAAAGAAGAGTATAAAAATTCTATGCGCGCCCTGCTGCAAAAACAGATGGACGCGCTGGAGAAGTTGTAGCCAGTTGCGAATGGAGATAAAGGGAACCATACAGCAGTTACAGAAACTGAAAAGTCATTACCTCAACGGCAGTGTCTCGCTGCTGGTAGGGGCTGGTTTTTCAAAAAATGCGTATGATGGATATCCGTCCTGGGATGTACTTCTTAGTGAAATGGTTGCTGAGTTGTATCCGAGAAAGGACGTATCTGCGGTAATTGCCAAGAAGGGGTATCTTGAGATTGTCTCTGAGTATGGTAAGAAGAAAGTGCATCGCGAGTATATAGAATCGTATATTGAGGAGCATATCCCATACATCGCAGGAGATAAAGCCCTTTTTTGTTTTCAAGGAAAAAACAGTGGGAAAGAGGTACAAATAGACAATGCCCTGTTCTCTGCACACCGGAAACTGTTGGATGGGAAATGGAAGAAAATCTATACCACCAACTATGACCGTTTGTTGGAGTATGCAGCAGAGCTTGATGGGAAAAAGTACAGTGCAATTGTCTCATCTTCGCAATTGTCCGAATGTCCCAAAGATACAATCCCCATTGTCAAACTCCATGGAGATTTGTATCATCCGGATGAGACGCGTCGTTTCCAGTTTGATGGAGATAACGCGCTCATGTACATTATCGCCAAGGAAGACTATAAGACATATCCTAAAAAGCATAAGGGTTTTAATGAGGTTATGCACACTTCTTTATTGGAAGGTGTATTTTGCCTTGTTGGCTTTTCCGGTGAAGACCCTAATTTCAAAGGATGGATAGATTGGCTTAGGGATGAATTGACCAAGGAAGACACTTCCGGGAAAAAGAGTTATAAAGTGTTTTTGGTAACTCCTGACAGCCAGATCCCTGAATATGGGAAGGAGGTGTATCTTGAGAATCACCGGGTGTGTTTTATCCCCCTCAAGCATCCGGATGTATTAAAGGAACTAAACTCTTCGGCCACAGAGACGCGAGACATACTGGTAGATTTTTTCAAGTATCTCTATGATGAGCCGTTAGATTCTGCTGCTGTTAGTTCAGACGCAGAAGAATCACAGAAAAAGTATTCTTACTCCACTCTATGGAGGAAGTTGGATTCAGATTTGTCTGATGTCCCGGCGGACAAGCAGCTGGCAGAGCATGAACAGATTGCTGCGCAGATTATTGCACTAAAGCCGCAGAATAGAATTGTAAGAACCACATACTATCAAGAAGAGTTCCTGGAAAAGCAAGCGCAGAAAAAAAACATTTCCAAAACAGATGCAACTCTTTCCCTTATTGCTTTGCGGGAAACTGGAGTGCCTTTTTCTCATATCCCCAATTTGGCTGATGTCGTGGGGCGTTCTGTGGCTGCTGGTAAAAGAAAGTATTTTCAGGAACTTTGGGAACGATCAGAACTGTTATCGGCAAAGACACTTGCAGATATGCCGGGGCTGACAACTCACCATCAGAGGGTGCTAAAGGCACTGTTTAGCCTCAACTTCAAGGACGCTGAATGGGAGTTGAAACAGTGGCGTCCCACCGGAGCGGATGTCTTGAAAAAGGCGTTATATCAGTCTTTCTTTGACCCGGCAAAAGCTAAGAAGCAAGTTGAAGGTTTTATAAAGAAGGCTTCGCTGGATGCAGATAAGTTCTTTGCTACAAGACTGCTCAATATTCTTGAAAACAGCTTTGTCTCGGCTCATTCCACGTTTGAGTTTACAGAGAAAGGGGTGCCGGACTATCTAAAGCTGTTTGACAGTATCGTCCGCGACTTGACCAGTAAAAAGGAAGAGATTAAACCGTACGGCGTCGGCAAGAGCAAAGTTGTTTATTTGGACGGTGGCCCTGGTGATGTGGACTATCCCAAGGCCATGGCCATCTTGAATTTCTTGATAGAGGCTCCGCTTCCTATATCTTACCGTAATTTCTATACCATTCGGAATTCGGCAGACTGGTACAAAATCCACCTGGAAATCTTCGAGAAGCATCCGTTTGCCGCTCTATATTACGGCCTTCAGTGTACAGATAAAAATGTCAAGACCAGAATAGGGCAGGATTATGCTTTTTCTGATGAGTTGGCCTCCTCATGCCTTCCGGAAATTCTTGTAATTCTCCTTTCTGCGTATCTGTCGGAGGAGACTCCGTTTTTCCTGAAATCTTCAATCCTTAGAATTGCCAAGGAAATTCTGATTGCTGTTCATTCCTCACATTGGGAAGCGCTTTTCATGCGCATCTGGCGCGAGAAGGTTATATCTAATATATCCGGTTTGAACGACCCCAGATTCCCAGAACTGGAGCAGTTTTTATTCCAGGGACTGGACAGTATGCAGTCTTTGGAGAATCGGGTTGCAATCATTGCTGACATTCTTTCGCATAGTAATGAGGATGGGGTTTTTGCTATCAATGCACTATATCATCTTGATAAAAAGGGTATAGACCGTAGTTCTTTGATAGCAGATCTCATTGACTCTTTTGTCTCCGGAATCAATAAGCCTTGGCAGATTGTTGTCGCGGGTAATTTGCACGATTTTCTGTCTGAGGATAACAGAACGAATGTCCGGGACAAGATTTCAGCACTGCTAGATACGGAAAGCTTTTCTGATATTGAGTTCGGCTCCTCTACAAGCTTTGTTCATCCTGAAGATTTGGTATTGCAGCAGAAGCTGGTTCGTTCTATTTATTCAAGCCCTCTCCTCTGGCACACAGGTGTTCATTCTGACGGACACTACTCTTCCGGAGACAATGCTTTCCTCGCCCTTTCATCTTATAAACAAATAAGGCTAAGTCCTGATGACATTGTGGCGTTCTATGGCAAACTAAAGGATAGTCTTGCTCAGATTGCTTCCAGCCGCGTTTTCAGTTCGCCTTTCTATCATATGATTTCACTGGAAGATTCAACGCTTGAAATGCTTATCTTCTTAGAGAGATACAAAGATTGTCTCGGGAAGCAGGCAGATTACGTTGAAGTCCGGGAACGAGTAGCGGAGGTTTATCAGCGCGCGGTGGGTTTCCCTGCTGTAGAAGACGGTCTGCTATCTGTTTATTCTGAAGGACTGGAGAACGCATTGGCGTTTATGTTCAAAAATAGACGCACTTTGGAGCATTCTCATTTCCTGACGTTACTGAATTTGATTCTCTCCCGGATTATGATGTTCAACAGTGACGGACTGGATGTTTGCTTGCGCTATATGCGTTACTTTGTGGCGAATGGAGCAGTATCCTCTTCGGATAGTGGAATCCTTGCTACTATTATGATGATGCTTGATAAAACTACGCCTGAGAAGCTAAGGCAAGCTAATAGCAATCTTGCTCATGCAGCAAACAACTTGACCGTTATCGCAAATAAGATGGAAGAGTGGGGCCATACATCCCCTGGAATCGCTTTCTGGAAAGAATACGCTACGAAACACAGATTTTATACAAACTATATCTAATATGAAGATTTTGGAGACAGGCGCCAAAGGTTTTGTAGGAAAGAACCTTTGTGCACAATTGAAGAATATCCAAGAGGGGAAAGCCTGCTGTTACGGAGATGTAACAGTGAGTGAGATTTATGAGTATGATCTGGATTCCACTCCAGAGCAGCTGGATGCCTGGTGCCGTGAGGCTGACTTTGTTTTCAACCTTGCAGGCGTGAATCGGCCGCAGAACCAGGATGAGTTTATGGCAGGGAACTTTGGCTTCGCCTCAACGCTTCTGGATACGTTGAAGAAACATGGAAATGCATGTCCGGTGATGTTGTCTTCGTCGCAGCAGGCATCTCTGACAGGTCGTTTTGGAAACTCGGAGTATGGCCGTTCCAAGAAAGCAGGGAAGGACTTGTTCCTCTCTTATGGCGAGGGGACTGGCGCTAAGGTGCTGGATTCAGCTGTAGAAATGAACAAGTCCGGAGACCACGGAATTCCTGTTCCCAACTACGTCGATGAGAATGTATCTACCAAGGTGGTAAAGATTATTCAGAGTTACACCGGCGTGGTGAACAAGATGGTTTGGAGGAAATTCTAACCGAGTCGTGGGGATGTGGAAGTTAACCCTTGATCCCAATTTTGTAAACACGTACCAGGCCGTGATGCTCCCCGGCCTGGTAAAGCGTGTAAAGAACTGGGGAGAAAAGAAGGATGAAAACGGGAATATTACTAACTTCCCATACACTGAGATACGTGCTCGTCTGCTTCCCGACTATGCCGCAGATGCCCCCCAAAAAACAGATGTGCTGAAGCATCTTCTGATAGATCTTCCCCAAGCAGCCTACATCCTGAACAATCAGTTGATGGCTGAGTTTGTCAAGGATGCGGCCGGGAACTCCATCTATAAGGAGACAGATTTGTCTTTAAATGAAAAACCTGTGGAGTATGCTTGCCTAAAGACTATTGAGGATGTCTTCGATTATGACGGTGTATTCAACTCCCAGTCAAAGAAACGTGGGTACTGGCTTGCGAAAGCCATCGGTCATAACACTTGCACGTATTGTAATCGGCAATATACGTTCACGGTAGACGGAAAAAACAAGCACGAGAGGCTCACTCGTCCTGCATTTGACCATTGGTTCCCAAAATCCCAATTCCCGCTGCTGTCACTTAATATCTACAACCTGATTCCAAGCTGTAGTATATGTAATAGCAGTGCAAAAGGTGACAAGATATTTCATCTCGGCCAGTTCGTCCATCCTTACACCCAAAAAGACGACGACCCTAAATTCAAATTCTTTCCCGCGGTCTCAGATAACCCCGCAGACACCTGGCACGTTGTTCTGGACCGAGACCCCGCTATCAACCCGGATGTTGATAACACCATCAAAGCCTTCGGCCTAGATGAAATCTACGACATGCACGGCTCCCTCGAAGTTAAAGACATGATGGACTTTGCCCAAGCCTACAACGGCATCTACCTCCACATGATTTATAACCTCCTGCAGTCCGACCTCCAGCCCGCCGGTTTCACCCAGGAAGAAATCTACCGCATGCTCTTCGGCACCGAATCCATCCCCTCCCAATTCCTCGACCGCCCCCTCAGCAAACTCAAGCACGACATCCTGGAATACCTTCATATCATCTGAGAATTTAGCTAAACTTGAATAATATGTTGCTGCCCGCTCTTCAAAAGTTTTATAATGCGCTTAAGCATCTTGAGCAGTTCTCATTGGATAATAGTTTTTTTGATAATATCGGCTCTATAGATGTCTTCTTATCTGAGTTTCGTAGTGTAACGCTTGTCCTCCAGACTTCTTTGGGTGGAAACACTCACCCTGTTTATCAAAAGAATTTGCATCAATATCTGATAAAAGATGTTAAGGTCGCAGAATGGCTAAATGAAGAAAGAGTAAATGTCGTGCATAAGCACCCTTTTACTTTAAAGAAGGTGGTTCGTATAATAATATATTCATGGGGTAATGCTTTCGAGTTCAAAAGATTTGAACAAACTCTGGAAGATGACAGACCGATAGGCGATTATAAGCAAATGATTAGAAATACGTTTATGTCAATCGCCGCTCCGGAGATTAATTTTTCTGCTCAGTTTCTCTTCGTAGACGGAGAAGATAAGACTGAAATAAACATCTTTGATTTGATAGAACCCGGGGTAACGTCGATGTGGATGTTTCTCCACGCAATGAAATCTGATTTGCACGAGGACGACGATGTAGTCAATGACCTGATGCGCCGGATTGATGAGATATACCTAAGAAAGCCTCAAAGGTGGATGACTGATGCGGCAGATTATTGCTATTATCGTTCGACAGATTCGTTCGAGCGGGGTGAATCTATGGCTATGCTTATCCCAGATGCAAGAACGTCAGTATCCATTTTTATCGACAAAGTCAAAGAGTTTGATGCCCCTGTTGATGATTTCTTCGATGCATTTATATGGCTTCATTCATGGATTTATATTCGAGCAAAGCGTGAGATCATGAATACATTCTTTGTCGAGTACTCGGATGGGACATATCTTACTATCCCATTTTTAGCATCAATACGTACGACAATGTATCGCTTTATCAATAAGATAGCCCGGCTAGTTACAGATAATGAGATTACAAGTGTATTGTTAGTTACGGAGATGGTAGGTTATGAGCCTACACCCCAAAGTATGGGCCAATTACTTCAACTCAATTATCGTGAGAGGGAACGATTCCGAACAAAGGATTATTTGGCCTTTTTCAAGGTGGATTCTCTAGGAGAAGAGTCTTCCTTAATGATTGATTCGGATGACTTGATAGACAGACTGTCCATCAGTGCTGCAATGGGTAAAGCAAAAGATAAAGAAATCGAAGCGGCACCATCCGTTATGCTCGCTCCTATAGTCAAAAGTTTTAAGAACAAGCTTCCATAAAGTTAGATTTTAGAGAATTATGACCCAAGACGAACTCTGGCATGCCAAATGGCAAGAAGCCATTGACTTTCTGGAAACCAACCACCGCAAACCCTCCAAGTTCATCCCGGAGGAACGCAATATGCGCTCTTGGTGGAAGCACAACAAGAAGTTGATGAATGCTGGGGAGTTGAAGCCGGAGAGGGTGGAGCTGTTTAAGCAGCTGCTGGAGTTGGGGGAGAAGTACAAACACGTGAATCAGTATCAGTGTATAATACTATCATAATTTAAGACAGGTGCCTAAGTTAAAAAGTAGTAACTTAGCACCATGAAGAAAAGCAGAAAGAAGTACGACGCCAAGTTTAAGGCGAAGGTGGCCATAGAGGCCTTGAAAGAACGCGAGACACTTAGCGAACTCGCAGCCAAGTATGAAGTGTCCCCGGTAATGATCAGTTGGTGGAAAACGGCGTGGCGCTTTATCAAGGAATCCTTCGATTCATCGATGACTACAACTACCACCGTCATCATCAGGGAATCGACCGACAGATACCAAGCAAGCTCTACCTACGGTCGGCTGCTTGACATTAACTAACAACAGGACAGTACCTGTCTAAAAAACGAAAGTACTTTATCTCCTATGGCGGGGAAGTGAACTCTCAATTTGGGATTGAGAGAATTTATGAAGTGGAATGGAGGCCTGGTAACATCGGTATAATGAGTGGTAGGGATGAACTTCGACTTTCATCAAAGCCTTGAGGACAAATGTCATCGTCTGTTGAGGACAAGGAGAATGCATATTTCTTACATGCAAGTCGCTGATTAATAGTTATGTGCGTTTTTTCTGTAAGTTGTTTTTGGGAGAGTCGTTAATCCGTTATTTTTGCAGCAAAAAAAGATAGATATTATGAACGAACATATCGACTTAACTTTTGCTGGAGCAAAGATGGCGGCTCGTAATAATGAGGTCGCAAGTACTGCGTTACACGGAATATCGGCTATGTACAATATCGCGCAGATGTCTCGGTATCGTGTTATGTACATTCAAGAACAGTTTGCATATATGAATGGAGGCGTTGGCGCTTCTAATATTCGCATGGATAGCTATCGTCGCGAGATGTGGAAACATACCATATTGGCGAGCCTAGACATATTATCTCTATTCATCAAAGGCTTCTCTGAAATGAGGGCTAGCAAATGACGTCGAGGCCTATTTGCTCGAGTACTGTATGAGCTGTAGTGTTTGGGACGGTTATAATGGAAGTGAAGGGCGGCCATTATGTACTCATTGGGCCGGAGGATGTGTTGGCGCTATAGCGCTGTGTGTTGGGACCTTGGAACCATCGGCCAAATGGGGGAGGAGGGCATTGGATAGGCGGCGGAACGGTTGGGCGGCAATCGGAATGCCATCGAACCGGAACGGATATCCCTATCCATCGGCATCCGGGAACAGTTTGTCCCGCACGTCCGCTTAAGACGAATGTGGATGAGCGTGGCTCGTTTACGGAACTTGTTCATACATTGAATGCCGGCCAGGTTTCCATCAACATTTCCAAACCTGGCATTACGAAAGGCCAGCACTGGCACAACACCAAGTTTGAGCAGTTCATTGTGGTGAAAGGCCACGGCCTCATTCAGGAACGCAAACTGGGAACGGACGAGGTGATAGAGTTCGAGGTGACGGGCGACAACATCCAATGCATCCACATGCTCCCCGGCTATACGCACAACATCATCAACCTCTCCGATACAGAAAACCTCGTCACCGTAATGTACTGCAACGAGATCTTCGACCCCGCAAGGCCGGATACCTTCTTTGAACCTGTAAAATAGGTCTTGGATACGTCGTGGACAGGCTAATGAATGGGCTGTGGATGGGGCTTGGATAGGATAATGGATAGGCTAATGAATGGGCTGTGGATGGAGTTTGGATAGGTCGTGGATAGGTTGGGGGATAGGATGTGGATGGGCTCTGGAAAAGTTGCGAATGGCTTGCGGAAGGGTTGCCAAGGCCTCGCCGCGGCTGCGGATGAACTACAACTTCCATCAGAGCCACGAAGACCTATCGCACCGAATGCTCAATGCCATCGAACCGGGAACGGACATCCCTATACATCGGCATTCGGACAAGGATGAGAGTTTTGCCATTCTCCGTGGGAAGGTAAGGTCAACGACATATAACAATGATGGAAGTGTCATAGAAAGCGTTGTCCTTTGTCAAGAAGAAGTCGTATATGGTGTGGATATCCCTAAAGGTGTCTGGCACAAACTTGAAAGTCTTGAATCCGGTGGTGTGGAGTTTGAATGCAAAGAAGGCCCGTTCGTGTCTGCGCTCATGATACTTCTGCTTAAGCCGCCGTTACTCCTGGTCGTGGGTTTAGGGCTGTGATTCATCAGCAAATGCTAGTGTCTGAGATGTTATATATGACGTTTGTAGCATGATTTAATAAGACTTGTTTTTGGGGAGTATGTTGCTGTTTAGGGATTAGATACTTATATTTGTAAGTCTATTTTATCTTCTTTAGTTTTAGAATTCGATGAATGCAAAAAAGACCAGTATTCTAAATAAAATTGCTGCTATTGTAGGTGTGGCAGGTGGGACAATTGCGATATTGGCACTTGCATTTTGGGGCGGTTATTGGAAATGCTCTATTGATCGTAGATTAGATGCTATGGAAGTTGAACAACGCCACAATGAAGAGATGGCAAGTTTAAAAATAGAGCATAATCGACAACTTATGGAGACGCGGGCTGAATTAAATAATCAAATCCTTCAACTCCAGAATGAAATACAATACTTAAAGGCGAATAAGAATGACAAGTAAAGGTTTTCTTGTTAAGTGCTCCTTTTTTGCTATATCGGCACTAATTGTAATAGGCCTATTTTTTAGCTTTAGGTATATAGACTCATTGGAGAATCAAGTTTATCAAAGAGATTCTTTAATCCGTGAACTGTCTTTCAGTGATCATCTTGTACGAGAGTATTTTGATGTTCAGGTTGATACATTGAACAACGCTCGTTCATATACTCTAAAGGATGATAAAAAAACGAGAATAATTGAACGACAAGAATACGCTGTAGAAGTTGATGGGAAGAAGTATAGTTTTGACCAACTATTGCAAGAGTATATTAAGCTGGCTCATGATTATAATTCATTGCTTGATGAGTATAATTCTTTAGTCGATAACTATAATAAACTTGTCGCAGAATTGGATAGGAGTACTGTTGCATTATCTAAATCTAGAAGTACAATTAGTTCCATATATCAGAAAACTGATTCTTTGGAGAGCCTACTTGGTGAGAAACAGTATTATCTCAGTAGTATAGCGAAGAAATATGGGATTGTATGTAAGACAAAGCATGAAGGGAATACAATTCATTACTCGATGATAGGGAGCCCTCAACTTGATTCTGCCTTACGTATTTTTCCATATTTTAAAGATTTGGCTGTTTATAACAAAGATAAAGATGCATGGATTATATCTGTTCCGAACAAAAAAAGAATTGATAAAATTGTAGAGTTATCTTATCGGTAATAGATATTCCTACTGTTTTTCTAGTATTATAAGGTCGAATTACCCCAGCTCTTATCTCCGGCCCACTCCGCAGTTCTATGCCCCTCAGTTATTTCGGCATTTAATGGTCGAGTTTAAATGGTATCGACGAAGAAGATGAATATCTAAAGATTCACTGGAAGAATGAGGGGGCATAAACTATAAAGGATTTCTGAAATGAATATCAATCCATTCGGACCATATTGCGCTGGCGCGTTAAGGGTGGCCATCGCCTCATGCTTCATGAACGGAAGGATATCGGAGCAGCAGATTGACCTCGTGAAAGAGGCGATTTCGAAGTTCCGGGAGGCGGAGATTGACCATCTGGCTCTCCCGGCATCAGAGAAAGAAGAGCTGAAGAGCGGGTGGAAACAATGGCTGGACGCCACAACTCGTGGCATTAAGGACGAGCTGCGGGCGGAAGGGAAGTTGGGGGAGTGAGGGCTGATATTTGATGATGATAGAATATGAAGGAACTATTAGAGTTTAAAATAATAGGAAAATGTTTCCAAGATGCGTCGCAATATCCAGGGAATGATGCGGATTTCTACTTGGAAGAGAATGGCTGGAACGATTTCTATTATTATGTGCTTTAACATCTTCATGCAACTAAACGCTTGACGGGCACAAAAAACATATGCCTCGGTTATGTGATGATTAGGCGAAAAGGGCAATAGAAGTATGAGCTGCATCTCCTTATGGGCAAGTTTCAATGGAAGTGAACAATATGGCTGAAAGAATTATTCAACAATACGGGGAAAAATCAATCTATATAGAGAAGCAAAATGGCGACATCTATATGGGGGAGTATGTAGAAGAGGCCGTCTCTGCTTTTAGAGATGGCTCTTTTGAATTGTATGAGTATGCCCCCAAAATCAAGCCTTCCATCCCCAGATCAGAAGTTGGACAAATAAAGGAATGGATTGAAAGAGATGTTCCCACTGAGAAAACTTCCAGATTAGCTCTGCTCTATGGAAAAGCCGGTATAGGGAAATCAGTAGTAATGCACGACCTGTTGGTAGAACTACAGGCAAATCCCGAATACCAACTGCTTGGGCTGAAGTCTGATCAGGTGGAGTTTGTTGATATTGATGACTTGGGGAAAAAGCTTCATCTAGCAAAGCCAATAGAAGTGGTCATTGGAGAACTAGCACAGCAGTATAAACGCGTGGTACTTTTGATAGACCAGATAGATGCTTTGTCACTTTCACTGTCTTCCAATCGTACTCCTTTGCGTTCGTTGCTCAAATTGATAAGTAGAGTTATTATCATTCCAAATGTTAGAGTGGTGATTTCTTGTAGGCCTTACGACCTGGAATACGATCCACTGCTAGACCAGCTACAGGTAAAACATAAATGGGAACTGAAAGAACTCTCCAAGGAAAAGGTTGAAGAGATACTAAAAGAGAATCACAGAGACGAACACTTGAGTGACCGGCTCCTGAGGTTTTTAGGGAATCCGCTACATCTATATTTGTATTTGAAGGTGGACAACCGACAAGAACAGATAACTAATCCTCTGTCAACAGACCTGCTCTATCATCAATTGTGGAGTAAGTATCTCATGGATGACAGCGAACGTAAAGTAGATAAGGATAGATTACTGGCATTGTTGGATGCTCTGGTAACGGCGATGTATGAGCGTCAAGAACTGTCAGTACACATCAGGGCTTTTGAGACGGAGTACATTGCAGAACTTAGATACCTGTTTACGTGCGGATGGTTGCTGTTGACGAAAAGCAACCAAATACAGTTCTTTCACCAGACTTTGTTTGATTATGTCTATGCAAGGCGTTTTACTGAGAAAGGTTATAATCTATTAGATAATCTGAAAGGACAGCACCAAGGGCTTTTCTCTAGAGCAGCCGTGAAGAGTATTTTGACATTCCTTCGAGAAAAGAATGCCAAGCAATACATTAACACCGTTGATCAACTTCTTTTTGCGAGGGAGGAGGATGGGAAAGATACTTATCGTTATCACCTGAAATCCCTTGCGCTAAGCAATATGGCTTATTTTGAAATGCCTCTGAAAGAGGAGATTGGCCTGATTGAAGGAAAAGTGTATGACGAAAAGTCCTATATGGATGTGATATTCGAGACCGTTCATACAGAGAGTTGGTTCCATGCGGTTTGGGATATCATTAATAAAAAGGGTGGTTGGAAGGTACAGCCGACCACGTATAAAGAGAAGGTGATGCTAATGTGCCAACGGACACTTTGGCCAGACGCCAGGGGCGTTTTGGATGAAGTAGAACGTTCATTAGACTACAAAAATGAAGAAGACTGCCAATATATCGGGAAACTGCTTCAAACTTTTGAGCTGAATGAGAATGGCGATAGACTTATTGGTTTCTATAATAAGTTAGTGAAGAACAGATGTCCATTGGAATACATTCATTTGCTCAGAAATATACTGAAGACAAATCCAGACTTTGTATGTGATGAGTTCAAGGAGAATGCTAGATTACAATTGGCTAAGAAAGAAAAGCCAGGGCTTCATACACTGAACTATAACCACGAAGAGGAGTCGCTATTTGAAGAACTACTCAAACGGAACCGAGAAAAAGGCATTCAACTGCTGGTAGTTATACTAACACTGGTTTATGAAGCCACAAAGTATAAAATAGAAGGAGCTGAAATCTATAATTCGTATGAATTCTTCAGTTTCCAAAGGACAAGAGGAGGACACTTCGTGTCGAATTTCTCAGAGGATGCGGTGAATATTATCTTGGATGATTTTCTTCAGAGTGTGAACGGCGAGCGGACAAAGCAATATCTGGAAGTTTTCAGCCAAAGTAAACACGAGGGTTTTGTGTATATCGCTCTTCAGGTCTATACTGCACATCCTGAATTGTTCAAGGAAGATGCGTATGATATTCTTAAAAACAGGCGTGTTTTGTCGAATGCTCCCTCTTGGGTGGAATATCAGGCTGTAGAGGCACTTAAAGCGAACTACCCGCTATGGACGGACGACCAGAAAAAGAGCATCATAGAGGTTGCGAATAGCATTGAAGACAGAGGCGAGAGAAAACTGTATAGGAAAGAGAATGTTGAGATGCGCCTACAGTGGGGGCATCCGATACTGGATATAGACTTGCATAAAGGAAAGGCTTTGTATGTTTTACCAGATGATGATCTGCGCAGATTTTCGTGGGAAGCATATCAGGAGAAGGAAAGGATAAAAAGGAAGTTTAAGAAACAGCGTCTGGAGAATGATCTACCATCTAAATCATCTATGCATTCAGGATGGGCATCGCTGACCAAAGAGCAAGGGCTTAAGATGAGTTGCAAGACATGGCTCAAGTCGATGCTAAAATATACAACTAATCCCTTTGCTTGGGATAAGCCATCACTGACAGGTCAGTGTCAGTTGTTCAGAATTGTGGTGCAAGAGAATCCCGACAAGTATTTGGGGCTGATAAATGAGGCTATTGCGTGTGACAAGATTCAAATAGCTTATCCTGTAGCCGGAATGCAGGGACTAATAGATGCCGGGAGAATAAATGAAGCAGAGCATGTACTAAACGGAATACTTGATGCTATTGGACACAATCTTAATACCGATGTAAGAGGATTCAGTATCCACTCCCTATTGTTTGCCGTAGGTGACTGGGTGAAGAGCGGGAATGTGACAGATGACTTGTTTCACTTCTTGTGTGATGCGCTGAAGTATTCTGCGGAGCCAGAGGAAGACAGGCACAGAGAGGACAAAGATGTTTATAACGTGGGTATTAACCAGGCTAGAGGAAATGCCGGATATATGTTGGTGGAGTGTGCCAAGGACGAACGTTATGGGAAAGAAATACTTGATACCATAGAGAGTGTGGCAGATAAAGCCTCGGTATATACCAGGGCTGCTATTCTACTGAACATGGCTGCACTGAACTTCGTGGACAAGAACAGAAATGTGGATCTGTTTAAGAAGTTGATGCATGACTACGATGCCAGACTCATGGCCATGCCTGTTCATAACTATAATCCGTTGGTTTATTTCGTGAATTATGCAGTGAAAGAATTAATGGATTTCTTCCAGCACGCGGCAGAATGTCCAGAGTGCTATAAGGAACAAGTCATCATTTTATGGCTTGCTTGGATGCGCAATAAGCATGATAAGCGGTTGAAAGCACTGTTGGATACGATGTGTGACAACAGTGAGGAAGCAAGGATATCGCTACTACAATTCCTTTACAGGCTGGACGAGAAAGTAAACGATGAGGCAATCGTTTATATCCTTCGGTTTATGGAGCCACAGTTTAATACACCAGAAATGGGAAGTGCATTTGATCACCTTTTCCATAATCTCGACAAATGGCCTGATGAGATGCAGATACGGATAACCGAAGCATACGTAAACGCGCTCGTGAGCAAGCATCAAATCAGAGTCTTTGTAGATTATCTGGCAGGATATGCCATCAAAGATCCTGTACAGACACTAAAATGGCTGGAGAAAATACTGGAAGGGAATACGTCCGAGGACTACTTTATTTGGAATCAGATAGTTGATGTGATTATCCAGTCGTATAATGGAATCAAGTCATTCAATGACAGTGGCTACCAGGATACATTGGAACATGCAATGGATCTGATTGACTCCACGATGAAGAATCCAAACAACAAATACTTGATATCCAACTTCATGAACAAGCTCGACAATGAATAAGGAGTATCAAGAGGGGAGGCTGCGGCATTTTTTGATGGATTCTTCGCTTAAGTCTGGTTTATATTTGATAGACACTGACTTGAGTGATGAGGATATTGAAACGGTAATGAGGCAAACGAGGAATAGTCTGTATGAAAAAATACTTGTTCCCGCTGTCGGAGGCTCGACTTTTGAAATGTTTGTTGCCGGACTCAGTTATAGATGCAATAATCCTGAAATAGACGAGCAAAGAGAACAATGGTTGAGAGCTATATTGAATGGTCGTGAGCGTGACGTGCTGCTGTTCAACCTGGTTATCCGAATAATGAAGTGTTTATGCACCAAGGAAAGAACTGTTCTCCATTTGCAAAGTGAAAAAGATATTACCTCATTCAGCCATAATGAATTGTCAACTCTTCAGACGTCTCTTGCATACCACCAGACAACGACTATTATCATCAGCAAAGAACAAAATGGACGGGCGGCAGACAGTGACGGGATTATTAGCAGAATATCAATAAAAGAGAATATAGCATACAGAGCTATGGATAGATTAAGTAAGGTACATATCTCGTATAAACACGATCCAGATCACGACGAGGCTGTAGAGGCAATCAAGAGGGGGCTTATAAAAAATGATATAGCTTTTTCGATAGATGTCGATGGTATTAAGTATCGTGATAATATAGTAGAATATGAGAAGGAAATAGGGGAGTCTGAGAGGGTCATTATTTTTGTAATTAATGAATATTTGAAGTCATTAGACTGTATGTTTGAAATGGTTCAGATGTTCAAGATGGGAAAAGTGGAAGTGCGGCTCTTCCCTGTAGTAGATTTGAAAGGTATTCCAAGGAATGGCGACGGATTGAAGGTGGTGAAACAATACTGGACAAATGAAAAGAACCGGAAACTGGAACAAATGAAGTCTGAGGGCAATTCTGATTTCATGCAGGATGAAACGCGGAAGATCAATGATATTCTAAAATACATAGATGAATTTTGGGATTTTCTAGTTCATATTAACACGGGCAATTATGAGAAGATGATTGAGAATGATGCGGCTCTTTTGATGGAAGAACTAAAGAAAACGCTACCTAAATACGAGGCTTCATTCAGTAGTAACTTTGTTCCGTCTGTAAGTGCCGAGCCTACACCGAGCAGGACTATTATCCAAAATGGTGCGAATTCAATATATGTTGAAAACCATAATGGCCCAATTATTTTAGAATCAGTTATGCCTAAAAGGAATAGATTCAGTACAGAAATAAGGTATGCGTTTGACAAACCATATATTAAAGTATTTTTCTATGATGATTCTGATGTTGCCGTTGCTAAAGTTGCTGTAAGTGCACTAAAAAGTGTTATGAGGGTGAATGTTACGGAAAGTCAAAGTGCAGCACACCCAGGGAATACACTGACTGTTTACCCGAAACCGATGGTGTCTGCGGACGAGTGTGAGGCGGATGTTAAGGCCTCTTTAAAGAAGCTATTTGAATATAGATAAAAATGCTTAATCAGAATTTTTGGGATTCCATTGGGAAAGCACGCGTTAAGGCTCGTAAGAATCACTACAAGTGTTTGTATCCAGGTTGTTCAAAGACAACCTGTGATTGCCATCTTGTCCAACAACATCCATTTGTCGCTTCAATAGCTGAGGATGGAATGGTTTATCAAATAAAAGATAATGAGATTGATCCACGGTCTGGAGATTTTAGAGATTTAAAAGATAATCTATTGCCTGTTAAGCAGGCATTAATCATGCCTCTGTTTTGTTCTGAACATGACAATGCTATATTCAAGGATATAGAATACGGGGATATTGATTTTGAATCTGCAAATACATTTTTATTGTTCAGCTATCGTGGCCTAGCCGGACAGCGTTTTCTTGAAGAGAAAAGGCAATTGTTCTATCAGAATACCGGATTTGAAGGTTGGACTTTTGACATACAGCATGAATATTCTGAGCATGTAATTGATCGCTTTGACTGCACACTCAATCAGATGCTACAAGATATACATAATAAGTCATATGACGAATATGAATTTTGCGCTATAGATTTCCCGTTTATGGCTTTTTGTGGTTCGGATGCAGTGGTTGATGAAGACGAGATGGCATATTCATATAACGGCGGAAATAGAGAGAGTAGACCACTTAACGCATTGTTCTTTACACTGCTGCCGATGGTAGAAAGCAGTAAGCTTAAAGTGATTATCGGTTATCATAAAGGCTATGTCGGAGCTAAGCAAAAGGCATTTTATCAGCATGTGTTAAAACACCGAGACGCAAAAACAACAATGGACTTGATATGCCGTATGAAGAACTGGTGTTGTAGCCCTTCATTAATAAAGAATAAGGATTTCCTTATGAAGTATGAGGTTATCCGGAATGAAATATTATGGAATGGAGGATGCTGATATAGCAGTCCTCTGGGCGAGAAGGCACATGGTGCTGCCGCCAGGCTGCACCATGTGCGTGTGATGTTATGATCTCTTTGTGACAACTTCCTGATGCGCCTAAAGCGGGGGGCATGGATAAAAAACATATAAATACATATAGACTACAAATAAATTGAATTTTTTTGTACTTTTGTTGTCGGAAAAATTTGCAATGTTTCCGACTAAAATTAAGTGAAAAAATGAATGGAAGAGGCTGTAATTCATAAGATTAGAAACAAAATAACTCGCGCAAAATTTGGCGAGGTGTTCTTTGTGTCTTCGTTCCCGAAATACGATGTGGAGTATGTTACGAAACTGTTGGCGCAGTTTGAAAAGGAGGGTTTGATTTCGCGCATAGCCAAAGGTGTATACGTGAAAGCAAAGAAGACACGTTTCGGTCTGCTGTATCCTACAGCCTATGAATTGGTGAATGAGATTGCCAAGCGGGACAAAGCAAAGGTGATACCCACAGGCGCTACGGCGGAGAACCGTTTGGGATTTTCGACACAGGTTCCTATGAACTCCTGTTTTCTAACAACGGGTTCGGGCAGAAAACTGAAATTGGGGAACAGAATGGTGACGCTTCAGCATGGTGCGCCTAAAAACTTTGCCTTCAAAGGCCGCTTGATGCAGGAAATGGTACAGGCATTACGTGGCATAGGACAAAAGAATATCACGGCGGAAGTGGAAAATAGAATAGGACAATTGTTCGCAGAACAACCGGAAACCGACACAATAGCACACGATCTCTTGCTGGCTCCTGTATGGATGCGGGAATTGATTGAACGTAACAGAAAGGAAATGGTATGAACAGGTGGATAGATTATTCGCAGGATGATCGGCTGACGATGATTCAGCACGTGGCTGATGTGAAACAGATAGACGAACCCGCGGCGGAGAAGGACTGGTGGGTGACGGCAGTGTTATATGCTCTGTTTCATACCCAGGTGGCAGATTATCTTCTCTTCAAGGGTGGCACAAGCTTGAGCAAAGGCTGGGATTTTATCAATCGGTTCAGTGAGGATATAGATTTGGCTTTGGCCCGTGAATTCTTCCTGAATGTTAAGCAATTGCCGTGTGCCAGATGTGGCAATAACACACAAATTAACCATCTCCGTAAAGCTGCACAGGACTATCTGTTTGGAGAGTTCAAAAAGGAGTTGAGTGACTTACTGGCAGAAATGGGCTTGGATGTTGAGGTGCTGGCAGAAGACGAAGTGCCTGACGATAATGGAGAGCTGCGAAAGGTAGATCACGACAAGGATCCTTCGGTAATCTATGTGAAGTATAAATCACTTTATAGTAGTACTGCCGTTTATGCAAATCCGGTTGTAAAGGTGGAAATTAGTGTGCTCTCTATGGATGAGCCTTATGAAATGAAGAGAATTTCATCGCTTGTTGAGCAGATTTATGAGCTTGAAGGAATCGCTGTAGATAAGGAACTGGTTCAGACCATTAAAACGGTGAGTCCCGTAAGGACCTTTTTGGAAAAGGCGTTTCTGATGTGCGAGGAATACCAAAAGAATTCGCCTCGCACATACAGGATGTCGCGTCATTTCTATGATTTAGAGCGCCTGATGGATACAGAATATGGTCGGGCAGCACTGATGGACAATGTACTTTATCAGGCGATTATAAGCCATAGGCGCAAATTTTACCACGTGGGTGCCGTAGATTATGCTCAACTGCAACGTGAGTCAATACGCATTGTGCCTCCTAAGGAGTTGATGTCCTTGTATGAAGCAGATTATGCGGATATGCGAAAAAGCTTTATCTATGGCAGTTCCAAGGACTTTAGCCAATTGATGGCGAGGATGGTGGAACTGGAGGAGAGGTTTAGAAACGGGCTTGAAACTGAATCGTCGCAATGCGAAATGTGAGGCAAGAGGCTTATTGGCTTGCTATGTTGTTGCTTAGTTTGGAAGAGAGTAAGGATGAGAGCCTGTTTGACAAATATGTTGATGTCCTATTCCGGGATACCCGCTTCAGTGTGGATTCCATGACAGATGATGTATTTGCTCCATATTATGTGGCGGAACTGCTTGTATCGCAGGTGATGTCAGGCAAGAAAGATGTGTTTGAAAAGAGGTTGATGGCAGACATCCCATATTTGGTGTTCGTGATAAGGGTGCTCTCTGGCAACCAAGGGGTGATGTCAGAGGGAGTGAAAGAACTGCTTGGCAACAGAATTCGTCGGGAATGGGAGCTGGAGAGAAAGATTCTGGCTCGTAATAAGATGTCGAAATTAGATTTCTACGATGAGTTTGTGAAGGAGTATATGGAGTAAAGATAGCATGTTCTATCAGGAGTGATAATTAAAATTGAATATGTATTTAGCCAATATAAAAATCTGGAACTTTCGTAAGTTCGGGGCTATGGGCGACATAGACCTGGAACATCCAAACTTGTGCTTGGATTTTACTCCAGGACTGAATGTGCTTATTGGTGAGAATGACTCTGGCAAGACAGCCATTCTTGAAGCCATTAAGATGGTGCTGAAGACCCATGCTTACGAAAGAATCATGTGGGAGGATGATGACTTCTATGAGGGAACAAACGAAATTAGGATAGAACTACTGGTAGATGGTCTGACCCATGGCGAGGCCGCACACTTTACAGAATGGCTTGGATGGACGAATGAAGAACCGAAGAGGCCAATCCTTAGGCTTATTTATAAGGTCAGGAGGGTTAATGGTCGCATTATTCCTCAGGATTTGAAGGCGGGCATGGATGAAGCAGGCGCGTCAATGGACAGCCAAGCCAGAGAATATCTGAAAGTGACATTCCTAAAACCACTTAGAGACGCAGAAAACGAGCTTACTGCCAAGAAGTATTCGCGGCTTTCTCAAATTTTGGAAGGTCACGAACTTTTCAAAGAGGGGGCTGTTGGAAAGGATAAATTTGAAGGGTTTGTTACAACTGCCAACGAAAGCATAAAAACGTGGTTTAAAGATACAACTAAGCCCGAGGGCGGAAAGAGTAACAAAGAGCAAATAAAGGATGTGATAGATGGTTTCCTGGGTGATTTTGTACAAGTAGGTACGGAATCAACGTTTTCGATAGCGGGGTCTCGTATCAAAGAGATCTTGGAGAAGTTGTCCTTACACCTCGATGGAATGATAAGACCAGGGCTTGGAACTATGAATCGCCTTTATATAGCCACAGAACTACTGCACCTGCAAAAATCGGGATGGACAGGCATGAAACTGTGTTTGGTCGAGGAGGAAGAAGCCCATCTTCATCCGCAAGCGCAGATGAAGGTGCTGGAAACCATACAGAAGCAAAAAGACACTCAATTTATTATCACAACGCATAGCCCTAACCTTGCATCGAAAGTGAAACTGTATGAGGATAAAAATAACCAGGTGGTAATATGTAAAGATGGCAGGGTGTTTCCCATGGGGCCGGACTATACCCTTCTGGCGAAAGAGGATTATGAGTTCCTGGATCATTTCTTGGATGTAACGAAATCCAATCTGTTTTTTGCAAGGGGGATTATTCTTGTGGAAGGATGGGCAGAGGAAATACTATTGCCTGCGATAGCAGAGAAAATGTCGAAGAATCTAACTGCGCACGAGGTGTCAATAGTGAATGTGGGGTCAACTGCTTATATGCGATATGCCAAAGTTTTCATGAGAAGGAATCAGGAATCAATGGGGTGTAAGGTTGCTATTGTTACCGACCTTGATGTGAGGCCCAATGATGATGGCTCTTTTAACAACGAGGAAGAGAGGACTGCTCTGACTAATATCACAAATACCATAGACGTTTCACACTATGCAGACATTAAATGGAATGTAGCCAAGCAATGGACTTTAGAATGGTGCTTATGGAAGTCGACACTCTTGAAAAGCTTATTTAAGGAATCAACTGCAGAGGTGCATAGCCGTACGTTTAAGGACGGTGGTGCGATAGTGTCTGACGCTGATTTTGAGCAACGTCTGATGGATATGCTTCGCGGTTACAAAGTGAATGCAGACGGAACTCATTCGACAGTCGGAAAATTTGATAAAGTGGCTGTTGCATACAAGATGGCAAGTAGGCTAAGGAATAGTCATGCTATTGATTTTGAACATATTGCGGCAGATGACTATGCAAAGTATCTTGTTGATGCCATCACTCACGTTTGTGGTTAAATATGCAGATTAAACCAGAATACATAGCTAAGGCGGAAGCGTTGCTCCTGACAGAAGGACACCATTTTGATGATGAACGAATAAGGTTCATTAACAAGATGGATAGTGGAGACTTGCTTGCTGTGCCGGGAAGTGGGAAAACAACTGTACTTAGAGCCAAACTTTTTTGCATGGCTCAAAACCTGCCGTTAGCAGATGAACGTGGAATATTGGCGATTTCACATACAAATGTGGCAGTGGAAGAGCTGAGGGGAAAATTGCAAAGCCACTGCCCCCAGTTGTTTGAATATCCCAACTTTGTAGGTACTATTCAGGATTTTGTAGATACATTTCTTGCCTTGCCTTATTATGTGCAGAAATATCAGCACAGAGTCGACATCATAGACGCTGACCGTTATGAACAGGCATGTGAAAACCTGATGAAAAAGCCCTGCGCAGAATCAGCGTATCTGGCGGGGAAATTACAATATGGCAAGGACTACAGGCTGATAAGGTTTGGGATAGATGAAAACGGAGAAAGATATTTGAAGCAGGGGATTAACGGTGACAAAGTGGAAATACCAGTAGCGGACAAGTGGCGAAGGGAAGGAACCGTTGCTGCACAAACAGCAAAGATGGAGGCTTACTTGAACCGAATAAAGGGTGCCATTATGAAGTATGGTATTCTCCATTTTGATGATTGTTACTATCTGGCGGAGAGTTACATCAATGAATACCCGGAAATCATAGATGTTCTTAGAGAAAGGTTTGCATACGTGTTTGTTGATGAAGCGCAAGATATGCAGAAGCATCAGTTGAGTCTTATTGATAGATGCTTTGATTGCGAGTCGGTTGTTTTACAGAGAATAGGAGATCCTAATCAAACCATCTATGACGGTTTTTCAATTGAAAATAGTTGGAATGGCAGAAATCCATCATATATTAACAATTCATTGCGACTTTCACCTGAAGTTGCTTCCATCGTGGACCATCTGGTGATAGACAGAGGAGATAATGGAGAAGGAGGTGCACGGTTTATTGTTAATGGTTTGAATAATCGAGATATTCCGATAAATCCGCATTTGTTGCTTTACACCTGGGAAACCAAGGGACAATTGAAAACAAAGTTTCGTGAGATAATACAGCGTTACAATCTTCAAGGTACACCCGATGGGAAAAAATACGGTTTTCATATTATTGGATGGAATGCTGACAAACTCAATAAAGCTGACTATTGGCATCTCGAAGATATATTCCCCGAATTTAACAGAAAACTCCTGCAGATCAATGCAATCCCCGAATCATTAAGTGAGATTATACAGCAGGAAAAGCATATAGGCAGCTTCTACGAGTCAAGAAACAGTTTGTTGGACTCTTTTGTGGCTGTCTTAAGATGTGCTGGAATAAGGGCCAACGATGGCAGACAATATACTCGAAGCAAACTTCTGGCCTTGATAGGAGAATGGACAGAAGAGTCTCAAAAACAGTTCAAAGAGGAATTGCTTGCTGGGACAATGGCTATAAGTAAAGGGAATTGGCCAGTCGCTTACATAGAGATTAAGCAGTTGCTGACGAAATGGCTCAACGATATTTTTGCAGTTGCACCTAACGAGCGAGTGAATGCCTTCCTCGGAGGTGCCTTTGTTCCACGTGCTGAAGAACAGGCAGTACTGGACGCTGATGGTGACGAGATACCATTGACTATTGGAACGGTGCATTCGGTGAAAGGAATGACGCATTGTGCAACCATGTATGTGGAAACATCGTATAATAACAAATATGAGTCACAATATGTGACAGAAATTAAAACTACAGGCCGGAGACCGAACAAAATCACAACGATAACAAGTCCGCTATTGAAACAGGATTTGGAAGTGGCAGGAAAGAATGCTGCAATGGCAAAAAGAATGTTATATGTTGGTTTCTCACGACCCACACATTTGTTGTGTTACGCATCTGCAAAAAGCCTATGGTCGGTAGATATGCTGCAATTAATGGCTGATAGTGGTTGGGTGATTGAAGAAGTGAGGTGAGAAGCAAAGGGTTGTTTTTTGAGAAAGTTCGTCTCGTTCTGGGGACGTTTAAGTGACATGCTGCGGCATCATGTGCACGGAGGCTAAGGCGCGTGCGTTCCGTCCAGATGACAAGGAACTGGATGACGAGACGCATGCGGCATTGAAATATATCGGGGTGAATAAGGAGTATGAAGGGACGTTCCCGAACATCGAGATGAACACGGTGCCGCATCTGCAACTGGTGCAATTTATCGAATCGGCCATCAAAGAGAGTGAGCCGGACATCATTATCACGCATCATCCTGCGGATACGAACAACGACCATCTGCAGATGTCGATGGCGTGCCAGGAGGCGATTCGTCTGTTCCAGCGCAGGCCGGAGGTGAAACGCGTGAAGGAGTTCTGGTATATGGAGGTGCCGTGATCTCGGCATAGGGCTTCAACCAGTCGCTGGAAGACAAGTGCCATCGATTCCTGAACGCGGTGGAACCAGGGACTGTGGTACCCATCCATCGGCACCCAACGAAGGATGAGTCTTTCGTTATCCTGCGAGGCAAGGTTAGGGTGACTACTCACAATGATGATGGCTCTATCATAGAAGATGTGGTGCTGAGTCAAGAGAGTGGCAACTATGGGGCTGACATCCCCAAGAATGTGTGGCATAAGCTGGATTCGTTAGAGTCAGGGAGTGTTATCTTTGAGTGCAAAGAGGGGCAGTTTGTGGAGCATGAGGAAGAAGGGATACTGGAAGTGAAAAATGAAGAAGTTTCTGAGTGCCGTATGGCTGTTTTGCAGATACGCAGAATCTCATAGGCCTTTACACTGGACTTGCCGCTTTTGTTTAAATACTTACTAATCATAGATGTATTGTTTTTGTAATTAATTATAAGTTTGCCGGAAAGTGTAAATGAAATGGGTGTCCACTGCCATCCAAAACTGAACACCTGATTGCCATCGAAAATTGAACATATGATATCAATCGACACTGGCTTCTCTCCCGATGAAATGTATCGGATGCTTTACACGCCTTTTGAAAAGGGGTGCCCAGTTCAACTTCGCACGTTAACCGACGAGCAAGTTGAACAGATTCCGTTTATGCATCAGGTTCTGCATCTGATGAATATGTTGTCGGCTGGAGAGTTAAAGCTGACAGCAAAAGGGTATATTCCTCCCAAGATTGTAGAGGACATATATTTGATGGGGGCACGGAGCTGGAATACGGATTGGTTCAAGCAGAAAAGTGAGCCTAAAACGGAAGAAATTCAGGTGCTTCGAGTTGTGCTCAAAGAGTGCGGCTTGATAAAAATCCGTTTTGGGAAGATGTCACTTACGGCTAAAGGGCAGAAGCTTATTGGTAGTAGGAATGAACTGCTACGTTCGGTGATACTTGTTTTGATGCAAAATTACAACACCGGCTGGCTGGATCTTCACGAAGATATGGAGGTGGGTAATGTAGGGCGGTTGTACTCACTATGGCTCCTGCATCATTATGGTGATGTGTGGCGGCATACAGATTTCTATACAGCAGAGTATGCCAAGGCGTTTCCGATGATGGATGATTACAGTGCCTATGGCTATCGGGTATTCAATCGGCTATTCCATCTGATTGGCCTGTGCGAGGTAAATGAACGGCCGGAGGACCGTGGCCCGGGTTTTGGCAGAAAGGTGCTAAAAACCAGTGTTCTGGATATGATGTTTGAGTTTGCGGAGCCGGAGGACAACCTTACGCGATGAATTTATCGGCCTTAATAAAAGTAATATGACCCAAGACGAACTCTGGCTCACCAAATGGCAAGATGCCATCGACTTCCTGGAAACCAACCACCGCAAACCCTCAAAGTTCATCCCGGAGGAACGCAACCTACGCTCTTGGTGGAAGCACAACAAGAAGTTGATGAATGCCGGGGAGTTGAAGCCGGAGCGGGTGGAGATGTTTAAGCAGCTGCTGGAGTTGGGGGAGAAGTATCGGCATGTGAACCAATATCAATAATTGTGTTTAACGAGTATCTTTTGGAATGGAGTTCAAGGTAATATCCGGATGTTTCAATAATGCCTCTGTTTGGTCGCATTCTGGCAGGGACTGCGATTTTTATTTGGAGGAAGACGGGTGGAATGACTATGATTATTACACCATGTACCATCTGCATGCAACTTGTCGGTTGACAGGAGGCACAGAAAATGAGTATCTGGGCTACATCCGCATTATGAAGATTGGGCAGGCGCAAAAAGAATCCAATCTTGTAAGGGCAGTGACACAAGGACGTGTTTTCAGTTCATTGCCGGATGACTTTGTTTCGCTGAGCTTGAATGTTTCGTTATTCAAACGCCTTCATCAAATACTTGATGCACCGCAGCGTCAGGAATTTGTGGAGGCGTTGCACGTTATAATTGGCCCGGCCTCTCCACTTTTGGAAAAGGTAGATGGTGACGAATGTTTTATCAACTCTTTGCTCAGGGATGATGCGTCTGTAGAGGGTTTCCATATGCGTCAGATTGAATCCTATATGCTGGGGAAATCTGCTTTTTATGACCTTCGCCAGGAAGCAATAACAGTTCATTTTTCACACGTTGAGAATCCCGTTGACTTGAAATTTGTCTGCCGGGATGACGATGGCAAAGATGATTTTTCAACGGTTGGTCTGCCTGATGGTGTAGTGGTATTTGTAGGGAAAAATGGCTCTGGCAAGAGTACGGCCATGTATAAACTGGCGAGGCTCATCCATTCAGACCCTACTTTACGCTTTAGCCTAAAGGAGTCATTGGGCGAGATTTCTCCCTCTGATATTGGCGTCAATAAGCTGCTGATATTCTCTTATACGCCCTTTGATAATTTCTACCTGCCTGGGATGGATGAGGCACAATTGCTGTCACAGTTGAAGAACTTGGAGTATGAGGACTGCTCTGTTTTGTTCAATGGAATAAGGGATATGCTCAGCGAAATGGAACAAAGGGCAAAGAATGCACAAGGAATACCTGAAGATGGAAGGGTTGAGACTATTTGTTTGAAACCGAATGAGGCTCTTTGTTCAGAGTTTCTGATTGCTCTTAATTACATTGAAACAGCTGGTGCTAATAGAGAACAGCTTTGGAATGGGTTTTTAAGTGCTTGCCGGCTTCATCAACAGAACTTGTATGATGATCTTGACAGAATTATCAGCGCACCAGAGGAATCAAAGTATGAGGAGTTTGCAAAAACTGCCACTGGACACAAGTTTATAATTCATTCCATTGCGCGCCTTATAGCTTATATCGAGGAGAACTCACTGGTATTGTTCGATGAGCCGGAGAATCATCTCCATCCGCCGTTACTCAGCTTTTATTATGCTCGTGTCCGGAAGATTATTGACAGTTATAACTCAGTGGTCTTTATTGCAACGCATTCACCCGTGATTGTGCAGGAGACCTTTGCCCGGAATGTCAATATCGTCCGTCGTCTGGATGGGAAAACGGTTATCAGCCAGCCTCAGATTGAAACGTATGGTGCTACCATCACTTCAATCACTACTGAGGTGTTTGATTTGACAACAGACAAAATGAACACCTATGATGTGTTCCGTCGGATCTTCGAAAAAGAGATGCTTGAGTTAGATGAAAAACCGGAGCCGGTGATAGAAGATTTCAAGAAAGCAATTGGTGGAGAGATAAGCGGACCCATGGAATCGTATCTGCTGAAGCTTTATTTTGACAAGAAAGCGAAAGATGTGGAAGCTTAAGAAACCTTCATTGGAAGTAGCCACTGGGGAAGACATAAACAATCTGGTTCTTCATTGTAGAAGCCTGTCAGATGCGGACAAGCCCATTTTGAAAGTCCTATATGAGCAGTATGATGCGCAGAATGGGAGTGTCACCAAAGTTCAACATGGGAATGTCCCTGCAAATAAAGCAGATGCAATAAAAGGACAATATGACAAAACGGACAAAGGGAAGATTCACTATTATATGAGAGATTCTCTCATGACGAATGTGCACAGGTGCCCATACTGCAGCATTAATCAACCTGGCACATTGGATCACTATATGCCCAAATCAGACTATCCGGCTTTGGCAATGTGCCGCTTGAATCTGGTCCCGATGTGTCCGGACTGTAATCGCAAAAAGAAAGACCATCCATATACTGATTTCATTCATTCGTATTACCAGACTTTCCCCGCATGTCCCTTCCTTAAGGCGACAGCCAGCGTTCAAGGGACGCGAATCGTTATCAATTTCTATCTGGATGAGGCGGCGATTCCTGATGCTGCTCTGGTGATGAAATTGAAGAGACAAATTGAGAGAATTGATTTGTTGGACAGAATGAATAAAGCTGCCACCTCCTTTGTTGATGACCTTTGTGCACAGTGTCATTGCTTTATGGGGTTGGGGTTTAAGATTTGGCTAAAGATGCGTTACAACGACCATGTCAGAATATATGGCTTAAATGATTGGCGTAGCGCCGCAATAGCTGCAATGCTGGATAATAATAAAGAAGTGGATTACAAACTCTTCAAGGCTGTTGCGAGCAGTGCTGAGGCTGAAGTGCTAGGACCATAAAATGAAAACCGAAATCCCATACGATTTCATGCCTCCCGAGCAGCATTTTGACAGCCCGGAAGAATTGCTGTCGGCTATTAACCGATATCAGCAAACGCGCGATCTGGTTGACGGAGATGACCGTCTTAGTCTGCCGGATGGAATGTTTGAGAAACTGGAGGATGGGGAAGGCCGTTATGTCTTGATTCCGGCAACAACCGACTTGGCATTTTTATTTCGGGGACAAAGCGCGTTTTACAAGGAGTGTCTTCCAACACTTCAGAGAAGGGTATGGGAGTCATTGGACTTGTTCATCGAGCGGATGCGCGTCGTTGAGTTTGAGCTGATGCTTAAGCAATACCCAGCCGTACAGTATTTTTCGCGCGAACACCTGATTGTTGATTATGTTGGCTTGGCTCAGCATTATGGCCTTTTGACGGATGTCTTGGATCTTACGAGCGATTTGCATACGGCCTTATTCTTCGCGATGTGTGACTATGATTATGCCAATGATTGTTATACGGCCAAGAAAGACGACAAGGAGCACATCGGATATTTGTATGCATATCCGGCCATCGCCTCCGCTATGCAACACAATGGTTCTGCCTTCGGTCGGTTCCTGAAAGAGGATATTCGCGTCATAGGCCTTCAGCCCTTCATTCGTCCCGGCGCCCAGAAAGGCTTCTCACTACATGTCTCGCAAAATAATCCGTTCAAGGGGTACCTGTATTCCTTTTCATATACTAAGCAAGACTCAGAACAATATCTGGATAAGATGGTTAACGGCCGCCAGTTATGGGCTAAAGATTTTATTGCAGAGCGAACCAAGTTGATACGTGATACTACAAAGTTCTCTTTTGATGCACTGTCTCTCGCTGTTAAGAGGTATGGCGGGGGAATCACTTTGGCAAAGATGCAAAGGCAACTCAATGCCGCCGGTATTCATTTCTCAAATGACTTACCCTGGAATCTGACGGACGCAGAGAATCAAGAAATGGCCGCTGTTTTTGAGAAAGAACTCAAGTCAAAACTTCTGGCTCAGATGGCCCAAAGGACATTGAAGGTTGAAGACAAGACTTACTTCACATCCAGTCTGCAATTCGAGGCTTCTCAATTGTTGCTTCAAACCTTGCAGGGTGGCTTTCCCAGTGTTGATGGGTACGATTCTGGCATTGCCATCTTCATCGAAGGAACGGATGAGCAGCCCATAGTGGGCTGGTCATACAACACGGGTCGCCCTCAAACCGTTCCGGACAAGACCGGAAAGGTCACGTGTTTTGACCAGATTCTCAAAGACACCCAATCATTATCTCCGGAATCTGTTGCCCGGCGAGAAGCAATCAAATCCAAAATTGACCGTGCTGTTGAACCCTTCCGTATGAGGAAGGTCCCTGCCAAAAGATAATCGGGTAATATGGCAAAGAACCATGGGGAAGACGAAGCATCAAGAAATGATGACCGCGTTGGGTTTGGAGGAACATAACCTTTTCGAGATAGCTTACAGTAAAGTCAAGGCGAAAACAATGGCGCTGTCAGAAAAATATGCTGTCGATTCACCTCTGGACGAATTTTCCATTTTGCTTCGTAATATAAAGCGGATGACAGATTTGATGAACTCTGTTTATCTAGCAGAATAATACAGTGTGTGACAGACGGATCATATAGAAAATTTATCAAATACTTTAACATATACAATAGTAATGTCAGAAGCCATTTTGTGAATCTTTCGATTGAGGTGAAAGCTATACAAGCATGTTATAAAGACAATTCAATTCCAAGGAATCAAATAAAAAAGTGGACAAGGGAAATTCAAGATAGATTGGCTCTTTGGGATAAGGAGACGAGGGCCTTCTTGGGAGTTTTAGGCCGTGAATGTAGAGGCCGTTTTTTTGTAAAGTTGTTGGTAAAGAGTCGTATCAAAGGTATGGGCAAGGCAATCTCAGATGGACAAAAGCCTCTGCAATCATAAGTATAGATTCGCTCTGTAGGGACGACACCGACGCCTCTATCATCTGGTCGGGGGATGGCATTCGTTTTAATTTACGAGCTGATCCCGAACGCCATCGCCCGGAATTGTTTATGAAGTTAGTGGCAACGTCAGATTGGGGATAAAGCTGCTGAATTGTTTAATGATAAAAACGCAAAATATTGTATTTTATTTGTAAAATCCGCAAAATCTTTGCAAATTTTTCAAATAAAATTCTGAAAATCCAAATTTTGTTTGTATCTTTGCTGCCGCAACTAGACGATTAGTATTATGATACAGGAACTAAAAATCAGGAACTTCCTATCGTTTAAAGATGAAGTTACTTTCAGCTTTGAGGCTTCAAACGACAAGTTTGCAGAGGAGTCTCAGGTGGTAACCATCAATGAGAATACAAGACTGTTGCGTTTTGCCATTGTATATGGCTATAATGCATCGGGCAAGTCAAACCTCTTGACGGCTCTTGATTTCTTGTCGTTTTTCTGGTCAGTAAAGCCCAAAGACCTTGATTCTAAGACAGGAGCGGTTCCGTTCAAGTTGGACGCCGTGTCGGCTGATAAGCCATCAGGCTTTGAACTGGTGTTCTATGTACAAAACACCAAATACTGGTATCAGCTGGAATTGGATCAGCATCAGGTATATTTGGAGAAGCTGTCATACTACAAGACTACCCAGCCTATCTTGCTGTTTGAGAGGACGTTGAAGGATGGGCGGTCAGAGATTCAGTTTAACACTAGGGCAGAGAAGATAAGCCCTGCAGCTGTGGATTTGATCAGCTTGAACTGCTTGAAGAATACTTCCTTCTTTGTGGCTCGCAATCAAGTTAATGTGAATCTTCCTATCATCGATGCGGCAAAAGAGTGGATGCGGAATCAGGTGATGACTATTATTACGCCTAAAACAAATCTGACTTCGTATGCCCAGAGAAAGGCTTCGGAGAATGAGGCGCTGGTAAGCTATATTGTGAAGTTCCTGCACGAGGCGGACTTCAATGTTACCGACATCTCTACAAACGTCATCAATAAACAGTTGACAGACGAGGCTGTCAAGTTCTTGACAGAAGGGAATGACGATCTTGATGAGGATTCAATCAAAGAGACTGAACGTATCAAGAGAGAACGAACCATCAAACAAATCCAGACGATATTTGAGCATACAGTGGAGAATGACAACGGAACCGAAAGATATCATTTGGACAAAAGTGATGAGTCCATCGGTACAATGAGGACTTTTGGAATAGAGGCGGCTCTTTATGAGGCCCTTAAGAGCGAGTCTGTGCTGCCGGTTGATGAGTGGGAAACTTCATTGCATCCGAAGTTGCAGGAGAAGATGTTGTTTGAGTACCTGCGGACTAATTCCAGGTCGCAACTGATTGTCACGACGCACAATGATGGTCTGCTTGACCTTGTGGATGATTTGATCAGGAAGGACTCTGTGTGGTTTACAGAGAAAAAGCAGTCAGGCGTTACGGATCTGTACAAGCTGACAGACTTTAGAGGCGTGAACAGGTTGTCGTCGATTCGTGAGGCATATCGTAACAAACGTTTTGGCGCAACGATGAAATGAGTAAGCTGCGGGAATTAGCAGAGGGTGAAGAGCGGCAGCAATTTTTTAAGGCGGCCCAGGTTTCTGTCCCTGAACCGGAAGAGGGGACAAGGGAGATGGGGGAGTTGCACTCTTTTCTAATCAGTGGCGGAAGCAATACGGAGCGATACTACTTTACTCACATCAATGATCTGACGGAGCATAAGTTCAATATCATACCCAAATACTTTGGAGATGAATCTAATTATACGGAGGCTTTCCCCAGGAGAATAAAAGAGATTCTAAAGGCCAACCATGATGCCAAGGTATTTTGTGTGTTTGATTGGGATACGGTGTATGGCAATGAGGCGAAGCTTAGGAACCACCGTGAGTTTGAGTTGCAGTTCAAAAAGCAGATTGCATCTGGCAGCGTGACACTATGCCCGAGTATGCCAAGTATAGAGTACTGGTTTTTGCTTCATTTTGAGGATTATACCAAGTTCCTGAGGAATTATCGGGCAATCTCAAATATCCTGGGTCCATACATCAAGCCTTGTTTCCCGGATTCGAAGAAAGGCCTCAAGAGTTTACTGAAGCAGCAGAAGTATTTGGAGGATCCTACGTGGGTAAAGAACTTGTGTGCGGATGGTAAACTGGACACGGCCCTCGAGCGGGCAGAGAAGAATGTTAAGGCGGCGATGGCTGCTGACGAGTTAGATAAGCAGTCGTATTCTTTTGTGTATAAGGTGTTTAAGGACTGATGCGCATGACGATTTGCTGGTGTTGTAAAGGACCCAGCCCGCGATAAGTAGTACATTTTAAACGGACAGAGCATATAGCTCGTCCGTTTTTTTTTGTTTCCCGTCCCACATCCCTGCCGTCCAATTGTGTGTAGTGACAATATGGTGATATTATATGGTTCATTGTTAATGCCATTTTTTAATACGATGGAATAAAGGATTCGATAATTGAAAAATATCTAAAAAAAAGTAGATATTTGATGGATATTCAAGAATTATTCTATATATTTGCAGCGTGAATGCTGTGATTATTATAAGATGACAGAAGTATGATAGCAACAATATCAGCTGACATAGTACGCTCTACGTCAATGAATACAGAGGACTTGATTGTGCTACGCAACAGGTTGCGGGACCTCTTTCATGACTTTGAGGAAGACTACCCTGGCTTTTGGGCCAGGATAGTCAGGGGAGATAGTATTGAGTGTGTTGTCCCCAATTATAATGATGCGCTCAGGATAGCCATTTTGATAAAACTGTATGTCAAGATGAGAGTGTCGGAATTTGAATGTTCTGAAATACTGCAGAGATACGGTATCCGTTTCTCGATAGGGGTGGCAGACATCAAGTGCGCTGATAAGAAAGAAGATATCATAAACGGACCGGCTATTTATTTGTCGGGTCGGAACCTTGATGAGATCAGCCGTAGGGAGAACATAATGACTGCTTTTGAGATAGGACAAGCACCTAAACCATTGAGTAATCTCTTGGATTCATACGTGGCAATGGTGAGCGGGATTGTTGATTCATACTCTGCTAAACAAGCAGAGGTGGTTTTTCTGAAGTTGCTTGGCTTTAAGGAAATTGAAATTAGTGAGAAGGTGGGTATTTCTCAGTCTTCGGTCAATACGCGTGCTGCGAATGCGCAATGGGGACTGCTGAATACGGCAATTAAGGATTTTGAAGCATTAAAAATTGAGCAGATATCATGATGGAACTAGTGTTAAGCCTGGTTTTGGCTCATTTGGTGGCGGACTTTATGTTGCAGACTGGAAAGTCATGCAAGGACAAGAAGGAAAGACATTGGAAAAGCCCTCATCACTATATACATGCTTTGTTTGTGTTTGGTTTGTCATGGCTTGTATCATGGGATGTTTGCTTCTGGTGGGGTGCGTTGATGATTGGTGTGGCACACTTGGGCGTTGATATATGGAAATCGTACCGTGAGGACAATGTTGTATGGTTTACTTTGGATCAGGTAGTGCATTTGCTAGTGATAGCTGGAGTGGCATATGCATGGACCGGATGTCATGATTGGAGTTTCCCGTTTGGTATAGAGTTGCGCCATGTGGCCATCGCTGTTGCATTGCTGATTTGCTGGAAGCCGGCGAATTTTTTTATCAAGTTGATGCTGAAACACTACAGCGTGAATATGCCAGCAGAGAAAGAGAGTGGTTTTAATGCTGGCGCTCTGATTGGTACAATAGAGAGGTGGTTGATACTAATCTTTGTTTGCCTGCAGAGGTATGAGGCGCTTGGTCTGTTGATAGCAGCGAAGTCTATCATACGCTTTGGTGATAAAGAAACAGCCAAGACCGAATACGTGCTGGCAGGAACTCTGTTGAGTATTCTTATTGCAGTGTTGGCCGGGATGATGGTGATAGGGGTGTTGAAACCTTAACGTTAACGTTGCCCGCCTCTATCCAGGCCTTGATGCCATCCAACAGGTTGAAGGTTTTGAATCCCAGTTCCTCCAGGACTGCCGATGCCTCTGCGCTTCGACGTCCGCTGCGGCAGTAGACCATTACCGGCCGATCCTTTGCCAGCTGCTCCTGCGCCTTCTGCGCGAAGCCCTCTGCCTTCCAGTCGATATTCATTGCTCCGCCGATGTGGCCCTCTGCGAACTCCTCCGGAGTGCGCACATCCAGCAGCTGCGCCGTTGAATCTGCGGCTAGCATCGACTCAAATTCCTTGACAGTCAAGTTATTCTGCCCCTTGCAAGAGAACAGACCAAAAAGTGAAAATGCCATAATTATAATAAGACGTTTCATATAGATTCTGGTTTTTGCCATCCAACTCTTACAAAGATAGCAACTTTTATTTAATTTCCGCCTGGCCTTTTGTGGAGTGATGCCGATGTGTCTGAAAAAGGGCTTTTAGTGGTCAATAGGGGAGAATGTGCAAAACATTGTGGAAAACTTTTCGCTTTTCTTTCTAAAACGGTTTGCTTTCCTCATACGGAATCCCTAACTTCGTGACTTTGAAGAGGAAGCACTGAATCACTGTTAATATCGACATGTTTAAACTTTAATATTTAACCATAACTGCGCCCTTATGTTACGGCTAAGGGCGCGATAAACCGCAGAAACAGAGACTTAAGGCGTCTAAAAATCAAATCAAAAAACTATATGCTTATGAACAAAAAAGAATTTTACACTTCACCTGAAGTAGAGGCCTTTGAGGTTCGATACGAGGGTGTGGTTTGCACCAGTGGGGACGGTACCCCTAACCCCTGGACTCCAGGTAACTCTAACTGGTTTGATGGTGATTAATGTTAAACTCAAAACAATGAAGAACATGAAAAAGTATTTTATCTTTTTGAGTGCGACATTAGTATCTTTAGCACTCGCTTCTTGCCAGAAAGAAAAAGAAGCAGCTATTGACGACTCTATAGTTGAGCCCGATGTTATCAATGGTGTAATCCCTTTTGACCTTAATGCACACATAGCTGAAACCAAAACGACTTTAGATCCTACAACATATACTGTCACTTGGCAGAATGATGATGTCCTTTATGCCGTAACTACTGATAAAGAATGGGGTGATGGTACATCAAGTTCTGATGCTGAAGGTGATAATATTGCAACGTTTACTTATGACGGAGAAAAGTTCTCTACCGATAAGGTAATCTCTACTGGTGCTCATACCTTTAATTTTATCTACGAAGGTAGTGCTCAGAAGAAATACCATAGGGCTGCGGGTACGACTCATCAGTTATATGCTACACAGTATGTAGACGCAGAGAATCCTGCCCAGAATCTTAAGGCGAACGATGCTCTTGTCGGACAGATTACAAAGACTATTCCGGCTACTTTGGCAGACATTACTCTTAGCCACCTTTACACTTTAATGAAAGTGACCATCAAGAACAAGCTTGGAGCAGATGTAACTGCTACTAAGTTTGAGATTCAGGTTAAGGATCAAAATATTGCTGGTATTTTCGATGTCGCTTTTAATACTCCCGGCGTTACTCTCAAATCTGGTGGTACGGACAAGATTACGGTAAATATCACAAATGGCTCTATTGCAGACGATGGCTCTATAGATATTTTCTTCGTAATGGCTCCTGTAACTGAATTTACTGGGGATGTAACATTTACAGTTACTGATAGCAATGATAATATCTATTCTAAGACCAATGCGGTTTCAGATCTTACTTTTGCCGCCGGAACATATAGTACGGCCAATTTCTCTTTAAAAGTCGCCGCTCCTCTTTATCCTACAATTGACACATCTTCTTCCGATTACACAACTGGATTCGAAACTGGGTTTACGGCTGGTTCTACCTATAACAACACAACGGTCAAAGTCGATGGTCCTGATGGTGGGAAATGGGGGTCGTATTACGGCACGGCTTCGACGAACGATAAAATCGCTGGTGACAACTCTATGCAGATGCGCTGGTATACTTCTACGACTGCAAATTTGGGCTATGCTGAATCTAATTTCTATCTCTCGAATGTCGGTTTTGTTTCATTTAATGCTAAACAAACAAATGGACTGAAAGTCGGGCTTTATTACAAGAGAGCAAGTGATGGGGATTGGGTACTTGCACAAACCTTTACACCCGGAACAACATCAACGAAATGTTCTTATTCTTTTGTTACTCCTATTGAGAACGCTCGTATCAAATTTGGTATAGTATTACCGGCATCGGCACCTACTAGTACATCAAAGCTATGGATTGATGACGTTGTCGTAAAAGCAAATACTCCTACCTATTCTGTAACTATTGATGATGGTATTACTCATGGTTCTGTTTCTACCTCTCCTTCTGGAACTGCTCCGGAAGGCACGGAGGTCACAATTACCGCTACTCCTGATGATGGATATGTTCTTACCTCATTAAGTGTCACAGATGCTTTGAGCAACCCTGTTTCAGTTAGCGAGAATAAGTTTACGATGCCTGGAAGCAACGTGACTGTCACGGCTACTTTTGCAAAGCTTTATACCGTGACATGGAGCACTCCTGAACACGGATCAATCGCTGTCAAGAATGGTGCGACGACACTTTCATCTGGCGACACTGTTCCTGAGGGAGCAACCGTTTCTATCACGGTTTCTCCGGCTGACGGTTATGCGCTCTCTACGCTCAAATATAACGATGGCTCAGACCATGACATCAAAACTACAAAATCATTTACTATGCCTGCTCATGATGTCAGCATTACAGCTTCGTTTGAGTCGTCTTCTAGCACGGACGTTTCTGTTAATATTGGAGAATATGCTACTGCTCACTCTTGGGTTAACGATACAAAGTACGAATCTGTAGTAATTGATGGCATCATTACCGCGACAGCAGGTGGAACTGGTAATTCTGGAAAATATTATACCAATGGTAATAACTGGAGATTCTATCAGTCTGGTAGCGGAACATTGACTATTAGTGCTAAGAATAGCAAGAAGATTACATCCATAACAATAACTTGCTCATTCTCAAATGGTGGAAAATTTACTTATGGAAGTGGCACAAGCATTACAAGTGGAACTGCGATAGCATTCGATAAAGTCGACTCTGTTGTCTTTTCCGTCGGAAATACAGGTACCGCCACAAACGGACAATGTAGAATCACAGCGATTGCAGTTACATACGAATAACCGTTTATTGATTAAATAGAATACGGCTGCCTCCAAGGAAGTCGCCGTATTCTATTGATTATGAGTAATAGACACTCAGTATCTTTTAATTATGGCTACTAATCCATCGCTAAGGGTTAGTAGCCGTTAATTTATTGGTATATCCAGTTTCTCTGATGCTAACTATTTCTCCTTAAGTTCACGACGGATAAAATCGTATATTGAGATAACATTAGCAATAAAACTAATTATACTAAAAACACTAAACAATATTAATTCTACCATTTTTTTCATTTGTTTAATTTGGGGACTTACGCGACCTATTCGCCTTATTAGGAAGAGTTGACCAATAGCCGCGATAGCGCCAACCCATAGTTTTACTAATAAATTATGAGCGTATAGCCCAAAAGTCAAGAGAAAACAAAACGAAATGGCATTTTTTATCATTTTTACGGACAGTCATAGACAGAGGAACATGATCATGAGGTAATGGGTAAGTATATCAAGATTAAAAATGGACTTCTTGACATATGGGAGTAATCTTCTATAAAGTGAAACACTCCCACCAAAACTTTCCTTTCCAATTGCTTGCTTTCCAATTATAGAAAAGTTATATTTGTTACTTTGAAAGCAATGCAATTGCCACCACAGTAAACCAACTAATCAAAACCATATAACTATGCTCAAAAAACAATCCTATTTCGCCCCTGAGGCGGAAGAACTCGAACTGAAGTTCGAGAAAGGTTTTTTACAACTCTCCGGCGGTGGAAGCACCATCGACAACGGAACCATAGATGATTGGGGCTCTCCTGCTATGGATTCCATTTTTGATTCTATTGACGATATCGTACTTTAAATCGATTGCCTTATGAAACAGATTTTTAAAGTATTTGCTATCGCAGTTGCGACTCTCGCCTTTGTTGGATGTAACAAAGAAATAGAAAATCAGATTGCTGAAGGAAACGGTGATATCCGTAAAGTCGATTTCTCTGCTGGCACGGCAACCAAGACCGTATTCGGTACTCCTTCAGGAACAACTATCCCTACTCTTTGGACCGAGAACCAGAAAGTGGGTGTGTCAATGAATTTTAATGCAGTTAAGCAGTCCACTACTCCTGTTGTATCGAATGCAGGAGCAACGTCTTCCTTCTCTGTTGATATTGAAGCTGGTGAGGCTACAACTTTCAAGTTCTATGCAGTTAGCCCTTATCCCGCATTTAAGGGTATTAATAGCACTTATAAGTCTGCTACAATTGATATTTCTTCAGATCAAACTCCTCTGGATAATTCTGTTGATGAGGGTGCGCAGGTTATTATTGCTACGTATGATGCCGGTAGCACATTCCCTACTTCTAGCGTTGCGATGAACTTCTCTCATCTTACTGCTTATGGTAAGGTTTCTTTCAGTAATCTTTCTTTGGCTTCAGAAGAAGAAATCGTTGCTATCTCCCTTACCGCTGATGAGAATTGGGCCGGTCGCTACTATTATTATTTTGAGGACAATGGTGAACAGCACGAAGGCGATCTTGTAGCAAATTCTGCTACAAAGACCATCACCTTGACTACAAACAAGTCCAGCAACCTTTGGTTCGCATGCGCTCCTGTTGATCTTGGTGGAAAGAAAATCAAGGCTGTCATAACAACGAATAAGGGAACGACATACACTAAGGAGATTACTGTTCCTGCAGGAAAGACTTTCGCTTCAGGTAAAGTAAATGTATTTACCATTGACATGAGTGGTGTTACCCCTGCAGCTGCTGTGGAGTACCAGCTTGTAAAGAGTATTACTGATCTTTCTGCAGGCAGTGAAGTGGTTATTGCTGCATTCGGAGATTACAACTATGCTATGAGTACCACTCAGAATTCTAATAACCGTGGATCAACAGCTATTACTAAATCTGCAGATAAATCTACCATTGCTACTCCTGGTGCAGCAGTGCAGCTATTTACCGTTGTTGATGGTACAAAAGCAAATACTCTTGCATTCTCTACAGGTAGTGGATATATATATGCAGCATCGTCTGGTAGCAACCATCTCAAAACAGAAGAAACACTTTCAGATAACAGTTCATGGTCGATATCCATTGCTTCTACTGGAGAGGCAACGGTTGTTGCTCAGGGAACGAACACGAGGAATAATATGCGCTTTAATGCATCCAATACACCTCCTGTATTCTCATGCTATGCTTCTTCATCAAGCGTTGTAACAAAGGTTTGCTTCTACAAGAAAGTTGTAACAGACACACGTGCCGATGCGGGTATATCATGGAGTGATGATGATGGAATGGGTGATGTAAAAGACCAAGAACTTGTTCTTCCTACGTTAAACAACCCTAACAGCCTGTCTGTTACTTATTCATCATCTGATCCTACAGTGGCAACTGTTGATGAAAACGCACATAACGTTACTCTTCTTAAAGAGGGAACAACAGAGATTCATGCAATCTTCGCCGGCAATGCTACCTATAAGAATGCCGATGTTTTCTACACTCTAACTGTGGATGACTCTCGTACGGAAGTAACGCTTACTTTTGCCACGGCGTCTTATGAACTTAGATTAGGTGCTTCCTCGTATACGAGTTTCACCGGACAAACCGTTACTTCAAGTCCTAGCGTTACGGGAATTACCTATTCTATAACTGGTGCAGCTATTGGAACCTTGAATACTGCAACGGGGGCTATCACCCTTGATGGTGCGACAAAGGGAACAGCAACCATTACAGCTTCATATTCTGGCGACGCAACTCACAAATCCGCAATGCCAGTGTCATATTCCGTAGTAGTAAGCGATGGATCTTCTGATACCATCACATTTAGCGATGCTAAGTGGGGTCTTGAAAATGGAATTCAGTATAAGGATCCTTTTGTTGTAGGTGACTTTACTATTACATTTGCGGGCGGCGCTAATGATGGCAAGTATTATACGACAGGGTCCGGAATGCGTGTTTATGGTGGCGGCTCTTTCACCATAGCTTCTACACGTACTATTTCTTCCATTGAATTAACATGGGATGGAACTTATAAGCCAGATGCTGATGTTGCTACTCCTACTGGATATGATAAAGATTCTAGTAAATGGACTGGAAGTGCAAAATCTATTGTATTTACTCGCCCTACTGGCTCCGGGCAATGGAGATTACAATCCGTAAAAGTCTCTTATGCTGACTAAGTTTTAATATCCTTTATTTTCAGCGGACAGGTTTTTTCCTGTCCGCTTTTTTGTTATCCCTGAGAATGGTTGACTGATGGTAGTGGTCCAAAAAGCTGCAGACTACCTTAATATATGGCCGTTTTTGCTGGTGGTGGTCCATAAAATGGGACACTACCATCATCGCCAGAATATGCTGCGGACAATGGTGTAAAAGAGAAATTAGTATGTAAATAAATTCGCAACGTTGTGAATTATTCGCAAATATTATTTAACTTTGCTAGGGTTAATTATGAATGTTGAGTTTGCAATATCCAAGCATTATGAATAACAAGGCACAGGTTCCTTTTGTGGCGACACATCCTGGGGAACTTATTAAGGACGAATTGAAAGAGAGGAAGCTTACGCAGAAAAAGCTCGCAGAGATGACTGGCATTAATACATATTCCGGAGCATACCCACCCAGTCTGAGGCGGCCTAAAAGTTCAGTTACGAACTGAAACAAGTCTCTAAAATCGGTGCCCCATTCCTTTCCTGGGAGACAGGGAAAAGGATGAAAAATGG
>Ga0256405_10001037_pt1 | contig 82240 bp, 80 predicted proteins | sample RumenRJG_02DNA_FD_189096 | JGI IMG/M metagenome (GOLD analysis project Ga0256405, IMG submission 189096) | Bovine rumen microbial communities from Lethbridge, Alberta, Canada - RJG_02 | ecosystem: Host-associated > Mammals > Digestive system > Stomach > Rumen | place: Canada: Alberta... | reverse complement strand
ACCGTATGCCTGATATAATAAGCTGCCGTTCATATCTAATATGGTTGGGGAACCACAAAGATAATGAATTGGCGGCTTTTTCTATACTACTATATAAACTTGCCAACGCAATTCGGGGATGAACCATTCTTTTGTACCTTTGCATCTAGAAAGAGCGTTCTTTGGATTTGTGTAAAACGTGTAGGAATATGTAAGTCCTCTCGTTTCTAAAGTGTTACCTGTTTTTGCTTATCTTATAGGTAACATGTTGATTTCCAAAAGAATTAAGAATTAGTATTGTTTTCATTAGTTACCTTAGCAGGGACATTAATCTTTATTCTTTCATCCTTAATCATCCAAGATTAATTTCACACAGATTTGTTTAACGTTCACGTTCCCGTCAAAGTTCCCGTTAAGGTTAAAGTTAAGATTAAAGTTAAGGTTAAAGTTAAGGTTAAAGCTAATCTTAATAAGGAATAGCTATGATTCAAAAATAAGTTTATTTCAACAGTAATCTGAAACCAAGCTGCACAGAATAGTTGAATTGTTTTTCCTTGAAAATAGTATTAGCATTACTTCGGTTGTCTATGTAGTAGCGTGCTCCTGGCTCAACATAGACAGCACCCCACGACGCTGGTCTATACTCCAGACCTGCCCCGAAACCTAATGACCATTGCATATTGTCTCTGCCAATCTTTGCGTTTGTTCCCGCAATCTTAAACTTCGACGATACGTTATAGTCTGCCTGACCTCCTGCTGTAGCATAGACCGACCATCTGCCATAGTTCCATGCCTGCCAAGAGAGATTGAGCGGAATGCCGATATAGTGGCGAGTCTGCTTTCCGTCTACCGAGTTGTTTGGCGACTCCGATGCATAGTCGGCTGTCAGCAATGTGTAGACCAAACCTGTGTTAATGCTCAGTCGGGGGCTAATAGGATAGCCTATGGTAAGTCCGAAACTGACGGGTTGATAGTGCTTATAGTGTTCTTTGAAGTCGGGAGAATAGATTGGAGCCGCCTGCTTTATGTCATAGCCACCATTAGTATTATTGTTGTCTATCGGCATGCCTCGTGGAGCAACAAGCACAAGCGGATTAGTGTCTTTCATGGCAATAAGTCCTGAACTTGCCGACATACCTACGGTAAATTCTTTCTGCTGCCCGTAGCCTACAGTCATGAGCCACTCTTCTTCGGTTGCCTGCATGAATTTATCTATATCTTCAGCCTTGTCGCTATAGCGTTTTTCGGCATCATACTTGCCTTTTGATTGGTTTTCTGCCAGTTCTGCATAATTAATTGCTGGCTCTTCTGCTGCCTTATTCTCTTCTGAAACATTGGTATCTTCGTTTTCAGAATAAACCGAAGGCATAGCAACATTTTCATTTTCTTGTGCATAAGACTCACTGACTGATGAGGAAACTGGCAATGCCACTGTCCTACTTTTATTATTACTTGCCATCATACTATTGTTTTCAGAGGGCAGTACGTCGGGTTCAGAAATACTATTTTCAGCATCCGACTCAGTTTTTTGCCTATCGCCAGACATTCGTTCTGCAACAAGAGGTTTTCCGCTCATGCTATCTTTCTGAGAGAAATTATCAAACAAGAGCCACCCTCCCCCAGCAACAAGCAGCAGACAGGCTGCCGCAGCCCATCTGATCCACTTGGTGAAAATAACAGAACGGCGAGGTGCAGGCTCATCACTGAGTTTCTTCTCAATGTCAGCCCACAAGTCGTCTGGCGGCAAAACCTCATAGTCGGAAAGCCGATTGCGAAGTTGCTGTTCCCATTTGTCGTTATTCTGTTTCATGCTGTTGTTTGTATTTCTTTATCATTTTTGAAAGAAGGCTCTTAGCCCTCAGATATTGTGAGGCAGAAGTGTAGCGCGAAATTCCGAGTTTCTCGCCAATCTGCTTATGGTCCATCTGGTCAAACACATATAGGTTGAGCACAGTCCTATAGCCCGTAGGCAACTTTCTTATCATTCCGTATAGCACATCTCGCGGCACACGTTCTATGTCTGTTTCCGCATCTTCAGCCACATCGGGCATGTCATGAGTAAAATTAAGTCTGTCTGCTGTGCGCAAATAGGTTATGCACTCGTTGGAAACAATGCGGCAAACCCACCTTTTCAGAGATTTTTCGCCACGATATTCAAATCTGTCGAACTGCATGAAAATCTTCACATAGCAGTCTTGCAAGATATCACGAACTGCCTCATTGTCTGCAACATAGCGCATTGCAACAGCAGTAGCATATCTTACGGAACGGTCATAGAACAAGCGTTGCGCACCGCGTTCATGCCGCTTCAGCGACTCTATAAGCGATTCCTCAGTCGTCAAAACCAGATTTTAAGAATGTCTTTTCAGATGTGAAAACGAGCCTCATACCGTTTCCTGTATTCTGATATTGCGTATTTCCGTTAAATGATTCAACTCTACTGTTTATTTTACTTACACTAATGGTTAAGACCAGTTTATCGGTTCCCCCCATCAAAACGTAATTAGAGTTGTCGTCGAAGATGCAACTGAAGTGAAGTTTCATGCGCTGTCCTGTCTGCTTATATTTGCAAGTTGCGTCAAAATTATAGTACATCTCCTTCATCTGGTAAACCTTCTGAGTGGAATTATATCCATAAAAATTATAAGGAATGACAATTTGCTTACTATCATTCACATACTCCAGCTGCAAGTCGCCATCTTTTCCGTAAACAAGATAGAAGAGGTTTTTCGCCAACGACTCTGACAATATAATTCCTCCTTTGCCACTCGCAAACGTAACAATATTTATTGTGTCGTTTTCCTCGCCCCCGTAGGCTCCATTGTAGAAGTTCCACTTACCTGCAAAAGACGCGTTAATATCTTGAATATTATTATAAACATTGAAGTCATTGTCATCTTCAAGTGTGCACGACTGGAGTGTAAACATTGCAAGTAATATACCTATTATATATATTTTTCTCATGATACAAAATGCTTAAATTATTAAATGTTTCTAATTATATAACGCTGAAGTCTTGGAATATTGCACGCAATTTACAACTTTTTCTTAGTTTTTTCATAAATATCTCTCAGAAAGCGTTAAAAGTATGATTATGAGAAACTAAATAAAACGTTCTGTCTTAAACCTTTGAACTCATGACTTAAAAAACAAATACATAAATTTTAAAGCATAGAACACAACAAGAAAGAAGAAAAGACAAAGCAAATTTCAAATTCCTTTTCAGTTAAATAATGCTAAATCGGAATAGAATTACTTGCAAGTTTCACATAAACCATATATCTTCGCGATATCAAAATGATATCAATTATTTAAACAATTCAACTATGGAAACAAAAGAATTTATATTCAAGGGAATGACAGTCAACGGATTCTTGATGTTGATTCTGAACATTTTAATTACACTTGCAAGTATTGCAGCAATAGTACTGAGCATCACTTATGAGAACCTTTGGTTCATTTACGGCATCATCGGAATAATACTCTCTTTTTTCATCTGGTGCGGTTTCATCATGCTTGAACCAGGAGAGGCACGCGTGATAACTTTCTTCGGGAACTATAAGGGAACCTTCAAGCGCACTGGCTACTACTGGATTAATCCTCTGATGAGCACTAAGAAACTTACTCTGCGTGCACGCAACCTCGATGCTGCTCCTATCAAGGTGAACGACAAGACTGGTAATCCTGTAATGATTGGAATGGTTATAGTATGGAAACTGAAGGATACCTATAAGGCTATATTTGAAATTGACTCGCAGACTATAGCCAAGACTACTGCAGCAGGAAAAGAAGAAGTAAGCATTGGCGCAAGCACTTCTGGGCTGATGTCGGCTTTTGAGAACTTCGTGAAGATTCAGGGCGACTCGGCTCTGCGCCAGGTGGCAAGCCAATATGCCTACGACGAGACCGACTTGAAGTCGGATGAGATAACGCTTCGTAGCGGTGGCGATGAGATTAACCGCGAGTTGGAAGCTAAATTGCAAGAACGCTTACTTATGGCTGGCATCGAAATTGTAGAAGCCCGCATCAACTATCTTGCTTATGCGCCAGAAATTGCAGCAGTAATGCTTCGCCGCCAGCAGGCAACAGCCATAATCACAGCCCGCGAGAAGATTGTGGAAGGTGCAGTAAGTATGGTGAAAATGGCTCTCGACAAACTCTCTGACGAGGAGATAGTTGAATTAGACGACGACAAGAAAGCAGCAATGGTAAGCAATCTGCTCGTTGTTCTCTGCGGTGACGACAATGCTCAACCTGTAGTAAACACAGGAACACTTAATCATTAAATCAGTTTCGAGTTGTCTGTTTTGAGTTTTTAAGTTATTTGGCTATTCCCAGTTCCCCATTAATCGGGCAAAAAATAACAACCAATAACTCAAGACTGGCAACTCAAAGCTCAAAAAAACACTGTAGATGAAAAAGACAAAGAACTTCATATTACGCGTCGACCAAGACACAATGGCTGCCATAGAAGCATGGGCTGCCGACGAATTCAGGTCGACAAACGGGCAGCTGCAGTGGATTATCAACGAGGCACTGCGCAAAAGCGGACGACTGCCAAAGCCGAAAAAGAAAACTAAAACTAATGACGGAGAAAAAGAAGAATAAAAAAATAAGATGGGGAAACAAATATGATTAACATAGAAGACATTTTCGACATATTAAGAATGAAAGGCAACAAAGACTTACGCAACGTGCGTGTGAACCGAACAAAGGAAGGCACCGTATTCGAGTGTGTGGCAGTTGTAATTATACTTATCATGTGGGCTCTCATTGCTTACAACTTCAAGGGTCTGTCCAACCAAATACCCACACACTTCGACCTGACGGGCAATGCCGACGACTTTGGCAGCAAGCACACGCTGTGGATTCTCGGCATCGTTGGCACACTGACTACTGCCATTTTGCTTGCATCGGCTTACCATCCACGCTTCATCAACCTGCCCGTGAAGGTTACAAAGCCTGTGCATATCGTTATGGTTATAAGGATGTTACGCATTATCTGCATCATCATTGCACTGCTATTTGTAGACATAGTGCTGATGATTGTCTGCAATTCGTATGTATACATCATAATAATGTGGTGTCTGGTAGCGGCTATGCTTGCCGTGATTACATACTACAGTGTTCGCATAAGGAAGACAAAAGCGTGAGCCGTCAGGCATATACATAAAAAAAACGTCGGAGCATTGATGTTCCGACGTTTTTTGTTTCTAAATCGCAGTGGATTAACCAAGACGCTTCAGCTGAACTGTGAAGTGACGCATCAATGGAGCTTCCCATTCGATGGCAACACCACGAGTGATTTCGTTACGACGGTCGTAAACGTTCTTCAGTGCAGCAGCGATAACATCCATGTGGTTGTCTGTATAAACACGACGAGCAATGCACAGACGGAGGAGGTCAAGACCACCAAAGCGGTTCTCACGTGTCACTGGGTCACGGTCGGCAAGGATATAACCAATCTCGCAACCACGGATACCTGCCTCAAGATACAACTCGCAAGTCAGTGTCTGTGCAGGGAACTCTTCCTTAGGAACATTGCAGAGCACCTTGTCAGCATCGATGAAGAGAGCATGACCACCAACAGGACGCTGGTAAGGAATTCCGTACTCGTCGAGTTTCTTAGCAAGATACTGAACCTGGTGGATACGAGTCTCAAGCATTTCGAACTCTGTGTTCTCATCGAGACCAACAGCAAGAGCGTTGAGGTCACGACCATTCAGACCACCGTATGTGAGGAAGCCTTCGAAAGGAATACAGAACTGCTTAGCACCTTCATACCATTCCTTGTTGTTTGTAGCGATGAAACCACCCATGTTAACAAGACCGTCTTTCTTAGCAGACATTGTCATAGCGTCAACATAGCTGTACATTTCCTTTGCAATCTCCTTGATTGACTTGTCAGCATAGCCTTCCTCGCGAGTCTTGATGAAGTAAGAGTTCTCAGCAAAACGAGCAGAGTCCATAACTACAGGCACACCATACTTGTGGCAGAGCTCGCAAGTTTCGCGGATGTTCTTCATTGAAACAGGCTGTCCACCAACAGTGTTGTTAGTAACAGTAAGTACCATGAAAGGAACGTTGCCCTTGTTTTCTACGAGCACCTTCTCAAGCTTTTCGAGAGAAACGTTACCCTTGAAAGGAATTTCGAGCTGTGTGTCCTTAGCCTCGTCGATTGTTACGTCGATAGCCTTAGCCTTGCGATACTCGATGTGTCCCTTTGTTGTGTCGAAGTGAGCGTTGCCAGGAACAACCATACCTTCCTTAACAAGATAAGAGAAGAGTACGTTCTCAGCAGCACGACCCTGGTGAGTAGGGATGACATACTTGAAACCGAAGATGCGCTGAACAACTTCCTCGAACTTGTAGAAAGATGTAGCACCAGCATAGCTCTCGTCACCAAGCATCATTGCAGACCACTGACGGTCAGACATTGCACCTGTACCAGAGTCGGTCAGACAGTCGATGTAAACCTGCTCAGCCTTCAACATGAATACGTTGTAGTGAGCTTCTTTCAACCATTGTTCACGCTCCTCGCGTGTGCTCTTACGCAGCGGTTCAACCATTTTGATTTTCCACGCTTCTGCAAAAGGTATTTCCATAGCTTTAATGATAAATTTTTAAAAGATTTATAAATGATGTTTTTATTATAATTTCCTTTATAGCCTTCCTTTGTCAGAGAGGTTTCAGGGTTTATTCAGAAAAAAACAGTTCAGGAAAAACACACTTTACTAACATGAAGGCAACTCAAAAACGTATAACTCTGCTGCCGTCATATTCCGAAAAACAATATTACAGAACGAATTCGTCGCGCTCTTTAATATTTATAAACTTGCGAAAAACAATTATGTGTGCTATTGACTTGCTTTTCATTTACAATTCAGTTTATTCGATGCAAAATTACTATTATTTTTCTAAACAGCAAAACTTTCTGAGCTATATTAAGACTTTTTTAACCACAACCGCCTCTATATCTAAGAATTGTATCAGCTATTGAGCTCGTGACTTATCGAGCTTTTATCCCAGAAACATTGTAGACCCAGACAAAGGGAAGACTTTTAAATTGATAATTGTTTCAACTTTTATGAAGAAACATTACACGCTTTTTCTCGTTTTGTCAAGTTTATCATACTTCTGCATGAATATTTAATATTAAGTAAAGCATGATTAGTTTTTTATCAATATGTGAATTTCAGTTTCCAATATTTTTGTAAATTTGCAATTGGAATACATTAATTGACTCAGCATTTCATGGAATATCAAAACATTCTGAATATAACTAAACGTTGTGAGTTTCGCCAGTGGCTTGAGACTAACAGCGGGACAGCAAGAGAATGCTGGGTGGTTGTCAGACGGGGGCGACCGACTGACAATGAACAACTCTGGTATCTCGATGCCGTTGAGGAGGCTCTTTGCTTCGGGTGGATTGACAGTCACTACAGGGAAATCAATGGAAAGATGATGCAGCGTTTCTCGCCGAGAAGGAAAGTAAGCCCATGGACCGAGTTGAACAAAGAACGGGTTCGCAGACTGGAACACTTGGGACTAATGACCGATGCAGGACGACAAGTGCTGCCACCGATGGGAGTACGCAGTTTTAGGATGGACAAGGATATAGAGTCGGCTTTGAAGACTGCTCGTGTATGGACAAAATTCCGTGCATTTCCACCACTCTATCAGCGCATTCGTACTTACAACGTGGCATTCTATAAGAAACGCGCACCAGAGACATACAACAAAGCTTTGGCACATCTTATAAAAGAGACAAAAGCAAACCGCATGTTCGGCGAGTGGAATGACTATGGCAGGTTGTTAGACTATTGGCAACACTCATGAATATAAATATTACTATTCGTAAGTTAAGATTACTTTTAATATTTAAAATAACTTCATAAAAACAAAAAATTAAACTTAACAATATAGAAAACAACATGAGCGCATTTGCAGATTATTTCCTTAGAAACCAAGAAAAAGAGCAACGCTACGAGATTCATTCCTGCCCAGAACTGATTGAGTGTATTCAGCAAGTGGGATTTCTCCCTCTGCTGGAAAGTGGCATAGAAGGATTTTGCGCAGAAGGTATGATGGCTGAGGAGTGCCGCTTCACAGAGTTCCCTGACGGTTCGTGGGAGTGGCCGCTATGGCAATGGAAAGGTCCTGTTGTTACAGAAGGAAACTGTGTATATGGCAAGTTCTTCTCAGGCAAAGCAGGATTCGTAAGCCGTGAGTGGTGGCCCGATTTCTATAACTGGCGACACAGCCAAAGCCCAAGACCTGAGGAGGGAACTATAGAGGAAGCCATATTGATGACATTGCGCGAGAATGGCAGCATGATTACGCGAGAACTGCGTGCAGCCTGCGGTTTCACTGGTCCGAAGATGAGAGGAAAGTTTGATGCCTACATAAAGCGTTTGCAAATGGCATGTTACATTGTTACAGAGAACTTTGTCTACCCTACTGACAAGCATGGGCATGAGTACGGTTTCGGATGGTCGCTGCTTACAACTCCAGAACTCCTGCTCGGAAAGGATGCCAGCCTTTGCCACCACACGCCAGAAGAATCATACCTGCGCATGACAGAGCACCTCATGCGCCTGCTCCCAGACGCTACAGAAAAACAAATAAAGAAAATCCTGAAATAAGTCTTTACCCTTTGCAAAGAGTTAAGAACAAATCTTTTAGCATAAAAAAGAAATGAAATTCTTTTGTCTTGCACTCAATTTTTCGTAACTTTGCAGACTGTAACAGTTTAAACTGGCAAACAAAAGAAGTAAGCAGACAGCATGAAATTCAGTGAAGTAATAGGACAGCAGAAGGCAAAGGAACGTCTACAGACACTTGTAGACGAGAAGCGCGTGCCTAACGCTCTTTTGCTTTGCGGACCGCAGGGATGTGGAAAACTGGCACTGGCTATGGCTTTTGCTTCTTATCTTCTCGGTGAGAAAGACTGTGAAGGAAGCGAGTTGTCGGAACATGAAGCAAGACAAATTGCAATGCTGAGAAAATGGGAGCACCCAGACTTGCATTTCACCTATCCTACGATAAAGCTGAAAAGCATGTCGTCGGAACATCAACCTGTGAGTTCAGACTTTGCAAGCCAATGGCGCGAGCTAATCTCAAGCGGTGCATACTTCACCATTAACGACTGGATGGAGGCGATGAATGCCGAAAACCAACAGGCCATTATAACTGGTGCTGAAAGCGATGAACTATCGAAGAAACTATCGCTGAAATCAAGTCAGGGAGGCTATAAAGTTTCAATAATATGGATGCCTGAACGAATGAACCTGACAAGCGCCAACAAGTTGCTGAAGATTCTGGAAGAGCCACCACAGCAGACTGTATTCGTGATGGTTTCAGAAGAACCAGAGAAACTGCTTGAAACCATTCGCAGCCGAACTCAGCGCATAGATATTCCCCGAATAGACTCTGAAGCACTGAGCAACAGCCTGCAACAACTGCGAGGCATTGAGGCGGAGACTGCTATGAGAATAGCCAGACTGAGCAACGGCAGTTGGACAAAAGCACTAGAAGAGCTTGATGCAGGCAGCGAAAATAAGTTCTTTCTCGATATGTTCATAATACTGATGAGAAGGGCTTACGAAAGAAAGATTGGCGACCTAAAGAAATGGACTGACAACATCGCATCACTGGACAGGGAGAAGCAGCGACGGATGCTATCTTACTTCATGCACATGATTAGAGAGAGTTTCATGTATAATTTCCATATTCCAGAACTCACCTACATGACAGAGGAGGAGGAGAACTTCACCCGCCGTTTTGCCCCATTCATAAACGAGGCTAACGTAATAGAAATACAAGAACTGCTGGGCAGATGCCACAGAGACATCGGACAAAATGCCAACCCTAAGATTGTTTTCTTCGACCTGTCGCTGAAAATGATTATGCTGCTTATCAAAAAGGATTAGGAATACGAATTCAAAATGCTGACGGACACAAAAAAGCCCGTTGCACGAAGAATCACTAAATATATTTATCAACATCAGACAAACATAACGATGGACTACAAAGATATGAAATTCGAGATATGGCACGGATGCCAACGTGGACTGTGCCGAAAAGGTATTGGAAGGCAAGACAAGCAACTGAATACCTACGACTATCTTGCCGACGTACCTGGCAACAATGAGTCTACCGACTTGGTTGAAGTACAGTTTAAGAATACCAGAAAGGGCTACTACCACAACATAAACAATCTTGACCTGAAGAAAGGAGACATTGTTGCAGTGGAAGCAAGTCCAGGACACGACATCGGCGTTGTCACGCTGACAGGACAACTCGTAAAACTGCAAGTGAAAAAAGCCAACCTGAAATCGGAAGACGACATAAAACGTATATATCGCATAGCCAAGCCTGTAGACATGGAGAAATACCAAGAGGCAAAGGCACGTGAACACGAAACCATGATTCGCAGCCGAGAGATTGCAAAGGGACTCGGGCTCGACATGAAAATTGGCGATGTGGAATTTCAAGGCGACGGCAACAAAGCCATCTTCTACTATATTGCCGATGAACGAGTAGACTTCCGCCAACTCATTAAAGATTTAGCAGCAGCATTCCATGTAAAGATTGAGATGAAGCAGATCGGAGCACGCCAAGAAGCAGGCAGAATCGGAGGAACAGGTCCTTGCGGAAGAGAACTCTGCTGCGCTACATGGATGAAAAACTTCGTGTCAGTCAGCACCAATGCAGCCCGATTCCAAGACATCTCGCTCAATCCGCAGAAACTGGCGGGAATGTGTGCAAAACTGAAATGCTGTCTCAACTATGAGGTTGATAACTATATTGAAGCAGGAAAACAAATTCCAGGCAAGGACATTATCCTTCAGACCCAAGACAACGACTACTATCTGTTCAAGTCTGATATTCTTGCAGGACTTCTCACCTACTCTACTGACAAGCGCATGGCTGCCAACCTGGAAACTATAAGCGTGAAGAGAGCTAATGAGATTATCGCGATAAACAAGAGCGGAGAGAAACCTCTCTCTCTGACAAGCGAGCAACAAGCTAACGGAAATAACAATTCTAAAGACTTGCTGGAGAGCGAAAGCATTACACGCTTCGATAAGAGCAAGAAGAAGAAAAAGAAGAACAACCGCAACAACCAACGCCGCAGACAACCGCGTGAAAACAAAGAATAATGCTGAAAAGGAATAAACCTTATACATTATTTATATATATAGTGGGGACAGTAGCTATACTGTCTTCACTATTCTCATGCCACGAAAATATTGTGTTCAGCCACTATCATGGCGTTGAAGTTGACGGCTGGGACAAGACAACGCACGTAGAATTCAACATTTCCCCAATACCCGAAACAGGCAAATATCAGGAATCAGTAGGCATAAGAATAAACAGCCACTATCCTTTCCTATCACTTAACCTAATCATAGAGCAAACGGTCTATCCTTCACGCACAGTATTGATAGACACAATCGACTGCCAACTAATTGACAAAGACGGAAGAAAACTCGGTAAAGGACAGAGCCTGTGGCAGTTAGACTTTCCTGTAAAAAACATAAACCTGCAGGAAGGCGACTCTGTCAACATCAACATCCGACACAATATGCGCCGCGACATACTTAGAGGCGTTTCCGACATCGGTTTTAAACTTGAACGGAAATAAACTTGTCTTTTACCAATAGATTTTTGTGGAATTGAGTTTTATAATAAGTCTGACTTTTTTGATCAGACCTTTGCTGCTCAATTCACAAGTATGCAAACCGCAACAACACCCGCCCGACAACCTTCAACTCCTTTAACTCCTTTATTGACTAAAAAGTCAAAATAGGCGCATAGAATTTGTTACATACATTTTTTTTCACTACTTTTGCAACAGAATATGCAAAAATCAAAAAAACACTATGATTAACAAACAGCTTTTACAACCCGAAAGCATCGTCGTTATCGGCGGTTCTAACAATTGTCATAAACCTGGTGGTGCAGTAGTTCGCAATCTTCTAAGCGGAGGTTACAAAGGAACTATACGCATCGTTAATCCTAAAGAAGATGAAGTGCAAGGCATTAAAGCCTTCCACGATGCAAAGGAAATTCCACCAACCGACCTCGCAATTCTTGTTGTCGCAGCTAAATTCTGCCCTCAGTATGTAGAATTCCTTGCAAAGGAAAAGCAGGTAAGAGCATTCATCATTCTCTCTGCCGGCTTCGGTGAGGAAACCCACGAAGGTGCAGTATTTGAGCAGCAGATTCTCGACACATGCAAGGAATATGGTTGCTCTCTCATCGGTCCTAACTGTATCGGTCTGCTGACACGCTGGCATCACTCAGTATTCACAAAGCCAATTCCAAACCTCAATCCTAAAGGCGTTGACTTCATCTCTGGTTCTGGTGCAACAGCGGTGTTCATCCTTGAAAGCGCTGTAACTAAAGGTCTTCCTTTTAACTCGGTTTGGTCAATCGGTAACGGAAAGCAAATCGGTATTGAGACTGTTCTTGAATATATGGACAACAACTTCGACCCAGAGAAGGATTCTCATGTCAAGTTGCTCTACATCGAAAACATCTCAGACCCAGACAAACTGCTTCTTCACGCAACGTCACTTATCCGCAAGGGTTGCCGCATAGCAGCAATCAAGGCTGGTAGTTCTTCTGCTGGAAGCCGTGCTGCATCAAGCCATACAGGTGCAATTGCTTCAAGCGACTCTGCTGTTGAAGCACTCTTCCGCAAAGCAGGAATTGTTCGCTGCTACTCTCGCGAAGAACTTACAACTGTCGGATGTATCTTCACTCTGCCTCGCTTCACAGGCAAGAACTGCGCAATCGTTACTCACGCAGGTGGTCCTGGCGTTATGCTTACTGATGCATTGTCAAAAGGCGGCATGAATGTTCCCCCTATCAACGGACCTCTTGCTGACGAACTCAAAGAAAAACTATTCCCAGGCTCATCTACAGCCAACCCTATAGATATTCTTGCAACAGGTACACCTGAGCATCTTGGTATTGCTATCGACTACTGCGAAAAGAAGTTCGACAACATTGATGCTATCATGGTCATCTTTGGAACTCCAGGACTTGTACAACTCTATGAGGCTTACGATGTTCTTCACCAGAAGATGCTTGAATGCAAGAAACCTATATTCCCAATCCTTCCAAGTGTGAACACAGCAGGTCCAGAAGTACAAGAATTCCTGAGCAAGGGTCATGTAAACTTCTCTGACGAGGTTACTTTGGCTACGGCTCTGACACAGGTAATGAAGACTCCAGCACCAGCCGACCAGACAATTATGGAAGAAGGTGTAGACATTCCACGCATCCGCAAGATTATCGACGGAATAAAGGAAGACGGATACATTGCTCCTAAACTCGTAAACGAGCTGTTAGACAGCGCTGGCATACCAACTGTTCCTGAGTTTGTAAGTGCAAACAAAGACGAGGTTGTTGCATTCGCTTCTAAGTGCGGCTATCCTGTAGTTGCTAAGGTTGTAGGTCCTGTTCATAAGTCAGACGTTGGTGGTGTTACACTTAACATAATGAGTGACGAACAGCTTGCTAAAGAATTTGACCGCATGATGACAATCAAAGATGCAACAGCCGTAATGGTTCAGAAGATGATTAAGGGTACTGAGCTCTTCATCGGTGCTAAATATGAGCCACGTTTCGGCCATATCGTGCTCTGCGGTCTTGGCGGTATCTTCGTAGAAGTGCTGAAAGACGTATCAAGCGGCTTGGCACCTTTGTCATACGATGAAGCATTCAACATGATTCACTCTCTGCGCGGATATAAGATTATCAAGGGTACTCGCGGACAGAAGGGTCTCAACGAGCAGAAGTATGCCGACATCATTGTACGCTTGTCTACTCTTCTCCGTCATGCTACAGAAATCAAGGAAATGGACATCAACCCACTCTTGGCTGACGAAAACGACGTAATAGCAGTAGATGCCCGCATCCTCGTTGAAAAAAATAAGTAATAAAATCTAATTTCTTTCTCTATCATTCTGAGAGACAAATTTCTCAGAATGGCAGGAAAAATGAAAGCAATAACAAAGCATCGGTTCTAATCAGTTTTATTTAGAGCCGATGTTTTTTTATTTCTGCACAATAGCATAACTCAACAGTCTGCAAATACCATAATGATGAACAGCAAGCAGAAACGAAAAATAAATCATGTTTTATTTTGCTTTTTGCTCACTTAATCGTACCTTTGCAGCCGTTTTGAAAGCATTAGAAAATAATAAAAACCACTATGAATTTTATCGACAGTAAGACAAAGTTGAAGCAGGAAATCTTTGCATACATCCTGCTCGTTGTAGGTAGTGCTCTGTTCGCCGTTGGCGACGTGATGTTTGTCAACCCATACCTTATGGCTCCTGGCGGCACATACGGTCTAAGTAACGTGTTCAACACACTATGGCCTTGGAAGATTTCACTCTATGCCATCTGCATGGATGTTCCACTCCTCGTAATAGGAACATGGATTCTTGGTCCTAAGTTCGGCATAAAGACCATTATCTCTACCGCATTGATATTCTTGTTTACATTCATCCTGGAAAGTACATGGGGCTACAACCCTGTACTACATGACGGAGCAATAACAGCAGCCAACAACCCAGACCTTGTTATGGTTCCAATACCTCACAACGGCGGATGGTTCCAGCCTGACTATTTCCTCAACACAGTAGTTGCTGGTATAATATATGGTATTGCCATCGGTATGATATTCCGTTCTGGAGCAACAAGTGGAGGTTCTGACATCATCTCAATGATTCTGCATAAGTACACAAAGATTTCACTTGGCACACTCGTAATGATTGTTGACAGCCTCATCACCCTTACAACATTCATCGCATTTGGTGACATCCGTCTGCCAATCTACTCTGTGATTGTCATCTTCATCGAAGGCAAGGTTATCGACCTTGTTGTAGACGGAATGAAGAGCTACAAGACAATGTTCATCGTTACAGATGAACTTGAAGCGGTGCGCGACTATATTCTCAACGAAGTTAAGCGCGGAGGAACATGTCTAACAGGTACTGGTCTTTACAACGGCAGCGAGCGCAAGATGATATACGTCACTCTCGACCGTGCTGGAATGATCAAACTGAAGTCAGCCCTCTATCACATCGACCCTAACGCTTTCGTTAACATCATGGAAAGCTCTGAGATTCTCGGAACAGGTTTCCGCTCTCTCCCTACTGAATAACATTTACTATAAGACTTTAAGAATTATAAGTATATAAAAAATGAGGATGTGTCTATTGTGACACATCCTCATTTTTATTTCCCGAAGAAAGAATATTCAATATTTATAAAAGATATGTACTCATAAGGCACTACTGGACACTATATTTGCAAATACAAAGAATATTATAACTGAACATTGCAGTAAAGATTGTTGCTTCAGGGGTCTAATTCAAGTAAATAAAAACAAACAAATTGCCACGTCTATGAAAAATATATTCATTAGGCGTGGCAATTTGTTTGTTTATTAAGTTATATTATTCTCTCAATCCTCCCACCATACTCTTTTGCTTTCTCCTTGCAGAGTTTGTCAAAAGCATCTTCGGCATCTATAAATGTTTTTTCTCATCGCCCATTTCTGACAACTCTTTAATGTGCTCTAAATTATATTCTATAATCTTTGTCGATGTACCTTTCATAAACCCCTCTTACGTCTTTCAGCAAAATTGCCTTATTCACTTTGTCTGTCGCTTCATCATAAATGTCTGACACAATTTAGTTTTTACATTCATACGTCATAATATCTCCTTTGCAATCCATGCGCAAGCTTCGGCATCGGCAAGGGCATGGTGGTGATTATCTAACTTATAGCCGCAGGCGGCGGCAACGGTATGAAGTTGGTGATTTGCAAGATTTGGGAACTTACGACGGGAAACACAAAGTGTGTCGTAGAACTCATAATCGGGATAGTCCATCTGATATACACGGAACACAGCCTTCAGGCAACTCTCGTCAAATGGTCGGTTGTGAGCTACCAGCGGCAAACCTTCTATCATTGGCTCTATCTTTGCCCATACCTTTGGGAAAACTGGTGCATCGTCGGTATCTTCCCTGCAAAGTCCATGAACTTGCGAACACCAGTAGTTATAATAGTTTGGTTCAGGTTGTATGAGTGAATAGAAAGAGTCTACTATTTCACTGTTTCGCACAACGACGAGCCCTACTGAGCATACAGAGCAACGCTCGTTGTTAGCTGTTTCAAAATCTATTGCTGCAAAATTCTTCATTGTATATGAGTTTTTGAGTTCTTTCGTTTATGAGTAATTAAAAACAAAAAAGTATCTATAACTAAATAACAAACCTGCTGCGATTATCAGTTATATTTCTTCCACATTCTTTCTATCATTCCTGCTATGTTTTCTCTAAGACTTGCGGGGCAAGCACTTCAACATCTTCTCCCATAGATAATAGCATCTGAACGAAGTCGAACTGCGGACGAAAATGAAGGGTGAATATGCTATGCTATACTCTTCCTGTGTCCAGTGCAGCGGCAAAGATAGCATAAAGATATGCAAAAACGATACACAAGTCAGATAAAAATACAAAAAAAAGCCACTTCTGCATTTCCTATAACAGCATCCCGAATATGTATTCCAATAAGACTATGCATTTATTTTAAAGTAAATACACAAATAAGGAGGAGATGTGTTGAGCATCTCCTCCCTATTCTATTTTTTATTCATAATTCGTTATGATTCCTATCCGCAGTGGAAGTATTCGTTAACGAGTTTCTGTACTTCTTCTGGATTGTTTTCGATGTCAGCACGCAGAGTCTTGTCGCCGAATGCGCGGAGCTGCTTGATGATACCGTCAATCATTGCAGGCGAGAACACACCATACTCCTCGAATACCTTGCGCTGTTTTTCGAGACAAGCTGCTGAAGCCTCGCAACTGTCTGGCAGACAAGCGAGCTGAGCCAGTTTGTCAGCATTCTCTGCAGCATGTATATTTACGTTAACATAAGTCTTTTCTGCAACCTCAAGAGCATTCTCCATTTCGAAACCATGACGGCATGCTACGCAGAGACCAGCAATGAGCTGATAGAGGTCGGCAGAACCATCTGGAGAGCGCATCTCAACTGTCTGCTTGATAGAAGTATCATAGTCAGAGCGAGCCTCCAGAGGATTAGCCTTCTGGCTCATGTCAACATCGGCAGCCCATCCTAATGGCACGCGTACAAGCACAGAGCGGTTGCGGTCGCCCCAGCATACGTTTGTAGGAGCCTCCTGATGAGGAACAAGACGGAAGTAGCTCATAGGGTTCTTGTTGCCGAAAGCGGTGATGCTTGGTGCAAGTTCCATCATGCCAGCGATCATGCGGCGAGCGTCCTTGCTCAATACTCCATTGTCGAGCATCTGGTTCTTTCCGTCCTTCAGCATGCGCATGTGAATGTGCAGACCTGAACCAGCCTTGCCTGTAGTGATTTTTGGAGCAAATGTGATGTTATAGCCATACTGATAGCCGAGATTACGGATAATCCACTTCGCAATAGTCAACTGGTCGGCAGCGAGTTCAGCCTTAACAGGCAAGAATTCTATTTCGTTCTGCTCATAGTTGAGACCATCCTGGCTGAAATTACCCACTTCAGAATGTCCGTATTTAATCTGTCCGCCTGCCTGAGCAATGTAAGCCATGCACTGCTGACGGAAGTCATTAGCCTTAGCGTATGGTGCAGACTCGTGATATCCGCGCTGGTCAACAGCAGGGAACACTTTCTCATCTTCCTGAATAACGTAGTATTCCAACTCGCCCATAGCCTGGAACTCCATGCCTGTAACCTTGCGGAAAGCCTCACAAGCCTTCCAGAGAGTGTGTTCTGGAGAAGACTCAAGTGGATTGCCGTCCTTATCGAAATAAGAGCAGAGCATGCAGATTGTAGGAATCTCTGCAAATGGGTCAACGAATGCTGTTGAGAAGCGTGGCAGAACATAGAGGTCTGAGCTTCCAGCCTGAATGAAAGAGAACAGGCTTGAACCGTCAACACGCTCACCACAGGTGAGAATCGTCTCGAGATAGTCAAGATTTGTGATAACGAAGTTGAGAGTCTTCAACTTGCCATCGCCACCAGGATACATAAAATTAACCATCTGTATGCCATTTTCTGTAACATACTTGATGATGTCGGCCTTAGTAAATTCAGCCGCAGGCTTTTGCAGGAATGCAACGATTGGGTTTGCATTCAACATTAGTTCTTTGTTAGTCATTATAAAAAATATATGTTTATATTAATTTTGTTTTTATTTTTTGCAAAGGTAACCATTATCGTTGAATAAGCAAAATAAAAGCATAAAATTTAATATCCTGCCAATTTCATATCTGTCTTTTTGCGTCTTTCCTCAGCCTATCTGTAATGATGACCATCACTTCAATAGCAAGACCGTAGTAGACAGCATCGCCTGGCAGCGACAACGCCTTTGCTATCAGCATGGCTACCACACCAACAGGCATAGCAAGCAGTATGCTGCGCGACGAGAAACGACGTGGCAACCACAAGGCAAAACTGAGAGGGAACAATATGGACACAGCACGCAGACCTAACGACAGGAAGCCCAAATCGTTAATGAAGCTGCTGTTCCACAATAATGCACATATCACTGCCACGACAAGTATAATAACTATCGATACTCGTGTCTCGACAAGCTGCGACCATTGTGAAGCCTTCTGACTGAGATTGCCGTAGACATCGCGAACTAATATCGTGGCTGCACCAAGCGAAAGTCCACTGCCGCAACCCAGAATATTGATTAGCAACGTTCCGAGCATGATGCCTCCCAGCCACGCAGGCAGATGGCGCAAGATGAAGGCAGGGAAAGCCTGTGCCGAGTTTCCTATTATGCCGATGCCGTCAGGCAGCGACTCGCCTGCTTGCTGCATGACAGTCCATTCCTCTGCTGTGATATAGTGTCCACGCATATAGATGCCTACAAGCGTGCAGGCAGCACCTATCACAGGAAGGCAAATGGCACATATCAGTGCTCCGCGACGTGAACGTGCCGTAGATGAAGCCGACCATATACACTGCGCGTATGTCTGCGTAGACACAACACCGAGCACCAGCGACAGACAACCGCCCAAATCTTTCATCACTCCACGAGCCACCAGACTGCCATAGCGCTGATGAATGCTCTCAACATCAGACAAACCATTAAACTGGCAAAGTGCCGACGACTGATAGACAGCATCTAAACCACTGCGAAGCCCACCGAAGCCATTGCCGATATGCCACACTATAGCTCCTGCTGCCAACGAACTGAAATAGAGCAAAAACAGCTTCACCAGTCCGCTTACCCCTGCACTGCGTATGCCTCCAAAGAAAACAAATAACAAGATGAGAACAGCTCCTACAATAGAAGCCAACAGCATTGGCATATTGAAAAGACTGCTTATCATGGCTCCCGACGAGAGAACCTGAGAAACAATACTAATAAATATGCCTATCATGCAAAGTACAGAACCTGCTGTCTCTGCACGCCGTCCATACTCACGGCGAACGACCTCAAGCAACGTCGTACAACCGCTCTTGCGCAATGGACCAGCATAGACAAAGCCTAACAACAAGCATCCTATAGCTGCACCAAGCGTGAACCACCACGCCGACAAGCCATAGCAGAAAGCCAGCTGCGCCGTGCCTATGGTAGACTGCCCGCCCGCCATAGTGCCGAGCAGCGCACCGCCAACCATCCATGTTCCAGAACTGCCACCTGTCATAAAGCTGCGAGCATCCTTTACGTTGCGCCCCGACAGCCAGCTGACCATCAGCAACAGTCCAACAGTCAGCAATACACCCACTATGTGAATAGAAGAAATCATCAAATCCTCGTATTTGTGTTTTTCGCCTGCAAAGTCAACCTGAATTTATTTTGTAATTTTGGAAGAAAAAGCAATCTTTCTTTATTTAAAGGCAGTCTGAGGGATTGAGAAAAAGCGGGGTTACGAATAAGAGACTGTTCTCAATTCCACGTTCTGCTATGAATTGCTTTCAAAGAACTCCTGACTCAGAGCCATCAGCCGTTTTATGACCCATCATCGAATGCAAAGGTAATACATTTTTTCGAATCCACCAAACTATCAGAAATCTTTTATGTACGACAAAACTTAATTCTATTAAAACCATCGTACAATGCTGTAACCCAGTCAAACCAATCGAGAGGATTTGTCCAAACGTGTTTCAAATGCAGCGGTCAGTGGCTCTGAAATACTTATGACATCCATTATTCTTACTCATCTATTACATGTCATACTTGCAGTAAACACCAAAATCTCCAATGGTCATTACAAACAAGAAGCCAATAATGACGGTACTAATCCAAAATAACACTTTGCACATTCTGTGCTGGTTAGTGTATAGAGATAGATAGTTTAGAACTACATACCACAATAAGACTCCAAAAGACAAAACCATTGTCATCACCCACAACTCACCGTAGGTAATTCCCAATTCCTTTGCGACTGTAGATGAATATAGAATAATCTGGTTACATACATCATCGCAAAATCCGTTAGGATTAGATATCAAATCGTTAGTCATGTCTAAATCTTTTTACTCAATCATAACACATTCTCTGCTTCCCTTTGCTTTGCCATCTCATTGCCAACATACTGATGAGCCCGAAAGAAATCATTCAATTCTCCTCGTAGATATTTGTCTATCTCGGGAATCTGCGGAATAAAAGGAATGACCGATTTACAATGAACGTCCACATTACTACCAGCTTCGTCTACTGTATATACCGTCATAGTGGCGCAATTCATGTTTGATAGGTTGATGGCTTTTTTCAATCGTGCTAACTCATCAATATCACATAATTCCACATGTCCCCAATAAGTATCCCAAATATGCACATACCATCCTTCATTGTTGGCACTGGCAGTAAAGTTTTCTCCTTGGTAGGTAAAATAAATCTTATCACAATCTTCTTCGGTTTCCCCCAATTCGTACTGGCATCCAATCTTTGACAGAGTGTCCAGAAACAAGTCTCTTGTGCCAATAGTTAGTTCCATTGTTTTCTCATTTTCTAAATTATCCTTCGCTCCATTATACAGGCATGCATTGACATCAAGTTTTTCAAGCCTCTTCCGTTCTTCTTTTCCTGTCTTCCAAACTTCATAGAGGTACTTAAGAAGAAAGAAAATGGCTAAAAATCCAAAAATTTCCATATTTTTGTTGTATTTGAGATAAAATATACTCAACTCCACACTATTGAAGTGTGAAGTCGAGATAATCGCAGAACACCCTTGGCAATTTGACATTTTTCAGTTTTGCGACTCTTTGGAACATTGGAGCCACGTCGTATGGTTGCCATCCTGCAGTTCCACAACCTATGGCAGTTACCAAGAATGTCAGTTCTGGATGTTGGGAAGCAAAATCGCAGAAACGCGATACCGCCTCACTCAGTTGCATCACATTGACACCATCCGTCGGAATAGCATATGACTGTCCCTGCAATCCCTCTGCCTGCCCTATCTTCGCTCCAAACTTAGCTAGGGCCAAAGCCGATGCTCCGCCGTTATGGACTCCTTCTGGATTACTACCAAAAACGAAAATCTCATTGTCCCCTAAGGTAGTTATCATATCTGGTGACAGGCGATTCTCATCTACATCCATGTCATAATATGCTCCTCGGCCTTCTAACTGACTAAAAGCGTAGGAATCAAATGCATGGTTTATTATCATGTTACGCATTTTGGCACTTGAACGAATCTTGCCACGGCGTTCCTGCTGCCACATCTGCCTCATACCCTCATCATCCTGCATAAATTGCATAGAGTTGTTGATATGCAAGTTCTCGGCGTATTCGGCAGCATCGATGTTGGCCCCAATAAATGAAAAGATGACATTGAGTTTTTTCAACTCATCTATCAAGTGACGCACATCTGCTATCGTATATTTATGAGAGTCATTTTCTTCACCATCTGTAATGATGGTCACATAGCCCAGCACGTTCTCCTGCTGCATCAGTTCTTTCATATCAGTTAGCGTAAAGCCCAGTGCATCGAACAACGGGGTACAGGCATTGGGGCTATAATCCTTTTCTGTGATTTCTTTGACTTCACTAATTGTCTGGTTCTTGACAATATACCTACTGTTCGACGAATCAAATAAGTAGATCGATACAATGTGTTGCTGAGTATCCATATTTGCTTCCTGCATTGTACAGATAGTCTGAATAGTCTCATTGCAGCCGGAGATGGTCTGGCGAGTGACACAAGTCATCGATCCACTCTCATCAAGCACTATCAGGTGATACACCTTGACTTTTACGGGAGCATTTGCTGCTTGTTTTGCCTCTTGCTTCTGCTTCAACCGCATTTTTCGCTTCTCCAGTTTACGTTGTTTCTTACTCATTTTCTTTTTCGAGGAGTGACGTACCCCAACAGGCTTAGCCTGCTGACCAATCTCCAGACTTGTCGTTTCTGACTCCTGCACATTTGTCTGTGACTTCTTTCCGAAAAGTTTACTGAAAATTCTCATTGCTCTTAAATTGTTATAATAGGTCGCAAGACCTGCCTGTCTTGCGACCAGGAAACTATTAGTTATCTAGGCAGCGATGTTGTTCTCAACCATGTAGTCTTTATGAGATTCTATCATATCAAGATACTTTTGTATCTCTTCTATAAAAGATTTTGCATTATCACGCTTGGCACAAAGATTATAATAAATCTCCTCTTCGGCATCATATTCTTTCTTGAATTCTGCGTACTCAGGGTGTTCTTTTGCAAAACGTTTGTCTCGTTCTTCTCTAATAATATTCCACGCTTTTCCGTCAAATCCATCTTCTTTGGATATGGCGTCATACATTTCACTTTTCATAGCATCATAGTCGGCATACTTGGAACTGATTTCATCCCATTTCGGTTGTTCCTTCTCAATGCTCTCAAGAATAGTCTTAAGATACTTATTCTTGCTTGAAATCGCCTCCTCTAATTCCGCAACAACAGCGAAGTTGCAATTCATAATGCGCTGTATATAGAGGCCAACCTTATCAGTAATAGGTGCAAGAGTCTGAAGTTGGTCAAGAAATCCCAAAGCTCCAGAGATCTTTTCTCCCTTAAAGCGTATCATGTCATCACCAGAAAGGACGATGCTGCTAGGGTTAAAGAAACTCTCCTGGGTTCTATAACTGCTCGCCGATTGAATATTCTCCAAGCCTGTGACCATCTCTTCCACCTCATTCAAGATGTTCTTTTGGACGAAGGAGTCTGGATTGCCTACCGCATCGTTATACACATCAGCAGTAAAAGTCATAGTCTTTATCCATTCTTCATTTGCCAAATGATAACGCCTTGTATAGCGAATGATATCGCTTGCACAGGCTTTGCGGTAGTGTATCCATTGTGAATATGGCAGTATACCTATACCTTTATAATATATCTGTAGGAAGAAGTAACTGGCACTTCCATACCCAAAATTAGTAAGATAAACCACCTTAATGTCATCATTCAGGTTGAATGCTGGTGATGCCCAACCAACCCGTCGGTGTGAATAAGCCAAGACTGTAGAGTCTTTACGTAAGTCATTGGATAAATCTTCCAACATTGCAGGCAATACACGATTTTCTATGCGATTGTAGTATATTTGGCGTTGGCCACGAGCATAAGCCTCTTTCCCTGCTTTATCTCCTTTTTTATCATATTCATCTATCTTTTTTCGATAATCAGCAAAAGAAACAGACTGCAAACAGGATACCCATTGATAAGAGTCCGACAGACAAGAGCAGAAGTCAAAATCCAGCGAGAGCCTTCTCAGTGAGCTTCCTTTCACATAGTCTTGCATGTCTATTACGGAACGATTGTCATTATCTGACATCCGCTTCAGTTCTTCAAGTTGATCCTGATGCTTGAACTTCAGTTCAACGAAATCAACCTTTACTCGATCTTCATTCTCTACTTTGCGAAGAACGCACATGTGCGTTTCATTCACTCTAAAATTGTTCATATTCATAATAGTTTCCTTTAAAAGTTTGATGTTTACACACTATTATACCCTGAAAGTACAAAAGGTAAACAGATTTATGCGAAAAATTTTCCTGTGTTTACTTTTTACCTTTCCCTGGTATATATAACTGAACATCAATTAAAACTTTGTAATTATGGAATCTGCTAACGTAAACAAGAACAGAAGAGAAAAGACATTCGGACAGCAGGAACGCTATTGTTATGTAACCAAATCCATCTTTAATGAACGGCTAAGATGCAAAGATGATGCTTGGTTGCGCAACATAGACATCACAACAGAAGAGCCCAAGACTGCCCGTATAGTCCGCCGTATCGTTGAAAAGCGTATGTGCCAGACTTACCACAAGCAGCACAAAGATGTTTTTCGTGATTATGGCAATCGTAGCCGACATAACATGAAACGTGCTGTGTCATACGAACTCTATATATTAGGACAGGTGGAGAATGTGAATAAACTCAGCAGAGGTAATGCCACACATTGGAAACGCCAATTTGATCCTAATACAGGAAAGGTGGTATTCAGAAAGAAATTCGGCTATGAGACAATAGAAGAAGCAAAGACCTCTGCTATTAAACTTGTACAGGATAAGCCGTGGTGCCACAAAGCGGTCAATGTGTATAAGTGTGCACATTGTAATAAATACCATATCGGCCACGAGAGTTACTTAACCGCTAATCCGATTCTAAGTATCTCACCCGTGGCGATAGCCTAATTGCAGTTAAAAAACGTTCAAGATGCCCTAATCTCATTTATTCTTACTACTTTTGTAGCAGAATAGAAGAAAGATGAACAGGCTCATACTCATATTAGCTTTCGTTGTCGCATTCCCTTTCATTGGCAATGCTCAGCGAAAGCGTGCTTTCATGGTGGGCATTTCTAACTACCATACGAATGGTTATAAGATTTGGAATAACATACATGGAGCTGAGGATGTGGCACTCTTGAAACCAGAGTTAGAGAAGAAAGGCTTCAAAGTACAAACCCTTATCAACGAACAGGCAACCTATCAAGGAATCCTTAATGCGCTTAATTCTTTTATTGCAACTTCAAAGAAAGGCGATGTAGTCTATCTTCACTTCTCGTGTCATGGTCAGCCTGTGGAAGACGGACTCAACGGACTGGCTAAAGATGAGAAAGACGGTTGGGATGAAGCCATAGTTCCAATAGATGCAGGCAAAGAGTATAACTCTACTTACAAAGGCGAGAAGCATCTTACTGATGACGAACTAAACGGATACATCAGCAAACTTCGTAAGAAAATTGGTCCAAAGGGAATGCTTTATATTGCAATGGATGCTTGCCATGCTGGCACTATGTCACGAAAAGGAATTGAGACCGTAAGAGGTACAAATGAAGGACTGACCAAAAATGGAGCCAAGTATAATCCTCCCAAAGAAACTATTCGGCATTACCCTATTGCGAAATCTGTAGATATGGCACCAGCCTTATTTATAGAGGCTTGTCAATCCCGTGAACGAAATACCGAGATTCGAATAAAAGGTAAGGAATATGGTGCCTTGTCATACAATATATGGCAAGCCCTCCAAGGAATGATGTCATTTAACAAAACAACTAAAGAGCAGTTCAAAGCCAAGGTCGATTCCTCCACAAAGGAAAAAGGGCGTTGGCCCAGGACTCAAACACTTGTTATGGAAGAATAATGTTGTTTATGGACAAGTCGGAAGAAAGAATATTTGAGCAATTCATACAGAAATATGAGCAGAGAACGGTGAACTTTCTCTCTTCTAAGTATTCTGCCCTGTCGGGCGAGAATATCAGGGACATCCTACAAGATTCATACGTCACTCTACACAAAAACATTGAGGCCCAAAAAGTGTCGGGACCTCAATATCCGTACTTTCTCAAAATCTGTATAAACTTGTCCTTGAAAGCCATTGGCAAACAAGGAAAGCATATCATTGTAGGTATCAATGATACAGACATTCTGCAGCCCAATACGGTATCTATGCATAAGGTGGAAAGCATCCTTCAAGTCTGTGAGGAACAGGACTCGGTCATTAACGAGAAAAAACAACTTGTTCACGAAGCACTTGGCGAAATGGCTACACGATGCAGGGAATTATTGTGGAGTTTCTACGCAGATGAATTGAGTTGGGCGACAATTGCTGCACAATTTGGACTCAAGAATGCTGATACTGCAAAATCACAAGCATCAAGATGCCGCCAGACTTTCAAAGAGAAATATAACCATTTAAGAATGCTGTCCTATGGCAAATAAAGATAATAGCGAAAGAATAGAAAGATATCTCCGGGAGCAAATGACACCAGAGGAAAACGAGGCATTCCTGAATGACCTCAGAAAAAACAAGGAGCTTCGTGAGGAAGCACAGATTATGGCTCTGCTCATTAAAGACATGAAAGAAGAACAGGCAAAGCAAGATGAAGCCATCGAACAGGAAATTCTCACATCTAAGGGGAACTCTACAGCCAAGACAATTCGGCTGGTAAAATGGATTGGCTCCATAGCAGCCATGTTTATCCTTCTCTTTGGTGCCAATCTATGGTACACATCATACAAGATTGATAAGGTATATGATACTTACTATACCCCTTATGATGCCTCTTTGGCAAGAGGTGGAGATGACGAAACCATCAAGCAGGAACTTGCAAAACTATATAATAAGGTAGGAACAGAGAAAAACGTAACCTCCGTTATCACTCGTCTGCAAACCATCTACGATGGCATCCAGTCGGCCAGCGACGACTACGCCGATTACACCTATTACGAGAATGACATTGCCTGGTATCTGGCATTAGCCTACATCAAAGACCACAATCTTGAGAAAGCAAAAGAACTATTGAAGCCATTGGCAGATAATGGTGATGAAGAAGCAGAAAAGCTATTGAAAGAACTTAATAAATTATAGAATCCAATGGATATCGCAATAAAAACTCCTATCAGATGGCTACTTGGTTATATAACAGGTAGATTCGAACAAACGAATGAACATTTTTTTGAACTTAGTGAGGACCTTCTTAAAAGTGGGAAATTACAACGACGAATTAAACTTGATAATGCGCATGAAGGTTTTTCCTCAGGTGCAAAGATTGATTCTAATGGGGTGATGACATATAACGAATGTTTTCTTTGCTATCTATGGTGTATGTGTTACTATGGATTGGTTTCTTTTGAAAAAGCAGTTGTTATACATCAACAAAACAAGCGAAATGGAACAGCCTTCGAAATAGACAGGGAAGCAATTGCAATCGCAGAAAAGGCACATCAATATGCCATGTCACTAGTAAGATTCTATTCTGAGTGGCCATCAGAAATACCTACTCCACAAGATCATGACCATAATGAAGATGTTAATTTCACAAACCAGCTTTTTCTCTATGCAATCAATTATATCATGTGTCATGAAACCGCCCACATTGTTCTTGAACACAAATATGGTATTTCTGGAGAAGAATCCTATAAACAAGAGTTCGAAGCAGACATGTGGTCATTCAATGCAATACTAACACCTCCTTATAAAGATTCAAAACTCACTATACAGATGGGAATTCTCATGGGCCTATGCGCAATGATAATGTCATCACCAAAAACAAATGATGGCCAGAACCATCCAAGCTCTTTTAAGCGTCTTAATGTATTCTTAGAAATGATCAATCCAGAACCAAACAGCCAAATTTGGGCTATGGCATGTTTATATATTGGAGTTTGGGATATGCTATTTTCTAAAGGATATGATTGGGTTGAGTGTTGTAACGACTATAAAGAAATGTACTACTATGTGTATAAACAAATTGTGCCAGATAAAACACAATAAAGAACAAAACAGGGGCTAAATAACCCCTGTCGACAATTATCTAATAAAAAATTAAATTATCTTTTGTCACTCCCTATTATCGTGACAAATTTGTAAACTTTTTATAGTAGTATACTGCAATTGCTATAGGTATTACAATTGTTATATCAATAACTACTGTGACAATAATTGTCATATAGTTATATAACGTAAATATTGCAAACTTATTGTATACAATTTTAGTTTAAACTATCCAACAAGACAAAAGCAGCCCAGTATTTGGGAGAGTTATAGCATTGCTCGCCATTAGCGTTTCTATACTCTCGAAGATTCTTTTGAGCATTCAGCAATGACTGTCGTTTACTTTGACCAGAAAGTAAATTTCGATAGAATTGAGTCATCAGAATCTGGGTGGCCTTATCATCTACTTCCCAAAGACTCATTAGAATGGAGTTTACACCAGCTTTCTTAAAACCTCGCTGCAAGCCAAAGACACCTTCCCCTTGTGCAATGTCTCCTAATCCTGTCTGGCAGGCAGACAGTACAACCAAGTCAAGACCACGAAGATCAACATCTGCAATTTCCTTAGCTGTCAATATGCCATCCTCAACATTGTCTGGCAATTCTTCGTCTTCCAGAATATGATTGGCTCCCGACATTACCAAGCCCGAACGTGTCAAAGCCTTGTCTTCAGCAGAGACCATATTATTGTCTATAAGCATGAACTTGTAGCGAGCATTATCAGCATCTTCTTGGGTATAATAGAATCCATGAGTTGAGATATGCAGACATCCGATTTCCCTCCCTGACAGAGCCTTAAAAGATTCTTCTGTACCCATAGCAGCAGAATCTAACACACATTTCCAATTTGCTTTGCTAAGTTCTTCCCCAATTATGTCAACCTCTTCTTTAGTATGTTTAAGGTATTCTTTCCCGCCTCGCAGACCCATACCTCGCACATTGGCTCGTTCCTTAAACGCTTCATCCAGCATTGCGAGACTCTTTTCTGTCACACTCTTGTCAAATCCTGCATCATAACGCAGTCCACCATATAACACTGCCCGATTCTTTGTCTCTGTTTTCCCGCTAGTAACCAACTCACGTGTTGACGATAAACGGTAGATATTGTAGTCCTCCATTCCAGGCAGATACTCTATACCTATATTATATAAAGCACCGGATGGGGAGAAATATATATTCGTGATTCCTCCCAACTCAGATTGTAACGGTTTCCATACCAAATCAGTCATTTCTTTGCATTGATAATAAAGGGTGTCAGAGACTTGTTTTAGTTGTCTTTCCTCAAATAAAGGAATAAGTTTTGGAAATGCAGAATCCTTTCGAAGAACAAGTGCTCCATACATAGATTGGTTTTGATTCCATAGTGGGAACTCAACAAATTCAATTGCAAGTTCTTTCTCTTTCAAGATGTTGTACACGTCAGGCCACTTTGGAAAGAGAGTTTGCAATGCTCCAATACTATCAAGATAAGCGACAAGACTCCTCTGTAGGTTTAAAATATCCCAGTGCTTTTCTAACGCTCCAAGATCATGGTTCTTTATCATTGACTTGTATGCTTGCATTTCCTTACTAATCCGATTAACATAATCTTTTGAGATTGAATCTTGCGTTGTCAAAAGATTTTTTCGTAGTCTATTTTCTGCTGTTAATCGGAACTCCTTTGCAACTAAAGCACCATTGTATGCCATTTTATACAAATCTGGCGATTTCATTTTAAAAGCGAAATATGGAATCTGTGTTGTTAACGCTGGTAGGTAAGCCATATCAAATGCTTCTTCGTAATATGCACCAGGTACTATGATTGTTGGGCTTTTAATGATGTTTTTTAATCCTTTCACACTTGCTTCATACATATCTTTACACAAAGATGTTAGGGTTTCGTTATCTCCAAGTACACAATAATAATAGGGATTTTTACTATCATATTTTATTGCACTCTCAATCTCTCCCTTAAGATAGTAGCAGTGCCCTATCATCCGAGATAGTGACTTTTGTAGAAGGTCCACGTATGTCACAGATTGTGCAGGAGAAAGAATGTCATAATTGTACCATACCTCAGAAATCCACTCATTTCTTTTTAACTTATACAAACTATCAATGGATAAATACTGCATTAGAGCAATATCAAAATGTCTATGATGATAGTTGTAGTCTGCAATGTTTTTTAGAGCACTTGCATATCTCCATGAGTCAGGAAAGAACAGTCTTGATTTGTCTCTAACTTCCTTCCATATTTTTATACCACAGGTCGTTTCATATGATGTCTTTGATGGACGGATATCTAGATCTGATGCTATATTCATCAAATGCTCAAGATATTGACTATTATTCGTATTATAGATATGACTGCATACCTCTATGATTTCTTTATCAAGTTCTGGAATTCTATGTGTTTGACCGTCTATTACCAATGCTTTTCTATATATAGATAGAGCATTTTCGTAGCATTTATTGAACTTGCCGTAATTCTCAACCATAGACAATAAGGATTCACACCATTCTATTACATTATGCGTATGTGTTCCATTTATATTAAGCATGATATTGGTTTGAATCCGACTAATCTCACTCATTTGACCGACAGATTGATTACCTTCAACACTATTTAGGTAATGATATATATTTCTGAAATGTAACAATATTATATTACCCGCATCAGGTAATGCATCCAAGAAGAAATCAGAAACGTGATATTTTGCCAATATTTGCATGGATAATTTCTTCTTTACCTTTGGAGTACAACATAACCATACATTCTTGACATACTGGTTTAAAAGATATGCTGCTATATCGTATTTGCCATGACAAATTAAAGTGTCTATATGTTTTTCGTACGCAGGATACAAATCATCAAATGGTTTAGTTCTTTTTTTATTTCTAATAGGAACAGCAAAAGTTATATCATGAGTTGATAAACGTACATTACCATCCGTTGAGAATATTGGCTCAAAATGTTCCTCAAAATATATTTTGCTACCTCCTTTATACGTTGTGCGTGGATGACGATTGATAGGCAGCGTTGTATAAATTATGCTATATTCTTTATCATCTGTTACTAATTTTTCATCCATCTTGCTAATTACCCAGCAACCATTCTCTGAAGGGACAAAGTATCCTTTTAGTATCGTACAGTCATCTCTAAAGTCTATTGTTTCATAAATCCACTCTGCCCATCCCAAATTTTTTCTCACTCCAAGATTAATAATCTGCGAATAAATGCATAAAGGTAAAACAAGCAACAAAAAAGAAAATGTCCTTCTCATATTTATTGTTTCAAATCATCCAACAAAATAAAAGCAGCCCAATAATATGGGTTGTTATATTCCACATTACTCTCTCGTAGATACTTTTGGGCAAGGTGTAAAGATTGTAGTTTTGTCAGCCCAGAGACCAAATTTCGATAAAATTCACCCATAAGCAATCGAGTTGCATCGTCATTTACAGGCCACAACGTCATTAATATACTATTCACACCAGCCCGTTTGAAACCTCTTTGTAAGCCCATAACGCCATCATCACTAATATCGCCTAGACCCGTTTGACATGCAGATAAGGTAACAAGGTCAACATTATGAAAGTCTAATAGAGATATTTCAGATGCAAGAAGAATCCCGTCTTCTTTATCTTGTGGTATATCTTTTCTTCCGTGTAGCCATGCATGTTGTCCACCAGACAGCATCAGACCAGAACGGAGAAGTGTACTAATTCCTTTTCCTCGTTTAACTCTAATATTCATATCACGGAAAAAATCATAGAAGCTGCTTTCGTCTTCATTAAAATAGAAACCGTGTGTTGCGATATGAAGCGTTGAGATTGTTTTACCAGATAACTTTTTAAAAGACTCTTCTGTTCCTGCATAATTATCGTAAAGATTTGTCGAAATATTAGCTGTGCGGAAGATTGAATCCAAAACCATAACTTCTGTTGCTGATGAAGGAAGATAGTTCCAACCTTCGCGTTTTAACGAATTCTTTGATTGCGAAGAATCCACATTTCCATCCTCATCATATTTAAGCCCACCGTAAAGTACCGCATTACCTTTTTTAATAGGATTATGGGATAAACACATGTATTTGGTAGAAGACATTCGATATAGTTTATATTGCTCATTCATAAGTCGTCCTTTCGTATCTTGCAATATTTCCATCGGTGCAAGTGAAAGCATTCCAACAGGTGAAAAATATATGCAATCATTAGGTTCAAGATATGAAAAAATAGGTTCCCAAATCATTTCATATAATTGGTGGTTAACTCTGTCCCATTCTTCTTTATTATATGCTTTGTCTTCTGCCTCCTTGAAATCAATGATTACATTACGAATAATACTATCTGTTATTTGCTTATCGTGAAGAAGAACGAATTTTGGGGTTCTCCATTCTTTCTTTAAGAGCACAGCACCATAATATAAGGAAGTGTCATTAGGTGACATGATACTTTTATCCAATTCTACAAATTCGATGGCAACATCACCTCTTCGTAGACGTTCTTGAACATCTTTCCAATCTGTATCAAGACCTTTGGTGAAATCGGAATAGTTACATAGTGAATGGATAATCTCTTTCTCCTTTAATTCTATACCTCGCTTTAGATTTGCGACATCCACAGAATCACTTATCGTTTGAAGTTCATGCTGCTTTTGCTTCAATTCTTTGTACTCATTTTTAAGAGCCTCATCAGGAATAGTTGCAAGGGTTGATTCTATGTCTTTTTCCGTGCTGAGCAATAAGCCTTTATACACTAATGCAGAATTATAAGCATACTGAGCGCAGATTTCATTTTCTGGTAAAAGTGATGCAGGTAGAGCGAAGTTAGAGAAGCCAAATGCTTTTCCGCTTTCAATAAGTTCTTCCCGCTGATTTGAACCCAAATAGAGGAATTGCTTTTTTAAGTAATCCAGTGAAGCATTATAGGTTAATGGCAGATATTTTTCTACCATGGAAGAGTCATGTAATGCAATACTACTTGATAAAATATTTTCATAATTCTTGTGAGTCGGGGCAATTTTTATGCACTCTAACGAATACTTACGACATTTTTCGTAATCACCTTTCAAACTGTTGCAATAAGCCAGATTGTTCAGTGTAACAACATAATTGTTACTATTTTTTCCCCATAATTCTTCCTCTATTAATAGAATTTCCTTGAAGAGGCGTTCCGCTTCATCAAATTTGTGAAAGAACATATAGGTTTTAGCTAATACAGTTTTTGCTTTCCAACACAATTTCTTGTAATCTCTAGTGTTTCCTGAATGTTCTTTCAAAATGGACTTACAAAGAGACTCAATGTTTATAACTACTTGTTCTTTACCTTCCGGGGAATAATAAAAGACATCAGAGAACTGGTCAACAAAAAACTCACGTGCATTTAGCAATTCGTAAGGAGATACACCAATGCCAAGAGATTCCTTAATATTAAGAGACTCCATTGAGTATTGCAATGCTCTTTCTTCTAACCCAATTCTATAATAGATACGAGCCAAATTTTCTGTAACGGTAGCTGCTAGTTCGTTAACTATACCCGATTTATGCAGAATCTCATATGATTTATTTGCATATAATTCGCCCATTTCTTCATCTTCTAAATCCATCCAATACAATTGTGAGAGCAAATTGCAAATACGTGCTATTTGTAATGTGTCCTTTCTTTGCTCATATTTAGTTAATAATTCTTTATGTAAAGAAATGGATTCTTCTATATTTCCATTGTCACCATATAGTGTAGCTAGTCTTGATTTTGCAGACAAAATGTATCTCTCATCACAGTTCTGCTGTTGATATAGTAATAAGGATTTTTGTAAATAAGTCTCCGCTTTGTTAAACACTTTGAGACGAGAAAGGAGATTACCATAATTTCCTAAATATGTTGCATAATCCAAATCGTGCTCGTAATTTGGAATTCGATGCCATATTTCTCCTGCAATATTAAACAATGTATCAGCTTTACTCAAATATAAAGAATTATCTTCTGCACTATACATATCCATATAAGAACATGCTGCATTATTTATCCAAACAGCATAGTTCGTGCTATTCTCCCCGTCTGTCATTCTTAAATAGTTTGAAACAAGAAATGCTGCATTTACGGCTTTTTGATACAGACCAATATGTTGATAAACCTGATATAAATATTTGTTCGTCTGGTTTAGTTTCTCAAATTCTACATCTTCTTTTCCTTGAAACAGTCCGTTCAATCTTTCTCTATTATCATCAATAAAGTGTAATGCTCCATTATAGTCATCCATGTAAAGATAACCTTCCAAAATCTCATTAACTATCGTTTCTGCATAAAAACCTTGAACATCATTACCATATCTTTCAAGATAATCCAATGCTTTTTTATCGCTCTCTATTACTTTCAATACATTGTCTTCTGCCTTGTATATTTGGCTTTCTGCCATCTGTTGCAGAGCTATATGTTTAGGATTGACTCTCTCATAAGTGTTAATTATTTCCGTTGAGACAGTTAAAGCTTTAGTGTATTCTTTAATATCTACATATGCATCCCGAAGTAAAGTAGATATACCAAGTAATGCCTCAATGGTATAACCTTCTTTTAGTAGCCTATCAGAATACGTTTGGGCTATATGTTTTGCATTTTCTAAAAAGGATGTAGCACTTTTAATATCCTTCTTACCATAATAGGAATAAGCAATCATAGAATAAGGAACAAATAAAGCTTGCGGCTGAATCTGAGTTGGATCTTTTCTTTCAATTTGCTTATATAAACTGATAATCTGATTAGACTTCTCTATACAAATATCAGGTGCTTCATAAGGATTTATTCTTTCCAATTCAATCCGAGCCTTTTGATATTGAGCTATAAGCTGAATTATGGACGCTGTTTGACAATAGCAATTCAGAGACATTGCTATAAGGATAGTAAAGATTGTAGTACGTCTTATCATGTTTTAGCTGATTTTACTGCAAAAATACACCTTTTTTATGTCTTTTTCTCTTTTTTCTCAAAAAATCTTCATTTTGATGTTTACCTTTTCCAAAAAGCGGGTATAATAAGACGTAAACAACAACAAATTAGTAACAATTTAAAAACAAAAGTAAAATGAAAAAATTAGTTCTTACATTCGTCGCCCTTGTGGCAGTAGCAACAACAAGTTTCGCACAGTATTTCACTACTTACAAGCCATGTCCTTCTGTGACTTATAATGTACCGAGCGTGACCTACACCGTTCCAAAGGTAACCTACAGCGTTCCCAGCACGGTGAACTACAACACAACTTCAGTCAGTGGCTATAGCCGTAGCAATGGCACATACGTTCAGTCTCATGTCCGCACCATACCCAACAGCACGAACTGGGATAACTTCTCAACCAAGGGCAACAGCAATCCATTTACTGGTTCGACAGGCTATCGTGCAAGAGATTATTCAAGTAGCGCGTACAATTACGGAGCAGGCCATACCATCCATTCAGGTTCTCGTGGCGGACAATATTATTATAACAGCAATGGTCATAAGACATACGTACCTAAGCGCAATCTGTGGTAAATCATGAAACAGCAGATGGCTCTAACTATCAAAAACAAAAGTGAGGTTCTTTATTTGCAACTGGACAACATTCTGTATATCCAGGCTGATGGAAACTACTGCAATATCTATCTTGCTGATGGTGGCGTGATTAACACGCTCACCTATCAGCGAGCAGAAATCGCCAGAATGATGGAAGAACAGATGCCTGATTATATCAGAAAACGGTTTGTGTTAGTCGGCAGATCATATATGGTGAATACAGATTATGTTCTTCGGATCCAGCCAAGTAAGCAACTACTTACTTTTAGGGTCAACAGATTTGGGACAACCAAGAAGATTACAATCAAAGTAACGACAAAGGCTCTTGATTTATTAGCAGCAGAGATGGAAAAGCAGACAGACACAAATATTGTATTATAGATTCGTACCCACTGCTCTATGCTTCATACACTGGGCTGCTTCTTTAGGAGATAATTATTGTTTTTTTGGTACTTTTGTAAATTCAAAGAAGAACGATTGACTCTTATATAAAGGGTTAATAGTCCCTCGTTCTCAACAATAACCGCCGTTGTCTGGGGATTGGTCGGCACAAAACATTTATCAAACAAAATGAAGAAAGTTTTCTTTATTGCATGCCTCCTTCTTGGAAGCGTAGCCACGTTTGCTCAACGTGACTTGGGTTACAGAGGTTTTGTTGACCTTGGTGGTGGTATCGGGATTACGCCTGGTTCACGATTCATGGTAGGGCTTTCTACCGTTCACGGCTATCAAGCTGCTCCGTTCTTATTCGTTGGTGCTGGTATCGCCGCCAATGACATTGCTTGGAAAAGTAAATGGAGATACGGAGAAACAAAAAATGATGGTATCGTGGCTCCCGTGTTTGGTGATATTCGACTTGATATGGGTGCTGGTAAGTTCTCGCCATTTGTAGACCTTCGCGGTGGTTATGATTTTATCTGTGGAAATGGCATTTACTTGAATCCATCCATTGGCATACACTATGCAAAAAGTGACAACTTTGGATTCAATCTTTCAGTTGGCTATGACCATCAGGGAACTAAAGACAATTTTTACTGGGATGGTAAAGAGAAGAAATCGTTAGGCTATATTTCCATGAAATTCGGAATAGACTTCTAATCAACAAAACTTGGATGGCAGGAGGGACAATGAAAGTTGCTCTTGCCATCTTTTATATAAAGACGAGCGTATGAAAAGAATGATGATTGTATTTTTTCTAGCTATTCCCTTGCTAGTTACAGCTCAAACGTACTATTATGACAAGAACTGGAAAGGAGTGGAACGAGAAGACTTTGCAGAGTATAAAAGAATACTTGCACCTTCTTTTGACTCGCTCCATTATGCTAATAAATACCGTGATTTCTATATTACAGGAGAAAAGCAAGGGGAAGGTGAGTATATAGCTATTGATCGTTATGATGATTCTAAATCCGTCTTTGATGGAGAGCAGATTTCCTATTACAAAAATGGCAATGTGGCTTCTAAGTTCTTCATAAAAAATGGAAAACAAACAGGATCTTTCGAAATGTATTTTGAAAATGGACTATTGTCTAAAAAGGGGGCTATTGGAGAAAATGGCTTAGAGGGACTTTATACTGAATTTCAAGGTGATGGTACTATTTGTGTACAAGTTGAATATCATCATGGTCAGCCCACACAAGACTACTATACGGTATCAAACAACCTTGGATGTGTTAGCCGCTACCGTATCTCAGACAATTCGCCAGTATTCAGCCCGATTGAGCCAACAATGCGAAAGACACAGTTTGTCAATGATATAGAATGGGAGTATTATGTTTCAGATGGTCTGATGGTTGCTATGGCCAATGACAAAGTCTATGATTATGGCAATTTTATCAGTTTCCCAATCATGATTAATAATGGTACAATGTCAGAGGTTGACTTCCTGCCAGAGAATCTTAATGCGGATATGATTGACAAAAAAGGAAGGAGAAGGCCTTTAGAGATACTGACTCGCAAGGAATACATGGCAAAGGTTGATAGAAGTCAGTCCTGGTCAAAGTTTTTCGCAGGATTAGGAGCAGCAGCTACGGCAGCTGCTGCTGGAACTAGCACATCGTCAACCGATGTGAGCACCAATATTAGTACCAACTCTTATGCTTATGGCAGCTATGATGCTTCTGCAAACGCTTATGGCGCATCAGTAGGTGCAGCCGTAGGTTCTGGTGGATGGGGAATTGGTTCATCTGTTAGTGCAGCACATGCCAATATGCATGGTAGTGCATCAGCTTATGGCCATTCAAATACAAGAACCAACACTTCTGTTCGTACTACCAATTATGATGGTGCTGCTGCCTATCAGGCATATGTCATAGAACGAGATAGGGTTGCACAATATGATGAGGCACTTGCCCAGGAGCGAGAGGCGCATAATGAAGGCTACCTGCGTAGAACGACCATTCAGCCAGGTGAAAAGATAGCAGGACTTGTATATGCCAAAAAAGGAAAGGGTGAACGTGTGTCTGCCAAACTTATTTTGAATGGTTTGGAGTACTATTTTGAATGGAAAGCTCCCAAATAGAAATATTAATTCTACCTCTATAATACCATTTCACTATGATGGTTTCGCTTCCGACTTTAGCGAAACCATCATTATTCTTCCTTGAACACCGAAAAGATCGTAAACTACAATCTTGGGCCACGCTTCTTTTTCTTCTTTTGCATTCGCCTTCTGAACTCTTCCTCGGCTGGGTCATAGACAGGATTCGTGGTGTCAAACAATCCCAAAGAAGGGATTCCTATTGACGGCTCGTTATACTCTTGTCGCTCAGAACGAGTCTCTTGTCTTGGCTGTTCTGTCTGGATTTGATGTGCCTGGCTATTGATTGCCCGTTGTTGCTCTTTCTCCACATTGGAATTCAGTTTTGACATGATTCCCACAAAAGACAAGCCCCTTCTGATTTGTGAAGCCTTGAAGGTATAGCCGTCTTTCTTGAAGCGCATACCCTGTAAGTCTTTCAGGTCTTTGCTGCCATTCCGTCTCATGACAAGTTCCACTTCCACACCATTCGCTTTGAGGTGATTCACGAACTCAGCCCATGACTTACAGCGCAATAAACCTGTACCAACGGCATGGTATATCTCGTATTTCGTCTTCTCCGTTCCCCTTAATCGCTCGGTTTTAGTGTGTCCCTTACCTTTTGAGAAAGTCAGTCCATACTTTCGCTTAAGCAGTTTTGTCACTTGCTCGTTTCGCCTAAAATCATTCTGGTCTGTGATGGTCTTGCCCTCGTTGTTGATGCGGTTATAGACCAGATGACAGTGGGGATTTCCGTTGTCGAAATGGCGCACGAGGAGAAACTGAGTGTCCTTTATGTCCATCAGTTCCATGTACTCCCGTGCAATCCTCGTCATCATCTCATCGGTCAACTTATCCTTGTCTTCTGTCAGAAACGTGCGCTCCTTGCACTTGGGGCTGATGTGGAACTGGGCAAAGACATTGCGCTGTATTTTCCCATTGTCATGGGCACGGCCTACGACTCCCTTCAAATGCATGCACGACAGCCAGATGGTTGAACTGGCCAGACCTCGGTCATTGCTGAGATATACGGCAAACTCCTTGATGAAGTCGGGCGTAAGTTCCTGCATGGAAATGTCGGTACGTCGATGACAAGCCTGTAGAAAACTTGCCACATAGTTCCTTGACCGCACTTGCAGTTTGTAGGTTCCTAACGCACGGTCTTTGTCGACACGTCTTTTGAGATTGGCCAAGTCCTTGTCGAAGGCTCCCAGCAATGTCTCATACTCGCTGCCCAAGCCTTGATAGGCATTGCGTACCATTTCAGCCGTGACAAATCCCTCACGGTCTGACAGGTGCTGGTAGTGCTTGATGATTTGTGCCTTGATGTTATCGAGGTCGCGGTTTACCTGCAACGCTTCCTTGCTGCGGCCCTTGGCACAGTTGCCCTTCACGTCCCACATCGTAAGTGGAATACTCATCTTGCAACTGAACTGCGACTGCGTTCCGTTAATTGTCACACGTCCCATAATCGGGACAATCCCGTTCTTCTCCTTGCCCTTGTTGGCATAAAAGAGGATGTTGAATGTTGATCTGCTCATAATTGTTTCCTTTTTCAATTTCGGCTGCAAAGATAATACCAATTTGGAAATTGCTTTTTCGGCAAATCAGTGCAGATCATGTCATCGAAAACCGTTTGGTTCGGAACTCGTCATTCTTCCTTTTTTATGCCTTTGTATTTATGAAAGATTAACTCTCTAACTTGGGTATTACGGGTTACGAATAAGAGACCTAACTCTTTCATCGAACCGCATAATTTTGCTTAGTGCCAACTTTCAAACTTTCCTCGTTTTTCCCTGAAATGCCTTTATTTATGGGGCAAATTGCGTTAATTCTCCAAAATCGCTTTGCTACGTCAGCATTATTTCATATCCTTGAGCAATACTCGCACAGCTTATTTTGTTTCGCTAAATTGCCATGTCCTTTAAAATCCACCATGAAACAAGTTGGATCATCTTTTTCACAATGACGTTTACCGAAAAAGGCATGCATAAACTCATGTAATACTGGTTTCCAAAACTGCTTTTTATTTTTAACCCGCTTATCAGACACTATAGACATACGTTTCCCAAGATAGCTCAATCCTATTATGCCATAATCTTTTTGGTTATGCAGATCAGCACAAATGTCATTGTGTGTCAGTCCGATAATCATGTCATATTTCTCTATGTCTTTGTTTTCATCCCTCAAGAAAGAAATGGCTTTGTATTTATTTTTCTCGGCAACAAACCCTTCCTTTGGCAGAGACTTTGGCTCCAACACCTTGAATGTCCAGTGTCCTTCAATCCAGTAGTCAAAATGCTCCTGAAGAACAGGTACCAGCTTCATTGCTTCTTCTTTGGTATAATTCCCGTAAGGTTGAAGATAAATTGTTGCCTGCGGACAGCAACACATCAATTCCTTAACATCTTCTTGCATTTTTCCTTGTTTTGAATTACAACCGAACAAGCACAACAAAACTGCAAATAAAATAATTCTTACTTTCATAATATTACAATTTGTATATTCAAAATATAACCTTTTCATTTCTGTTTTTCAAAGGTATCGACTTTTCAGCTTCTTTCTTTTATGTTTTTCGACTGCAAAGGTAGTAAAAGTTGATAATATAGCTAAAACAAATCTGCCACAAATTCTTGCTTTTTCTTCACATTTCTATTATTTAGATACTCGTATCTATATGCTCTCCACATTCTGATTTATTTTATAATTACTTTCCATCTATGCACTATGAGCTATGCACTATGCAAGATTAAGGATTAAAGAATAAAGATTAATGTATTAACTCCTAACAATCTGTAAGTTTCAAAATCAGCCCAAAATATTGACGAAAAAAGTAAAAAATCTTGACAAACGGAATTTTCATTCTAGAGAAGGATTTTCCGCTTGGCACGCAGTGAAATGCAAAAATGTGTTTAATTGTTAATCAATCGGCTTAAACTATGTAAACGAACATAAGGAACGAAAAAGTGAAAGGTGTCCTTTCGCGATGCGAAACGTGGCATATCGCAGTGCGATATGTGGCATATTGCAGTGCCAAAGGTGCCCTTTCACACTGCGAAAGGCGCCCTTTGACTTTTTTAACACTTATGAATCGTGAGGCGAAATGTATAATGTCTTGATATTGAATAATTTACTAAAAAGAGCAAGAAACCGCAAAATACTCGCATATTTTGCAACTTCATTTTTCTCGGTCCAGAATTTTTAAGTTATGGGCGGGGTTAGTTAATCAATTTTTTACCCAACATGGCTCTGAAAATTGCAAGTTTTTCGCTCGGCGAAGGCAAGAAACGAAAAACTGCTTTCAGATTGTTATGAGTTATGAGTTTATAGTCAAAGCTAAAGTTATAGTTAAGGTTAAAGTTAAAGTTAAAGTTATAGTTGAAGTTCCCGTTTTTATTATGAAATATTTTGACAAAATGAGCATTAGAAACCACGACAAAATAGTGAAACTGAAATTAACGATTTCGGCAGCACAATAAAATATGTATTTTTACGTTTATTCTTTAAATACCGATGTCATGACAATTCAGAAGAGAAACATATTTTCATGCCTTGCAGTTTATATCGTGGGATTACTGCTGCTCACATCATGTGGCGCAGAGAGAAACCTGAAAAAGGGCGAAAAATATCTTGCTTTAGGCGAATACTACGATGCTGCCAACCAGTTTAAGCAGGCCTACTCTAAGACTCCTGCTAAGGAACGCGACATGCGCGGAAAGGCTGCTGCAAAACTTGCCTACTGCTATGACCGCATCAACTCTACGCAGAAAGCCATTGCTGCCTACAGAAACGTGATCAGATACGGACAGGACAGCACGCTGACTCATCTTGACTTTGCACGCCAACTGCTAAGAAACGGCAACTATAAGGAGGCGGAGAAGGAGTTTAAGATGGTTCTTGACTCTTTCCCTAAAAACACTTTGGCACGCGAAGGACTGAAATCGGCACAGCAGGCTGCTAAATGGAAGAAAGACGGTTCGCGCTACACAGTGAAGAAAATGGACATCTTCAATTCGCGTCGTGCCGACTTCTCGCCTATGCTTTTCGGCGACCAGCATGAGCAACTCTATTTCACTTCTACACGAAACGAGGCTCAGGGCGACGAGCTATCAGGCATAACAGGCGCAAAGGCTGGCGACATATTCTTCTCGCAGAAAGACGACAAAGGCAAGTGGAGCAAGCCGCAACCTATTGAGTCGGGACTTAACAGCGAGTTTGACGAAGGAGCCTGCTGCTTCTCTGTAGACCAGCGCGAAATGTTTCTCACCCAATGTAAGACCGACCCGTCATTCCCCCGATATGCTCAGATTGTGAAATCAAACCGAAGTGATGCGGCGTGGAGCAAACCTTCGGAAGTTTCGCTCTCGCGCGACACGCTTTCAAGTTTTGCCCACCCTGCCATTTCACCTGACGGACAGTGGATTTACTTCACGTCTGACATGCCAGGAGGAAAGGGAGGACTTGACATCTGGCGCGCACGCATCATTCCAGGCGGTTATGGCGGAGTTGAAAATCTGGGTGCGCCTATCAACACTCCAGGCAACGAGTGTTTCCCTACGTTTAGACCTAATGGCGACCTCTACTTCTCAAGCGACGGACATCCAGGACTTGGCGGACTCGACATTTTCATTGCAAGCATAGGTCCAGACAAGCGATACCACTTAGAACATCCAGGCTATCCGCTCAACTCCCAGGGCGACGACTTCGGAATGACTTTCGAAGGACCATACAATCGTGGTTTCTTCTCGTCAAATAGAGGCGACGGTCGCGGATGGGACCACATCTATTCGTTTGAGAATCCAGAGATTGTGCAGACGGTCAAGGGATGGGTTTACGAACTTGAAGGTTACGAACTGCCTGCGGCTCAGGTCTACATGGTGGGCAACGACGGAACCAACGTAAGGCTTAGCGTGAAAGGCGACGGCTCGTTTGAGCAGGTTATAAAACCAGGTGTAGACTACATTTTCCTTGCCTCATGCAAGGGATTCCTAAACCACAAAGAAGAACTGCGCGTTGGCGAGGTCGAGGAGTCGGAAGAATATGTACTGCAATTCCCTCTGCCGAGCATCACTGTGCCTGTAATGATTGACAACATCTTCTACGACTTCGACAAGGCTACGCTCCGACCAGAGTCGACGGCTGCACTTGACGAACTGGTGAAACTGCTCAACGAGAATCCTAACGTGACCATAGAACTCAGTGCACACTGCGACTATAAAGGCTCTGCAAACTACAACAAGCGTTTGTCTCAGCGCCGTGCCGAGTCGGTAGTGAACTATCTGATAGCAAAAGGTATAGCCAAAGACCGTCTGACTCCACGAGGATATGGCAAGGAAAAGCCAAAGACTATCAGAAAGAAAATGACCGAGAAATATAAATGGCTTAAGGAAAACGATGTTCTGACAGAAGATTTCATAAAGAAACTTGACAAAGACAAACAGGAGACAGCCAACCAGTTGAATCGCCGCACAGAGTTTATTGTGCTGCGAACCACCTACGGTATGTTTGACAAAGACGGCAACCTGAAGAATCCGCCTAAACCGAAGAAACAAGAACTGGAGGCAGACGAAGATGATTTCTTCTTCGATTTCTAAGTCAGAGAACGTATAAGCATAATTATAGTTCACCGTCTGTTTTCCTTAAAACATGCTAAAGACTGGCAAAAAAAGAAGTATGCAACTCCCTATAGATTTTGAACATGAGATAACCGAAATAGTTGGTAAGGAAGAATACCAAAGACTGGCTGATGCTTTGGCAGAGAACCCATCGGTCAGCGTGCGCTTAAACCGCAAAAAGCCTTGCCGTTGGGAAGAGGAAAACGACTTGATAGACGACAAGGTGGCATGGTGCCGTGACGGTTTCTACCTAAAAAGCAGACCTTCTTTCACCTTCGACCCTCTGCTGCACTCTGGTGCATACTATGTTCAGGAAGCATCGTCAATGTTTCTTGACCATGTTCTTGAAAAGGTGCTTGACGAAAAGGATAACAGCACTTTGCCAATTATCATGCTCGACATGTGTGCTGCTCCTGGCGGCAAGTCTACAATAGCGCGGTCGCGACTGCCCGAAGGCAGCCTGCTGATGGCAAACGAGCCTATAGGCAAGCGTGTGCAGATTCTTGCTGAAAACATTCAGAAACAAGGCTATGCTAATACCATCGTAACCAACAACTATCCGAAAGACTATGCCCGCTCAGGACTGATGTTCGACATGATACTCTGCGACGTGCCTTGCTCTGGTGAGGGTATGTTTCGCAAAGACATTCAAGCCATAGAAGAATGGAGCCTGCACAATGTTGAGAAATGTCAGGCACTGCAACGTGAGATTGTTGCAGATGCGTGGAAATGCCTCAAGCCTGACGGAACACTTATTTATTCGACATGTACTTTCAACACACGCGAGAACGAAGAAAACATAAAGTGGATTGCAGAGGAACTTGGCGGAGAGATTGTTGAAATACCTATAGAAGAATCGTGGGGCATAACGGGCAGCCTGCTAAAAGGCTTCAACAAGCCTGTCTATCGCTTCATTCAAGGTCGTACACGAGGTGAAGGTCTCTTCATGGCTGTTATCAGAAAACTAAGCGATGAAGAAACAATAAGCCGAAAAGCTAAGCAGAATAAGGACAGGGCTAAGAACAAAAAGAAAAACGGCTCAATAGATTTATCATGCTATCTGAAATCGGCTGACAACTTCAGTGTGATTGAGGAGAAAGACCAGATAATAGCCTTCCCGAAGGATTGGGAACACATTTATAAATTAGCGCAAAAACATCTGCACATTGTTCATTCGGGCATTACGATAGGTCAGCAAAAAGGTCGCGACATTGTTCCAGACCAGTCGCTTGCTCTCTCTATAGAACTTAGCGAAGATGCTTTTCCTAAGGCAGAACTGGAATATGACGAAGCAATCAGTTATCTGCGCAAGGAGGCTATAACACTGGCTGAAGACAAGCCTCGCGGATATGTGTTAGTTACATATAAAGGACTGCCATTGGGCTTTGTTAAGAACATTGGAAACAGGGCAAACAACCTCTACCCCAGCGAGTGGAGGATAAGGAAGATTAAGGATTAATCGTGGATTAAAGACTAATTTGTGAATAAATCCTGATGAATAATGATTTAGGATTGATGAATATATTATAAGGTATAAGGATTAAAGACAAAAGACATCATTATGAAGCAATACTTGGAGTTACTGAATAGGATTATGACTGAAGGGGTGGAGAAAACAGACCGCACAGGTACTGGAACGAAAAGCATCTTCGGACACCAAATGCGTTTCAACTTGGAAGATGGTTTTCCGTTGCTTACAACAAAGAAACTGCACCTGAAGTCTATCATCTACGAACTGCTATGGTTCTTGAAAGGCGACACCAATGTCCACTACCTGCAAGAACATGGCGTAAGAATTTGGAACGAATGGGCTGACGAGAATGGCGAACTCGGTCCTGTCTACGGTCATCAGTGGCGGTCATGGCCTGACTACAAAGGAGGAACTATTGACCAGATTCAGAATGTTCTGAACCTGATTAAGAACTCACCAGACTCACGCCGCATGATTGTAAGTGCATGGAATGTTGCAGAAGTTGAGAAAATGGCTCTGCCTCCTTGCCACACCATGTTCCAGTTTTATGTTGCTGACGGAAGGCTCTCGCTGCAACTCTACCAGCGTTCAGCCGACACATTCCTGGGTGTTCCGTTCAATATCGCTTCATACGCTCTGCTGCTAATGATGATGGCGCAGGTTACAGGACTAAAAGCCGGCGACTTTATTCACACAACAGGCGACACCCACTTATACACTAATCACTTGGAGCAGGCACGTCTGCAACTGACACGCACCCCAAGACCACTCCCAACGATGAGCATAAATCCTGATGTTAAAGACCTTTTCAGTTTTGAATATGAAGACTTCAAACTTGAAAACTATGACCCTTATCCACATATTGCTGCTCAGGTTTCTGTATAATCAGGAAGTTAGCGACTGACAAAAACAAATGTAACAAGAAAAAGAATCAGAGTAAAAGATGATAAACATAATTGCAGCCGTAGCACGAAATAGAGCCATTGGTTACGAAAACAAACTGCTATACTGGCTCCCAAACGACTTAAAGAGGTTTAAATCGCTGACAACAGGGCACACAATCATAATGGGACGACGCACATTTGAGTCGCTTCCAAAAGGTGCACTGCCTAACCGCAGAAACATTGTAATAAGCAGAAGTGTAAAAGAATTGCCAAACTGCGACTGCTATTCTTCGCTCGAAGAAGCCTTAGCCCATTGCGCTAAGGATGAAGATGTATATATAATAGGTGGGGGAAGCATATACAATCAAGCAATAGAATTTGCCGACAGGCTCTATCTGACGGAGATAGACGACACTCCAAAGAATGCGGACACTTACTTCCCTGAATATGAAAACTGGATAGAAGAAAAGCGCGAAAGCCATGATATCGATGAGAAACACGGCTTCCGCTATGCCTTTGTAGATTACAAGAGAGCCTAATCGCCCACGAGCGATGCTATCATTTTATCTATGAAGATATACTTCTGGTATATCAACTATAGGTAAAGAGCGGTTCACTGAGTTGTGGAACGAAATGATAGTTTCGCTTTGGGCAAGTCCCAAAGGCTGCAATTTGTCATGGATAATGTTCATCAGGTGATGGTTGTTGTGAGCATAAACCTTTATAAACAGGTCGTAGCCGCCAGTTGTAAAGTGACACTCTGTCACCTCAGGAATCTGCTTGATTCCATCAACCACTTTGTCATAGTCCTCAGGATTCTTCAGTGAAAGTCCGATGAAAGCACATGTTTCATATCCAATCATCTCAGGATTGATGAGGAACTGTGAGCCAATAAGCACCCCCATGCTTGTAAGTTTCTGTATGCGCTGATGTATAGCAGCACCACTTACATTACATTCGCGTGCTACTTCCAAGAATGGTATTCGAGCATCTTCAGCGATTAGGCGAAGAATTTTTTTGTCTAAAGCGTCTAATTGATGTTGTGCCATAAGTATTTTTGTTTAGAATTATGCTTATCTTAGTATTCGATGACAATTTAATGCAAACGATGACTATAAACTGTCCACATCTGCTTATTATTTTATTTTAACTTATGCAAATGTAGAAAAAAAGTTTTTAACGTGCAACTTTTCATGTAAAAAATCTTTCAATTTGTATCTTTTTGTAATTATTTTATTGCATTTCTTCAATATTTATACATAATTCAGTTATGTTTTTATGCATAAAGTCAGCCTATTTAACATGATTATACAGAAGAAAAACAAGAATAAAACAACAGGAAGATGTGCAGAAAACAAAATGAAATAGCAAAACAAAAACGCAAAACGGCTATTTCTCTTCTTTCTCTTGAGTGGCATTATAGTTTATGCGCAACGCATTTGCCTGTCGCAGTTGCTGCTTCACATCGTTGATAATGCCCATAGGACATTTTTTGTCAGCCTTGATAGAAACTGTCATCTGGGGCAACTCATCTGGTAACAATTTGTTACGCTCACCAATGATTACATCCTTCAACTGACTAATATCTACTATTTTGTCATTGACTTGCACAAAATAGTTGTCGCTGCCATTATTGTCATTGTCGTTAACTGATGTACTTTCCTTTCCTATATAAATATATATAATGGCTGCTTTCTTCTCCATCTGAGTAAGGTTACTGCCTTTCGGCACGGTATAGCGCACCTGCGGAGTCACGTTTCGCATGTGAGTAACAATCATGAAGAAGAACAATACCGTAAAGATAAGGTCGGGAAGCGAAGCCGTGTTGAGTCCAGGCACAGTGCGGCGGTTGCGGCGGCGGATAATCATTTCTCACCTCCTTCCTCGCTGCTGTAGGTTTCTGAAATGCGCTGAGGAAAATAATCTCTTACAGCCAGCTTTTCATCTTCGCTGCAAAGGGCAAACGCTTTACCGAACTTCTGCTTAGCATAGTTGTTGCGCAGATTAGCATAGGCACCGACTATCTGGTTCTGAACCTTGAAATAAGTATCGTAATTGGAGTTTCGATCTGCCTCAATGCGGATTATATGAACATTCCTTTTCTGCTCAACAAACTTCATTATGCGTTTCTTCAGCTTTGAGATTTCTTCGTTTTCCTCGTTGACATTAACCTTATTGTCTGCCAGAATATGAATATTGAGTATATTCTCGCGAGGCACTTCGCGCTCGTTCATCTTTTCCTCAGGAGGCGTTGGCGGAGGCAACTGGCGAGATAGTCCCTTGTCGATATCCATAGAAGTAGTGACAAGAAACAATATCAGCAGCATGAAAGAGATATCAGCCGTTGACGTTGTGTTTAGTTCTGGCACTCGCCTTTGTCTGTTCTTCAGAAACATTTCTCAGTAAATCGTTAATCCTTCGTCATACAGTCTTATTGCGCCTGTTCCGCAACCAGTTTATAACTATTGCAGCAACGCACGCCACAAGCATCACTATTGCAGAAGCTATAAACATATTAGCCAGTCTGAGCCATCCTTTCTGGCTATATGGCTGTCCATTTATCAACATCGTGTCGGTGCTGCCAAAGAGATAGGTTACTATCAAAAGTAAAGCTACTCCGCCTACTGTATACAGCACTATCCTGCCTTTCGGGACAAGGTTTTCGGTAACTTTCCAAAAAGGCTGACCACTACCCGACTTTCTTAATGCCGACCATGCCATCAGTGCCAGCGTTCCGACAACAAACATTATCATTACAACGATGAGCAGTCCTGTAAGCAGCGGGGAGTTGAACTGTGGGGTTTCTTCGCTGAAGTGGGTGTAGCCTATCATGTAGAACATGGCAAAGACCACAGCAATAAAAATCAGCATCAACCTGAAAACAAGCTGATTGTGATTATTCCTGTTACCGCTCAGGCGGCTATTTCGCTTCATTTCTATCATGATATTTCACGATTGAGTCCATCAGTGTTATAGCAGCATCTTCCATTTCAACCGTCAGATGCTCTATCTTTGTAAGAATATAGTTATAGAAAAGTTGCAATATCAAAGCCACAATAATACCGAAGATGGTTGTTATGAGCGCAACCTTCATTCCTGCTGCTACTATAGTCGGACTGATATCGCCTGCACTCTGAATCTGGTCGAAAGCCATCACCATTCCGATAACTGTCCCTAAGAATCCAAGTGAGGGCGCCATAGCAATGAAAAGCGTTATCCACGAACAACCTTTCTCCATGTTTGCCACCATAACCGAGCCGTAATTAGCAACCGAGCGTTCCACTTCTTCCGTCGGTTCGTCAATGCGTACAAGTCCTTGATAGCAAACCGAAGCAACGGGTCCGCGTGTGTTTCGGCATAGTTCCTTTGCTCCTTCAATGTCGCCACTATCTATCAGTTTGTCAACTTCACCCATGAAACGCTTGGTGTTTATCTCCGACATCGTCAGATATATTATGCGCTCAATGCAGAAAGCCAGACCGAGAACAAGGGCAAGAGCCACAAGCGACATAAATCCTGCATTACCCTCAATAAACTTAGTCTTCAGCGTTTGATAAACTCCTTTGCTCTCTTCCTCTTCTGCCAGCAAGTCTTCGTCAGCAGCAACAGAGTCGGCAACGGCATCCATCTGCAAATCTTCGTCAACAGCCACACTGTCGGGAGCCATTTCCTTAGCGACCTGCTCTTTCAGGGCTGAGTCGCTTGCCTGTTGAGCCTCAACCACAACAGGAATAGACATCAGTAGCGTAAGAGCAAAACAATATTTCAATACTAATCTTATCATGACTTGAAAATTATAATCTGTTTATTATTCTGAATATACAAAGAACATGTTTACATAAAAACAAAACACCTGCCACAGGGCAGGCTACAACTGCGGAAAGAGGGGGATTCGAACCCCCGAAACGGTTTCGCCGTTTACACGCTTTCCAGGCGTGCCTCTTCAGCCACTCGAGCACCTTTCCTTCCTGTTTCGCGGATGCAAAATTAGATGTTTTCTATCTAATAGTTATCAAAGACGTAGGGATTTTATATTTCTTTAGCACTATACCTTTGATTACTACTTTATCTTTTCAATTGACGAGCTTAGCATAGTGCATAGTTGGAAAGCAATTATCAATTAAAAAAGTTCCCGTTCCCGTTAAAGTTCCCGTTATCGTTAACGTTATCGTTCCCGTTAAAGTTAAAGTTCCTTAATCAAGAACAACTATTCAGTTGCTCTTTCTATATATTTATTATAAATCCATTCGTTCTGCTCGTCAATGGTCATGTAGCTATTGTCAAGCTCTATAGCATCGTCGGCACGGCGGAGCGGAGCAATCTCTCGGTGAGAATCAATGTAGTCGCGCTCCTCAACGTTTTTCAGAATCTCATCGAAGTCTGCCTCCATGCCTTTTGCCTTCAGCTCGTCGTAGCGTCGCTGCGCGCGCACCTTTGCATCGGCTGTTACGAATATCTTTAGCTCTGCATCGGGGAAAACAGCCGTACCTATATCTCTTCCGTCCATCACAACGCCCTTCATCTTACCCATCTGCTGCTGCTGAGCAACAAGTTGTTCTCTCACAAAGCCTAATGTTGCTATCGGGCTGACATGGTTAGACACTTCAATGGTGCGTATATCTCTTTCAACACACTCTCCGTTGAGATAGGTATCAGGTCTGCCTGTTTCCTTATTGAATACGAAACTAATGTTCACATCGCTCATTCTTGCTCGAAGTCCGCCTTCGTCTATCCTGCCTTCGCTGTCGATGAGTCCGTTTCTCAGCGCAAAGAGAGTTACAGAACGATACATGGCACCTGTGTCAACATATACATATCCTATACGACGTGCCAAGTCCTTAGCCATCGTGCTCTTGCCGCACGATGAATGTCCGTCTATTGCTATTGTGATTTTCTTCATTATTTTATTATTCTTAATCGGATTCTGAAATCCTTATACATTATTCTTTAATTATCAGGCATTTCCATGCTATATATTCACCTTATAACCTTATAGCCTCAAGATCTATCATATTCTTATTCTCAAATGCTGAACGAAGCATTAACAAGAATTGATGAGCTGGAAACATGGTATTTGCCATAAGCTACATGCAGGCTGAAGCGTTCAAGCTGCATACCTGCGCCAAACGACAGACCTGCACCATGACTGCTTTCCTCGTCGCCGCTCTGTATTTTCATCTCGTCGGCCCTGCGGAAATTATATCCCGCACCAATCCAGAACTGGTCTGAGATGAGCAGATCGATACCAGCAGACAAATGGTTTACGAAGCGATAGTTCCAGTGATTGAGATCGGAAAGCGTGGCAGAGATGCGGAAAGGCGCACCCACAAACCTTTTGCTCACACCTACCTGCAAGTCGAGCGGCATGCGCTCAAAGTCATCATCATACGCTTTCAGCTGTCCGCCCAGATTCTTAGCAACGGCAGAAACCGACCACTCATGTTCAGGGTCATAATAGTTAACGCCCAAGTCTACACCCATAGCAATGGAATTATAGTCGCCAATGTAAGATGTAATAAACTTAGCCGTTATGCCACCTGCAATGTTCTTTCCGAGCATATAAGAGAAATAGCCACTAACGGCAATGTCGCGCGCGCTGAACTCCCCCGTCTGTCGGTTGTTGGCATCCACTTCTTTCATTTTTCCATAGTCAAGAAACTGTCCGCTGACTGCCCACGAAGCCTTCTCGCCAGCCGTACGGCTGAACGAGGCACTTGCTGTATTGGCACCCTCCATATAGTTCATGTAGTTGAGCGCAATGGTCTTGTCGCTAACCGACGAGAGCAGGGCTGGATTGGAAAAGATGAGCGAAGCATCGTCTTCAATAATTGAAATATTGTCGCCGCCGAGCGCTGCCGCATGAGCACTTACTGGCAGCCGCAGAAAGTTATAAGCCGTTTGGCTTTCTTGGCTGTAGCAAAACAGAAACGAACTTACCACAACCAATAATAAGACTATTCTTTTCATTTTCATATAAAGATAACGGAGAAAATCCTGTTATATGATGCAAAGATACTCTTTTTTTTGAAATTTCAAGTTATTTGAAATAAAATTAAGTTTTTAAATATGAAGAATTGAGCATGCCATTATCTTGTCCTATAGCCCACATCTCTACATCCAGCTGTCAATTCAGCTTTCGCAGGTGCTGAACTTATATAAGCCGATAAGCCTGCCCCTGCCGAAAAGTCGGCATACCCCCAGCCGAAAACCCTGAAAGCCTGCAAGCCTGAAGCCTGAAAGGGTCACGGGCATGTTAATTGGAAACACTTAAGAGACCTGCTCTGGCAGGGGCTCAGTTTCTCTTCCCTATGTAGTCCAGCAAATCGATAGTGCCAGCCTCGCTTTCTATGTCAAGAGACGGGACATGCTCAACAATCCTTGTTGCCCCGCTTGCCTTATCTACATGAAAATATACAAAAGCACCCGTATAACTGCGGAATATAACCTTATATTCCGTCTCAGTCTCCTCCCCCATCCTGACATACATTATTGAAGGATTTTCTTTCGCTATACTCCAGTCATATTCCTTATGGCAATAGTTGTTTACGCCTTCGTATGCCATTTCTGCCGTTATGCCTGCAGACTGAATCAAATCTGTTTTGCTTTTACAGCATGAGCATAAAAGCAATACGGCAAATGCTGACGATACAACAATTTTTTTCATAAAAACATTTTTCTTAGTTCCACTTCTTTTTTTATTGACGATACTTCTTACTTTTTTATTGCCTTCGAAATAAAAAAAATATTCCTCTACTATTTCGTTGACATAGGCATTTTTATATTTTTCATTCGGTGCAAATTTAATGAACAATATCCAATTATCGGCTCATTGCAAACCTTAAAAAAAGATTGACTTCGCAAAAATGAGCCGATAATTGCCGAATTAGTGCTGCAACCACGCCAAATAGCCATTATAGCTTGATAAGCACATTCGCTTATTCTACCATTATTGACTCATAACCTTCCCTATCTGAAAACATAACCTTGCGTTTTTCTTTCAATCTGAAACCATTTTCCTGTTTCCTGCCCTTGCCGAAGTGAAAAACTGCAATTTTCAGAGGCGAGTTGGGTAAAAAATTGATTAACTAAACCCGCAAATAACTTAAAAATTTACGACCAAGCAAAAAGAAGTTGCAAAATATGCGAGTATTTGGAGGTTTCTCACTCTTTTTAGTAAATCGTTCAATATCAAGACATTATACGTTTCGTCGTAAAACTCATAAGTGTTAAAAAAATCAAAGGGCATCTTTCGCAGTGTGAAAGGGCACCTTTGGCACTGCAATATGCCACATATCGCAGTGCGATATGCCACGTTTCGCATCGCGAAAGGACACCTTTCACTTTTTCGTTCCGCACGACCGTTCACATAGTTTAAGCCGATTGATTAACAATTAAACACATTTTTACTTTTCACTGCGTGCCAAACGGAAAATCCTTCTCTAGAATTAAAATTCCGTTTGTCAAGATTTTTTACTTTTTTCATCAAGATTTTGGGGGTGAAAATGAAAGTTTCAAACTGAAAGTTGCGGGTTTAAAGTTATCGGGGTTAAGGTTGCAACGTAAAGTTAGCGTTATCAAAAAAACAATTTATGGTGGGCAAGGCATCCTTATAGCCTTAAGCCTATGATGTTTAGAAGTTTCGATGTTTCACTCTGACTTGTGTCTACGACTGCTTATACTCCATCGGAGTCATGCCCGACAGTCGCTTGAAGAACTTGCAGAAGAAGGCAGTATTTGGAAAATTCATCTCGTCGCTTATCTCGTTTACCTGCTTGTCGGTATGTCGGAGTTCCACTTTGGCCTTCGTGACGATGGCATTATCAATCCATTCCTTAGCCGATTTTCCACTCACCTTCTTTACTATCGAGCTCATGTAGCGGGCAGAGATGAAGAGTCGGTCGGCATAGAAACCTATGTTATGCTGCTGCGGTGCATATTTATTTACGAACTGAATGAAGTCAGCAAAGAGTTGTTGCTCTCGCGACTGCGACTGGCGGTGTGCGTCTTCGTTTCTTTGCCAGAGCGAATCAACATACCAGAGTATTGTGCTGATAAGATGCAGCGTCACCTGCATGCTGCCATTTTCCTTGCTGATATTGTCATAGAGCAGGCAATGGAGCGTGTCAAAAAACTCCAACTCGTCGGGTTGCAGCGGGAAATGGAAGTCGCGTATGTGTCCGTCGAAGGCTTTTGGAATCCTGTTGCCAAGCGCAAGCCCGAACAGTTCGTTCGACACAGAGACGGCAATGCTCTTCAGGTCGGGGGAGACGTTGTTGACTTGTGCAAGACCGTTAGGTCCGATAAACACAAGCTCGCCTGCACTGAAGTGGTTGCTGAGCAGGTTGATTGTGGGTTCTGTCCATCCCTCCATGACAACGAATATGCGCATTTCGTCCATGTGAAATGGCTTTTGCACAAATTCGGGCACTATCTTGGGATGAAAATTGCGGGCTACAGCCAGGTTTTCCGTTATGTAGTTGTTTGCCATTCTCTCGTCAAAGGCACTAAGCATGTCCTTAACTTGCAGCAGGGAATAAGTCTTCAGTTCGTCTTTTTGCATGGCGTATTGTTAGTTTTTATTTGGCAAAGATAATAAAAATAAAGTTATAAGGCAGAATTATTGCAGATTTTCTTACAAAAAGAACATTTATTCATTTGTTTAGATAACTGCATTATGAATATATCTGCATATCTTTGCATCCAGTAAAAAAAAACTAAATGAGTATGACAATATTAAGAATGGCTGTGGGGGGTGCTGTCTTTACTTCTGCAATGGCTTTGCGTGGGCAGACCCTCAGCGAATGTCAGCAGGCTGCGCAACAAAACTATCCGCTCATTGAGAGATTTGACCTGATAGGCAAGACCACAGCCTACACTCTGGATAATATTCAGAAAGGGTGGCTGCCGCAGGTTTCGGCAACAGCACAAGCCACACTGCAGAGCGACGTGGCAAGCTGGCCCGACAACATGAAACCGATGCTGCTGCAGATGGGTGTGGACTTCAGGGGCTTGAAGCGCGACCAGTATCGCATTGGCGTTGATGTCAGCCAGACTGTTTACGACGGTGGCAGCATAAAGAACCAGAAGGAAATGGCACGACTACAAGGAAAGGTTGAAGCAGCAGAGAACGAAGTAAATCTTTATGCCGTAAGGAAGCGGGTGAACGAGTTGTATTTCAGCCTGCTGCTGATTGACTCACGCATCAGCCTCAACAAGGATTTGCAGGAAGTGTTTATCGCAAACGAGCGCAAACTTGCATCAATGTTGAAGGAGGGGACTGCCGCCGAAAGCGACTTCAACTCGGTCAAGGCAGAACGGCTAAACGTAGAACAGCAGACAACTAACCTCACTGCACAGAGGAACACTCTGAAAATGTTGCTCAGCGCACTGTGTGGCATTGAGGTGGAAAAGCCCATTATGCCTGACGAGACTGACATTTCTGACAGAAACAACCGCCCTGAACTCAGGTTGATTGACACGCAACTGATGCTTGCCGATGCTAAGGAAAAAATGCTCGACTCGCAGTTGCTGCCACGTCTGAGCGTGTTTGCATCTGGCTTCTACGGCTATCCTGGCTACAATATGTTCGACGACATGATGAACCGCAGGTGGTCTCTTAACGGAATGATTGGCACTCGGCTGACTTGGAACATCGGTGCACTATATACAAGAAAAAACGACAAGGCAAAAATCAGGCTGCAACGCGAAGAAGCAGAAAACCTAAGGAGCGTTTTCTTGTTCAATAACAATATTGACAGACTCCAGCAGAGCGAAAACATCAAACGTTATAAGACTCTGATGGAAAGCGACATGGAGATAATCAACTTGCGCTCTTCGGTGAGAAGGGCTGCCGAATCGAAACTGTCGCACGGAATAATTGACGTGAACGACCTTGTTAAGGAAATAAATAATGAGAATGCAGCACGGCTTCAGCTATCAATACACAAGATTGAAATGCTGAAGGAAATGTATGACTTGAATTTCACTACGAATTGAGTTGACGATGAAATGGCAGAGACTTAAAAAACAATTTAATAAAGCAAAAGAACGAACATAAAAAAACATATTACCATGAAATATAGACCATTCTTAACACTGTGTGCAATGGCTGCATTGCTTCTCATTGCCAGTTGCGGAGAGAAAGAAAAGGAATTTGACGCAACGGGTACATTCGAGTCTACCGAAACAACTGTTTATGCTGAACAAAGCGGAAAACTTATCAACTTCGGTGTGAAGGAAGGCGATGAGATTTCAGCAGGTCAGGAGATAGGACTGATTGACACTACTCAGATCTGGCTGAAGATAAAACAGCAGAAGGCTGCAAGGGATGTTTTCTCTACTCAGAAACCAGACTTAGAAAAGCAGATTGCAGCAACACGCCAACAACTCGACAAGGCACGCAGAGAACAGAAGAGATACTCGGAACTGGTAAGAGATGGTGCCGTTCCAAGCAAGATGCTCGACGACGCTACAAGCCAAGTGAAGGTGCTGCAGAAACAACTTGAAGCGCAGGTTTCTTCTCTCTCAACACAGACTAAGTCGCTCGATAAGCAAATGGCAGCAACCGATGCACAGGCTGACCTGCTCTACGACCAGTTGAGAAAGTGCCACATACTGTCGCCAGCCAACGGCATAGTACTTGAGAAATATGCTGAGCAGGGAGAGTTTGCAACCATGAGCAAGCCGCTGCTGAAGATTGCAGACACGAAAAAGATGTTTATCCGTGCCTACGTTACGTCGACACAGTTGAAGTCTGTCAAAGTTGGCCAGCAGGTGAAAGTGTTTGCCGACTATGGCGACAAGCAGAAAAAAGAGTATAAAGGCAAGGTTACTTGGATTGCGAACAACTCTGAGTTTACGCCAAAAACCATACTAACCGACGACGAGCGTGCCGACCTTGTCTATGCCATAAAGGTTGCTGTTGACAACGATGGATATATAAAGATAGGCATGTATGGCGAAGTTAAGTTCTGAACTATCTTGAAAAGAAATATGGACATTGCAATAGAAGTAAGAAATATCTCTAAATCTTTTGGCAAAGTTAAGGCATTAGACGGTGTAAGCTTCAGCGTTGGCAGGGGCGAGATTTTCGGATTGATTGGTCCTGACGGTGCGGGAAAGACTTCTATGTATCGCATTCTCTCCACCCTTTTGCTGCCCGATGGCGGCTATGCCGAAGTGTGCGGGTTAGATATTGTGAAAGACTATTCCAGCATTCGCAAGCTTATTGGATATATGCCAGGCAGGTTTTCGCTCTATCAAGACCTCACTGTAGAGGAAAACCTGAAGTTCTTTGCAACTCTTTTCAGCACAACAATAGATGAAGGCTACGACAGCATCAAGGCGGTTTACTCGCAGATTGAACCGTTTAAGAATCGAAAGGCAGGTGCGCTGTCGGGGGGAATGAAGCAGAAACTGGCTCTCTCATGTGCGCTCATTCACTCTCCCGAAGTGCTTTTCCTCGACGAACCTACAACAGGTGTTGACCCTGTTTCACGCAAGGAGTTCTGGCAGATGCTTGCTTCGCTGAAAGAACGCGGACTGACTATCGTTGCATCCACCCCCTATCTTGACGAAGTGAGACAATGTGAGAGAATCGCCTTCATTGACAAAGGATGTGTCAGCGGCACTGGTTCGCCTGAGAAAATACTCTCCGACTTTGCCGAAATATTCAATCCTCCTGCTATAAATCGCGGTCATGGTCTTGCAAAAGAAAAGCAAAATAATGCAGAAAACACAGAAAAAAGAAAGTCGGAGAACGCCATTGAGGTGAGCAACCTTGTGAAAGCGTTTGGCAGTTTCCATGCAGTCGACGGCATTTCTTTCTGCGTAAAGCATGGCGAGATATTCGGATTTCTTGGTGCAAACGGTGCTGGAAAAACTACAGCCATGCACATTCTTACAGGACTAAACCAGCCTACGAGCGGAACAGGTACCGTTGCTGGCTTTGACATAAGCAGGGAACATGAGCAGATAAAGCGACACATAGGCTACATGAGCCAGCGCTTTTCACTCTACGACGACTTGACTGTGGCAGAGAATATCCGACTCTTTGCAGGCATATATGGCATGAACGACAAAGAGATTGCGAGAAAAACCGACGATTTACTGAACAAACTTGAATTTGCAGACCACAGAAACGACTTAGTCGGCACGCTGCCTTTGGGATGGAAACAGAAACTGGCTTTCTCCGTAAGCATATTCCATGAGCCTGAGATTGTTTTCCTCGACGAGCCTACAGGAGGTGTAGACCCAGCCACAAGAAAACAGTTTTGGGAACTGATCTACGATGCTGCGGAGCGCGGAATCACTGTCTTTGTAACAACCCACTACATGGACGAGGCTGAATATTGCGACAGAATCTCTATCATGGTTGACGGAAAGATAAAGGCAATGGGGGCGCCTGAGGACTTGAAACGCGAGTTTAAGCAACCCGACATAGACCATGTTTTTACATTTCTTGCACGTCAGGCTAAACGAAAAAGCGATTAGACGATGAAAAAGTTTATAGGTTTTGTAATTAAAGAGACCAAGCACATTCTGCGCGACAAACGCACAATGCTCATTCTTTTCGGCATGCCGACGGTGCTGATGATTATTTTCGGCTTCGCCATAACCAACGATGTTAAGAATGTTCGCACCGTTGTGGTTACTTCTTCAACCGACCATCTCACTCAGCAGGCTATTGACCGTCTGGCAGCATCGGAGTATTTCAACATTGTAAAGACCGTAGACACTCCGCAAGATGCAGAGCTGATGATACGCAACCAGAAGGCTGACATTGCCATAGTCTTTGCTAAAGACTTTGCCAAAAAGATTAACAACAGGCAATATCACAGCCAAAGCGGTTCGCTGTTTCAGCTTATTGTCGACGGCAGCGACCCAAACATGGCGCAGCAATGGACAAGTTATGCTATGCAGACCATGACAAACAGCAGGCAAGCAGCTGTAAACCTCAAACTTCTCTACAATCCGCAGATGAAGTCAGCCTACAACTTTGTGCCTGCCATAATGGGAATGTTGCTCATGCTTGTTTGTGCAATGATGACGTCGGTATCTATTGTCCGTGAGAAGGAACGCGGCACAATGGAAGTTTTGCTTGCCTCTCCAGTACGCCCGCTTATGATAATCGTAGCAAAGGCTGTGCCCTATCTGATACTGGCTTTCCTCATTCTCATAGCCATACTCACAATGTCTCGCTTCGTATTCGACGTTCCCATTCGCGGCTCACTTGTCAGCATCGTTGGATTATCGCTTGTCTACATCATCCTTGCTCTCTCGCTCGGACTGCTGATATCTAACGTAGCCGAAACTCAACTGACAGCCTTGCTGCTGTCGGCAATGGTTCTGCTCATGCCTATAGTGATGCTGTCGGGCATGATGTTCCCAATAGAGTCAATGCCAGAGATACTGCAATGGGGTTCGATGATTGTTCCTCCGCGCTACTACATCGCTGCCATGCGCAAACTTATGATTATGGGTGTGGGCATAAGAGAAGTGGCACAAGAATCAATAATACTCATATCAATGACTCTTGCTCTAATGACTCTTGCTCTCGCCAAGTTCAAGAAAAGGCTGTGATTATGGATTAAGGATTAAGGATGAATGAGTTATGGGAACGGGAACCTTAACGGGAACGGGAACGGGAACTTTGACAAAAACTATGAACTATACTAAATTCGTCAGCTTGTCTACTCATCAATTCGTCAACAAAAAACTTAACAATGGCATATTTACGATTTCTGCTTTATAAAGAATTTCTCCAAATAAGGCGTAACAGTTTTCTGCCCCGCCTGATTATCATATTCCCAATAGTGATTATGTGCGTAACGCCCTTCGTAATGAATCAAGAGGTGAAACATATTGTTGTGGATGTCGTTGACAACGACAAGACAACATCATCGCGACTGCTGACAAAGACGATTGAAGCTTCAAGCTATTTTGTCTACAACGGGCAGAAACCAACATACAGCAGTGCACTGAAAGACATAGAGCAGAGCAAGGCCGACATCGCCGTTGTAATACCGAAAGGCTACAGCTCAGACAGGGCCGAGGGCAAGACGCCGCAGATACTGATAGCAGCAAATGCAGTGAACGGAACGAAAGGGTCTATAGGCTCAGGCTATCTCTCGCAGATATTCACCACATACGCAAATCCAACCGCCACCGCCTTGCAGTCGCAGATATCGGTGCTCAACCTATACAACAAGCACCAGAACTATAAGGTCTACATGATACCTGCACTCATGGCCATACTCATCCTGCTGATGTGCGGCTTCCTGCCAGCCCTAAACATCGTGGGCGAGAAAGAGAAAGGAACAATAGAGCAGATTAACGTGACGCCTATATCGAAGTGGACTTTCATTCTCTCTAAACTGATACCCTACTGGATCATTGCTTTCCTCGTCATGACCGAGTGCTTCGCACTTTCGTGGATGGTCTTCGGCATAACTTCACAAGGCAGTCTGCTTCTGGTCTATCTGCTTGCCATGCTGCTGGCTCTCGTCTTCAGCTCCTTCGGACTCATAGTCTCCAACTATAGCGACACCATGCAGCAGGCCATCTTCGTCATGTGGTTTTTCGTCGTCATCCTCCTTCTGCTTAGCGGACTGTTCACTCCAACAGCCTCAATGCCTGAATGGATCTACACTACTACATACGTTAACCCGATGCACTATTTCATTGATGCCATACGCACAGTGTTCATTCGCGGTGGCACATTCCAAAGCATATCCCGTCAGGTCCTTGCCCTCTCCGTCATAGCCGCCACAATGAGCGCTTGGGCTGTCATCAGTTATAAGAAGAACAGTTAAAAAGCTAACGGGAACGTTAAACTGTACACTGTTTTTTTGATTAATGATTAAAAGAATAAAGATTAAAGATTAACGTTATCGTTCCCGTTAAAGTTCCAGTTATCGTTAAAGTTCTTTCAGTCTGAAAGCAACTTTACGTTTCCTGCCTTTACCGAGCGAAAAACCTGCAATTTTCAGAGCCAAGTTGGGTAAAAAATTGATTAACTAAACCTGCCCATAACTTAAAAATTTACGACCGAGCAAAAAGAAGTTGCAAAATATGCGAGTATTTGGAGGTTTCTCGCTCTTTTTAGTAAATCGTTCAATATCAACACATTATACGTTTCGCCTCATAATTCATAAGTGTTAAAAAAGTCAAAGGGCATCTTTCGCAGTGTGAAAGGGCACCTTTGGCACTGCAATATGCCACATATCGCAGTGCGATATGCCACGTTTCGCATCGCGAAAGGACACCTTTCACTTTTTCGTTCCGCACGACCGTTCACATAGTTTAAGCCGATTGATTAACAATTAAACGCTTTTTTACATTTCACCTCGTGCCAAACGGAAAATCCTTCTCTAGAATGAAAATTTCATTTGTCAAGATTTTTTACTTTTTTCGTCAAAAAATCGGGCTGATTTTGGAAGTTACAGTTTGTAAGACAACACTGTTTACTTGTTAGTAAATCTATTTAAGCGAAATAAATTTGCAAAAAAAAAAAAAAATTATATTTGCAGCGATATAATTATTATAAACAAAAAACAAACATCACAATGAAAAAGAATTTATTTCATGTCTTTGCATTATCATATCGGCATGACGGAAGACAAGGAGACTGTGGAGGTTTTTATTATTCAAATACAAGACATAGCGGAATGATACTATCATGAAAAAAATCTTTATATTATTCTCATGTATAGCATTGACCTCTTGCGGTCTGATAGAGATTAACGGAGTAGACTACAGTTCACTTACCAGAGAGGAAAAACAGCATGTACTGAAATGCGACAAACCCATTGACAGCCTGCGATGCGATGGATATGTCTATCAGATAAACGTTGAACAAATGAAGAAATATCTTCAAAACCATGAAGATGTCATAGTCTATCAATATTCGTCATTTTGTGCCAGCGATGATTGCATAAGCCCATACGCTGCGGAGAAAATAAGCAACATATTTGGTTTTGACTTCTGCATCGTGGCAGATGTGTATACAAGATTATTCTGGATTACAAATATTGAGTCACCTATACTTACAATAGACTTCGACATATATAATACTCAGAATTGGAAAAAGCTCAGTCGCCGTTTCTATGACGAGCTGACTGGAGTTACTAAAGATGAACGTAAATGGTATAGGTTTCTCTATTTCAGGCGTGGTGAATATGTCTGTTCATACGGCAGTCTGAAAGAAGCGCAGTATGTTCTTAGGAAAAGCTACGATGAGAGAACAAGCAAGATGCTTGATGATTTCTTTAAGTAAAAAAAACTATCGCATAAGCAAATAAAGATATTCTGAAACAGCAGTCGTCTAAAAAATCAAGATGGCTGCTGTTTTTTGTAAAATCCGTAGAAAAAAAGAATAACCAGAATTTGTAAAAACGAGGAGATTGTCAAAAGCTAAATCCTTAATTATTTAATCATTCATCTGACCTAACATTACATTAACATCTACTGCTAACCGCCTGTGATATTCAGCACTTTTATGTCAAAACTATATGAAAGAAAGTGAAAACACGTTGATTTTTTTTGAAATATTCCTAAATTCTACTAATTTTGCAGATTACATTGGGAGCAAACCGACTGCATCTGTCATGAATTGCATTGCGGATGGTTTGACTATAATAGATAAAGTTTTTAAAAAAGGCAATGGAAATAAAGAAGACAGTTGCTGCTGACTTGGAAAGGAGGAGGACCAGAGGTTTTCTTCTGGGGCTTGCTGTTGCTACTCTCATCTTCTTTGCTGCGCTTCAGATTCCTATCAACAATGACGACATGGAACTGTCTGACGACATGCTCAACGAGATTGTTGAAGACATGGAGATGATGCCTGCCTTTGACCAGCACGACCAGATTGCTCTCGAAAAGGAAAAGAAAGAGACCGTCAGCGACCGGATAAAGGAGGTTGACAAGGAGGAAATTGCCGAAGTGGAGATTGCCGACGACAGCAACATTGCGCTTGAGCAGGAAGTGACGGACAACGACGAGCAGACAGTGAAGACAGATGCGCTGCCGCCTATTGCTGTTGACGAGAACGACAATCCGCTGAGTTTCCGAGTTGTAGAACAACTGCCCGACTTCCCTGGCGGAATGGTTGAGTTCATGAAGTGGCTCACACGCAACCTGAAATATCCTGAGCAGGCACGGCGCCTGAAGATACAGGGCACTGTGATGGTCTCATTCATAGTGAACAAAGACGGAAGCATAAGCGACATAAGGCTAAAGAAATCGGCTGACGATTTGCTTGACAAGGAGGCTCTCAGAATAATGAAGATGATGCCAAACTGGAAGGCTGGCGAAGATCATGGCAAACCTTGCCGCACAATGATTGATATACCTATAGTGTTCAAGCTGTAAGATAACGGGAACGGGAACGATAACTCGTTTACTCTTCAACTATGCACTATTAATAAGAACTTACTAACATACAATATATATATATATGTACACATCAGAAGAAATACTTACACTGGTAAATAAATATATAGAGCAACTGCCCTACGACCGTACTCCGAAAGGACTGTATGAACCTATTCGCTACGTTCTCTCTCTTGGAGGAAAACGAATAAGACCCGTATTGATGCTGCTGGCTTATAATCTCTATAAAGACAACCCAGAGCATATTCTCGAAACGGCATGCGCACTGGAGACATACCATAACTATACGCTGCTGCACGACGACCTGATGGACAATGCAAGCCTGAGACGAGGAAAGGCTACCGTTCACACTCGCTGGAACGCTAACACTGCTATCCTCTCTGGCGACTCTATGCTTGTTCTGGCTTACGAAAGAATGGCAAAATGCGACAGCGACAAACTGAAACCCATTCTCGACCTGTTTACCGAGACAGCTCTGCAGATTGGCGAAGGACAGCAATACGACATGGAGTTTGAAAACAGAAACGACGTGACTGAAGATGAATACATCGAAATGATTCGTCTGAAGACAAGCGTGCTGCTGGCTTGCGCACTGAAGATGGGTGCCATCTTAGCCGATGCCGACGAGCGCGACACAGAACTGCTCTATAAGTTTGGAGAGAAGATCGGACTGGCATTCCAGCTGCAAGACGACTATCTTGACGTCTACGGCGACACAAAGGTGTTCGGAAAGGCTATCGGAGGCGACATCACTTCAAACAAGAAGACCTACATGCTGATAAATGCTTTCCTTAAAGCCGACGAGAAGCAACGCAAGGAACTGGTTGAATGGATTAACAAGCCAAATCCTGACCACGACGAGAAGATTGCAGCCGTGACTAAACTATATAATGAAATAGGTATTGACAAACTCGCCATATCGCGCATAAACCACTATTTTGACGAGGGACGCCAATATCTTGAACAAGTAAGCGTGAGCAACGAGCGCAAGCAACAGCTCATAGCATTTACAAACGAAATGATGCACCGACAATTCTAAAAAACCATGCCTTATCGACGACTTCCCAAAACCGATGCCGCACGACTGAAAGCACTGAAAACGCTTTTAGACAATAATGAAATCTATACAGTCAAAAAACGATTCATCGACTGGAAAGATCTCAATAAGGCACAGAATGCACACAACCACCTGCTGACTGCCTGCCAACAATATAAGGTGTGCATGTCTACACAGGTGAGAAACAGCAAGAAGCATGAGAAGTTCCAGCGAAAGGCAGCAATGTATCTAAGCCATTTCCTGCAAGTACTCTTCCTTGCTGTTGAGCGCGGAGAGATAAAGCGGCAGCACCTGAAACTCTATGGACTTGACACCGATCAGACCATACTGCCTCCTATGAAGACTCCCGACACCCTGATGGAATGGGCAGACAAGATAATAAAAGGCGAGAAAGAACGCACTGCAAAGGGCGGCAGACCTATTTTCAACCCCACGATAGGAATGGTAAGCACTCATATTGAGATATTCAGGGATGCACTGATGCAGCAGCGAAAACTGCAAGAACGTACCCAACAGACGCTCAACACCATTCAGGCTCTGCGCCCAGAAACCGACGAGCTGCTGCTGTCGCTGTGGAACCAGATAGAGAAGCACTACGAGAACGAGCCTCCCGAAATTCGTTATGATGCATGCAGGCGACTCGGAGTGATATATTACTATCGCCGACACGAAGAACATCTATATTGAATCGGCAGTTGGCTGCAACAGCATTACTACAACTCTTTAGGAACTTAAATACATAATTACTGAATGCTTAGTTATATAGATACACATGCTCACATAGACGGAGAGGAATATAACGACGACCGCGACTTGATGGTTGAACGCGCTAAGGCAGCAGGAACAAGCCACATCTTTGTTCCTGCAATAAACTTAGCATCGGTAAAGACTGTGCTCGACACGTGCCGCCGCTATCCTTATTTCGCCTACCCCATGATTGGGCTGCACCCTGAAGAAGTGAACAGCGACTACGAGAACCAGCTCGCCGAACTGAAAACCATTCTTCAAGACAATCTAAAGAATGCACCCAAGAGTGAACGCTTCATAGCCGTTGGCGAAGTGGGACTCGACTATTACTGGTCGCGCGAGTATGAAAAAGAACAACTTGATGCCTTCGAGAAGCAAGTAGAATGGTCGGTAGAGACACGTCTGCCGCTGATGATTCACTGCCGCAAGGCACAAAACGAGATGGTGAAACTGCTTAGAAGATATGAGAAAGACTTGCCTGGCGGAGTTTTCCATTGCTTCACAGGCAATCTGCACGAGGCAGAAGAACTGCTCGCCTTCGAGCGATTTGTTCTCGGAATAGGCGGAGTGCTTACTTTCAAGAAGAGCAACTTGCCAGATGTTATCCGCCAGATTCCGCTCAGCCGCATCGTCTTGGAGACAGACTCTCCATACATGGCGCCAGTTCCTAAGCGCGGAGAGCGAAACGAAAGCGCATTCGTTGCCTACATACTTGAGAAGATGGCAGACTGCTACGGCGTGGAGAAAGAGGAAGTGGCACGTCAGACCAACGAAAACGCAAGACGCGTATTCGACTTCTGAGCCATCTGAATCAAAACCACATAACAACTATTACGCAAGATTCTCCAATCAGAATTTGTGTTTTTCAACTATCATAATTAAACAATGATTAATAAACTAAATAAGATGCAAAGACTTATTTTTGTATTAGCTACGCTCCTACTACCTATCTGCTACGCATCTGCTACAACCAACGATTCAATTAAGCACTGGGGCTACGCCGTAGATTTCAATCCTTCAAAGATAATTGTGATGGACAAATATCAGCGAGGTTTCCAGAAAGACAAAAACAATTTCAGCGTGAGGATGGAGGCAATAAGACAATGGCTGCCAAGCGACAGTTCTGCTGTTGCTGCCGACTACAACTATCCTTCGCTTTCGGTTTCTGCCAAATACAGTTTCAATCATGGCGTAACCATGCACCGCACTCCTAACAAGCTGTGGCGCAGAAGGCAAGAAGCTGACTACGACACTCAGATGGGAAACAGCATTGCCTTGTTCGGAACATTCACAAGACCAATCATACATCAAAGAAAATGGGAGATTGACTATTCGCTGAGTTGCGGAATGGCTTATTCAAAGAGCATCTACAATCCATATACTGCTATCGACAACGAACTGATAGGTTCGCACCTTATGATATATTTCGGGCTCGGAACCCATGTAACCTATCATGCTACCGACGAGTGGGGAATCCGACTGGGAGCCGAATACTGGCACATAAGCAACGGCGCACTTGACAGGCCAAACAAGGGAGCAAACTTCATTGGTCCGTCACTCGGCGTGGTCTACACACCTTATCACAAGGAACTTATAAAGCAAAAGGAACAGATTAAGCAGCAGCGCAAGGAAGGAAACAGCGCAGACAACAAGGAAAAGTTCCAGCCTTACATCTTCATGAATGTTGCTGCTGCATTAGGAGGCAAGAGCCTGCAAGAGGACTGGAACGTAACCTACTATGTCAGCTATCCTACAGACAACTTGTACTATCGCACGAAGTTTCCTGTCTACCTGACTGTAGCATCGCAGATTGACCTCATGTTCCGCTATCAGCGAAGATGGGCTTCGGGTATAGGCTTTGATGTTTTCTATGGCGACTATGCCTATACCGTAAAAAAACATGACGGTCCGAATAGCAAATCAAAATACAGTCCTTGGTCAACAGGCATAGCCCTGAAGCATGAAGTCTACTTCGGTCAGTTGCTTTGCCAGATTGGAATAGGCTACTATTTTCACCGCGAGATGGGACACTATGCTAAAGGAGTTGAAAAACCTTACTACGAGCGCATCGGTGTTAGCTATGCCTTCAAGCAATTAGGCGGGCTGCGCCTTGGCTTCAACGTTAAGGCGCACTTCACTAAAGCCGACTATACCGAACTGCTCTTAACCATGCCTATAAAGTTGATTCAGTTTAAAAGATAATAGCAAGTGCTTTTAATCTATTAAACATTTCTCTATATATACATTATTATACATATACATAAATATTAAAAATCATAAGATTATGAGAAGAACTATCACACTTTTATCATTTGTTTTGCTGGCAATAGCAGCACAGGCACAGCAGACTATAAAGTTGCCAGAACCTAACATGAAACTGAATATGACTCTGATGGAGGCTCTCGAACTGCGCCACTCTGAACGAACTTACGACAAAAGGGAGATTCAGCCCGAAGTATTATCACAGATTCTATGGGCAGCATGCGGCTATAACCGTGTTGACCAAGGTAAGATTACTGCTCCGTCGGCAATCAATGCGCAAGACATCATTGTTTTTGTCTGCAACATTCAGGGTGTTTTCCGCTACGAGCCTAAAGAACACGCACTCACAAGAGTGAGCAAACAAGACATAAGAACAGCAGTGGCTGGCAGACAAGCATTTGCAGCTGAAGCTCCACTATCACTTGTCTTAGTGAGCGACCACTCCAAGTTTGGCAGCCATCAGAACGGAGCTGCACGCATGGGCATGATTGATTCTGGCTACGTTTCACAAAACATATCGCTTATATGCACAGCACTCGGACTGAATACCGTGCCAAGAATGACGATGGACAGCGATGCTATAAGAATGGAACTGGGACTTGACAACACTTATGACTTACTCCTAAATCATCCTATAGGCTATCCAGCGAAATAAAATTGTCAGATGAAATAAGATTTTAGGATGTAAGGTTACGAGGCTATAAGGTGGAGTTTACAGATTTAAACCTATCAGGCAACTCATAAACTTAAAGCTCAATAACTAATAAGATCACAAACTCAATAGCTTAGAATAGCGACAAATTGTCTGCAAAACGCGACAATTTGTCGCTATTTTTAGTTCGGCATATCATTTGAAACAATCTAAAACAGAAAGAAATAGAAACAAAAACAAGAAAGGAGAAGAGAAATATGACATTCGACAAATTCACAATCAAGGCGCAAGAAGCCATACAAGAAGCTGTGAGCGCAGCTTCTCAGCATGGGCAACAAGCCGTAGAACCTGTTCATCTGCTTAAGGGTGTCATGGTGAAAGGCAAAGACATGTTCCAGTTTGTTGTGCAGAAGATGGGAGCAAATGCCTCTCAGATTAACATGCTTATCGACCAGGAAATCCAACATTTGCCAAGAGTGCAGGGCGGACAGCCATATCTTTCAGCCGACAGCCAGAAAGTAATGGAAGAAGCATTGCAGGTTTCCTCAAAGCAGGGCGACGAGTTTGTTGCCATCGAAGCATTGCTTTTGGCACTTATGAAAGTTGACAGCACAGCCTCACGCATACTGAAAGATGGAGGACTGACGCAGAAAGAACTTGCCTCAGCCATTGAGCAACTGCGCGGAGGAAGCAAAGTCAGTTCACAATCGGGCGACGAAAACTACCGCGCTCTTGAGAAATATGCAAAGAACTTAGTTGCTCAAGCACGAGCAGGGAAGCTCGATCCTGTGATTGGACGCGATGAAGAAATACGCCGAGTGTTGCAGATTCTGTCACGAAGAACGAAAAACAACCCTATACTTATAGGTGAACCAGGAACTGGTAAGACCGCTATTGTTGAAGGACTGGCACAGAGAATCGTAAGAGGCGACGTGCCAGAAAACCTGAAAAACAAGCAGTTGTTCTCTCTCGACATGGGACAACTCATCGCTGGAGCGAAATATAAAGGTGAGTTTGAGGAGCGACTGAAAGGCGTTGTAAACGAAGTTACTAAGAGCGACGGCAACATAATCTTGTTCATTGACGAGATTCATACGCTTGTGGGAGCAGGAGCAAGCGAAGGAGCAATGGATGCTGCCAACATACTTAAGCCTGCCCTCTCGCGTGGGGAACTGCGAGCAATAGGTGCAACCACTCTCAACGAATATCAGAAATATTTCGAAAAGGACAAAGCACTGGAGCGAAGATTCCAGACTGTTATGGTAGATGAGCCTGACGAAATGTCTGCTATCTCAATACTTCGCGGACTAAAGGAACGCTATGAGAACCACCACAAGGTGAGAATACAAGACGATGCCTGCATCGCTGCTGTGCAACTTTCAGAGCGTTACATATCAGACCGCTTCCTTCCCGACAAGGCTATCGACCTCATGGATGAGGCTGCAGCAAAACTTAGGATGGAGCGCGACTCGCTGCCTGAAGAACTTGACGAGATAAGCCGCAAGCTGAAACAGAAGGAAATAGAGCGAGAGGCCATCAAGCGCGAAGACAATAAACCGAAGATTGAACTCATAGAAAAGGAAATTGCCGAACTGAGAGAGGAGGAAAACAGGTTCCGCGCTAAATGGGAAGGCGAGCGACAACTGGTGAACCGCATACAGCAAGACAAGCAGCAGATAGAAGACCTGAAACAAGAAGCCGACAGAGCAGAGCGCGAAGGTAACTATGAGCGTGTCGCTGAAATACGCTACGGAAGGTTGCAGCAGATTGAATCCGACATAGAGGCAACGCAACGACAACTGCACGAGGCGCAAGGCGACAACACACTCGTAAGAGAAGAAGTAACAGCCGACGACATAGCCGAAGTAGTAAGCCGATGGACTGGCATACCAGTAACAAAGATGTTGCAGAGCGAGCGTGAGAAACTCCTCAACCTTGAAGAAGAACTCCACAAGCGAGTAGTAGGTCAAGACGAAGCTATAAGCGCCGTAAGCGATGCCGTAAGGCGTAGCCGTGCTGGCCTGCAAGACCCGAAACGCCCTATAGCCTCATTCATATTCCTCGGCACTACTGGTGTAGGAAAGACAGAGTTGGCTAAGGCTTTGGCTGAATACTTGTTCAACGACGAACAGATGATGACTCGCATTGACATGAGCGAGTATCAGGAGAAGTTCAGCGTAAGCCGACTCATCGGTGCGCCTCCTGGATATGTTGGCTACGACGAAGGCGGACAACTGACCGAAGCTGTCAGAAGAAAGCCATACTCGGTTGTGCTGTTCGATGAGATTGAGAAAGCTCATCCCGACGTATTCAACATTCTGCTGCAAGTGTTAGACGACGGCAGACTGACCGACAACAAGGGAAGAACTGTGAACTTCAAGAATACTATCATCATAATGACATCAAATCTCGGCAGCCAGCTGATTCGATCATTCATAGAAGAAAGAGGCAACAGCAACGACGGAATGCTTTCCGCCAACGATGAAGAGAAGCTAAAGAAGCAACTGATGGATATGCTGAAGCAGACCATCCGACCAGAATTCCTCAATCGTATCGACGAGACCATACTGTTCAAGCCGTTGACTAAACCGCAGATTGCCGATGTTGTAAGGCTGCAACTCGCAGGAGTGACAGCAATGCTCAAGCAGCAAAGCGTAGAGATTGACTTCACACCGCAGGCAGTAGACTACATTGCCGATGCAGGATTCGACCCAGAGTTTGGAGCAAGACCTGTCAAGCGTGCAATACAGCACTTGCTGCTCAACGACCTTTCTCGCCGCATCCTCGCTGGCGAAGTAACGTCAGACAAGAAGATTCTCGTAGACTCATTCGGCGACGGGCTTGTCTTCAGAAACTGACAATAACCACATAAGAACTACACAACAAGAAAGCGCAGACTGTCAATACAGCCTGCGCTTTTTTGTTGCCTTGCAGCCGCTTGCAGAAAAGTTATAGACTGGTTTGCAATGTCTTTCACAAAAAAACACTATTTTTGCACAATAATAATAAGTAAAGACATGGCAAGCAATACAGACTTTGTTCAATTCATAGCCGACCAATGCGCCTCTGCTGGCAACATCATGACTAAGAAGATGTTTGGCGACTATGGCATCTACTGCAATGGAAAGATTTTCGGGCTGATATGCGACAACCGTTTCTATCTGAAACCCGTTGACGAAATCAGAAACTTGTTACGCGATGTGCAGTTATGCCCGCCATACGAAGGGGCAAAGCCTTATTTCTACATTGCTGATGTTGACGACCGCGACTATGTTTCGATGATTGTTAGCGAGACTGTTAAGCATCTGCCTGAACCTAAACCGAAAAGGAAAAAGAGATAGATACCATCAAAATGACACCATGACTACGACCGAACTGAAGAAAAGACTCGCAGACAAACACTATGGCGAAGAGGAAATAAGACTGATAAGCCAGACTATCAGCCCAGATGAAATATACTCTTGCTTGTTCGATTCTGACAAGCGCACGGCTGACAATGCTGCATGGGCATTGACAAAACTGAGCAAAGAAGGCAGAACTTTCCTCCAGACCAAGCAGAACGAACTCATAGAAGAGGCGATGAGAACGAAAAGCACCACAAAGCGAAGGCTTATTATGACTATCATAGAAAAGCAGAAATTCAGCAAAAAGACGGTCAGAACCGACTTCATAGACTTCTGCTTAGACAAAATAATCTGCGCAGAAGAGGCCGTCGGAGTAAGGTCGCTTGCCGTAAAGCTGGCATACGCTCAGTGTTCGCTCTATCCTGAGTTGACTGCCGAACTCAAAATGGTGTTAGAGCAACTTGATGCGGCATCGCTTCTGCCTGGACTGAAAAGTATAAGGAAAAGAACCCTTAACAAAATAGGAAACCTGAAAATGAATGATAACAACAAATAAACAGAACATGAAAACGACTAAGAAAATATTGCTCCCTGCCATCTTGCTATTCGCTCTTACAGCCAATGCGCAGAACTACTACTACCCTACCTTCGACGACTTGAAGGCAGGACAGGGACAAGAAACAAACGCTGAACTGCAACGAATATCAATAAGGAAACTGAAAAAAACGGTAAAGGCTCCCTACAAACTGAAATGTAAAAACCTGAAAGAGGCTGCCACGATTAAGAAGAAAGCACGATTCATCAGCGTAGGCAACGAACTTTTCCTGAACTGTCGAGGCATAGACTTCTACTGCAACGGCCACTGCGAGAAGAAATATCGGGGCAAGCGCTTTGTGCCATGCCACATGCTTGGCGACAATCAGATTGTTTTCACTATGGCTGACTTCGGAAGCAGTGCTGCCAAAATGATTCCGTCTACTGCCGACTATGTAGTTGACGGCATCATCACACTATTGACTCATCGCGAAGATATGGTTGAAGATACCTTCAACGACGAATTGTTCTATAAAGAGGTCAGAAGGGCTGCAGCCAAGCATAAAGCCTGCTACCTGATGAAAAACGACGGAAGAAACAAGGCTGAAAAGATTGATGCACCTACTATGCGCCTGCTTCTCGACACGCGCCTCGACCTGATAGAAGAATACAACAAAGTAAACCCGCAACTGCAAGAAGCTCCCGAAGTAATTATATCCTATCTGCGCCGATGCGGGAAAATATGACAAGCGCCGATTTAGTTCATAGTTGTTCTGGATTAAGGATGAAAGAATAAGGATTAAAGTTAACGGGAACCTTAGCTTTAACTATTAACTGTGCACTACTAAAAACTATGGACTATGAATTATGCACTATGAACTAAATTACCTTCTCAGTCACTTCGTGACAGCTCCCCTAAACTTAGGAGAGCAATTACTGCTTACAAACTGTAACTTTCAAAATCACTCCGATTTTTTGACGAAAAAAGTAAAAAATCTTGACAAACAAAATTCTGATTCTAGAGAAGGATTTTCCGATTGGCATGAGGTGAAATGCTAAAAAGCGTTTAATTGTTAATCAATCGGCTTAAACAATGTGAACGAACATAAGGAACGAAAAAGTGAAAGGTGTCCTTTCGCGATGCGAAACGTGGCATATCGCACTGCGATATGTGGCATATTGCAGTGCCAAAGGTGCCCTTTCACACTGCGAAAGATGCCCTTTGACTTTTTTAACACTTATGAGTTTTACGACGAAACGTATAATGTCTTGATATTGAACGGTTTACTAAAAAGAGCGAGAAACCGCCAAATACTCGCATATTTTGCAACTTCTTTTTTCTCGGTCCAAAATTTTTAAGTTATGGGCAGGGTTAGTTAATCAATTTTTTACCCAACTCGGCTCTGAAAATTGCAGGTTTTTCGCTCGGCAAGGGCAAAAAACGGAAAACTGGTTTCAGATTGTTATGAGTTATGAGTTATAAGTATCGAGTTATAATAGTGCAAAAACTTTATGTAATCTTTTGCAGAATAAAATAGTTTTCATATTTTTGCATTATGAAATTATTATTATAGTAAATCCATAATGCCGTAAACCGTTATGCCACAGATAAATCCATTCATCATAGAAGGCTATCACTCTCCAGAATACTTCTGCGACCGCACAGAAGAAACCTCTATGCTGACAGAGCATATAGAGAACCAACGCAACGTTGCACTGATAGCTATGCGAAGATTGGGAAAGTCGGGTCTGATACTGAACACATTCAGTCAGCCGAAGATAAGAGAAAACTATTACACTTTCTACATTGACATCTACGACACGAAGAATCTGGCAGAACTGACGGATGTTTTCGGAAAATCTGTTCTCAACGCCTTAAAGCCTTTCGGCAGAAAGGTATGGGAAGGATTTATAAACATCATCCGCTCTATCAAAACCTCTATATCATACGACAGTAACGGAACGCCTCTGTGGACCTTGTCTTTGGGCGAGCTACAGTCTCCCGACATTCTGCTGGATGAAATATTTTATTATCTTGAGCATGCAGACAGGCCCTGCATAGTTGCCATCGACGAATTTCAAGTCATAAGCAACTACCCCGAAAAGACTGTGGAGGCAACCCTGCGCAAACGCATACAAAACTGCCACAACGTACATTTCATATATTCAGGTTCGAAGCGACACATGATGTCTGAAATGTTTCTTTCCAACTCACGCCCTTTCTACAACAGTTCTGTCCTGATGGGCTTAGAGCCTATAGACCCACAATGCTATTACGATTTTGCCAACAGGCATTTTTCTGCCAACGGACAGCATATCAGCAAAGAGGCTTTCAACACTCTTTACAGCATGTTCGACGGCATAACATGGTATATACAGTATGTGCTCAACGTAATCTATGCCGACAAATACTCTGGAAGCGAAATAAATGAGAATGAAATAAATAATGCTATTGACACTATAATACAACATAGTGCATTTGCATATAAAGCAATTCTATTCCAACTGACACCAAAACAGAAACAACTGTTTCGTGCCGTCGCTATGGAAGATAAGGTTAAGAGCATCATGTCGCAACAGTTTCTCCGCCGATATGCGCTTACGGCAAGTAATGTTCAGGGGGCACTGAAGATTCTTTTAGACCGCGACCTTATCACGCATGAGAATGACGAATATATTATTTACGACCGCTTCATGTCGCTTTGGCTGCGCTCTCAATAATAAGCCTTAGCCTACCCTGCACGCACACATGAGTCCCGTCAGAAAGTCTGCTACACATAACAAACTGATTTTTCAATATTCTATGGAGAATAGAACCAGTCATAATTAATCACGGCGCAGAAGAAAGACTACATACCCCACCTGACAAACGGCTCTACGGCATCATCCGTCAAAATGACGCCATGCGAACATAAGCATCAAAAGATAATAGAATAGTAATTTTAGAATCAGATAAATCGGAGTTTATGCGTGAATTGATTGACACTATCAGAAAATCAAAGTGGGCTACTTTGGTTTTTATAATACTAGGATGCGTTCTTGTATTCTGGGTTCAGTGGAATGCATCTGAATGGCTTGCACCACTTCACCTGCAATCTCGCTCTTTAGGCCAATATATCTTAAAATGGTTATTGACCTTCATTCCAGTGATAATCATTCTTTTGATATTGCATAGGCCATCAGCTATAATAGAATCTCTCGGCTTTAAAGGTTCAATTCTGAAAGGAGTATCATTCGGTTTCCTATTTACGACCCCTTTGTATATAGGATTTGCCATTATCGGGAAATTCAATTCTGAACTGACTTTCATCTATGTTCTGCAACGGTGTTTGCTTGCGGCGTTATTCGAAGAAATCTTGTTCAGGGGGTTTCTCTTCGGGCAATTATTTCGGGTGGGAAAATATGGATTCTTTTGGGCTGCCTTACTGCCTGCCGTTTTTTTCGGTATGTTCCATATATACCAAGGTCACGACTTTCTCTCCTCTTTGGCTGCTTTTGGAGTAACGATGGCTGGTTCATTCTTCTTTAGTTGGATGTTTGTAGCATGGAATTACAACTTATGGGTTCCTATCTTTCTTCATTTTTTCATGAATCTGGCGTGGGCTTTATTTGTGGTTGAAGGTACGGAAAACGCTGCTGGAGGATTGATTTCAAATATTTTGCGTGTGATTTGTGTGATATTTGCGATTGTGTTTACCGTCTTCTATGATAGGAAAAGAAACAAGGAGGCATTGAATATCCCTTTCTTCAAGACATAAAGAATTCCAATTTTGATGCAGGATGTTGCACGACAGGTTTGAATTTAGATGAACAATCGGAAATCAAACGCCTTTAGGCTTAGAAAGTGGCACATGTGCCACTTTCTAAGCCTAAAGGTTTTGCGTATTCAATAATTAAGCGTATCTTTGCACTGAAAAATTGGCACATATGCCACAAATTCGTTGTACAATGGAGATAAAAAGAGACATCTATTTGAGTCAACTGGTTAATGCCAGACAGAATGGATTTATCAAAGTAGTAACCGGACCGCGCAGGTGCGGAAAATCTTATCTGTTGAAGACCTTGTTCCACAACCACCTGCTTTCAGAAGGAGTGGACGAAAGCCACATCATCGAAGTGGATCTGGAGGACAGGGCTAACAAGGAGTTGAGAGCCCCTGATGCATTGCTGGCATTCGTCAAGTCCAAAATAGTTGATCAACAGTTGTATTTCGTCATTCTTGATGAGGTGCAGAAGAAAGACTACATACCCCATCTGACAAACGGCTCTACGGCATCATCCGTCAAAATGACGCCATGCGAACATAAGCATCAAAAGATAATAGAATAGTAATTTTAGAATCAGATAAATCGGAATTTATATGGAACACTTTAGCAGATTAAAGAAAATAGATGCCCACACACATATAGGGGCATTCGGCAGTCCTTTCAATATTGATTTTAACACGGAACGACTGCTGGAGCAAATGGACATATACAATATTGAGAAAACAATTTTATGCTCTTCAAGTGCATACTCTAATGATGACACTCTCAAAGCATACAAACAGCATCCAGACAAGATTATTCCCTTGATGTGGGTAAATTGTGCACAAGGTCAACCTGCTTATGATCTCTTAGAACATTATTTTCGTGATGAACATTTTGCCGGTGCGAAATTGCAGTCGCTGTTCGATGGTTATACTGCTGATGCTCCCTGTGTTGACCCTGTTGCAGAATTGTGTGAGAAGTATGGCAAACCATTGTTTGTACATTCTGGCCATCCACCTTTTTCTTTGCCTTGGCAAATTGGGCTGTTAGCAGAACGGCATCCCTGCTTGCCTATCGTTATGATACATATGGGGCATGCTCATGGAGTATATGTTGATGCAGCTATAACGATGGCTTGCAGATATGACAATATTTGGTTAGAGACATCTGGCACATCTATGAGTTGTCAGATAAAAAACGCTTACGACACTGTAGGTCATGACAGAGTGATGTTCGGTATAGATTCGCCATTTCATCATCCCACTGTAGAGATACAAAAAGTAATGGCATGCGGTATAGATGAAAATGGATTGGAAAACATATTCTACAATAATGCGAAGGCATTTATGAGACTCTAAATTCCAATTTAGCAAACAGAAACAAATATGAAATACCGATACATTGCCAGTTGCGTCTTTACGAGGGACTACCCGGAACTAAGTTTGCGCATACAGGACTATCTGAAGGAGCGTTTTGGAATGGAGATTATCCGCTGCTGTGCCGAGAAATACAAAGTGCGGCAGTTTGAGGAGGTGATGGCACCATCCGTCTGTGAACAGTGGAAGGCAACGCCACACTATATCCCCTTCGAGCCTAACACCACGATGATTTCCATCTGTCACAACTGCACTGCTGTTTTTCAAGAGAGCCACCCTGACATCAACGTTCTTTCTCTTTGGGAGTTCATCTTGCAACACGATGCTGATTTCCACTATCCCGACTATGGTTGTGAGCGAATGACGATACAAGACTGCTGGCGACAATACGACAACCAGGCAGAACAAGCTGCCGTGCGTGAACTGTTGCGACGGATGAATATAGAGGTTGTTGAGATGGCCGAGAACCGTGAGCATACTCGTTTCTGTGGTACTTCACTCTATCGTCCTGCACCTCCCCGCAATCTGAAGATGGCTCCCAAGCGCTTCGTAGAGGATGCAGAGGGTATGTTTGTCACACATACGGAAGAGGAGCAAAAGCAACTGATGGAAGAACATTGCCAACAATATCAGACAAAAAAGGTTGTTGCCTACTGCCATTACTGCACAGAAGGGTTACGACTTGCTGGTCAGCCCCACTATCATATAGCCGAACTGCTGTTCCCATATAGTGTTTAGGAAATGAAACAATTATTTTTTATCATCGCTCTCATGCTGAGCAGCATCAGCATGAGAGCACAAACTAAGAACAACGACATGAACTACCATCAAATACTTGAGAATATTTACATGGACATCCGTCCATATGCACAAGTGGGCAAGCAAGCCGACTACATTCCCGCTCTTGCCTCGGTAGACCCCGACCAATTCGGCATCTGCATCAACACACTGCAAGGCGATGAATATGCACTGGGGCAAGCCGACACGCGTTTCTCCATACAGAGCATCTCTAAAGTGTTCAGTCTTGCCTACTGCATGAGCATCCTTGGTGATAATGTATGGCTGCGCATGGGCAAAGAGCCATCGGGCACTGCGTTCAACTCACTCATACAACTAGAACTTGAGAAAGGCTATCCACGTAATCCCTTCATCAATGCCGGGGCCATCGTCATGTCCGACATTCTGCTCAGCCACCTCTCACATCCCCACGAAGACTACATCGCCTTCATCCGCGAGATCAGCCACAACGACACCATCAACTACAATGACGAGGTGGTGCGTTCTGAGGAAAGCCAAGGATACCTCAATGCGGCCATTGCCAATCTGCTGAAGTACCACCACAACATCGACAACGACATCGCCGACGTTCTGCATTTCTATTTCCTCACCTGCTCCGTTGAAATGAGCTGCAAAGAACTGTCGCAGGCATTTCTGGCCTTTGTCAACCATCGGCAGTCGTTCGACTATCATGGTGTGAGCCTCACCTCATCGCAAGTGAAGAGAATCAATGCCATCATGCAGACCTGTGGCTTCTACGACGAGGCTGGCGAGTTCTCCTACCTTGTAGGACTACCCGGAAAAAGCGGTGTGGGCGGAGGTATCGCCGCCATTTATCCATCCCGCTATTCCGTAGCGGTATGGAGTCCGCGACTCAACGAGAAAGGCAATTCGGTCATGGGAATGAAAGCACTTGAACTACTCACCACCGAAACGGAAGAGTCTATTTTCTAAGAGTGGATTGTGTTTTCTAGCATAGAACTCGCTCATGTGTACAATCTGAATAAAGTCGGTCTGAAAAACTTCGAAAGGTTAGTAGAAGAACATGGTATACTGAGTATAGCCGGACATAGCCACACATTGAACGACTCTGTGAAAATCGTGTGGTATAACCAGACAAGAGTGCTGAGACTCTTCACCCATATTAATAATGAAACACTCGTCACTAAATATGTAGAGACGATCATCAGAAGAACTTTCGGCACCAAAGATGCAATGAAACTCGAAAAACCCGTACCAAAGAATAACAATGTAGCGAGGAATTGAAAAATGAGTATTTTGACTGAAATACAGAAAACAGCAGCCAATGCCTTCAAACGCGACCTGCCCAATGCTGAGATACATTTCGTGCCCAGCGGTCACTTTGCTCTTGAGAGTCACCACACGAAGATTGCTCAACTGATGCGCGAGTTTCTTGCAGGGGTTGTCCAGTAAATTCCAATTTCGCGAATATCAAGATGAAACCCGTAGTTATCAGACTTCTCAACCAACAACTTGCGGCACCTCAGTTTAGCAATCCAGTCGAGGTGGTCAGCTATATGGGTGCGATGCAAGCGCAGGAATACCGTATGATGCGCTGGGCGGTTGCCATGCGTACGCGCAAGCCGTCGCACCGTGCCTTCAAGGAAGCATTCAATAAAGGGCAGATCATACGCCTTCATCTGATGCGAGGTACTTGGCAGCTGGTGTCTTCCGATGACTATTGGGCAATGCTCGATCTTTTCGCTCCCAAGGCCATTGCCACAATGAAGGGATGGATGAGCAGCAACAAGATAAGCATTTCCGATGAAGAACTACTGCGTGTGAGAAACATCCTTGCTCAGACAGCTGCAGACCTGCATAGCACAACAAAAGAGGATTTTGTCCGTGCTTTGGCAGAAAAAAACATTAGGATGGACAATCATCGACTTTCCTACCACATACGCATGGCTGAGTTGAATGGCGTTCTCTGTAGCGGCGACTTGCAACCTATGAAAGCTACCTATGCTCTTGCTACCGACAAGATAAAACGGGCGGCGAAGATGGATAGAGAAGAGGTTCTTATGCGTCTCACCCGCAAATACTTTCAGAGCCGCCAGCCTGCCACTCTGGAAGATTTCGTGTGGTGGTCAGGATTGAATGTCAACGACTGTCGCAGGGGTATCGCTCTCTTAGGTGATTATCTTCATGTTGAAAAACATCAAGGACGTGAGTTTTATCTGACCGACACCTGCCGCACTAGAGGCTTCCGAAAAGGAAAGTTCCTTCTTATTCCTCCCTATGACGAATACCTCATCAGCTACAAAAGCCGTGATGTAGTGCTTTCTCCAAAGTATAGGTATCGTGCCCACAACAACAGTGGTATTTTCAAACCAGTCGTGGCTCACGACGGCATAATATCAGGCAACTGGTCTCCTTTCAAGGAAAACAGCCAGATAGAGTTCTTTTTGGGAAACCATGAATTGGAAGATGTTAAAGAGACTTGGCACACATACAAAAAATATATGAAAGAAAACTGAGATATGAATCATCTGGAACATCTCGGCAGCTTTGATGAAATTATAAATATAGAGAAGCAAGAATGCTACGGTTATCCTCCACGAGTTGGATATCGGCTGACTAAACCTGACAAACGGCTCTACGGCATCATCCGTCAAAATGACGCCATGCGAACATAAGCATCAAAAGATAATAGAATAGTAATTTTAGAATCAGATAAATCGGAATTTGTATGGAATACTTTTATCCTTTTGGCGAAACCGTTCGCCGTTTAGTACAACAAGATAGAACTCCTAAACAAGTTTTTGTCCTTGGTGTATATGCCAGTGCTGTACATGCAAGATGGAAAAAAGGAAATGAAATAATTTGTCAGGCATTAGCGGTGGCGAGTGAACCAAGAATCTTTTGGGATGGTAATCCTGACGAAGCCAGGGAAATTATTTCCAAAATTCATTTACCATCTGAACTTGGAAGTTTAGAGCCAGCTGGTAGTCATTTAAATGGACCGTCAGCAAAAGTATTGGATGAACATATTCTTGCACCATTAGGATATACGAGAAAAGAAGCTTGGTTGTGTGACTTGTTGCCAGAAACTCGTCTGAATAATAGTCAAGTAAGAGTTCTGAAAACAAAGTATGAACCCAGAATACAGCAATATGGTCTCAATCCAGTAACTATTCCTAAACGTCCAACTGTCTTTTGTGACATAAATAGATGCAAAGAAATACTCGCAGAACTGAAAGAGTCACGAGCAAATTTACTTGTATTGCTCGGTGATATCCCCATTAGGCAGTTTCTAAACAGAATCACCCTGGTTAATTATACTTCATTGCAGGAATATGTGAATTTATATGGATATGGGAATCCCTCAAAAGCTATAATCAATGGGAATAGCATAAATGTCCTTCCTATTGCTCATCCTCGACAAATTGGAGCCTTAGGTGCGCATAGTGAGAAATGGTTTCAAGCCCATTTAGAATGGGAGAATAAAAGCAAGTAAATTCCAATTTTCAGAGTATTACATAACTTAATAAAGCATGAGGCAATAATAGAAATGAAAATAGAGATATTCACGAATGATGACTTTGCTAAAGCAGCACCACTGGCTGCTGGTGCATGGGGCGATTTTTATGCCGACGAACGGCAGTGGTTTATCGATGCAGTGGCAGAGTATATCCTTCGCTATAACTATAGCAATCCCTCGCTTGCCTTGAAGGCCGTGGGCGATGATGGCGTGATTCATGGGGTGCTGTTTGCCAACTTCCATGACGACAAGGCAGATGTCAGCCAATGGCGCGAGAACATTGAGGCACAGATGACCAACCATGAGCTTGAACGTTTCCGCCTATTGGCCGACTATATGCTGGAGGTTGACGGAAAAACGGTGCAGTGCATGAGTGACGGCGAAGTGAAACTATCGCTCTTCATCAGCAATCAGAAAGGCTGTGGGAAACTGTTGCTGCAGGAAATGATGGATGAGTTCCTGCACAGAGACCTGAGGCATCTATACCTTTGGACCGACACCAGTTGCACCCACGAATACTACCCACAACATGGTTTCACACTGGTAGGTCAGTTCCTCAGCGAGGTCTATGACTCCTACGCTCCTGGCTATACCACGTATATCTATAAGAAGGGCATATCATCAGAGAGCAAATGAAAGAATGGCTGTTTCTGATAGGTGCCATTGTCTTAGAGACATTTGCTACCACGATGCTGAAGTATTCGGAGCAGTTTACAAAACTTTTGCCAACAATCGGAATGTTAGCAGGTTATCTGCTCTCGTTTTACTGTTTAAGCCATGCCCTACGCACACTGCCCATCGGCATAGCATACGCTATTTGGAGTGCTCTTGGAATTGTGCTGATTACTCTTATAGGTGTTCTCGCTTTCAAACAAGTACCAGACGTTCCTGCTTACATTGGACTGTCATTAATAATTGCAGGCGTTATCGTAATCAACCTGTTTTCAAAAATAGAAGTACATTAAGATAAATCGGAATTTATATGAAGACTATTGAATATACTTTTAGTAGATTGTGCTTCAAGGCAGATGTAATTGAATCCTTGGATGATAACGATGTTTTTATTGTACATACTCCAGATGGTAGTTTTCGCATGACCAAA
>Ga0256405_10001036_pt1 | contig 82341 bp, 73 predicted proteins | sample RumenRJG_02DNA_FD_189096 | JGI IMG/M metagenome (GOLD analysis project Ga0256405, IMG submission 189096) | Bovine rumen microbial communities from Lethbridge, Alberta, Canada - RJG_02 | ecosystem: Host-associated > Mammals > Digestive system > Stomach > Rumen | place: Canada: Alberta... | reverse complement strand
GCGCGGCGGCAGCTCTGGGTGATCGTGCGGTAGGCCGGGCAGCCGAAGCTGCACGCGCCGCACTCGATGCAGTCCATCACGCTCGCGTCCTCGGCGGCCTTGATGTCGTTCGCGTCTACGGCCTTCGAGATGAGAGCGGGGTTCAGGTTCATCGGGCACGCCCTGAGGCAGCGCCCGCAGTTGATGCACGCGCCAGACGCATACTGGAAGACCTTCTTCTTGGAAAGCAAGAGCAAGCCCGACGTCGTCTTGGTCGTTCCGATCTCAAGCGTCGAGACGGCGAAGCCCATCATCGTGCCGCCGGAGATAACCTTCGCTGGCAGTTCCTTCTCGCCGCCGCAGAACGCGACGAGGTCGGAGTACTTAGTCCCGCTCGGCGCAAGGATGTTCTTGGGCTCGACGACTGCATCGCCGGATACCGTCGTCACGCGCTCCAAGAGCGGCTCGCCCTTCTCAACGGCGTCGGCAATCGCGGCGACCGTCCCGACGTTCTCGACTACGCAGCCGACGTCTATCGGGAGCGCGGGCGGCTCGGGAACAACACGCCCGACCGTCGCGTAGATCTGGTGCTTTTCACTGCCCTGCGGATAGAGGACAGGAAGGACGACGATTTCTACGTTGCCCTCGATGTCGGCAAACGCCTTCTCCATCGCAGCAATCGCCTCGGGCTTGTTCGCCTCGATAGCGATCCTTACGGCAGGGCCGCCAAGGATCTTACGCATTATCTCGACGCCAAGGCGGATGCGGTCGGCGCGCTCAAGCATCACGCGGAAGTCGGCGGTCAGATACGGCTCGCACTCCGCGCCGTTGAGGACGAGATATTCGCAGCGCTTTCCGGGCGGCGGGTTGAGCTTTACGGACGTCGGGAAGCCCGCGCCGCCCATGCCGCATATCCCCGCTTCCTCGACGCGCTTCAAGAGTTCTTCGCGCGTCGCAGTCTTCCAGTCAAGCGGCGGAAGGATAGGAGTGGGTGAGTTGGTGGGTGGGGGAGTGGGTGAGTTGGCATCAGACGCAGGCTCCGGCGTGGCCGTTGTATCAAGGATCACCGCATCTGCCTTGCCACCCGCGGGACCAAGGCGCTTCTCGACGGCCTTGACCTTGCCATCAGCCGGCGCGCGGACGCACACCGAGATAAAACCGTTCTTCTCGCCAATCACTTGGCCGCGCTTCACAAAGTCGCCCGGCTTGACGAGGCACTTCGCAGGCGCACCGAGGTGCTGCGACATCGAGACTACGAGCTCGGCGGGAAGCGGAAGCTTCTCTATCGCCTTGTCGCGCGCCAGTTCCTTGTTGTAGTCGGGGTGAACCCCGCCTTTGAAATGAAAAGGTGATTTTACAGTCTTCACTAGTATTCCCTTCCAGCCGCAAAGGAGCGAACCATGTCGGTATTATAGCAAATCCGCGGCAATTTGTGGTGACATCGCGCCAACTACCGCATTCAGACTCGGACTCGGCCAGAGGCGACCTCGGCGCGGTATTCGTCGACAGTGCGACGAAGACCAGCGACCAAGTCGATCTTCGGCGCCCAGCCAAGCTTGCGGATGAGCCGTGTGTCGCAGAGCTTCCTTGGGGTGCCGTCGGGTTTCGTGCGATCCCACTCGATGAACGCCTGAGAGCCAGTCGCCTCCTTCACCATCTCCGCAAGCTGGCGTATCGTCACCTCGCGGCCCGAGCCAACGTTGACGAGATCCGGCGGATCCTCCAGCTCGAGGAGGAAGAGGCACGCAGATGCGAGATCATCCACGTGCAGGAACTCCCTTAGGGGCGAGCCCGATCCCCAGAGGGTCACCGTCTGGTTGCCATTGACGCGCGCCGTCTCGAACTTGCGTATCATCGTCGGCAGGACGTGTCCATACTCCGTGTCGTAATTGTCGCCAGGCCCATAGAGGTTCGTCGGCATAAGCGAATGGTAGACAAGCCCCCTTTCGCGCCGCAGGAACTCGCAGAGCTTGAGCCCCGATATCTTCGCAAGCGCATAGCCCTCGTTCGTCTTCTCGAGCTCAGAAGTGAGAAGCGCCGACTCGGGAATCGGCTGCGGCGCCATACGCGGGTAGATGCACGTCGAGCCGAGGAAAAGAAGGCGCTTAACGCCAGTCTCGGCCGCGGACCAGACGGTGTTCAGCGCGATTAGCTCGTTCTCGTAGAGGAACTGCGAATTCGCCGCGCTGTTCGCGCCGATGCCGCCAACGCGAGCCGCCGCGATTATGGCGACGTCGGGCTTCTCCGCTTCGTAAAACGCGCGGACAGCGGCCGGATCGAGGAGATCGAGCTCGGAATGGGTGCGCATGACGATGTTCTCGAAGCCCGCCGCCTTCAGAGCGCGGACGCACGCGGAGCCCACCATGCCGCGGTGTCCCGCGACGTAGATCTTGTCGGCCTTAAGCATCCTTGATCGCCCTTTCCTTGCGGGCGAGCTCGAGGTCGGAGTCGACCATCATCTTCACGAGGTCATGGAACTTTACCTTCGGCTCCCAGCCAAGCTCGCGCTTCGCCTTCGATGCGTCGCCGAGAAGCTGGTCGACCTCGGTCGGGCGGAGATACCTCTTGTCGCACTCGACGTATTTCTCCCAGTCGAGACCGACGAGGCCGAACGCCTCCTGGAGAAACTCCTTGACCGTATGCATCTCGCCCGTCGCAAGAACGAACTCATCTGGCCGCTCATGCTGCAGAATGCGCCACATGCCATCGACGTAGTCGCCCGCAAAGCCCCAGTCGCGGAGCGAGTTGATGTTGCCCATGTAGAGCTTGTCCTGGAGCCCCATCTTGATGCGGCCGACGGCGCGTGTGATCTTGCGCGTCACGAATGTCTCGCCGCGGCGAGGCGACTCGTGGTTGAAGAGTATTCCGTTCGAGGCGAAGATACCGTATGCCTCGCGGTAGTTGCGGACGGCCCAGTACGCGTAGAGCTTCGCGACGGCATAGGGCGAGCGCGGGTAGAAAGGCGTCGTCTCCTTCTGGGGAACTTCCTGCACGAGACCGAAGAGTTCGGAAGTCGACGCCTGGTAGAACTTTGTGAGTTTGTCGCGGCCCGTCAAGTGAATCGCCTCGAGAAGACGCATCGTGCCAAGCGCATCGACGTCGCCGGTGAACTCGGGCGAGTCGAACGAGACGCGCACATGGCTTTGCGCCGCGAGGTTGTAGATTTCGTCGGGCTGGATCTCGTAGACGAGCTTTACGAGGTTCGCGCTGTCCACGAGGTCTCCATAGTGGAGGAAGAGACGGACGCCGTTTATGTGCGGGTCTTGGTAGAGGTGATCTATCCTCTCCGTGTTGAACGTCGACGCTCGGCGGATTATGCCGTGTACTTCATAGCCCTTTTCGAGCAGCAGTTCCGCGAGATAACTGCCGTCTTGCCCCGTAATGCCCGTGATGAGTGCCTTCTTCATTGAGAGTTTTTCCTTAAAATGTGTATTATATCACATTCTAAGCGGCCCCACCCCCATCAATGCATCGTATCAAAAGCTAAAAACCTACCGCAAACAGGGTGTGGCGCGGAAGCGCGTGTGAGCGTTAAGCGACTTCGTAGGAGGAAACTTGACAAAAAGAGTGGTGGCGGGGTGGACATTGGGAGATGTGCCGATGCGGCCGAAGTACCATCCTGCGGGAGTCGGCTTTAGGCGGCCGCTCACAATCTCCGACTTCGCCCCTTCTGGCAACGTCATCGCAAGAGCCCACTTCCGGCCTCGCCCGAAATCGGCAGAAAGCGTCCGTCTGTCCGCCGAGAGGACGACGTTCGTGGAGTCAATCTGGAAAAGAAGTGTGTAGTTGTGTTCCTTCCCGTCGGCAGATTCCACGATGTCCGCGACAGAGAACTCGTCCGCCGCCTTGTCGAAGCGGATTTCACGCCTGTGACGGGCAAGGCGAAGCTCCTTGGGGCCAAAGCCCTGGTCATAAACGCCAAAGGCAAAGTCCTCTTTTTCGTCAGAGCGCCAACCGGCATCGATCGGCCGCTCGGAAACACGCGGCGAACTTCTATTCTGCGCGAGGCCATCAACAAGCAGAGTGCTATGTCCATATCCCGATATCGCATAACTGCGCAGATCCGACCACTCGTACTGTCCACCGCCGTCGTCGAATACAAGCTCCTCGCCACCTTTCCAGAAAGTGAACGACAGCTTATCCTGGTGGATATGGTTCGCACCCGTCGGCCCTACGTCAAACGCGAGATACGTCGCATCACGATTCCACCCCGAACGCATTACGGCGATGCCGGAATATGGCAAGAAGCGCGAAGCCGTCTGACCGGCAGGCGGCGCGCCCTCCTTTCCCTCGGTAGCCGCCCAGAGGAAATCGGCGCGAGAGGGAAATAGTTTCGCCGCCGTTCCAAAGATTCTCGACGCGCGAAACGAGTTTGAGTCGTTGAAGCAAGGGAAGGAGAAATTGGGCGTCATCTGAGCAAGGGGACCTTCCGCGCCCCTTTCAAGCAGTTCGAGGAATCCCTTGGGAAGTTCCCCGCCCTTCCCCGCCTCCATCGCGCGGAGACATATACTCGCCGCCGTGGAATAGAAGACCAAATGGTAGTCGAGCGAAACCTCGTTGTGCTGCCCGTCGGGGCAAAGCTGCTTCGATGCCGCGGCATAGAATCTCGAAAGCGCCTCGCGGCGGATATACTCCGAGTCTGGAAAGTCCGGGAAGTTGAGCGCAAACACATACGCCCCAGACATTTCTATTAGCAACCAGTTGTAGTTAGTCGAATGGGCGAGAAGATGCCGCGCCTGCGCATGCGCTGACTTGACAAAATCTTCGCGCACTTTGCCGCAGAACGACGGCGACTTCGAAAACGCATGCCACGCATCATCCCACGAACGCAAAAGGCGCAGCCCCTCCTCTATCGTACGCCACGGCGAACCGACGCTGTTGAAGTCCTTTTCTGGAGGAACGCCGCCGGTCTGCACAAACCAGTCTGAGAACTGGCGGACGAACGCGCGCGCATATTTCTCGTCGCCAGTAGCCGAATACACCTCTGCTAACGCAGTCCAAAAATACATTCGGTTAAGTTGCCACGTCCACTCGGGGTTGAACGGACCCTTCTTTGACGTCGGGTTGAAAAGCCAGTCGATCCTGCCGTCAGGAAACTCGTGCGGGATGCCGACGACAGACACCTCGCCTTTTAAAGCGCGATCCGCCTCCTCGAATGCACCGCCTTCATGCGCGGCAAATGCGCCGCGCAGCGCAAGCATTGCAAATGCGACAATAACTGAATATGCAATTTTCATGCCGTATAATTACTTGGTTTTATAGCCGTCACGCCACTGCAAAAGCGCCTTGATATACCCGTTGGCAAAGAGTCGCCCGAGAGTGAAGTAGCCGGGAGTCCCCTCTGGGGTAAGCTCACGGTCGTAGGCCATTTCCGGAACATGGTCGCCACGCACGGGAACGTCAAGCCCGAGTTCGCGGTAGACTTGCATCAGCGCGAACTGATCCGTATCGCCCTGATCGTGAAACAGCTCGGTGAAATCTTCCTTCGTTCCCTCTACATCGCGAATGTGGATAAAGGCGATACGCTTGCCGAAATGTCTGGCAACATCTTCTATATCAACCCCCATCAACTTGAAATTCGCCTGACAGAAGGTGATGGCGTTAGAGGGAGATGGGTAAAGCGCGTATGCACGATCGTATGCCTCGACAGAGCCAAAGATTCGCGCATAGCCGCCGAGCGAGTCGAGGCAGGGATCGTCGGGATGGAGCGCCATGCGAACGCCGCACTTCTCGGCAGTCGGCATCACTGCTTTGATGAAGTATTCGTAATTCTCCCACACCTGTTCGGCGTTGAGTTGGAGATTTGAGTTGGAGTTGGAGAAAGGAATTTGCTCTTCCTTTCTCGAACTCGAACTCTTCTCTCCAACTCTTAGTGAGAAGTATGTCGCCTTTGCTCCGCCGCGCACCTCGCGGACGCCAGTCCTCGACCATCCCTTCCCAACCATGAAGTTGTAGCAAAGAAGTTTTATCCCGAGCTTCCCCATCGACTCCAAGAGCTCACGGTAATGCTCCAATGCCTCTTCCCGTGATGAGTTGGAGTTTTGAGTTGGAGTTGGAGAGTGGAGTTGGAGATTTGAGTCGGAGAGTGGAATTTGTTCTTCCTTTCTCCAACTCGAACTATTTTCTCCAACTCTTACACCATACTCCTTTATCGGGCTCATGTCGAACGGATCGCCTTCAAGCCCGACGACATTAAGACCAGCAGACTTAAGACGCGAGACGATTGACGAGAGCGTTTCAAGACGCCACGGACCGGGAAGTCCAGTCAGGTCGGGATTCACCTTCACGACAACATCGTTTATCCCCATCTGCGGACATAGCTTCCACAGCGGGTGAGGTGTCGGCGGAACAAATTCAACAAGCTTCATCAGAGATTATCCAAAACTATTTGCAGATATTTTACCACATCACCGGCGACTTACCAACCCCTACCACCGTTGACGGTTCCAGTAAAATCAACCCACTCCCCTTTTCTGCCATTCCTGTAAACGCTGCGGACCTTGTAGTCGTGGCGAGAATTCGGTTTGACTTCCTTGTCCTCATATCGGGCATTGCGGTAAAGGACGCCTTCGTCCACTATGTTCGTCACTGTGGTCAGCAGACAACCATCGCGGCAGATTTCGTAGTGATCAAAATCATCTGCGTCATCCGTTCCCCAAAGGAGATACGTCGTCCCGCCCTTGCCACCGGGAAAAACGCGCGGACGGACAAGAAGACCTGTCCATGGTTCCTTCGCCGGCATCATCTTAATCGCGGGCAAGTCGCCCGTCACGCGTAGCGTCACCGTCTCGAACGGACGCAGCTCTACACCATCCACAACCGATGACTCTCCCTTCCATGGTTCCTCCAGAACCGTCGTCCGTGCAATCCTTGCATTCGCGACGAGCGTCTGAGTGACCTTCGCCTGCGTCGTGCGTCCTTCCGTCTCGCGGAAGCGCACGATAAGGCCGTCGCCATCCTCCGCCCGCTTGAGCGCCGTAAGCTCTACATTCGGACTTTCGGCACGAATGAGCGCGGCAATCTCATGGTCAGCCGCAAGCGCGCCAACTTGCCGCGCCGCGAACGCTGGGATGTGCGCGTCCTGCCACGTGCCGGCGTAGGACGTCAGGACAAAGCGGAAGCGGAATGACGGCGGGCGATCAAGCTGGTACTGGAGTCCGTCTGCGAACGCATGCGGATAGACGTGCCCCAACTTGGGACGTCCCAGGCGGCAATAAGCGTTCGTCGCGTGTATCTCACCGTATTCGACAATACAAGTATCGGGCTGGACGAGCGCAATGCCGAACTCTCCGTTCTCGACAGCGCACCAGTCGCGAATGCACGAGAATGTGTCTTGCACGTGCGGCGTCACGCCTTCGTGCGCATCGACTACTGGACCGTTCAACTGCGAATAGAAGCGCGGGTTCTCCACCTTGCACGGGAAGGCGTAATGTCCATAACGATAAAAGCGGTTGGTGTTCCAAAGATCGGCTGCGTCGAGGATTGTATTCTCGATGACGATGCGCTTCTCGTTCGGATCGAGCGAAACCTTTTGCACGATCTTCCCGCCAAGCGTCGCGGGATCGCTCCAGGTGCGATATCCGTCGCGCGTGTAGAGCAGCCGATTTGCGACGCCATCAAGAAGTTCGCGTTTTAGCTCCTTGTCGTAGATGGAAACGATTTCGCCGCGCTCGTTGACCTCAATGCGGTACCAGCGGTTTTCGGATACGCCGTTTTGAAGCTCGCGCAGAGACGCAGAGACACGGAGCGATTCGGTAAAATATTTATCTTTGTGATCTTTGCGTTCTTTGCGGCTCAATATCGCATTGGCCGCAGAAGCCCCTGTCTCGATCCAGTCGCGATGCTGCATCCAGGTGTCGTAGCAACGGCGACCAGAATAGCCGCTGAAGCCGTAAGAATGGTCGTCGTTGAGAAGCAGTGCCTCATAGCCGTGCGCAAGGTCATCGTGCGGATATGCCGCGCCGCACTTCACCGCCGCGACTGTTGCCCGCGCTTCTGCAAGCGGCAGCAGACGATCGGCGGCAAGTTTGTCCGCCAGCAACTCCGCCGCCGCAGGGAGCGTCCTATCCCATGCACACGAAAGGTCACCGCGCACGACCGGAATTTCGGTAGCAAACTTCTCGCGCAGACGCTCGAACGGCTCGTCCAGTCGACCGACAGTGTGGAATGTCGGCGTTGCCCACTTCTCGTTCCACTTCGCAAATGCGTCTGCAAGACGTGTCGATGGAATCTCGTCATCGTGGTAGTCTGGGAAGAGCCACACATCATACGGAACAGTCTTTTCAAGATATGCCAATGTTCCCGCCGTCGCACGTTCCATCCGTTCCAGATCGGGATGCCAGTTTGGTGGCGGTAGCTCTGCCTTTTCAGGCCAAGGGTGAGACAGCTTGTCGATGAACGCCGTCGCAAGGCCAAACTGTGCGCCACCGATGTAGTGCGAGCCAGTCCAGACAAGCAGGCGATTGCCGCTTGGCGCCTCCCACCAGAAGACTGGCGGATGATCGGTGCCAGGAGCAAAGCGAATTCTCGTGCGGTTGGGGGAACGTCCACTGTCGAGGATTTCCAGCACCCAGCCGTTTGGCCAGAAAGTCAGGTTCTCTATTCCCGCCTCTACATACGGGTCGATTACGGCGCACGAGACGCCCGGGTTGTCGACGAGCTGCGAAGTATGTCCTGCGACGCCCCATTTTGTCCGTAGCTCGCGGAGCGGATAGATCGAACGCGCAAGCTCCTCGTAGCCAAAGATGTGCGTCGTGCTGCCACAGAGCGAAAGCCCAATGTCGAAACGGCCGCGGCGAATGAGGTCGGCAAAATCCGCGCGCGCCTTTTCCTCGCCACGATCCGCAAGGAAGTTGAACCAGCCCCACCAACCCTCCTGCACGTAGCGGAACGCGGCGGGATCTGCGTCCTTGCGCCTGTCGGCGTCGAAGACGTCCTTCGCCATTTCAAGCCGCCGCACCGTGCCCTTGCGCTGGGCGTAGTTGGAGCGGTGAAGCCCAAGATCTGAATGGGCGGACTTGATGCCGTATATCGTCCACTCTCGCACCGGCGGAAGCCCAGCCGGCAGCGCATTGGTGGCGACAAGTTCGTATACCGTCTTCCCGCCATCGACACGTGAGACAAGCCGACGACCATCCCGCGTCACCATCGAGTACGCCGTCAAATTGTCTTCTGCAAAAAGCGCCGCCGCGAAAACAGAAGCGGCCAAGAGCGTCAACATAGCTTTTCTTGTCACAGATATTCCGCCTTCTCCATTCTGATTCCCGTAAGTTTTGTCATCATTTTACCACTTGCGCGGGAATCTGCCAACCCCTACTGCGGTAGGGGTGGGGAGAGCCGTCATCTCACTATTAATATTAATCCGGTCGGTAGCTCAGGCAGCTCGGGGCCGGCAACCAGCGCCGCACCGCTACCACCGTTTTCGTAGAAACACTTCTCGGCATTGGCACAGAGGTCATAGAGCCCAACGGTCTCCACTCCGCCTTCGACCTTGACGCAGGGAACGAAATCGCGCACCAGCACGCCGTCATCCCAGATCTTCAGCGAATAGAGTTCCATAGTCGCCGGATGCTGAATTCCGTCCGCGCCATGCATAGCAAAGGCATACGCCGAACGGTCGCAGGAGAAAATGACCGACGACGAGAAGTTATACGCATATTCGTCGAGGTTGAAGACATTTCGGTTGAGCGAGAACTTGTGATACCCAACCACCGAAGGCTTGCCGACAAGAGCACCAGCGCCGACATAACCATCCTTCCCCGAAAGATCCGTCGCACCCGTATCATGACGACAAAAATAGTAGTTAGCACTACAACTCCCACTGACAAAGAACTGTTTCTCGTTGGCGTTGCGCGCGCCAAACGGAGACGAGTAGCTGCCATTGGAATGCATGAGGAACCGGATGTCGGCACGGGTCTTCTCGTTTGGAGTGAACCCGGTATCGATAAACTGCTCGCCGGAAGAGTGCGCATATTCAACTGGCTTGTAGCCGGCAGGGAGCCGGGGAACTATGCTGAAGGTCGCCGTCTGGGACTTGCCGTCGAAAGACCCAGTGCCAGTAATCGTAACCGTGCCCTTGCCGACGCAGTCGTTGTCCGACCAGGAAAGCGTGTAGTCCGTGCCCTCGCTGAGCGTCGCGCCGCTTTCGATGTCGACGACCGTCGGATGCGGCTCGCATGCCTGGCCGCTCCTGTACGACTGTACGGGGATATCCGCGACCTCCAGCCACACCACCGGCCCGGCATAGAGCGTACCGTAACTCATGACCACCGTATTGCCGCAAACGTCAAGCAGCGTCGGGTTCTCCTGCTCGTCCACCACCGGCACAAAGTCATGGATCAACTTGCTATTGCGGTAGACTTTCAAAGAATAGAGCTTGATGCTGCTGCAGAATGTTGCAGCGCCATTGTACTTTGATCCGAGTATCTGCAATGGGCCAGACCATGACGCAGGAGCCGGATCGGAATTCTCGATGGGCGTGCCGCCCGTCCAGGTCATCCGCCCTCTTGTCACCGTGTAGGTGATCCGCTTGCCGACGGTCGCAGCCAATTCATCCTTGTAGCAGACCGTTCCATTGCCGATATAGTCGAAACGTATGCCTTCATTCCTCAAGAGAACGCCCTGTTTCGGAGTTGTGTCCGACACGTTCATGGCGGCTGACACAAACAGAAATTGCGCATTGGCGTTACTCGTCAACATAGCTTCGGCGACAATCGTGTCGTTCGAGGGGTCGGGACTGAAATCCGCCACTAGATAGCCGGTCGAGCCATCGCCCTGGATATACTCGACCTTCGTATATCCGGCTGGCAACGACCCCTCCGCAAAAGCACTCGATGCAGCAAAAGCCGTTAGGAAAATGAAACCACACGCGAGTTTTCTCACCACGTTCATATTGCTTCTCCTGTTGGAATTTGAGTGTGCAAATGAAGAGGCAAGAAAACTATTAGGTTTACCCCACCCCCTGCAAAACACTGCTCCTTATACAATGCACAAGAAAAATTATACCACACCCACAGAAATCTGCCAACCCCTACTGCCTGGAGTTTACCCATTTTTTAGCTTCTACCGATCAAGCCCTCGCCAAAGCCGCCGATCGGAGTTTCTTCTTTCCAGGAGAAAAACGTCCATTTCACTTACGAAAATGCGTCTCACCCTTTATTAACAGGGGTAAGATGCACTCTGGCTGTCAAAAAATGGGTAAACTCCAGTATTTACAACTGGAGATATGATGATATTCTTCTTCCCATCCGTCGCACATTGAGGCTTGAATTTCTACAACACCGCCGCCTCTGCAACATCGCGATGACTATGTTCATTGCTTATTTCGGCAATATAGATAAAGATGTCAGAAGAACGTCATCTGGCCGGGCATTTCGGAGAGCTTGCGGCGCGGGCGGCGGACGACCTTCTGCGGCGCGTTGACGTCGAGTTCGTTCGCCTCGAGGTTCTTTAGGATCTGCGCCGCGCGATCGACGACTTCCTTAGGAAGCCCAGCCATCGCGCCGACATGGATGCCGAAGCTCTTTTCGGCGATTCCGGGGGCGATGCGGCGGAGAAACACCACGCGCCCGCCCTCCTCCTTGACCTTGACCGTAAAGTTCTTGACGCCCTTGAAAGTGTCCGCGAGGTCGGTAAGCTCGTGGTAGTGCGTCGCAAAGAGCGTCTTCGCCTTCGCCTGCGCCTTGCCGTGCAGGTACTCCGCAACCGACCACGCAATCGAGATTCCGTCGAAAGTCGAAGTGCCGCGCCCGATCTCGTCAAGGACGATGAGCGACTTGGGCGTAGCGTTGTTGAGAATGTTCGCCGTCTCCTGCATCTCGACGAGGAACGTGGAGCGCCCGCGCGCGAGATCGTCGCCTGCGCCAATACGCGTGAAGACGCGGTCTAGAACGCCGATCCTCATAGACGACGCCGGCACGAACGAACCCATCTGCGCCATTACCGCAATCGTCGCAACCTGGCGGATATACGTCGACTTGCCGGCCATGTTGGGACCTGTGATTAGCATTATCTGGTCGGTCGTCGTGTTGAGGAACGCCGAATTAGGCACAAACGGCTCGGCGTCAGGAAGCTGCTCAATTATCGGATGGCGGCCGTCAACGATCTCAAGGACGTCGGAATCGTCGACCACAGGCCGCGCGTATCCTGCGGCAAGCGCGCGGTCTGCAAGCGCGAGCGTCGCGTCGAGCTCTCCAAGCGCGAGCGCCGTCTCCTGTATCTCCACGGTCTTCGCGGCGATTTCGCCGAGGATGTCGCGGAAAAGCCGCTGCTCGATGGCAATCGACTTCTCCTGCGCGCCAAGCACTTTCGTCTCGTATTCCTTGAGTTCCGGCGTAGTGAAGCGCTCGCCCGTCGTAAGCGTCTGGCGGCGGATATAGTCGGCGGGAGCCATCGCGACAGAACCCTTCGGGATCTCGATAACAAAACCAAAAGTCGAGACGTGCTTTACCTTGAGCTTCGCGATGCCAGTCCTCGCCTGCTCCTTCGCCTGATACTCCGCGAGCCAGCGATGCCCCTCGTGGGCGATCTGCCGGAGTTCGTCGAGCTCAGCGTTGTACCCTGGCGCGATAAAGCCGCCGTCAACGAGCATCACCGGCGGATCGTCTGCGATTGCGCGGTCAATGAGCGACACGGTCTCCGGCCTTGGGGTGAGCGCACAGGAGCCGGGGTTAAGCAAGGAAAGAATGTCGGGAATCGGGCGCAGCGAGTCAGCGAGCGCCTTCAAGTCGCGCGGGTTCGCGCGGAGCGAGTCGACCTTCTGGATGAGACGCTCGAGGTCGCGCACTCCCGAAAGAAGATTGCGCAGCGAAGCGAGCCGCCCGCGGTCGTCGACAAAGGCCTGGACGCGATCGAGCCGCGCGTTAACGTCTGCGGCGCGGGCAAGCGGACGGCATATCCAGTTGCGGAGCGTCCTCGCGCCCATCGGCGTTTTAGTGACATCGAGGACTCCGAGAAGCGACGCTTCCTTCGAGACTTCGCCGCCCGGAACGAGCTGGAGATGGCGCAGGGTTCCCGAGTCGAGCACAAGCGCATCGTCGGAACTGCGGATCGCGACCTTGCGGACGTGCGCGAGAGAGTGTCGAAGCGTAGTGCCGACATAGTAGAGAAGAGCCCCCGCGGCGGAAACGAGGTCGCCCTTCCCCGCAAGGCCGAAGCCGTCGAGCGAAAGAACCTTGAAATGGCGCGTCAGCGCTTCTGTCGCAGCGTCGAGCGAAAAAGTCCAGCGGTTGTCGTCTGTCTCGGCAAGCGTCTCGGCGGGGCGGTATCTTTCAAGCGCCTCATCAAGCTTCTCCTGCGACTTGAACTCCTCTACCACGAACTCGCCAGTCGCAAGGTCGAGGAGCGCGAGCCCAAGGCCGTGGACTGCGGCGGCATAGTTGTTTACCGTTTCGTCGAGAAGCCCGTCTTCGGTTACCGTGCCGGGGGTGACGATGCGCGTGATTTCGCGACGGACGAGCCCCTTCGCGAGCTTCGGGTCCTCGACCTGGTCGCAGAGAGCAGCGGTTTTCCCCGCCCTGATGAGCTTCGCGAGATAGCTGTTGAGCGCGTGGTAGGGAACGCCGCACATCGGCTGGTTCCCGCGATGCGTCAGCGTCGCGCCGAGGATTGGCGAGGCGACAACCGCGTCCTCGCCGAACATCTCGTAGAAGTCGCCGAGGCGAAACATCAGTATCGCGCCCGGCGGCACCTCGCGTTTCAGCGCGAGGTACTGCCTCTGCATCGGTGTAAGCTCGTCGGCCATCGAGAAGCAAAGACCCGGACTTGCAAGGCCGGGTCTTTTGGCTTACTTGTTCTTGTGCCGCTGCGCCTTCATGCGCTTGTCGTATTTATGCTTCGACATTTTTTTGCGGCGTTTCTTCTTGATGGAACCCATTGTAGTTTCTCCTTAGGTTGTTTACGGCTTCTATTTAGAAGATGATCTTGTTGAGCGGGAGCTCGATGATGCCCGTCGCCCCGTTCTTCGTGAGCTGCGGGATGAGGTCGCGCACCTGCTTTTCCTCGACGACGGACTCGACTGCGTACCAGTCGCCGCCGGAGAGCTTGTTGACGGTCGGCGCGTGGAGCGCGGGCATGACCTTGACGACCTTATCGAGCGTCTTCGCGGGCGCGTTGCACTTGAGAAGGACACGCCTCTGCGCCTCAAGGGCGCCAGTGAGGAGCATCTTGAGCTGCTCGAGCTTCGCGCGCTTCGCGGCGTTCTTCCAGCTCTTCTTGTTGGCGATGAAGCGGGTGGTGGACGTGAGGATCGTGTCGACGATGCGGAGGTTGTTCGCGCGGAGCGAAGAACCGGTCTCGGTGAGGTCGACGATCGCGTCGACGAGCTCGGGGGCCTTGACTTCGGTCGCGCCCCAGCTAAACTCAACGTCGGCCTTGACGCCGTGCTTCTTGAGGTAGCGCTTGACGAGGCCGATCGCCTCGGTAGAGATGCGCTTGCCCTTGAGATCCTTGACAGTCTTGATCTTCGAGTCGTTCGGGACAGCGAGGACCCAGCGAACGGGATTGGAAGTCGCCTTCGAGTAGTTAAGCTCGCAAATTTCCTGGACGTCGGAGCCGTTCTCGTAGACCCAGTCGTAGCCGCAGATGCCAGCGTCGAGAAGCCCGAGCTCCACGTAGCGGCTCATTTCCTGCGGCCTCAGAAGCCGGCACTTGATTTCTTCGTCGTCGATTGAGGGAGTGTAGCTGCGGCTCGAGCAGGTGACGTTGAAGCCCGCGCGCTTGAAGAGCGCGAAGGTCGATTCCTGCAAGCTGCCTTTTGGTAGTCCGAGAACGATTGCCATCTTGAGATATGATCCTTTTCTTTGTACAAGTCGGGAAATTATACCAAAAATATGCTGAACTTGTCCATTGCCTGCAGAATATGGTGGTTTGCGGTGGCCGAAGGCTCGCTAACAGCTTGAGCATTGCCGCCCGATGGATCGCGGGGCTCTCGTTCGGCTTCAGGCTCGCGACGGCTTTCGCACATCAGACAATAAGCCGTGTTTAGCCTGCCATGCCTCGGCGTCTATCACTGGTTGCGTACGCAAGCCACTCTTACGCCTGCGACCTTCCGCCTACCTCACCCGCGACCATCGGCTCGGCGCTGCTCAAGTAGACGGCACTGCTCAAACGGACGGCTTATAGGAGTCCTTGAGCGTGACGGTGCGGTTGAAGACAGGTGCGCCGTGCTTGGAATCGAACTCGTCGGCGACAAAGTAGCCGGTGCGCTCGAACTGGAAGCGGTCAAGACCCTTCGCTTCTGCAAGCGCTGGCTCAACATACGCCTCGACAACCTTCAGCGAATCGGGGTTCATATATTTGAGGAACTCCGACGGCCCGTCCTTCAGCGGATCCTTCTCCGTGAAGAGCCGGTCGTAAAGCCGCACTTCCGCCTTGACGCCAGTCGCGCAATCGACCCAGTGAATCGTGCCCTTCACCTTGCGTCCGTCCGCGGCGTTTCCGCCCCACGACTCGGGATCCCACGTGCCGTGTATCTCCACGACCTTGCCCGAATCGTCCTTGACGCAGCCAGTGCACTTGAAGATGCAAGCGCCGCGAAGGCGCACTTCCTGCCCTGGCGCCATGCGGAAGAACTTCTTCTCAGGAACTTCCATGAAGTCCGCGCGGTCAATCCATATCTCGCCGCCAAACGGAATCTTCCTCGTGCCAGCACTCTCGTCTAACGGATTGTTTGGAAGCTCCACGTCACGCGAGCCGCCATCCCAGTTGTCGACGACAACCTTCACCGGGTCGAGAACGGCCATGCGGCGCGTCGCCGTCTGGTTGAGCTCTTCGCGGACGCACCATTCGAGAAGCGCAGGGTCGCTCTCGCTTTCGAACTTCGAAACTCCGACGCGTGCGCAGAACTCGCGAATTGCGCCAGGCGTATAGCCGCGCCGCCTCATGCCGCACACTGTCGGCATGCGAGGATCGTCCCAACCAGCGACATGGCCCTCGGTGACAAGCTGCAGGAGAAGACGCTTCGACATCACGGTATAGGTGATGTTGAGACGCGCGAACTCGCGCTGCTGCGTACGAATCTTGACGCCGTTCCTGACAGGCAAAAGCCCCTGCTCGTCCATGCGATCGACGACCCAGTCGTAAAGCGGACGATGCACCTCGAACTCGAGCGTGCACATCGAGTGCGTGACGCCCTCAAGCGCGTCCTCGATCGGGTGCGCGAAGTCGTACATCGGATAGACGCACCACTTGTCGCCAAGATGGTAGTGCGAGACGTGGCGGATGCGGTAGATGACGGGATCGCGGAAATGGATGTTCGGCGAAGCCATGTCGATCTTCGCCCTCAGGCACCATTCCCCGTCGGCATACTTGCCGTCGCGCATCTCGTGGAAAATCTGCAGGTTGCGCTCAGGGCTCGTGTCGCGCGAAGGCGAGGGAGTGCCCGGCTTCTCGGGAACGCCACGGTACTCCTTCCACTCGTCCTGCGTCAAGTTGCAGCAATACGCCTGCCCGCGACGGATAAGCTCCTCTGCAATCGCGTACATCTTGTCGAACATGTTCGACGCGTTGTAGAAACCTGGCTCACCCGCATCGCCCTCGCCCGACCACTGGAAGCCGAGCCAGCGGATGTCCTTCTTGATGTTCTCCGCGTATTCGTCCGACTCCTTCGTCGGGTTCGTGTCGTCAAGCCGCAGGTGGCATTCGCCGCCGAAAAGTTCGGCCATGCCAAAGTCAACGCAGACGGCCTTCGCGTGGCCGATGTGAATGTAGCCATTCGGCTCCGGCGGGAAGCGCGTAACGACCTTGCCGCCGGTCTTGCCGTCGGCTACGTCCTTTTCGATCCACTGCCGTAGAAAATGCCGAGAAGTGTCAGATTCGCTCATGGTTGCGTATTATATCATAATCAGACGAATACGGTCTTGACGCCAAGTGCGCGGCTAAGCTCGCGGGCGAGCGCCTTTACGCCAAAAGTCTCGGTCGCGTAGTGTCCGGCGCAAATCATCTTCATACCGACATTCTCCGCGGCAATCTGCTCGCCCCAGTTCGCCTCACCTGCTACAAAGACATCGCAGCCAAGCGCCTTCGCCTCGACGGCAAACTCGCCTGCGCCGCCCGAGCAAACTCCGACCTTCTCGCCGCGATGGAGTGAAATCTCCGTCTCGCCAATCGTGAACTTCCCGCTGCGCGACGCACGCCCGACAAGCCCGATGATGTTGCCGTGGTACGGGAACGCCGGCTTCACGCCGACGAGTTTCAGGTGCCGCGCGATCTCCCAGTTGTTGCCAACTTTCTTGTTCGCATCGAGCGGAAGATGATATCCGGCAAGCGCGAGGTTCGCGTCCATCGCCGCCTTTACGACGGCATATTCGCCGCCGACGAGCCTACGGATTCCTCCGCCCCAGCTTATGCCGTGGTGGACGACGAGAAGCTGCGCGCCAGCAGCAGCCGCGGCCTTGACGCTCTTGAGCGACCCGTCGACAGCAAACGCGACAAGTCGCACGTCGTCGCCCTCGCGCGCGATTTGAAGCCCGTTGTTGCTCACGTCGTCGAAATCTCCGACCTTGAGCAAGCCATCGAACCATTCAAGAATCTTTTTAAGTTTCATATTTTATCTTCTCCAAGTCGTTTTCCACGTCTGCGTCGGGCGAGAGTGATAGCCACCACCTCCGTAGCCGCCACCACCATATCCGCCGCGGCCGGAGGAACCGTAGCCGCCATATCCGCCGCGGCCCGACGAGCCATAGCCGCCACCATAGTCGTAGCTCATCAGGCGACGCACCTCAACGAGATCAGTCGGTATCTCCTTGATGAACAAACTCGGCTCGACAGGGAACATCCCGCCATCTGGCATCTTCCGCATCATCGGCGAGCCAAGCCACAAGCGATCCTTCGCCCGCGTCACCACGACATAGAAAAGACGCCGCTCTTCAGAAAGCCGCCCTTCCTCGCTCGCCTTCGGGCTCGGGAACATTCCTTCGGAACACCACGGCACGAACACGACGGGCCACTCCATTCCCTTCGCCTGGTGAATCGTCGAAAGCGTCATTTTGTCGGAATCGGGCTCGTTTCGCCGCGCGTCGAGGTTCGTCAAAAGCGCGACATCCGCGAGGAACGACTCAAGCCGATGACGGCCCGGGCTCTCCTCGTCTTCGTCGTCGCCATATTCCCCGCCCGCGATCTGCGCCGCGAGTTCCTTGATGTCGTCGAGACGGTCGTTCGCTTCCTGATCCTCCCATTCAAGATGAAGGTGGTCTTCGTAGAAGAAGTCGACGAAATCCTCGATGAGCTCGCCAATCTCGTCGTCCTTGAGATGGCCCTCCGCATACGAGAAGCATTTCGCAAGCGCAGGCCAAAGCGGCTTTGCCTTTGCGCCGAGCATCCCGCCAAGCGCATCGCAGTCCTCGCGGCGCTTCGGGTCGAACGATCGCGCAAGCTTCTCCCAGTACTTGCGAGCGCTCGCCTCGCCTATGCCGGGGAGAAGCGAGACGAACCTGAGGAACGAAAGCTCGTCGCCAGGATTCACGAGAAGCCGCAGATACGCGAGCACGTCCTTGACGTGTATCTGCTCGAAGACGCCGACGCCCGATGTTATGCGGAACGGAACCTTCGCGCGGGCGAGCGACATCTGCACGTCGATCGACTGGAAGTGGCTGCGGTAGAGAACGGCCATGTCGCTCCAGCGGTAGCCGAGATCGTGATACTCGCGCACCCGTCGGAGAATCTCGTCCGCCTGCGCGCGCCCGTCGTAGAGCTTGCAGATGCAGGGCTTCTCGCCCTGTCCGCTTCTCGCGGGACGCAGCGTCTTCTCGAACTGGTTTGGCGCGTCGCGCATCACGACGTTTGCAACATCGAGGACGCCGGGAACGGAACGGTAGTTGCGCTCGAGCTTCACGACGCGGCACCCTTCCCATCGCTTCGGGAACTCCATGATGTTCTCGATCTGTGCGCCGCGCCAGGTGTAAATGCACTGGAAATCATCACCGACGGCCATGATGTTGCGGTGGCGCTCAGCGAGAATGTCGGTGAACTCCGCCTGAAGCCCGTTCGTATCCTGGTATTCGTCGACGAGGATGTGGAGGAAATGCTCCTGCAGCATCTCGCGTATCCTGTCCTGCGTCTTGAGGAGTCTGAGGCCATTTTCAAGAAGGTCGTCAAAGTCCATCGAGTTGAGCTCGAGCTTTCGCGCGGCGTACTTATCGGCGACCTTCGCGATTTCCTCCGGGTCGACGCCTGCGGTCTTCGTCTGCCACCTCGCGGCAATCATCTCGATCGGCTTCGACTCGTTCGCCGCCTCGGAGATCATCTTCGCGACGACTTCCTTTTTCGGGAAGTCCTTCGGGTTCTTGGCGACGGTCTTGATGATCTCACCTACGAGCTTCTTCTGGTCGTCCTCGTCGAGAATCTGGAAGCCGCTCGAATAGCCGATGGAGCTGCCATAGCGCCTGAGAAGTCGCGCGCATATCGAGTGGAAAGTTCCAGACCATATCGACGCGACTTCGTCGCCGACGAGCTTCTCTGCGCGTTCGCGCATCTCGCGCGCGGCGCGGTTGGTAAAGGTAAGAAGAAGTATGCGATCGGCGGGAACGCCCTGCTCTATGAGAAACGCGACGCGGTGGACGAGCGTGCGCGTCTTGCCAGTTCCTGCGGCAGCAAGGACGAGAAGAGGTCCTTCGCCCGCCGTAGCCGCCGCGCACTGCTCTGGATTAAGCAATTTCGAGAAATCTGTCATCCACAATATTATACCATACCGCCGCGCCCAAAGAGCTCACTTGAGCTTGAAGTCGAGCTTCAGGCGGGCGGTAGAGGCGACAGGCGAACCGCCAGACTTCGCGGGCGTAAAACGCGCCGTACGCGCCGCACGAACGGCAGCTTCGTCAAGTTCTGGAAATCCGCAAGACGAAACGACGTCGACGCGGTCAACAATTCCCGCGGCATTGACGCGTATTTCAAGAACCACGTCCCCCTGCTCGCCGCGCTGCCGCGCACCCTTCGGATAGTCGGGCTTTATGGCCTTGTGGGGTTTTGGCGGCGCGTCGATCTTCGCCTGCTTTGGCGCCACTGCGGGCACCGACTCTGCGGGTGGGTGCTCCACCTTCGGTTTCTCCGGCTCTGGTTTCAGCTCGGGCGTCTCCATCTTCTCATGCTCCGGCTCTGGTTCCGCAAGCTTCGGCGCCGCGGGGTCTGGCGGCAGAGGGTCTTCGGTCCTTTCTGCCTCCGGCGGTTTTTCCTCGCGCGGTTTCGGCGGCTCGACCTCGGGCATCGCTGGCATTGTCGGCGAAACTGCCACGGTCTCGTCTTCGTCTTCAGCGAAGGAAAGATCGACGCTTGAAAGGTCGAGGGTGGCAATAGCTGTCGGGCCAGGCGCATACTTCATATAGGCAACAATCCCCACGGCAACCAAGCCATGAGCAACCACCGAAGCAACTATCGCCGTACTAAACCTCACTTCTGACTCCTGACCCCTGCGTACTGACCCCTAATCCTCCAACTCCAACTCTAAACTCCAACTCACTGACCCCTGACCCCTAACTCCTGACCCCTAACCCCTGACCCCTTAACCTGAAAGGTTGCTTTCTCCACTCCTGCGGCCTTTAGCGCGGAAAGAAGCTCAATCCCAGTGCCAAGCGACGACTTCCTGTCACCAGAAATGAGGACAGGGAGATTCATCTTAACGGCATTGAGCTCCCTCACGCGCGAGACTATCGCGTCGCGCTCCATCGGCATACCATTCAGCTGCATCGTGTCGTCGGGAAGAATCGTGACGACTATCCGCTCGCCTTTTTCCGCCGCACCCGCGGCATCAGGGAGATCGACCTTAAGCCCCTTATGAACGGCCATGTCGAAGATGCAGTAGATGAAGAAGACGAGCACGAGGAACATGACGTCCATTAGCGACATCATTTCAAGTCTCGCACCTCTTCTTCTCTTCCTCCCCATACTCTCCTATTTACTAATTACTGTCTCCTTCGCACTGACCCCTGACCCCTAACCCCTGACTCCTGCGTACTGACCCCTGACTCCATTCTCCAACTCCAACTCCTGACCCCTGACTCCTGACTCCTGACTCCTGACTACTGACCCCTAATCTTCCACCCGCGAATCAAGTACATTGTAGGGGAAAAGGAGAATCAGCGACGCGATAAGCCCAGCCGCGGTCGTTATAAGCGCCTCGCCAATTCCAGACGTTGCCGCGAGAGGATTGGCGTCAGTACCGTTCAGCGCGCCGAACGTCTGCATAATGCCGATGACGGTGCCGAGGATGCCGAGCATCGGTTCTGCGGTGATGATCGTCGAGACAATCGTCAGCCCCTTTGCATTGACCCGCCCTGCACGGAACTCAAACGCCTTCCAGATGAGAATCGCGAGCCCGAGGATTGAAAGCCCCAGAATCGGCCACATGACCGGCCCGCCCTTCAAGAAAATATCAACAAGCTTTTCCATGCGTCTCTGCCTCTCTGCGACTCTGCGCCTCTGCGTTAAAAATCCCTATCGACACAGCTCAAGAGCAAGGAGCGCGAACGACGTGCAAAGCACCGGATCTGACTCCCAGAAGCGGTTGTTCTCGTTGGCCCAGCTGCCGTCCTCCCGCTGAAGCGAAACGATCTTCGCGGAAATCTCCTTCTTCCAGTCGTGCTCGCCGACCTTCCCAATTTTCGCCGCATCGAGCGCGCGCGTCATGATGTCGTAGAAATAGTAGAGCCCCTGGTTGCCCATGCCGGGGTTCTCGTCGACCGACCAGTTCTTCTCCATCCACTCGACCGACTGCCTCACGCGAGGATCGCCCTTGTCAAGCTTCGCAGAGCACATAGAAAGAACAGCCGCATATGTCATAGCGCCGTATGCCCTGAGCGCGACCTTGCCCTGCGCGTTCGTCTCGGTTCCGCCCTGCGGAGTGCGGTCGTTGTACGCCGCGCCACCGGCATCGGGTCCTTCCTTCTTCATCAAATTCTCGACGAACGCAAGTGCCTTATCCCAGTCGAGATCGACGCGCTTGCCGCCTTCGCGAAATTCCTCGAGCGAGGCGGTCTTTGCCATCGCCGAGAGCGCGTAGGACGTATTCGAGAGATCGGCATAGCGGCGGCGCGAAATCTTGTCGTACCCAAAGCCGCCCGCCATCGTGTCGTCGCCAGTGAGCTGCGACGAGGCGATATATTCGCGCGCCTTCAAGAGCGGCGCTGTCGGCGCGAGCTTCGAGTCAAAAAGCGCAGAGAGACACACGGAAGTGTTGTAGTTGCCAAGCCCCGAACCGCCGCGGCCAGGTTTCGGAACATAGAAGCCGCCGTCCTCGCGCTGCGTGCCGAGCACGAACTTCGCCGCCTTCTTCTTCGCCTCTACGACCGTCTCGCTCGTATCGCCGCAGCCGCTGAGCGCCCAGAGAGGAAGCGCCGTAAGCGCCGGCATCTGCGCGTCGGAGAAATGGCCGTCCGCCTGCTGGTTCGCGAGCAGGTACTTTGCGCCCTTCGCAATCGACGCCTCAAGCGGCGACACCTCGTCCGCAAGGGCAAGCCCCGCAGCCAGCGCAAGCGCAATACAACTTACAGTCTTTTTCATCTACGCATCCTTATCACTGAATTCTTCAATTGATTCTGCCCTTGTCATTTTTAGCCACAAAGAACAGGAGAAACAGAAGATGTCTTCGCCATATCGCCCTCGTCATTTTAGCCACAGAGAACAGAAGAAACAGAAGATAGTAGTGATTTAAGATAGATTTCTCCTGTCTTCTCCTGTTCTTTGTGGCTCATACAATCCCAATTGCCGTCGTTAAGTTAAACGCCAGTGTCGGGCGGAAGGTTCATTAGCGCATTGATGCGGTCGTCAAGCGACGGGTGCGATGCAAAGAGCGAGGCGTGCTTGCCGCTTATGCCAAACGCCTTGAGCGAGTCGGGGAGAACGCCCGGCTGGAGGTTCCCGAGGCGGCGTAGCGCGGCGATCATCGGCGCGGGAGTGCCGATAAGCCGAGCGGACCCGGCGTCCGCGGCAAATTCGCGGCGGCGGCTATACCACATGACGACAATCGAGGCAAGGATGCCGAACGCTACCTGAAAGAGCTGGACGGTGAGATGATAGATGGCATAACCGCCGGCGCTACGCCGATTGCGGCCGCTGTCGAGCGCACGTGAACTGTGTATCACCGACGCAAGCAAGTGCGCAAAGAAGATGACGAACGTGTTGAGGACTCCCTGGGTAATGCCCATCGTCACCATGTCGCCGTTTGCGACGTGCGAGATTTCGTGGCCAAGGACGCCGCGAAGCTCCTCGCGCGTCATCTGTCCCATGATATCGGTCGAGACTGCGACGAGCGCGGAATTCTTGAATGCACCGGTGGCGAACGCGTTTGCCGCGCCTGGGTAGATCGCGACCTCGGGCGTCTTGATGTTCGCGCGGCGAGCGAGGTCTTCAACTGTGGTGACGAGCCAGCGCTCCGCTTCGCCCTCCGTGCCGTCTATCGTGCGGCACTTCATCGTCGCCTTGACGAGAGTCTTCGACAACAATAGCGAGATTACCGATCCCGCCATGCCAAAGATGAACGAGAATACCAAAAGCGGCGCATAGCCACCCTCTCCGAGTTCTGCGGCGAGGTCAACGCCCAAGAGCCCGCAGACAATAGTTGCAACGATAGTCAATGTCGCGACCGCCGCGATATTGACGACAAGGAACATGAATATCCGTTTCATGCCGACAATTATACCAAAAAAGCGGCAGACTGGCCTTTTACCCCAGTCGATTAGGGATCAGGCGCAGTTTGTCATAATTCTGGCAACCATGACCCTCTTTGCTCTCGCCGCACTCGTCTGGCGCATCCGCCGCACCAGGCACCACTCGCCTATGCCACCTTTTTGCGCCTCGCGCACCATTCCTTCCCGATCCCAGACACAGCCGCCTTGACAAGCCGCCTCCACCACTTCTTCTTCGTCCGCGCCGTAATCTCATTCACGTACTTCTCCCTCCACGCGGCGAGCATGTTCGCATCCTCCACGCGCGCCGGGTCCGTCAGCTCATCCAGCCGCCGCATGAGCGCCGTCGCGCTTTGGCCGATCCCGTCCACGATCTCCAGCCAGATCGCCCTCGCCCTCACGACTGCAAGCTCCGGCACTTCATCCTCGCAACGCCCTTCCACGGCGTCGCAACTCGCAGTCACGCCACATACCGCAACTTCGTTCGCACCGTAATCTCGCTTTTCGCTCCCCTCCTGCCCGGCCGCCGCGTCCGCCTGCGCCGTTACCGCCGCGGATGCCCTCCCGCCTCGCGGCAGCACCACGTCCGCAGGCGTCGGGTCCGCGAGCTCCGCGACCTGCTTCAGCTTCTTCGCAGCCGCCTTGTAGCGCATCGCGGTCGTGTACTTGTCCAGCACCTCCGGGACGTTGTCGCAGAGCCAGCCCTTCACCCCCGGGTTGCGGCCGACTATCACCCCATGATCGTCTCGCCTGAGCGAGTTGTCGAGATAGCACTCGAGATCCTCCAGAAGGCTCCCGAACCTGATTGCGGCCTCGTGCGAGTCCCTGCGGCGGTTCCACGCCTCCAGGACCGCCTCGCGCGTCGGGCACGCGTTCGTGGTCGTCCTCGCGCGGATCTTCCGCCGCTCGGCCGCAAGCGCGCGGCGGCGCTCGTTCTCGACCGCATAGTACCTCGGCCGCCGCTCCGCCGCCTTCAGCCGCGCGACGCGGCGCGAGCATAGCGCATGCCGAAGTTTGAAGTACATCCAGCAGTTCTCCTCGCGGAAGACCCAGTCGAAGAACTCCATGGCATCCACGGAGCCGCACGGGGTAATGCGCATGGGGCGGGTCATCGCACGCTCGTACTCGTCGAAGCTCGGCTTCGCCTCGCCGAGCGCCGCCCACGATCTCACCAGCTTTGCCTTGTTCATGCAAGATATAATACCATACCCCCGCGGGGAAGGCAACGGGAAAATGAGATTATGGTGCGGACGAAACATAATTTCAAGCGAATCGGCGCTTTCCGTGGCTTTCGACTCCTTTCGCGCTACCTTGCGAGGCTTTAGCTTTTCACGGCCGAAACCGTCGCCGCGCGTAGGGAACCGTCACCGCACGTGAGGAACCATCACCGCGCGTGGACAGTTCCCGCAAGTCTTCGCGGTTTCCGGGGCAGAGTCAGGCGCAAATGCCCCGCGCATATCCCCCAAGGCCGTAGGCCTCGCCATCGAAAGACATCAGGCGGTTGGGCTGTTCTTCGTTGCCCAGATCGCCTGGCGGGCGACGCCAAGCATAAGCGCGGCGTCGTCTTTCGTCACCACTCCGCGCGAAAACACGCGGTGGAAGCCCTGCATGAAATGGTCGGCCTGCTCGGGATTCATGAACCCGATTTCCTGAAGCATCGCCGACCAGTTCTTCATCAGCTGCATCTTCTGCGCCTGTGGCGCGGGCGGCGCCTTTTCGTGCGGCGGGACATACCGGCCCGTAGCCGTGAAAAGCTCGTAGCAAGTTATAAGCACCGCCTGCGAGAGGTTTATCGAAGTATACCCCTCGTCGACGGGAATCCTGATAAGGTGCGTGCACTGTGCGACTTCTTCGTTGAGAAGCCCCTTGTCCTCGCGTCCGAAGACAACGGCGACAGGCCCAGTCTCTGCAATCGAGAGAATGTCGGGAGCGCAATCACGCGGCGCCTTGACGTGCTGGCGGTAAAGCCCCTCGCGCGCGGTCGTGCCGACGACGGCGACGCAGTCCGCGACCGCTTCCTCGAAAGTCGCAAACTCCTCGCGCGCGTTCATTATGTCGGTCGCATGAACGGCCATCCTCTCGCCCTCTTCCCACGAATTCTGAAGGTTCGGCGCGGCAAGGCGAAGGTGGCGAATCCCCATGTTCGCCATAGCGCGGCAACTCGAGCCGACGTTGCCAGTGTAGAGCGTGCCGACGAGGACGACGCGTATGTTGTCGAGAGGATTCATCGTACCGCTATTCCCCGTCGTTCTTCGGGCCCTCGCAGATGACGCCCTCGAAAATCTCGAGGTAGTCATCCTGCCCCGTGCTTGGGTTCACGGCCTTCTTGAACACACGGCACGAAATGCCGTTGGCGTGGTACATCCACTTCTCGTTGTCAGAGCGATACATGGTCCCTACCGAAAGCGTATTCATGCACTCCCACGCGAGGAAGTCGTCGCCGTCCGGCAGCGTCACGCGAACGGCAAGCTTCGTCTTCATGTCCAGCACCTTGCCGTTCGGCGCTGTAAATTTCGAGACATGGTCCTTCTTTGACTGACCGTACTCGACGGACACGATATTGCCCTCGTGGTCGGTGAACATGCACGCCTGCTGCGGCTTGAACGACGTGCAGCCGACGAGCAGCAAGAGCATCGCGGCGACGAGCGAAAGCGCGAGCGCCGAAAGCTTCTTCGAGACAAGACCGCCTACGATCTTCGGGTCGGCCTTGCCCTTCGAGAGCTTCATGACCTGGCCGACGAAAAAGCCGGCGGCCGCCTTCTTGCCGTTCTTGTAATCTTGCACAGGTCCCGGGTTCGCGGCTATCGCCTGGTCGACGAACGCCTCGAGCGCAGCGGTGTCGCTCACGGCGCCAAGCCCGCGCTCCTTCACGATTTGCTCGGGGTCGCCGCCCTTCTCGAAAATCTCAGGGAGGAGCTCCTTGAGCGTCGGGCCGTTGATCGTTCCCGCGACAGAGAGCTTCACGAGCGCGGCAAGCGCGGCAGGCGTCATCGCGCACTCGCCAATCGTCTTCCCGCTCGCGTTCATAAGAGCCATCACGTCGCCCATGAAAAGATTGCAAAGCACTTTCGCCGCCTTCTTGTCGAGCCCCTTCGCGGCGGCTTCATACCAGTCGGCGTTCTCCTTGTGCTGCGAAAGAACCTCGGCGTCGTATTCCGCGATGCCGTATTCCTCCACCATACGCGCGCGCCTCGCCTCGGGCTTCTCGGGGAGGAGCTTGCGCCATTCCTCTATCGTCGCCTCGTCAAGTTCGACAGGCACGAGATCGGGCTCTGGGAAATAGCGGTAGTCGTGCGCGTTTTCCTTGGAGCGCATCGAGGCAGTCTCCATCGCCTCGGGATCCCACCTGCGCGTCTCCTGCACGATCGGAATCGAATGGGCCATGCACTCCCTCTGGCGCCTCGCCTCGTGGACGAGCGCGGCGTGTATGCCGCTGAAGGAGTTCATGTTCTTTATCTCGACCTTCGTGCCGAGCTTCTTCTCGCCGACGGGCCTGATCGAGATGTTGACGTCAGAGCGCATGTTGCCCTCTTCGAGGTTGCAGTCGCTGACGCCAGCATAGATAAGCATTTCCTTAAGCGCCGTCAAATACGCAATCGCGTCGTCGGCAGACTCCATGTCTGGCTCGGAGACGATCTCCATCAAGGGAGTTCCGCCGCGGTTGAAGTCGACGCCGGAGGTCGCGGCGTAGTGGTTGATCTTCGCCGCGTCTTCCTCGAGGTGGATGTGGTTGATGCGGATGAACTTCTTCGTGCCGTCGGCGCGCGTAATCTCGATGCCGCCGCCGATGCAGAGAGGACTGCCGTTCTCGGAAATCTGGTAGTCCTTCGCCATGTCGGGGTAGAAGTAGTTCTTGCGGTCGAAGGTCGCATGGCGGTTAACCTCGCAACCGAGCATCATTCCACTCATGACGGTGAGTTTCACCGCCTCCTTGTTCATCACGGGAAGCGCCCCCGGATAGCCGAGGCACACCGGGCACACGTTCGTGTTGGGCTCGCAGCCAGTCTTCAAGAGGCAGCCGCAGAACATCTTCGTCCGCGTCTTCAACTGGACGTGCGTCTCAAGTCCTATCGTGTTCTCGAATTCCATCGTAAGCTTCCGGGGCGTTCCCTGTGGTGAACTGTGGCTTAGCCCTTAAGCGCAGCCTGGGCCGCCGCGAGGCGCGCGATCGGCACGCGGAACGGCGAGCAGCTGACGTAGTTAAGGCCGATCTTGTGGCAGAACTCGACGGACGACGGATCGCCGCCGTGCTCGCCGCAGATGCCGCAGTGGATCTTCGGGCGAGTCTTCTTGCCCTCGGTGACGGCCATCTGCATGAGCTTGCCGACGCCAACCTGGTCGAGGCGGGCGAACGGGTCGTTCTCGTAGATCTTGTGGTCGTAGTACGAGCCGAGGAACTTGCCCGCGTCGTCGCGCGAGAAGCCAAGCGTCATCTGCGTGAGGTCGTTCGTGCCGAAGCAGAAGAACTCCGCCTCTTCGGCGAGGTCGCCCGCGATGAGCGCCGCACGCGGCACTTCAATCATCGTGCCGACCTCGTAGTTGAGCTTGATCTCGGCGGACTGGATTTCCTCATTCGCGACGTGGACGACGATGTCCTTCACGAACTTGAACTCCTTGACGTCGCCCGTGAGCGGGATCATGATCTCCGGCTTCACGTTCCAGCCCTTGTGGCGCCTCTGGACGTTGATGGCCGCGCGGATGACGGCCTTCGTCTGCATGACGGCGATTTCGGGGTAGGTGACGCAGAGACGGCAACCGCGGTGGCCCATCATCGGGTTGAACTCGTGGAGCGAGTCGATGATCTCCTTGATGCGGCTGATCGGCTTGTGCGTGGTCTTCGCGAGAAGCGCGATCTCGTCCTCGGTGTGAGGCACGAACTCGTGGAGCGGCGGGTCGAGGAAGCGGATCGTGACGGGCTGGCCGTCAAGCGCCTCGAAGAGCTGCTCGAAGTCGTCCTGCTGGAACGGGAGAATCTTGTTGAGCGCGATCTCGCGCTCCTCGACCGTGTCGGCGCAGATCATCTCGCGGAACGGCGTGATGCGGCTCTGCGAGAAGAACATGTGCTCCGTACGGCAAAGCCCGATGCCCTCGGCGCCGAGCTCGCGCGCCTTCTTGGCGTCACGGGGCGTATCGGCGTTCGTGCGGACTTTCAGCTTGCGGAACTTGTCGGCCCACATCATGATGCGGCCGAACTCGCCCGCGATCTTGGCGTCGACGGTCGGGATGACGCCGTCGTAGATGTTGCCGGTCGAGCCGTCGATGGAGAGCCAGTCGCCCTCCTTGAAGACCTTGCCGCCGAGGGTGAAGCGCTTCTTCTCCTCGTCCATGACGATTTCCTGGCAGCCCGAAACGCAGCACTCGCCCATGCCGCGCGCGACGACCGCCGCGTGGGAGGTCATGCCGCCGCGAACCGTGAGAATGCCCTCTGCGGCCTTCATACCCTCGATGTCCTCAGGGCTGGTCTCGAGACGGACGAGAACGACCTTCTCGCCGCGCTCCTTCCACTCCTTCGCATCGGCCGCCGTGAAGACGATGCGGCCGCACGCAGCGCCCGGCGAAGCGGGGAGGCCGCGGCCCGAAGGCTGCGCGCGCTTGAGCGCGACGGCGTCGAACTGCGGGTGGAGGAGCGTATCGAGGTTGCGGGGGTCGATCATGAGAACGGCTTCTTCCTCGGTGCGCATACCCTCGTCGACGAGGTCGCACGCGATCTTGAGCGCGGCGCGAGCCGTGCGCTTGCCGTTGCGGGTCTGGAGCATGTAGAGCTTCTTGTTCTCGATCGTGAACTCCATGTCCTGCATGTCGCGATAGTGCTTTTCGAGCGTCGCGCAGATCTTCTGGAACTGCTTGAACGCCTCAGGCATGACCTCGGCCATCTTCGCGATGGGCATCGGGGTACGGACGCCAGCAACGACGTCCTCGCCCTGGGCGTTCATGAGGAACTCGCCCATGAGCTTCTTCTCGCCGCTCGCCGGGTCGCGCGTGAACGCGACGCCCGTGCCGGACTGGTTGTTGAGGTTGCCGAACGCCATCATCTGGACGTTGACGGCGGTGCCCCAGCTGTAGGGAATGTCGTTGTCGCGGCGATAGATGTTCGCGCGCGGGTTGTCCCAGCTGCGGAACACGGCCTTGATCGCCTCGAAGAGCTGCTCCTTCGCGTCGGTCGGGAAGTCCTTGCCGATCTTCGCCTTGTACTCGGCCTTGAACTGGGAGGCGAGGGTCTTGAGGTCGCTGGCGGTGAGGTCGACGTCGTTCTTGACCTTCTTCTTCGCCTTCATGTCGTCGATCAGCTTCTCGAAGTACTTCTTGCCGACTTCCATGACGACGTCGGAGAACATCTGGATGAAGCGGCGGTAGCAGTCCCACGCCCAGCGGGGGTTCTTCGTCTGCTTGGCGAGCGACTCGACGACCGTCTCGTTAAGCCCCAGGTTCAAAATCGTGTCCATCATGCCCGGCATCGACGCGCGCGCGCCGGAGCGAACCGAGACGAGCAACGGGTTCTTCTTGTCGCCGAACTTCTTGCCGGCCGACTTCTCGAGCTTGTCGATGTACTCCATCACCTGCTCCTGGATGTCGGGGGCGATCTGCTTGCCGTCATCGTAGTAGCGCGTGCACGCCTCGGTCGAGATCGTGAAGCCCTGCGGAACGGGGAGTCCGAGTCCCGCCATCTCGGCGAGGTTCGCGCCCTTGCCGCCGAGCAGCTCGCGCATGTTTGCATTGCCTTCGGTCTGGCCCGCACCGAAGAAATATACGTACTTCTTGTCTTGCTTTTTCATGGGTCTTTTTCCCTTGTTTTGTTTTTCTCTTTTTTGTTTGTGTCTTGGATGTTAAGCTTTCTGTCCGCGAATGAACTCGCGACCTGCCTCTACCGCCTTAAGGTTGAGGTCGAGGAGCGCGGCCTTGCGCGCGGAAATCGTCTCCTTGAGCGCAGTCGCGACCATATCGGGATTCACGCAGCGGAGCTTCTCGACGATTGCGCCGAGGATGATCATGTTCGCGAGACTCTTGGCCTCCATGTCGGTCGCCATCTTCGTTGCCGGGATGTAGACGACTTCGACGTCGGTGCGGCGCACCTTGCGCGCGATGAGAGACGAGTCGACAAAGATCGTGCCACCGGCGGCGACAGTATCCTCGAACTTGTCGAGCGAGGGCTCGTTCATCACCATCAGCACATTCGGGTGGGCGATGATCGGCGAGCCGACGGGATCGTCGGAGACTATCACCGAGCAGTTGCACGTTCCGCCGCGCATCTCGGGCCCATACGAGGGAAGCCACGAAAGTTCCTTGTTCTCGATGAGCGCGGCATGGGCGAGAACCTTTCCGGAGAACAGGAGACCCTGTCCACCGAATCCCGCCATTATAGTTTCATAGGTCATTTCAAACTCTCTTCTTTCCTTATTCCTGACTCCTGACCCCTGACTCCTAACCCCTATCTTTAAAACATCCGAGCGGATAGAACGGAATCATCTTCTCCTCGACGAACTGGCACGCCTTGTCGGGCGTAAGACCCCAGTTTGTCGGGCATGTCGAGACAACCTCGACGAGCGAGAAGCCCTTGCCCTCGACCTGGTTCCTGAACGCCTTCTCGATCGCCTTCTTCGCCTGGCGGACGTGCGCGACGGAGTTGACGGCGACGCGCTCGAGATACGCGGGGGCGTCCAAGGTCGCGAGAAGCTCGCAGATCCTGATCGGCATTCCCTGCGTCTTGGGGTCGCGGCCGTACGGCGACGTCTGCGTGACCTGGCCGATGAGCGACGTAGGCGCCATCTGGCCGCCGGTCATGCCGTAGATCGCGTTGTTGATGAAGATGATCGTGATGTTCTCTCCGCGGCAAGCGGTAGAGACAGTCTCGCAGAGCCCGATGGACGCGAGGTCGCCGTCGCCCTGGTAGGTGAAGACGATGTTGTCGGGCATCGAGCGCTTGACGCCCGTCGCGACCGCGGGGGCGCGTCCGTGCGAGGCCTCGATCATGTCGCACTTGAAGTAGTCGTACGCCATCACGGAGCAGCCGACGGGCGCGATGCCGATCGTGCGGCCCTCGATGCCGAGCGCGTCGATCGCCTCTGCGACGAGACGGTGGACGATGCCGTGCGTGCAGCCCGGGCAGTAGTGGTACGGGACGTCCGTGAGAGCCTTCGGCTTCTGGAAAACGATTGCCATTTTACTTAGCCTCCTTCCTGATCGCCTCGAGCACTTCGTCTGCGCTCGGGATCATGCCGCCGACGCGGTTGCACATCGCGACCTTCTTGGAGCAGTTGATCGCGAGCTTGACGTCCTCGTTCATCTGCCCCATGTTGAGCTCGACTGTAAGGAAGCTCTTGACTTTCGCGGCGGCCTTTGCGAGAGGCTCCTTAGGGAACGGATAAAGCGTGATCGGGCGGATCATGCCGACCTTGATGCCCTCCTTGCGGGCGGCGGCAATCGCGTTCTTTGCGACACGCGCGGTGATGCCAACCGAGATGACGCACACTTCCGCGTCATCCATGAGGTATTCCTCCCAGCGGCACTCTTCCTTCTCAAGCTTCGCGTAGCGCTCGAAGCGCTCGAAGTTCGTCTTCTCGAGTTCGTCGGGCTTGAGGTAGAGGGAGTTAATGATGTTATGCGCGCGCTTCATCTGCGTGCCCGTCGTCGCCCACGGCTTGGTCGCGGGAATCGTCTCGGGGTCGACCGTGTCTTCGGGAAGGACGACCGGCTCCATCATCTGGCCCATCGTGCCGTCAGCGAGCAGCATCGCGGGCATGCGGTACTTCTCACCGAGCTCAAACGCGAGGCGCGTCATGTCGGCCATCTCCTGCACCGTAGCGGGCGCGAGGACGATGATGTGGAAATCGCCATGGCCGGGGCCGCGCGTCATGAAGAAGTAGTCGGACTGCGACGGCTGGATGCCGCCGAGGCCTGGGCCGCCGCGCTGGACGTTGACGATAAGCGCGGGAAGATCGGCGCCCGCGAGGTAGGAAATTCCCTCGGCCTTGAGCGAGATGCCCGGGCTCGAGCTCGAAGTCATCGCGCGGCGACCGGTCGAGGCGCAGCCGTAGACCATGTTGATCGCGGCGATTTCGCTTTCCGCCTGGAGGAACGTGCCGCCGATCTTCGGCATACGCTTTGCCATGTACGCCGCGATTTCTGTCTGCGGCGTGATCGGATAGCCAAAATAGTGCCGGCAACCGCAGCGTATCGCCGCCTCGGCGATCGCCTCGTTGCCCTTCATCAGAACCTTTGAACTCATAAGCTTCACTCCTTGGGAGGGGTCCGGGGACGCCTGAGTCCCCGTCCTTTCCTACCTCTCCACCGTAATTACGCAATCTGGACACATCATCGCGCAGCTCGCGCAACCGACGCACTCTTCGGGCTTCGTCAGCTCTACGGGCGCATGTCCCTTGTGGTTCAGTTTCGTCTTTGAAATTGCGAGAATCTTCTTGGGGCATGCGGTCACGCAAAGCCCGCATCCCTTGCACAATTCCTCTTTGAATGTCAGTTTAGCCATCCTTTTGACTCCTTGAAATCTGCGTATTATATCATAAATTCCGCCCGACGGGTGATTGTTAGTGATTAGTGGTTAAGAGTTGGAGTTCAGAGTTGGAGTTGGAGTTAGGGGTCAGGGGTCGTAACCGCCCCTTGTGGGTGGGCGCGACCCATAGGGAAGCGACCAAGCCGAGCGGAGCGAGTGCCGAGTACGCAGGAGTCAGTACCCTGACTACTGCCGCAGGCAGCTTGAAACCCTCTGTGCCTCACCCCTGCTAGGGCATCCGCTTCGCGGACTCGCGCTGCGCGCGACCACGAAATTTCACGAATGGAATCACAAAACCCATTGCTCATATGACGACAATTAAAGTAAATAGTTGCGCAATATTCGTGCAGCCCCGAAGGGGCGCATTCGTGTACCGCTAAGGCGGCATTCGTGTCGCGGGCTTCTGACGCGGACCGAAGGTCGAGACGACGCGGAGACGGCGGGCGAAGGTCGCCGAGATTAGACAATTCATCCGAAGCGCGGGCTACGTCTGGCGACCTTAACGCCACGACGGCGACGCGCCGTCTCATGCGGCTTCGCCGCGCGTCAGATGCGCCGCGTTTCGTGGTCGCGCGCCAGCGCTCCCATCCCATTGGCTTTGCATAAATAGCTCGTTGCACCCAAATATAAAAGGCCGGCAAGATCACATTCCTGCCGGCTTAGGTTCCGCGCGACTACCTCACCTAAGAAGCTTGTAGCCGACAATCCCAACCCACTCGTGGAAGGCGGTGGAATTGAGATAAAATGCATTTACATCGGGGAGAATCGCCTTGGACGAGAAGAGATTCTCCGCCATCATTGTCTGCTCAAAGTCTGCAGGTGCGCAAACAACCTCGATCCCCGGCGCATACTTCTCAAACATTAGCCTCGCCCGCTTCGTATGCCACGCGCTTGTGACAAGCAAAATCTTTGAAGTGGAGGAGTTCTTGAGTGGGTGAGTGGGTGAGCTAGGTTCCCTCACTCCTCCACTCATAAACTCCCCCACTTTCCTTGCCTCCTCTTCGGTGTTTCTCGCCTCGAGGAACGAGACGCTCTCCTCCGCCACGCCAAAATCCTTCAGAAGCGGCAGCGTCGTGTCCTGCGGGTAGAAACCCGTCGCGACAATCACGGGCGCCTTCTCGGCTTTGAATAGCCGCGCCGCCTGCCAGACGCGGTCCGCGCCAGACGCCATTTCGGCATAGGAGCTGAGGTTTGTGTCTGCGCCCATGCCTCCGCCAAGCAGAATTATCGCATCGGCTTCGGGGAAAGTCTCGACCGTCGGCACACGGCCATCGACAAAGAACTCGCGCTCAAGTGGTACGCCAACAACCCAGGTCATGATTGGCGTCATCCAGAGCCACAGCCAGACGAACGCGGCCCAGCCGAGCCACTTCGCCACGCGCTGCCGCTTCAGCCGGGCGCAAATCAACGCCCCCGCGCCGCCAATAATCGCAAGCCCGACGGGGCTTACCATACATCCTATTATCTTATTTATGTAGTACATTGCTGAGTTGGAGTTTAGAGTTGGAGTTGGAGAGTGGAGGGTTAGATGTCCGCGTAGAACGTGTAGAGATGTTTATGCTGGCTGCTCGCCCTTATTCATCAATCATATACAGTGGATCTTCTACAGAAGGGTTCGACCCTTTCTGCCACCGTATGCGGAATTATGTCTCACACCAATCAATTGAAACTGCCGACGGCGGCGGATTCTGCGCGACAAAAAGGCGCGAGACAATGCGCTTATATTTCCTTGCAAATGGAAGTTGCTTCGCCTTTGCCTCAAGTTCGTAAAGCGCGTGATTCGCCTCTGTCTCGGATAGCGACAACTTCGCCTCGCCAACGAACAGGGCATCCCCGTCCAGCGACTCGGCTACGATATCAACCTCCATTGCCTTTCTGTCAAGACCAGAACCCCACCAACGCGCAGCATTTCTAAGGCGAGACTTGAATCCTGGCAACGGCTTGACCTGAATCTCATCACGCACCAATCTCTCCCATGCCTGTCCAAGGAACACACGAAAGGCCGGCTGCAAAGACTCCACCTCCACCTTAGTAGACAAGAAGTTGACATCGGAGTAATTTGGCAAAACGAACGAATACCAAAACCGCAAGAACGGATCCGACATGCGATAAAGCGTTTTCTTGTTGGCTTTGACATCACTCCCAAATGGAATATCGCGGGTCACTAAACCAAGATCCACAAGACGCTTTATAGGGCGGCCAAGTGCCGTCATTGGGACCTGAAGCCGACCAGCCATTTCAACCAAGCGATCAACGCCTCGTCCTACAAGAGAAAGGACACTCGTCGCCTGAACAGAATCCTGCAAGTCATCCTGCAAAACATAGTTCGGCTCATCATGGAAAAGCCCCTGAGAGGAAAAAACCTGCTCTCGTAGCACCTCCCACATGTCATCACCATCCTGAAATGACTCCCAATAGCGAGGGACACCTCCCAAGACTGCATATAGGCAGAATCTTTCCCATGCTGACATTGCAGGGAATACTTTTTTCATCCATCGAAAGTGAATCGGCTCCAACTTTACGATTTCACGCGCGCGTCCGTAAAGCGGTTCGTCCTCGTTCAAGACAAGGCCTTGCATCATCCGCTGGGACGATCCACTCAAAATTATCTTCTTGCCGGTTGTCCGCAAACCATCGGCAATCCGCTGCAAGACGCTGGGCAATTCCGGAGAGCGTTCAACCAGATAAGGCAACTCATCAATTACGAGAACACTTCCCTTTGGAGCATCCTTCTGCCATCGGTCGAACATTACGCTCCAGTTGTCGTACGACACATCGGCAAATCCGGGTATCAGCGAAGAAATGTCCGCAGCCAGCCTTGAACGTTGCAACGCCGCCTCGCTTCTTTCCGCAATGAAAGTGATTACATCATCGCGTCCCGCGACCACCTCCTCGATTAGGCGACTTTTGCCGATGCGACGCCGCCCATAAACACAAGCCAAAGCTCCCTCCCGAAAATTTAGGAACCGTCTGAATCGCCTCTGCTCGTCAACTCTGTCAATAAAATCCATGATGATTATACTCCAATAGAATTATTCCTGTGTAGAATTATTCCTAACGCGCATAATTATATCAAAACACCTTCATCCCTGTCAACTGAGACACCATAATAAAAATTTTTTAGGCAGGAAAATGAGGTTTTAGGCCAGCAAAAAACCGCGGTTTTGCCGCGGTTGAGGTAGAATTGGAGGTGGAGTTCAAGTGAGATTTTAGGTCTGACCTAAAATCTCACTTGGGATTTGGACCAGCGGCCCTTGGCAGTCTGCTCGACAAGCCCTTTTCGCTTCATCTTCACGAGATATCTGTAGAGCGTGGAGCGGGGAATCGACAGGGACTGCACCATTGCAAAGATGTCGAGGCCAGGTTGAATAGTCAGCAAGTCGACTATCTCCTCTTCGATGCCGCTCCGCTGCTTGTGGAGCGATTTCTCGCCATCTCTCTGCAACCGTAGATTCATCGAGGCCTTCTGGACTTCCATCAAATGAGCGCGCGCCTGATTGACCAAGGCCTCGTCGGTCAACGGATCGTCTGGCAAGTCGTATCCGTGCAGACGCTTTAGCGCAATCTCCTCGGCTCTGCGGCGCTTCTCTCCTTCGAGCAGGGCGTCTAGAAGCGTCTCGTGCATGTCGGAAATCTGCGCCAGAGTCAGCTCGCCGCCGTCATCGTCTTTATCGCCGTACAAAAACCGCATGCCGGCAACCGCAACATCGTCACCACGCTTGAACGCCGAGTAGCTGCTCCAGGCGTAGCCGTCAAACGTGGAGCATGCGGCGGCGCGAATCGGATTGAGATGGATGTAGCCGAGACACTTCCTCATCTCACTCTGGGCGCAAGGGACTATCCGATCGTAATACGCCCCTTCCCACAAGGTGCCCCTGTGCCCGTTTCTGCGATTGTACTCCTCGGAAAACCACTGCTTCACAATCTTCATGAACGAGCCGACGCTGTACATCCGCTTGCGAACGTCCGCCAGGCAATCGTACGCCGCCTTTTTGCCGGATTCGCCGCGCAAACGCAACGTCTCCACTTTTTCGCGCAGCGCGTTCGCGGCACTTGCCCCTTTTAATGCTCCATATCGGCGGATCAGCTCTTCGTCGGAGAGATCTGCCGGCGCTGGGAGATACGCCAAGATGTGAAAGTGGTTGATCATGATGCACCAGCCGAGCAGCATGACGCCGGTAAAGTCGGCGGCGCGGCGAATCATCTCGATGAGGTCGTTGCGCTCGGCTTCCTCCTGGAGAAAGCGGACGCGATGGGCGATGCGGCTCGTGATATGGTGAACCGTATCGTAATCTTTAGATCTGTGGCTTGAATTTGACATATTGACCAAATGAGATTTTAGGTCTGACCTTAAGTCTCATTTGAGATGAGTATAACAAAACGGATTTGGCGAGTCAATAGCAATTTTAGAGAGAATTCCAAATGAGATTTTAGGTCTGACCTAAAATCCCATTTGAGCAACGCAGCAACGCAATTTACTGCGACACAGCCCTTCTGTGGGTGCGAGAAAACAAAAACCGCGGCAAATGCCGCGGTTTTGAACTGTCGATCAACTGACTACTAAACACTAATCACTAACCACCATCCACTGACTCCTGGCCCCTGACTCCTAACTACTGACTCCTAACACTCCACTCTCCAACTCCAACTCTGAACTCCAACTTCTGACCCCTGACTCCTACCCCCTAAAAACAAACCCCCAGATTTTGAAGAGGTATTTGAGGTAGATGAGCGGCATGCAGGACCAGATGCCGTGGGAGCGGAGGGCGCGAAGGTCCTCGCGGTTGATCACCAGGTTCGAGCGCCAGCCGGAAGTTGACATTCCGCCCATACGCATCACCACGACGCACTCGGGGAGATACGCGGCCTTGAGCTTGGCAAGATAGAGATACCTGAGTTCCAGCTCGAAGTCTGCGCAGATGCGATAGTCGAGCGAATATCCGCCCAGCCGCTCGAAGCATTCGCGCCTCACGTAGAACGACGGATGGGGAACCATCGCGGCAAAGCGGAACATCCACGGTCGCCACCGCGCCGCCGAACAATAGCGCACAGTCGGCGCCTCACGCAGCGCCTCCACCGTCTCCCCTTCCCTCACAAAACGAATATCGGCGTAGACGGCGTCTACGCGCGAGGGGTCAGGGGTCAGTGCGCAGGAGTCAGTGTTAAAGGCGGAGGCAATGTGCGCCAGCGTGTCGTCACTCGCCAGAACATCGTCGGCATTCAGGATACCAACAATATCACCTGTCGCCATCTTAATGCCCTTGTTGATGGCGTCGTACATTCCGCTGTCTTTCTCCGAAAGCCAGCGGAAGTTGAAAGGTTGAAAAGTTGAAAGGTTGAGAAACTTCTTTTCATAGCCCTTGAGAATCTCGACCGTACCATCCTTCGATCCGCCGTCGACGATGATGTACTCGATATCGACGTCCTTCTGCGCCAAGACACTATCCATCGCTGTCTTTATCGTCTTCGCGCTATTGTAACACGCAGTTATAAGCGAAATCTTCATCTAGCCCAAGCGTTACCTCGTCATCTCGTCATATCCCGCAGCTTATCCAGCGCATCAAACAGTTGCCCAAGCTCCATCTCGTGATACGGCGAATACATAAGCAGCACTGTCTCTATCGGCGCGAAAGCTTCAATCTCCGAAAAGCCAAGGCCTGTGCGCCACTGGTATTGCGCAAGCGCCCATCCCGTCCAGAACTCCCGGCTACGGCCAACAACTCCCTTTGGTTTCTCATGCACGAACTCAACATTGGCATCCTCAAGGATATCCACAGCCAGCTCCCACCCAGACTTCCCGCTAACCGTGCCGCTCAGTCCACGTGCAAAATCGCTAGATACGTGAGATGCCAGGAAGAGCCGCCAAAACTCATTTAGCTCAACGCCGAAAAGGTAAACCGCACTTTCCAGCATTGAGCCAAGCGCAAGCGAGGCGTCACCAAGATACATCTCACTGTATGCGGGGGTCATCTGGCGAGATCCTCTCCTGAAGTATGTTAAGCATGTAAAGCCCGCTTGGATCGAACGGCTGCGCTTTCAAGCTCTGAAACTCCTGCCGCGCCGCCGAATCCCGCCTCTCCCTCGCGTCAAGGAAACTGGAACGGCTCGCAGGCTCAGCACCGGCAAAAGAAAGCGCCTCAAACGCCCTTCCACTCTTGATGACGACTTGCAGTCCAAGATTCCCCAGCCGTATGGCCCGCGACAGGTTCGCATAGGAAAGCGCACCGGAAAGGAACGTGCGGGCAAAGGAGAAGTAACTGTCGTTGGCGCGATAGCCGATTATGACATCAACATCATCGTACTTAGGGCGGAAATTCTTCAGCAAATAGTCCTTGGCGGCAGAGGCAACATCGCCCTCGATGTCAAATGTCCTGTTCTCAAGAAGGATTGCGAGCCAATGTAAGACAGTATGGCGGCCATCAGCGAGGTTCAGCACCTTCAAGGCGTCGAGGTCAATCTCATACTGATTGACGAACCCATCATGAAGGGGTGACACGCTCCATTCACCAGCAAGCGCCTTGTCTTCTGTACAATAGAAGCCAAGGCCATAGTCATTGGTACGCTTCCCAAGACCATGCTGCGGTTTTTCGACCACAAACTCTGAACCATGATATACTGTCATGCCGAATATTTTACCATTTTCTTCCCACCGAATGCTCACATCCCATACATCTTTCTACTGAATCAACCTTTATGCTCTGCGCGACAAAGCTTCTCTATCGCATTCTTCAGCAACTCCACTCTCTGCTCATTAGAACCATCCCGATAGCCCTTCAGGTAAATCAGGCGTCCGTCGTAACCAAATAGAATCTCTCCATCATCTTCATGCTCTACAGGGCTATTCAAACTTCCGCTCTCCAACTCCAACTCTGAACTCCAACTACGCCCCGCTGCACCATCTTGAACGATAATCTCCAGATCCTCGCCCAAGCCCTGCGCTTCAAGGGATGCCAGCGCGTCCTTGAAGAACGGCCTCTCGCCCTTCACCGGGATTACGCAGCTAAAAAATGGCAACTTGTAGGACATGTAGATCGTGTAGAGATTTTTAGGCAGGCTTCTCGCCCTCATCCAGCAATCATATACAGTAGATCTTATACAGAAGGGTCCGACACTTTTGCTCGATTATCCTATTTGCCTAGTCTGCCAAAGCCTTGTCCAAAATGGATACATCCAGCAGAAACGGTATCGCGCCGACTTCGATGATGCCCTCGGACGTGTAATGCATCGGAGTGTAGCCGCCAACGATTATCATCTTGCGGAAGAAGTCGTCGCACTTGCGAAGCGGAAGCATCTCCTGCTCGCGTTTCGCCTCGTTCGGCAGTTCGTAGGCGACTTGGATGTACAGCTTGCCAGGCGCTCGGTTGACAACGAAGTCGATTTCGTGCTGCTTGTCCCCAACGGGCACTACGCCCACGTCAACCTGGCAGCCGCGCAGAAGCAGCTCATTGAATATGACATTCTCCAGCATGTGCGACGGCTCGACGTCCCTGAAGTCAAGTCTGGCGTTTCTGAGTCCCGGATCTTCGCAGTAATACTTAAGCGGATAGTCCAGATACTGCTTGCCCTTTATTTCCCACCGCTGCGCCGAGGCAAACAAAAACGCATCCTGGAGAAACTCCACGTAGTTGGCGATGGTATGGTCGCTCGATTTGACCTTCAGCACCGACTCCAGCGTGTTGCGCAGCCTATGTGGATTCGTGAGCGAGCCCGTGGCGGAACTGATAACGTCTACAAGACGCGAAAGAACATAGTCGTCTTTCAGTCTGTAGCGTTTGCGAATATCCTTGAGATAGACCTCAGAAAACAGATCCTTCAGATAACGCGCCCTGCGCCTGTCATCAGACTCAAGGGCCGCCAAGGGCATGCCGCCCCAAATCAGATACTTCGACAACGCCTCTCCCTTGTCCACGGGCTTCACCGCCTCACAGTATTCCGCAAAAGAAAACGGCCGGACACGAATCTGCGTACCGCGATCCGCAAAATTCGTATCTATGTCCTTTGAAAGCGTCTTGGAATTCGAGCCGGTAACATAGACATCTACTTTCTCCGTCTGCCGAAGCCCATTGAGCGTGTCATAGAATGTGACATAGGCGTCATCCCGATCTTCTGGGGCATAGCGCGACAAATCCACCCCCTGCGGCAAAACTCGCTTTGCCATCTGGATTTCGTCAATGAACACATATGTCCACTTACCGTCCTTCGGCAATCTTGAACGGACATAGTCGCCAAGGCTTATCGCATCACGGTACGGTTCGAACTCATCCCTGTCAAGCGGCACTTCTATTACATGCCCGTCGTCAACGCCCAGCTCCCTCAGATAGTCCCGAAACAAGACCGACAGCAGGTAGGACTTGCCGGAACGCCTTATTCCAGTCAGGATTTTCACAAGCCCATTGTGCATCCTGGCTTTCAATTCAGCCAAATATGTCTCTCGCCCAACCTTCATACTGCAAACTTTTCCTTCTTCTCTGGATTGTTTGCACTAATTGTACCAATTTCTTGCCATCAAAGTCAACAATCTACTGCAAACTTTTCCACTTGCCAGACTAAGTTTGCATCTCATCCTCTCTATAACCCCCAACTACAACTCTTCCTCCTACAACTCCCACTCCTGACTCCAACTCTTCTTTCGTGTATTTAGTGTATTTCGTGGTTTGTTTCGCCGTGCAGAATATGTAGTAACGTGTAGAGATTTTTAGTCAGGCTTCTCGTCCTCATTCACCAATCATATACAGTAGATCTTAAACAGAAGTGTCAGATGCTTCTACACCGCATAATATCCACCCGTCTTCGGTGCTCCCCGGAATTCGATTCTCCCTCGCAATGCAGAAACTTGACGTCCCACAGTCCGGACATCAACCCTCATCATTTCCGCGATTGAGACCCTATTCAAGCCAGGATGTTCCTTTACAAGCGCATATATCTGCTCAGCGAGACTTGCCTTTACAGGGACATTTACAGGGACATTTACTAGACCTTTTACTGGGCCAGGCGGTTGTATCTTGTCCTGATCATTAGCGCTTGTTTGCCAGTTGACAATGCGGAAACGACCAGAAATCTCCTCCCAAGCAGGACTCGACCATCTTCTTGATCGCCGCCCTCTCGCGCTCGAATTCCTTCTGCACACTACTAATGAATATCTGCTTCATCCAATCCTTTGTTTTTTACGTTAACCACGAAATACACTAAATACACGAAAAGTTTTTAGCTCGGTTCTCGCGTTCGCTCGGCTTCCTCGACTTCGTCTCGCTTAGTGGTTCAAATCTTTGCGTCCCTGCGCCTCTGCGTTAAAATTCACACATCAAACTTCAAAGTTGAAAGTCGCTTGTTTTTTTACTGCGGCTTCGCCGCGACGACTTGATTCCCTCGATGGATACGCGTTAAACATCAAACATCTACACTTTCTACATGTTCTACACGGCTACCAAATCCTCTCCCCCTCTCCACCTCTACACGGCTAATCAACTCCCGCACTTTCTTAAGCGCCCCACAGACTTGGTTTGCATTCGCCGGGCTTCGCGGGCAACGAACCAACGCCAGGCGAGATTGCGCTGGACACGTTCACGGAAGAGCGGCGAGGCAAATGGGAGAAGAAGCCGAATCATCCATCCACGAAGATAAAATGGGGGAGCGAAGACCTTCCCGATTTCACCGCCTCGCGCGACATGCTCCCAATACCGATACTGCGCGATGCCGCCTTTATACGGCGTGTTGAAATACCTTCCCACGCTCGTGATATGCAGAACACACGACGGTGTGTTCTCTGGGCTGGGGATCTGCACATCCCAGCATTCCGGCAGCAGCCCCGCATCGTCCGCAAGCACCGCATTCAAAATGTCCTGGTCGGCATATTTCGGAACGCCATACCGGGCGGCGAAATCGCGACAGCGCTCAAGCACCTTCGTCTCGCGCCAACGCTTCAAGTTGATTAGACAGATCCCGCTGCAACCATATCGGTCAGAGGAAAAATTGTCAAGCGGCACATCCCGCTCGCGACACCAGTCAACAAACTCAAAAGCCGTACTTCTCACCCACTGAATCGCCTTCGTCTCGTCCCGCTGCTCCCACAGTTCGCAAACATCACGATGCCAAAGAGTGTCCACATCGGAATACACAACCCAATCGACATCAGGCAAAAGCTCCCCAAGATACAACCGCAGAAACGCCATCGGCGAACCTTTGTATGTCCCGAACTCACGACGCATCCTCTCCGGCGACACAGCGTCTTCCCCGAATAGATGAAACTCGAGCCGCCCCGGATCGGAGCAGCTCTCGACCATGCTCGCCTTCGCGACTTCCAGCCCCTTCACATACGGCCCGTCCGCCGCCATAACGACATGTATCCTGTCTGATTTCTCTTCCATTATGCCCATCCCCCAGCAGTCTTCATGGGATGACACGACAGCCCCTTCAGGCGTCGTCCGAAATACCGAGCCAGCGAATAGACGTATAGACACGGATCGCCAAGCCAGCGCGGCAGAATGAATGCGAACCGAAGGAATCTCCAGCCCCGGCCAGAGACACAGACCTTCCGCGCACCATTCAGCCGCCTGCGCATCGTCTCCCCTTCGATTAGCTCAAGCCTACTCCTCGCCTTCTCGCGCTCGCCCGACAGCACGTTCCGCCACTTCGCGACACCGGCGTCATCCAATCCCAGGCGCATAAGGTCCCGCTCGCACTGTCCAAGCGCGACGATCAATTCCCGCGCGCCTCTGCACAATGCTCGGCGAATGCCGACCAGGGCGTTCGATACGCCCGTACCGCAGCGGTAGCGGACAAGGCGGTCATTCATCTCGACGAAATCGCCGAGCATCATGCCGCGATAGGCGTAGAGCTCGTCGTCGACGATGCGCGGATCGCACTCGGCATGTCCGAACTCGGTGAAGCAACGACGCGAGAATGCCATCGCCGCGCCGACGACGTTCCCGCGAGCGGCTGGATACATCGCACCCATCGGCCTGCCCGACGGACTGATCATCCACCCACCGTGTCCGACAACTGTGGGCGAAAGCCCCTTCGCGCGCGCCGACTCAATGGCGAAGACGATGCGCGAAACCCTATCCGGCTCGCTCACGTCGTCGCCGTCGAACTTCACGATATAATCCCCCGTCGCAAGCCCGCAGATGCGCTCCCAGTTGCCGAGATTGCCAAGGTTGGACTCGTTCCGCTCAACGACGACGTGGAGCCCAGGCTCGCCAAGATGCGCTTCGACGACCTCGCCTATCGCCTCCCAGCTGCCGTCTGTCGAGCAGTCGTCGCATACGACGATCTCCAGCGGACGGTACGTCTGGCGGAACGCGCTCTCAAGCGCCTCGCGGATGTAGCGGACGTTGTTGAAGCACTTGACTCCGACGGTGACCGTCATGGCGACTCCTTTTCGTACAGCCAGTCCGCTGGCGTTCCATTCGCCTTCCATCCGAAGCTTCTCGCGCCTTCCGCGCAGAAAGAGCATGCAAACGACGGACACATGAGATAGTACAGGATATCCTTCGCGGAAGCCGCGCCGATGTCGATGCCACGCTCAGACGGGATCTTCGTCCCGGCAGCCTTGTTGTAGTATTCCGCATATCTCGCCGGAGCGCAGGTGTAGATGCGTCCGTCGTCCAGCAGCGGACAGAAAAACCGCTCGCGACACCACCTGAACGAGCGCCTTATCCCGGCCCCGCCCTTCGGAAGAACCCGTGCAAGGAACTCCGGTTTCGACTCGACGTTGAGACGCACGCCCGCCCTTCTGCAGACGGACGTGATCTCGTCCGCCCGGCCCGCGACTGGCGGATAGACCGTCCAGTCGATTGCGGCGTCCGCATCATGCATGGCCGCGAGAAGCCGAACAATCCCGTCGTCAAGTCCGCCCAGGAGTCGGAGTCCATTCGTGACTACGGAGAGCCTGGATTTCGGAAACGCGCTCCGCACGATCCGCACCGCCTCGTCCGCCTGCGGATGCAGCAGCGGTTCACCTCCCATGATGCGTATCTGCCGGATGTTGCCGAACAGTTCCGAGAGCCTCGCGAAGTCCCGCCGCAGCGACTCAAGATTGGCCAGTCTCCGCTCGGCCATCGGCGCATAGTGCATGCATCCAGCGCAATTCATGTTGCAGTGCTCGGCAAGGGAAAACTCGAGGTAGGCGATTGTCGGACGTCCCCACGGCAGAGTGCGGTTGCGTACATACATTCCGATACGCGGCGACATCGCAAATGCCGCCGCATACACCCGCCTGACAAGTCTGTTAATAATCCCCAATCCTCCATTCCTCCACTTTATAAATCATGCATCCGCTCCTGCTCGTCCATCCCAGCCAGCTTCGCAATTGCATCTTTCAAGAGGCCGACACGGACCTCGTCCGTGCCGTCCCTAAATCCCTTAAGAAAGACCAACCGCCCGCCATAGTCGTTGCCACCACCCCAGGCGGGGGCTCCGTCTGTGGTGATGACGCGCTTGCCGCGCTCGAGGGCTTCGGCGATGACGAGACCAAAGTTCTCGGAGAGGGTCGGGAGAACGAGAACGTCGCACCAATCCCAGACTTTCTCTTTCTCTTCGCCAAAGGCGGACGACACGATTTTAACGCAGAGACGCAGAGGCGCAGAGTACGCAGAGTCTTTTTCTATCTGCCTGACGGCAGTTTCGAGATACTCAACACCTTTAAGCGGGTGGCGGCGACCGAGATAGAGAAGGTGGAGTTTTTTTCTGACAGGATTAACAGGATTGACAGGATTAAGATTGAAGAAGCGCTTGATGTCGGTGACTTCGATTGACTTGACGCGGGGTTCGTAGGCACGGATCCATTCCGCCTCGGCTTCGCATGTCGCGACAATCTTTGCGCAACGCCGCAGCAGAAACCGCTCTATCGGACCGACCAGCCACTTCTTCCAGCCGTGATACCTAAGCCGCACCGGATCGAGATTGGCATGGGTCATGCGCACAAGCGGCATGCCCGCCCTCAGCACCCTCTGGCACGACTTAAGCGTCATCGGCAGCCAGCAGGAATGAACCCACACCTCGTCATAGTCGGCAAGTTCGCCCTTGCCCTTGGCAAAAAGCCGGGCCTCCATAAGATCCGCCCCCTGCTCCTCGGCAATCAGCTTTGCCGCGACTGAAATTCCGTTGCCAACTTCATCAAGGCCAGGAACTACATGAAGAATCCTCATGTCAGAATCTCATTAAACCTCTTGCCATGCAAACATTTAGAGTCGTGCTTTCGCTTTGCCCAACTCCCATCTAACACACTTGCCAGGCGCGTCACATTGCGCCAAAAGCCATCGGATGAAACGCCATACTTCGCATCAATCGCCTTCCGCTCAGCAATCTGCGCGGTGGCATTTTCGCCATTCATTGTCTGCGAGCCGCCATGTACTCGGAAGCCCCACACATAGTCGCCAAGCCCGACGAACCTCTCGCCCGCCTTCGCCCAGCGCGTCCAGAGATCAATGTCCATCGCGTACTTGAGGTCCGCGGCAAATCCACCGCGCTTCTCCCAAAGCTCCCGCCTAAAGAACGCGCTCGGCCCACCAGTCCACACGGTCAGCTTCTTTCCAAACCACGGACGCCATTTTGCATCGCATCGCACTTCGCATACCTTTCCCGCCTCGTCAATGTAAACCGTATCTCCCGCAAGCCAGTTTAGACGTGGTTCGTGGCTAGTGGTTCGTGATTCGTGGTTCGTGATGGTAGCGCCTCCTTCTACACGTTCTACATGTTCTACACGGTTAATAAAATCCCTAACACTCCTCAGCGCCCCAGGCAACAGGACATCATCTGCATTCAGCCAGAAAAGCCACTCACCCCTCGCCTTGGCAAACCCCTTGTTCAGCGCGTCGCTCTGCCCAGAATCCGTTTCAACATCACCATCCTGAACAATGACTTCAAGGTCGTCCCCCATGCCTTGCGCCTCCAAACTTGAAAGCGCCTCCGCAAGATACGGACGTGCCCCTTTCACCGGAACGACACAACTAAACAGCGGGGATTTCATTTTGTTTTTAACGCAGAGGCGCAGAGGCGCAGAGTGCGCAGAGAGTTTTATCTGAAAATCGAATACCCGACAATTCCTACCCACTCATGAAAAGCAACGGAGTTCAGGTAGAACACATTTGGGTCAGGAAGGATGGCCTTGAAGAAAGGCGTTTTCCTTGCCATGAAAGTATTCTCGAAGTCCGCCGGTGCGCAGACGACCTCAATCCCCGGCGCATACTTCTTGAACATCAGACGCGCCCGCTTCATGTGCCATGCACTTGTCACAAGTAAGACCTTCGGTCTTGAAGTGGGCGAGTGGGTGAGTGGGTGAGTGGGTGAGTCCGACTCCTTCACTCCTCCACTTCTCCACCTCTCCACCTCTACACGGCTAAATAACTCCAGCACCCCCTTCGCTTCTTCCTCTGTGGTTCTTGCATCGACAAACGACACCGACTCTTCGCCCACACCAAAGTCCTTCAGCAGCGGCAGCGTCGTGTCCTTCGCATAGTCGCCTGTCGCTATGATCTTGTCCGCCTTCTCCGCCTTGTACAATCTCACCGCCTGCCAAACGCGATCCGCGCTTGTCGCCATCTCGGCGTATGAACTCATATTCGTCTCGATCCCCATCGACCCACCGAGCAGGACAATTGCATCAGCATCAGGGAAGGTCTCTACAACCGGGACACGTCCATCCACCAAAAACTCCCTCTCCAACGGCACCCCGACAACCCAAGTCATAATCGGCGTCATCCACAGCCACAGCCAAGCGACCGTAATCCACCCGATCCACTTCGCCGCACGGCGATGCCCGCGCTTCGCGCACAGGAAGGCAAGCACCCCGCCAGCGATCGCTCCGCCGATTGGGCTTACAAGAAAACCAACTATTTTGTTGATGTAGTACATTAGGCAGTCACCAAGGGATTATGAGTCCCCCGCTTCCTTTTTCGTGTATTTAGTGTATTCGCGGCTGTTTGGGGCACCCCTTCGGGGCTCGCGTTCGCTCGGCTTCCTCGACTTCGTCTCGCTTAGTGGTTAAACTTCTTCTTCAACTCACCGAGCGGAAGCGCCTCTACCCCAAGTCGCCGCAAAGTCGATTCCGAAACATACCCCGTGCAACCAGCCGTTCGCAGCTTCTCGCCGGTCACAACACAAACCTTCCAGTTCTTGAGATCGAATGCTTGTACCACGTGCGGAGTACCAGAGTTCTCCCGTGGAAAGGTAGCCGTCAGAAAGAGCCAGTAGTCCGCAATCGCGCGGCCACCCTTTAACGCCTCTGACTGGGTCGAGACCTTCCAGCGATAGTATGGCGTCTTGCCCTTCCGTGCATACTTATGAGTCGTCGCCTTAATCTCGAGTGTTGCACCGTCCTTCATGATTAGATCGAAGGGAGCGTTTACCTTGCGCGAGGGCGGAAGACAATTCAGGATATCGCCGACGAGATACTCGGCGAGCAGCCCGATGTCCGAGTCTTGCTCCGTCAAATCCCCAAACGCCCACTTGTAGAAAGCGAGGACGTTCAGCAGTTTCCCTAATGTAGTTACGTGTTTCAAGTTTGATGTTTGATGTTTAAAGTTTGATGTTTGATGTTCAATGTCAAAATTTGGTCAGATCTTAGCAAGGATGTCGGGGATGTTGGACTTGTCGAGAGAGGCGAACGCGAAACACCGCTTGCCGAGAAAGTTAAGCGATGCCCCAACATGGATCAGAATTGACTTGTCGACGATCAGGAATCGGCCATGGAACACATTAGACTCCTTGACCGTGAGCGTGTTGCCGTGCTGCGCGTTGAACTTCGCCACATCCACGGCGTGCAGGAGATTCTTGCGAAGATTCTTCACCACGAGCACCGTCACGCCCGGACGCTTCTGCGCGATGAGCGGGAGAACGGAATCATCGAAGTACGGGTCAATGACAATCAACTCCGCTTTTGCCATGCGCACGAACTTCTTCATCTGCTCGAACGCGTCGTATATCTGTCCATCGAAGAATACCTTCTGTGGAGGGAATGTCTTATCGCGCATCGCGTCGAGTATCAGCTTGAACCGCTCCTCGTTACGGGCTTGCGCGTCTTCCTGCCTCAGCTGGCGGCGCTCCGTCGCCTCTATACGAGAAAGCAGAGGCGCAATTGACGCCAGCGCTCGCCGCATTGCGACAAAAGTGTTCATTATGCGAATATTGACTTGTATCGCAATATCGCTGTTCAACACTCCCGACAGCATTGCTATGCCGTGCTCCGTAAAAGCAAATGGCAAGTGGGGCGAAAACCTTAGCCTGTCGGGGTTATCACAATTTGTGATAACCTCCTCAAGCTCTTCTTTGGTCAGCTGAAAGCGGAAATTGTCCGGGAACCGCTTCAAGTTGCGCTTAACCGCCTGATTGAAAATGCGCGTCTCCACTTGGTACATGTCCGCCAGATCGGGCGCAAGTATCACCTGCACGCCTCGGATGGTGTATATCCGCGAACGGATGGAGTCAATCGCAGTTGGCTCTGGAATGGCTATTTCGTTCATTCGACTTAGAAAAGTTTTAAGTTTGATGTTTGAAGTTTGATGTTTAAAGTTATGTTCGATTTGAGCGCATGCCGCCGACAGTGGACTTTCGAAGAGATAGGATCAACCCATTGATCAGCTTCGATACATCCTTTGACAGCCCCACAAGTTCTGTAATTTTGGCATCCGACAAATACCCGACATCATAAGCAGTATACAGTTGACTGCGCACTTCTCCCGCGCTGCCCTTCGCTACGCCTAAAAATGTAACGAACTCTTTGTTGTTCCCTCTTTCGAAACCCTCTGCAATGTTGGAACCTATGCTTACCGCTGCCCTACGGATCTGATCTATCAGTCCAAAATCCTTTGCAAATTGTCCGATTCTTGTTGCGGCATAAATCTTAGAAGTCAACACTCTCGCTTTTTGCCACGCAACCAAATCCTCAAACTTCTCTATCGTCATCTCCCCTCCTCGCCTCAAACATCAAACTTCAAACTTCAAACTTCAAACTTCAAACTATAAACTAACCCTGCACAAGCAGCGTTAGTGAACCAATCTGGCGATTGAATTTCGGACGTGTGAGCGGAATGACAACTTCCTTTGTTTCTCCTGCCGCCGGGAGATCATCATAATCCAACACTCCCTGCACAATGATCCTCGGCGCGTCCTTTTCAGCAACCATCGTCGCGAGCGCATCCACAGGCGCGGCGGCGATGTCACCATACGACACAAGCGCGGCATCGATCATATCCGCACCTTCCTTGATCGCCGCTTTTGCAGTGAGCTGGAGAAGCCGATGGAGTTTCTGAAGCGTCACCGGCTCGGCAATAGAAACCGTGAACGCCGTGTGCCCGTCAATATCTTCGCGGAAGAGCACGCGCTTTGCCCACGGCTCAGTCGTGAAGTCAACCTTGCCCTTCTTCATTGTGATCTGTCGCGTTGCGGACTTGCGGGGCGTGCCGGCCTTGGGCCAGATCATCTCGACCGTGAGGAGATTGCGGGAGATTAGCAACGCCTTCTCGGGGACGCCGGTAATGTTGAGGGACTTGAGAGTTATTTCTACTGTTGTTTTCATTTGTTTTTAGTTTGATGTTTGATGTTTAAAGTTAACCACGAAATACACGAAATACACGAAAAGGTTTAGCTCGGCTCCCATGTTCGCTCAGCGTGGTTCGCTCGAATCGCGAACCCCCGACAAGCGGCGGTTATTTGTAGAACATGTAGAAACGTGTAGAATTTCATATCCTAAACCTATACTTCCCCTTCCCATGCCCGCGTACACTATCCAATAGCCCATTTCGCAGCATCGTATTGATCATATCGCCAGCAGGTCCATTGGAGAGTCCTACGATCTCCATGATCCGAGACCGACCAAATATCTCACCATCTTTCAGCACCGATGCCGATTTCTTTATGTTCTCGCGCGTAGGCTGTGTCAACCTTAGTCGTGCCAGCAACTCGTCAATAGATGGTTTTTCGTCCCCAATAGATGGTTTTTCGTCCCCAATAGATGGTTTTTGAAATGGAAAACGAATCTCTTCCAATTTCTTAAGCGATATGGAAATCGTGAATATGTTTTCCTCTGCGAAAACCGGATCTAGTCCAATATACGCCAAAAACATCGTGAATGTGACCACATTCTGTCACAAATACTTGCCTTCTGTCATAAATCTGTCATCTAACTGTCATCCTTTTACCGATTGATGATAGACCCGTTTGCATGATGAATTTCCCGCACGACAAATCTGTTGTCCTTTAACGCTTGATGTTTATGCGTGAATTTTTCAATATATCTGCGTGAGCATCATAAGTTAAACTTTTAATCGTTTTTCGCCCGTACATAGCCTTTGACAGTCAGATAAATCTATCTCCTTGCAAAGCATCCATCGACCATTGCGCCTGGCTCCTTCGCGCCTAACCAGTCCTGCAATCCGCATTTTATCAATCATCGTACGGGCAACCTTCACTTTTAAACCAAGCGCTTCCGCATACGCCTCTACAGACATAGCTTTGCTAGCCTTTATATAACTAGCAAGTTGCATATACTTTTCAGCAGAGGGCGACACGACCTTCCCCATGCGCCATAAAACAATCTTAAACTTTCCTGAAATCTCCTCCATTAATGGTTTTCTCAACCCATGCTCCTTACACCGTCTAAGCATGTCCGTAATCCCAGTTCCTAGTGCCTCAATATATTTTACCTGGTAAAAGGCATGTGCAATTCGGGCATTCGGCGGATATGACTCATGCTTTTTATAAAGATCTTGAATCGTCAGCGCAGAGTGCAACCTCCCAGGGTTTATGATTTCAACTCGATCCCTATAGACCTCTACCTGAATACTTCCGGGGCTTGCATAATTCCGATGGGCTATGGCATTATTAACAGCCTCCGCAACAACTGGATTGGGTATCTCGCGCACTTCGTCTGCCACCGCGCCATTGGTACGTTCTCCCGCACCATCATCAAGATGTTCATTGATATACGAAATTGCCTGATCTGCAAGACGAAACAGGTCACCTTCAATAAGCCGCACATCAACATTAGGCTTCTCTTTCTTAGTCCCAGCATATGTGGCGCACTTGATCTGAGAACTCTGGAAAAAATACGGGACATCCTTCCCAAAAAGCAAGATGGCGGCCTTAGTCGGCATGGATGTCTTGCGATTAATCAGATGAAGTGTCCGCAGGACATCTTCTACCGACATCCCCGCCTGGTAATTAGCCTTTCGATTTCTCACTGCAGCATCAACAAACCATTTGATACGATCTTCGGATATGTCATCCATAGACACATCTGGGGCCACTTGATCCTCGAATGGAGTCTCTGACAAGATGCCGTCATCAAGCATAATATCGCGAAGGCTATTACGTACTTCATCTAGCAAATCTGCCGCCGCCTGTTCGGATTCTAAATCCTGGTATCGGATACGCACTCGTCCGTCCGACACTTTCTTCAAGAAACGCGACTCCTTTTCTTCCCGTTTCGAATCGTCACGCCCGCGAACCATGACCAAAGTCGTCAATCCAAGTTCCTTTGCCCTGTCAAACTCCTGCTCCGTTGGCGACACCCCGTCCTCGTCGCAATAGCCGTACTTGTTGCCAATCAGTACAAGATAGATGCTGCACTTCTCGATCTCCTTGAGATACACCTGCTGCGTCGTCTTGTCCGAGGCGGGAGCGTCAATCTCAAATACAAATGCCTTAAAATGCGGTTTCAGAATGGGATCCGACTCAATCATCCGCTTAATGGCGGCTCGCTCGCGCTCAAATTCCTTCTGCACACTACTAACAAATATTTTCTTCATTTATTTTCCCTAAAAAATAATGTTTAGAATTATAAGATAATGTTTTACACTGTCTTACAGCGTTTTACACGAGTGAAACATCATTTATTTGCCCCATCATTTGCCCTTGAACACAAATTCGCCCGCCGTTTCGTCCGCCGTAGCCTTGACGAAGGCAGCTGACCTGTTTTATCATTTTGCAGACCATTGCCCTTTCGCGACTTGGATTATGACGGCTGTGTCTGTCATAAGGTTTAACCACGAAATACACTAAATACACGAAAAGGTTTCAGCTCGGCTCTCGCGTTCGCTCGGCGTGGTTCGCTCGAATCGCGAACCCCCGACAAGCGGCGGTTATTTGTAGAACGTGTAGAAACATGTAGCATTCACCATCCCGTTCATCAATCATATGCAATATATCTTACACCGAAGGGATCTAACATCTTTACCCTTTAATGCTTCATCTTCCACCACTCTTCTTCCCGGCGTTTTTGCACAAAATCTTCTTCCATCCTCGTCATCTTTTCTTTCGATCTCATGCTAGCCGGGCAACGATTCATGTCCACACAAGGGCAATATTTGCACAAACTTTTGACTTTAACCTTCCCATACAGGCCGCTATGCCTTATTTCCACATCCCCAATTTTCTCTTTTACCATCCTATCGTCACAACACGGACCAGTCATTACCTTCAAATTCTCCATCATCGCAGTAGCCGATAACGCCACCCTTGCAGGAAGTATATTTGAAGGAATGTCATCAGCAAGCTCTAATAGTATCCGCACTTCATATTCATATTCCCACGCATAGTCTTTTATACATCCTGCGAGAATACTCAAGCGGCGCTCAAAAGATTCTTTCCTGAAGAATTCGTCCCGCACCGTGGTAGCGCGTAGCGCCAAAGAGTTCTTGCGCCGATAGACAACATCGATAAGCTCGATTGATTTAATCTTAAACTTATTGTCCAAAAGCTCACCATCACTTCCTACCTCGGCTACACAACCCTCCGACCGTGCTTTGTCGACAACAGCACAAATATCCTGCTGCCTAAACTGGACCCTGACCGCTTCACGTGGCAAACTGCCATAAATTGCCCACATCGCGATACTCTCGTGAGTACTGGCGGAGAAACTCGCAACATACATTCGCTTCCATCGTTCAGGATCATATCTTGAAATCTCGTCAAGGTCATTCATTTCAGAGCCAGCCGCCAACCATATCTGACCTGACTTACGCATGCCCTCGACCGCAGCCGCTGTAGTATATTGAAAGTATCCCTTATTATGCAACCGCCCCGATTCCGACAGGATGGCTCTCAAATCTTCAAGCGAATAAAGGTCTTTCAGACGTTCTGTAATCCTACTTCTTTTCATAGCCGCCCCAATCAATCAGATGTACATTTGTCTGTCTTCCTTTGAAATATTGATAACCCATTATATCTCACGCCCTCATAGTATGGTGCCAGAGAGACAATCACTGCACCCCCCAGCACCGCAAGGTTCTCCCATCGCAAACTCCATCGATGAACAATGAAATCGACTAGAAACAACGCAAACAAAATGCCGTCAACGACATAGGAAACAACCTTAAGCTTATCCAGCCTACGAACGGCATCACTCTCACGCACCACTCCCAGTTTATTGGCGGCCCCTTTAATAAGCAAATCATAAGACGGGAACTCCTTGTCAAGTTGACTACCTTCCCAAAAGATTAGCCGATTGCCAGTCTCGAGATCCTCATCAGAATAAACTACTGAGCTAACATCTGCTACTTTGAGTTCATCATGCCCATCTTTAGGGACGACAAGATACATTTTAATTGGCACTTCAATCTTCGCTGCATAAGTTCTCAGTTGCATGATTGCATGCGATATCACTCGATCATCTACTCGCGTCTTCACCTCAAAGAACACCAAAGGCATTCCCGTCGATACATCTAGTATTGCCGCATCTACAATGCTATGTCGTTTCTCGCCCCCTTTAGACTGTTGTGTGCCTAAAACATACTCAAAAGCCATCGCGTCTTCAGGATAGCCTTTGTTTTTTAGGAAAGCAAACAATCGCTGACACACCTCTGATTCCGTCAACATTTCGATTCCCCCTTCTAGAGCATACTTTCATTCACTACTTCAACACCCGCTTCTTGATGAACATCGCTGGATTTCCGGTGGCAACAGCCCTAACCTCACTACCATTCATCTCAATGCCCTTCTACACGATCTACAAGTTCTACACGGCTCCCGACCCACTCTTCTCTTCCGTGTATTCAGTGTATTCGCGGCTGCTTGGGGCACCCCTTCGGGGCTCGCGTTCGCTCGGCTTCCTCGACTTCGTCTCGCTTAGTGGTTCATCCGCCCTATCTCCCGATCGACTATCCACCGATACCACAGCCCTTGCCAGAAATGCCAGCGGAAACCGGCGACACCATCGAGGAAGCCGAGCTTGAGAAAATAGCGGATGCAGAAGTAGACGATGGCGCGGAAGTATCGCGGCAGTTTGTAATACTTCGCCTTGCGCGGATCGGCCCAGACACCAGACTTCAAACTCTGAATTGCCTGCTGCGCTTCGCGCTTAGCGTAGCCACGATGCTTTTCCTTCCACCACTCCAGCGAATTGAGGTTGTCATCATAGAACACGACCGGCACAGCCAACTTCTCGCCCTCAAAGACAATCCGCTCATCCATCAAAGTCTCGGCATATCTGCCGCGGCCCCTTCTGAACATCCGCACCATCTTGATGCCGTTCGTCCCATGCCGGATCTCTCCGCCCATGAACTTGCGCTCAAGCGTAAACTCAAGTGCAGACACCTTCTCGTCGATCCCATCCAGATTCGCCTTCAGCCACTCAATCGACTCTGGCGTCAAATACTCGTCGGCGTCCAATCGCAGGACCCACTTCGCCTCTATCGGCAGATTGTCCAACGCCCAGTTGAACTGCACAGACTGCAACCCCGGCCATTCATGCTCAGCAAGGACGATGCCGCCCCCCTTGCGCTCCAGCGCGGCATTTGGTATACTTCCTCGTGTAGGCGGATTGGAGCCTGCCGCGACTTGGCGATGTACCACCGTCTCTACAGCCTCGGCGAGCGGCATTAACCGAGGCGCTTTTTTTACCCTTTTAGACGACGCCTCAAAAGTGACTTCGGTCAGATTCGCGTCAATGTTCCCAAAATCGTCAAGCCGCGTAATAACGTTCACAACCCGCCCCAGTACGTCGTCCCCTTCAAACATGATGGCGTCGTATCGAGCGTTCTCATTTCGCCTGACGACACATCTTTCAAGTCGCAGTGTCGATTCCAGCACATCGAACGCTTCAATCTTGTGATAATTCAGCCACCTTTCGTTGTATGTTTTGCCGGGCAACCGCTTGCCGCCATTCGTCACCGCATGAACCGAATACTCCGCCCATGAAACAGCGTTGTCCTCGTTTCTCCTTCTCGCCCTTTCGTCTGGCGTGAAGTAGACGCACCGTCCATCAGACAACTGAACGATCTTCCGCGAGAACTCCCTGAAGAACCGAATCGCCCCATCTCGCATGGCGGCGCGTCCGTCCGCGCCCTTGAACCGATACTCCCCGGCGGCAAGCTTCTCGTCAAGAAGCGCGTCCAGCGCAGCGACAAACCGCTCTTCCGAAACATCCGCCAGCCACTCCTCCACCTTCTCCAATGCGCGGCGCATGAATTCATCGGCAGAAGAAATGATAAAATGGGTCTGACCTGTTTTATCATTTTGCCACACTATATTCTGCGTACCGTCGGTGGAGAAGCAGTCGACAACAAAGACCTGGCGCGGCGAAAGTGCCGCGATTCGCTCAAGGCACCGCCCGATGTGCAGCTTCTCGTCTTTCGTCAGGATTATAACGGCTATATCAGACATAGCATTAAAATGATAAAATAGGTCTGACCTGTTTTATCACTGCGGACCATTGGCCTTTCGCGACCTGTTGGACTATACGGCGCTTTTTCAGCTTTGCAAGGTAGCGATAGAGCGTTGGAGCGGGGATTGCCAGCGTCTCGCTCATTTCTCCGACGCCGATTCCCGGTCGCAATGTAAGGAGGTGCAGAATCTCATCTTCGAGATTCGCCCGCCTCGCCTTCAGTGTCGCCGCCATGTCGCGATTGAGTCGCAGATTCATCGACGCCTTGCGCACTTCTTCAAGATGCGCTTGCGCCTGTGAAAGCAAGGCCTCATTTGTGAGAGGATCGTCCGGCATCGTATATCCCGCCGCCCGCTTGAGGGCAATCTCCTCGGCTCGCCTTAGCTTCCACTTCTCCAGAAGATTGGCAAGCAGTTCCTCGTGCATCTCGGAAATCTCTTCAAGCGTCGGCTCTTGTTCATCCTCAGTTTTCTGCGAATACACAAACCGCATTCCGTCAATCGCCACGCCATCGCCCTTCTTGAACGCCGAATAGCTGCTCCATGCATAGCCGTCAAAGGTCGCGCATGCAGCGGCGCGAATCGGATTCAGATGAATGTATCCAAGGCACTCAGCAATGTCTTTGTGGCAGTAGGCGACCACTCGATCGTGGTAGACACCTTCCCAGAGCGTGCCAGTATGACCGTTGCGGCGGTTGTACTCTTCCGAAAACCACTGCTTGACGATCTTGACGAACTCGCCGATGCTGTACATCCGCTTCCGCAAGGTGTCGAGGAGACGCTCCGCCTCCTTGCATCCGGTCTCCCCTTCCAGGCGGAGCTTCCCCAACTGCTCTTCAAGGGCTGCGGCACCCTTGGCACCCTTGAGCACGCCATAGCGACGCAGTATCTCCTTCTCGTCTACTTCAACCGGCCGAGGCAGGAACGCAAGGATGTGGAAGTGGTTGATCATGATGCACCAGCCGAGCAGCTTGATGCCGACGAAGTCGGCGGCGCGGCGGATCATCTCGATGAGGTCGTTGCGCTCCGCCTCCTCCTGGAGAAAGCGAACCTTGTGCGCGATGCGGCTCGTGATGTGATGAACCGTCTCGTATTCTTTCGATCTGTTGCTTGAGTTTGACATGGTGTAAAATGATAAAACAGGTCAGACCTATTTTATCATTTTGTGATGATGGCCGCATACCCTGCTGGAGCAGTCGACGGCAAAGACCTGGCGCGGCGAAAGTGCCGCGATTAGCTCCAAACACCGACCGATGTGCAGCTTCTCGTCCTTCATCAGGATTATAATCGAAATGTCAGTCATGTTGCTTAACCACGAAATTCACGGGAAGTTTTAACGCAGAGTATGCAGAGATGTCTAGCCACGAAATACACTAAATACACGAAAAGGTTTAGCTCGGCTCTCGCGTTCGCTCGGCGTGGTTCGCTCGAATCGCGACCCCCCGACAAGCGGCGGTTATTTGTAGAAACGTGTAGAGTTTTATGCAAGCTTCTCGGCCTCACTCATCAATCATATACAGTAAATCTTATACAGAAGGGTCTGACACTTTTACGCTCTATTTGTAGAACGTGTAGAAACGTGTAGTGATTTTCATGCGAGCTTCCCGCCCTCATTCATTGATCATATACAGTAGATCTTCTACAGAAGGGTCTGACACTTTTTAACACGATGATGGTTTTGAACGCGGCAAATCTCCTTCACTCCTCCGCGACTGTATCAATCGACTGTATCAACAAGCTCCGACCCTTCGCCGCTCTTTTGTCCGCTAAATTAACAACGATAAGTTTCTGCAATATCTGCAATCATTTTCCCCAATCTATGTTTATTGATTTCTTTACGATCAAGTGGCGCACCATACAATTGCGACTCAAAGTCAGCAATCGGCAACCCAACTTCATCCAATCGCTTCATCATCGCATCCACATAAGATTTTGGATACCGCAACATACGCGCAATTGTCAACGCAGCATCACGTAAATATAGCAAGGAATATGAAGTTGAGACCTTAAACAACCTATCCCATAAGACTCCAGGCATAAATGAGCCATAATGCCTTTCTGCAAAGGCTATTCCCGCGAGACCAGCATCATCCCCATGCAGTACATCTGAGGGATTGCTTAGCAACGCATAAAATCGCATCTTAGAATCCATATCCGATGCATACGGATGAGCAGTCATAGGCAAATCATACGAATAGCCACCCTTAAATGTGGAATTGCATCTAGCGCAACATGGGATCAAATTATAAAGCGACAATCCAAGGAACGGATATCTGGCGCGAGGGAAAAAATGATCGAACGCACTTTTTGCCATGTACAGTTTTCCATCCCTCCTCCATTTGAATGCATACAGCGTCTCCGCGTTGCAATATGGGCAATATTTAAGGCTTTTATATAACTCCTGAGCAAGTGCCCATCCCCCCCACTTCCCCCCTGCGTCCGGCGTGCGGCAGAAATACTCATAACCAAATGCTTTCTTGGCAACTTCCGTAACATCGGAGAATCGCTTACTGTATTCTGGACTCTTTGGATTCAAAAAGTCACCTTCTGGAAGAATTCTGTCGAAGAACATGACAATCCTACGCAAAAGGCAAACATCTCCAATCAATAAATTCTTTACTCCTATTATTTTCAATGCAGTACAATATGCCTTTTCCCTTGGATTTTTCTGATTTGCCGTTTCACAAATCTTTTTTATTCCGCGTGCAACCCGACGCTTCAATGACTCATAGTGGCGGCTTTCTATTTCAGGGGAAAACTTATTAAGCGTCTTCATAATAACTCACTGTCCTTAAGACTTTCGATATACTTCTTAATGATATCGTCCCCAACTAACGAAAGTGTCAAACGCGAGGTGTTGCTCAGTTGTCTGGGCAATTCAGAGGTACCCCTACATGCGATCTTAGATTTTACCACTCCTGCGGCATCTGAAAGAGCCTCCTTAATTTTTGCCGATGCGAATGCGCCAGTGGTGCCATTTTTCTGGTTGAATGCAAGGCGGTAAAGATCAAAGATATTGGCTCCAAAGGTATTGAAACCTTCGTTCTTCAATACTTCTTCTGCATCTTGCTGAAGCCATATCACATTGTCTGCTGGGATATCTGACAGTAAAACCGGGGAATGCGATCCAAAGATAATATGAACATTGCAGCCTGATGCAAGCGTCTGCCACATTTTCACCATCCGCTCAACTATGGTTCTCTGCCACGACGGATGCATTGACGTCTCGGCCTCATCCATGAACAGCACAATGTCTCTGAATTCTCCCTTTCCCTCGGCAGAATCACGAAACGCAGTCTGAAGTCGTGCCCACATGGAAAGAGCCAAAGCTTCGCCTGCAGATGGCGCTTTTTCAAATGTGAAATGCAAAAAATCCGTCTCACCCCTACAGGCAAGATAATAATCCATCATCTCAAGATAGTCTTTAATTACCTGAGCATCGCGATTTCGTAATTCTATTTGCATGAAAGAAAAAGCTGTCTGCCTATCATCATACTCACTATGGCTCGTATATGCCTGGCTTAAGCGCATAAGCCTTGCCAAAGCAGCAAAGCGATGATCTAGATGCTCCTTCTTCTCAATCTCATCCAATATTAATGCTTCTTCTGTTTTTGTTATCTTGGCCTTTTCACCGAGCGCAGCTGCCAATAATACAATTCTGATTAATTCATTTGCGGCTTCCGTAAAATCTGATGAGAATTCAGAAACCGTTGCATATGTCGAAGTAAGATATTCAAGCGCAAAGAAAAAGAAAATCTTCATGGAAACGGATGAAAGGCAAACTGGATTTAAATCCACAAAACTTTGTATCCAAGCGTCGTCACCAGTAAAAGTTTCCATCAGGCCGTGAGGGTATACTTTACACTCTTTCCCCAACCTTGATACACGGCTATCCCAGAGTTCTTGATCAAAAACAATTATGGCATGATTTTCGGTAGGATTAAAATGGAGGTCCAATGCCTTCTCAAGATTAGGGTAGTGCGATATGTCGCAAAGAAATTGTAGTAGCCGTTTCCTTTCGGAGAGAATTATTGCATTTTCTGGCGACGCTCGGCCAACTTCGCTCAATACACTTGAAACAAACGATGACATAGAAACATCCCGAACCGCTATAGCCGTGCGCTGCGAAACCTGAAAATCATCACCTCCAACAGCACAACTCGGTTCTGAAACAAAAGAATTTGCAACCATCGGCATTGTTCGCTCAGTCGTAAACAAAGGAGAATAGTACACAAGACGAAGTTTTTGGTTTAGCGAAAACGAGACATTGACATCACCCATGTTGTATTTGTACTCATCCGGACAATTAAAATTTACAAATTTAAGTTCATCTACCCCATCAAGACGGTAATATACTTCAAGATGCTCCTTCTTACTCTCGCCGATAGTTCGCAAAGACAGTACAGCAACGAAATCGCCAAGTTCTGGATTGCCACGAATCAAACACGCAATCGCTCTAGCAATGGTTGTCTTGCCTGAACCATTATCTCCAATTATCGCAGAAACCGAATCAACGACGCCCAAGCCAAGTCCTGGGAAAGAAAAAAAGTCTTTCGCCTCCGTGGAGACATCCCTAACGCATGACAAGCAACCGGCCTCATATTCGAAACGATGCCACGAGTCAAAATTGAGGCTTTTATCCTTCAACAATCTGTAATTCTTTATATAGAAATAAAGTAACCGCATATCAGTGGAAACTAACTTTTAGATACTTGTTCTTACCCTTTCGCGCATCAAGCAAACAACCCCCTGAATTATATTCCCTCGCTAGGCAATTGTCCTACCCATCAAAGTGTGAGCCATAATCTACCGACTTAACAAAACTATGCTTTCCCTGCTTGCGACACAGCTTTTTATCCCACTAGATTTCCCAATCCGATATCCACCTATACCACAGGCCTTGCTAGAAATTGTCGTGCTCATCCTCTCATCGCGTCTTCGTAGGCGACGAGGTCGAAGGTCGCGCGGATGGAGGGGATGCAATAGAGGATAACCACGACTGGCAGAAAGACCATTCCAAGAATGATAACGCCAGCCATCAATGCATATTCTTTCGGACTCGTCTTCCTACAGTCCTTATACTGTGTTTCCTTTTTCATTCCTTCTCCTTCAATTTGCATGTTTCATCTTGCCGATTTCAATGTCCACTATCCACCGATACCAGAGCCCTTGCCAGAAGTGCCAGCGGAGGGCGGGGAGGCCTTCGAGGAAACCTCGCTTAGCGACATAACGTAGCATAAAGTAGGCAACCGCACGGAAGTAGCGCGGCAGTTTGTAGTAGGCGTCCTTCTTGGCGGCTTTCTCGCCGGTAGATCGTTCGCCCGACAGATAGGACTGCGCCTCGCGCTTAGCATAGTTGCGATGCTTTTCTTTCCACTCTTCAAACGATATGAGCGAGTGGTCGACAAAGTCATTCTCGAACTCAACCACCCTTCGCTGGACGACAATATGCTCATCCATGATCTTCATATCGCTGCGCCCATACCCCTTGCGAAACAGCCGCAGAATCTTCGTTGGATACATGCCGCGCTTTATCCAGCGATTGCCGAGCCATCCGACGACATGCCGCCGCTTTAACACTACGCCGTCGACATCATCATCCATCCGCGGCAGTTTATCTTTGATCTCCGCAATCAATTCATCAGTCAGATACTCGTCTGCATCCAGCCGCAATATCCATTTCGACTCAATCGGCAAGTTCTCAATCGCCCACTGAAACTGCGCCGCCTGGTTCCCCGGCCATTCGTGCTCGACAACAGAAATGATAAAATGGGTCTGACCTGTTTTATCATTTTGCCACTCCTCCACTATCCTCTGCGTCCCGTCGGTGGAGAAGCAGTCAACGACAAAGACCTGGCGCGGCGAAAGTGCCGCGATTCGCTCCAAACACCGCCCGATGTGCAACTTCTCGTCCTTCGTCAAGATTATAATGGCGATATCAGTCATCTTTCAGCTTGCGTTTCTTGATGAACTTGGCGGGGTTGCCGCCGACAACAGTCCAAGGCTCGACATCCTTAGTCACAACTGCACCGGCTGCAATCCAATCAGCCCCCCCGAATCCGCCACCACGACATGCCGGAACCCCTTGACGTTCTCAAGGCACTCCGGCAGATTCCGTTCCTCGTTCTTTACGAGGACAATAATGCTTAGATTATTATACATAAGTCTCCGATGCTTAGATGATAAAGCCTAAATGCAAAGCACCATTAGTCTCCGAATAATAAATCATTTTCGTTAGGGAGCCCACCCTGCTCTGCACATTTTCTTATCAATGACTGAAGAACAACTGCAGATTGTTGAACTGCATCAGAGACTTCCACCTTAATTGCACTACCATGCACTGCCGCAGACCGTGCACTATAAAGTTTCTTTATTTCATTATATTTATTTTTAGCAGCATTCGTATTGCCACCATACAAAAATTTCGCAATATATACTGCAAGTCGAAATGACAATTCTGATCGTATGTCAAACAATGATTCTATACCAGCCCATAAAATTGCCAATTGGACATTTGGTAACGTGTGCCATCTATACGAGGCCATCGCATGAACAGCATTTTGAAATCTGGCATCTGCCATCAATCTAGAAGCTAATTCATAGTGCCGAGAAATCCATTGACAATCCTGCTCGCATACTTTATAGCTTGGCCCATTAATTCCAAATAAATGAGAATTCGTCAACCGAATCTGCTCAAATCGAGCAACTCTCTCTATTGCGACATCTCCCTGTATGTTCGTAATGGCATAACAGTTCAAAATTGCGCTCAATAGCAACGCATCCCATTGTGCATTAAACGCATTTTGACATTCCTCCAATGCGGATGTAGAGGTGATACGAAACTGAGCATTAATATTATGTTCCATCAATACAAAATAAGACCTGGCCACTTCATTTGGTATCCCCCGAACAGTCCTCCTGTAGTTGCTTCTACTCCGCACTGGTATAAGAGCCACATTCTTAGTTAACTGAATAGTTTTATCTATCCGAAGCCCATTGATGTATAAATAAGTCAAATTCCCCTTGCCTACGATACCGACACATGGATGTATAGCATCTGGCGATGGAGCTATAAACGCCACCCCATCATCTACTTTCTTCTTATGGCGCAACGCACTCATTTCTCTATGTTCTCAACTCAACACTTTCATTTTGCCAGACAGTCGTTCATCAAGCATATCTCCAACAACCCGCTCACGAACATGAACTAAGAAAGATTCTCATTGCCCAAACTCCTATCCTCGATAAGGTATCTTACTTGCCATCATATCTACACCCTGCCCCAGCATGTTGGCCAATTCTTTAAGATGCAAATCATGTGCTTGACGATCTCCATGCGGAGAGCTACAGATTGACTTGATGCAATCTCTAATCGTAATCAATTCAGGTATGCCTGGCACAGGGATACGATGCTTGCCACCGATGTCAAATATCTTGCTATCAGGAATTTCCGTATTGTTTTGCAAAACGATACGGGTCTCTCGCTCATCTTTATATGCTCCATGTTTGTATATGCCAGCAAACAAATACAACAGTGAAATTATAGTAGCCACCCTCTTCAATCCTTCAGGGGCAGGATAGGATGCTTGCAACTTCATGTAATCATATAAAGTGGTTTCAAATAAGATGTCTAGTAATTTATCAATGTCATCACAACCATTATAAAAACATGGGAAAAGATACATGACATACGGCGGAGGTTCACCATTAAGTTTTGTTAAGCTTTGCCATTGGCGCGTTTTACTCTCTATCACCATTTCCAATGCCTGTCTATTAAAACCAACAGCGTATCCACCTTCCTTTTGATCGACATACCCCTTCCATTGGTTAAGGTCATCACCTTCGGAAGAAAATGACATTATCCAAGGCAACCATAATGCCTTTGCCTTTCCCTCCTCCAGCGTCGTTTCCACTGACCTAAAATCACTTACCGAAAATCTTTGCTTAATGTACTCAAGGCCGCGTTCAAGCCCTAATTTGAACTCACTTTCATCATTTAGTTCAGATGCTTTTGTACAATAAAGATGCGATTCCGATCTCGCAAAAATATCCACCACGCCTTGTGAGGTGTAGTGATAGAGCACGTTGGCATTGAACTTATTTGGATATTCCTTCCTTATTATTTCACTTAACATGAGAGTTCTCCTAATTCATGCGATTTCGCGAAAGCATGCTGATTCAATAAGATATCATTTGGGGACTCATATCATCACCCACTCTGGATTGGCTCCCCTACCCAACAGCCACTCGCATAAGATTTCCATCTTGAAATCGATTTCGTTCAACTGAAATCACGCTTCATCCATTCTACTCACGCTTCTTGATGAACTTCGCAGGTTGGCAATGATGACATCAATTGGCGTGATGTTCTGCATTTTCATCCCTTACTCTCTCGTATGGTTCCTGATACCCAAAATCATCAAGATATACATTGCCAGGCTGTTGAGATGGCTTAAAAGTAGGATCCGGTATTCTCCACCCCTCTCCAAACTCAGAACTGAGAAACTCCTCATAGTTCTCAGGGACAAATACCCTTGCCCCATGTACGGTCAGAGTCTTCAAGTCGGTAACTCTTGCCTGATTTACATACTTTACAGAATTCTGCCTTGCATCCGTATATCCAGCATCTGCCGACCAATGATACACCGTGCACCAAGATTTCGCATCATCTACCTTATAGAAAATAAAATCCATTGGTACACCATGCCGCTGGAGGGTCAGCTCTGTCACCTCTCCATGATACGAAAATGCATGCAAAAACTTGAACCCATATTGCTCTACAAAAACTCTCACCAGCTTCGATGGCGTAGTTTCTGGAAGAACACCAAAATCCAGGTCACAATCGTGTGGTATAAATCCATCTTCTCGAATGTATCCAAGTAGAGACCCGAAAACAGCAAAGCATTTTAGATTATGCTTTATACTTATTTCATAAACCTCATCCAAAACTTTATATCCGTTCCGCTTCATATTCCGTCGTCTAGCTGGGACAGAATACCACCTATACACCTTATTCAGAGTGGGGTATATGACTTGCCCCAGCCGGAAAGACTTTAGGAATTTCTTGATTATCGCGATCATTGCTTATTTCCTTCTTTGAAGCACCCAATAATTGAGTCCGCCAAGCATTCCAGAGAATCTACTGCGACATTATCATACAGCGGGCTTTCCGCCGACAACGCAACCCGAAGATCTGTACACCCAAGCACGACAGGAGATCCAGCCCTTGCGACCAAATCTCTCAATTGTATTTCTGGTTCTAGATTGAATCGCGCCTTTGTCTTGACTCCACAAATAACCTTAGTCACTAACGCTTGGTCGCTTTCTGACGGATAAACAAGCTCACAACTTGGGCAAACCTGCTGAAACACACTCCCATAAATGTCAAACTTGCGCGCTCCATCGGAACAAAACATCATCACCTTTCTCAACTTCATGTCATTCACTTGCCGCGCGACTTCCTCAAGCAAATTAATGAATCGCAAACCGGATTTCTCGGCAATCTCATCAACTGCATAATGCGCCGTATTGCAACACATGCAGCCTATATCACAACCGAGTGCTTTAAACTGCTTTGCTATATTGACATAATCTGGCCTCCAATCAGGACCACGCCCTTCGAGAAACATGCTACGCGACGGCACAGATGTTGCCTGCCACACTATCATTTCTGGGTGATGCGCGTCACGAAATGCACCCGCAGTAGTCACTTTGCGTTCTATCATATCGCAGAGCCGGTTGGTCGCTGCGACACCATTACCTCCAATCACACCAATTTTCATTTTACAAATCCTTTATGATTTCTTTAAGCTTGGTCGTAGATATCCCCTCCGTCCGCGGCAACGTCACGACCTCCTTGCCATTCTCGGCACACCATTTGAAAAGCCGCTGGAAGCGTTCGTTCGTATGCTCAGGGCCAACTATAAGAACATCAAAACCAATGTCTTTAACGGCTTCGACGCCGACGACGTCGTAAGGTATTGCCTTATCAACCGTCCTCAGCGTTTCGATCATCTTCTGCCGCGTCGTAAAATCGTAAACACTCTTGCAGCCCGGCTTATACTTAGCGATCATTTCGTCTATCTGAAGCATCACATAGACCTTGCCGTTCTCGCCAACAAGTTCTCTGATTCGCCTAAACAACTCGAAATGCCCAAAGTGGAGCAAATCGAACACGCCAAATGTAATGGCTATTTTTCCAGTGTAGTTACTCATTTATTTATTGCTTCCATGATTGCGTCATACAGTTCGTCATATTCTTCCAATGCTCGCACATCGGGATTTGCAATCTTGATCTTCTCCGGTGCACGGAACAGGAAACCCGCCTTGGACGAACGAATCATCTCAAGATCATTGTATCCGTCACCAGCCGCTACTGTCTCAACGCCTCCGCACGACTGCAAGCCGCGCACGGTATCACGTTTGGTATGCTGCGACCGCAGCTTGTAGCCGGCCATATACCCTTCATCGTCAACAACCACATCGTTGTGAAACAGCGTCGGCCAACCAAGTTTACGCATCAACAGACGGCCGAAAATGTCAAAGGTATCCGATATAATCACAACTTGGCACACCTCACGAAGCCTGGCAATAAATTCCTTCGCGCCAGCGAATGGCTCGATTGAGTCAATGACCTCTATGACCTTGTCGAGCGTCAGCCGATGCTTCCGCATCAAATCGATGCGGAAATGCATCAGCCTGTCAAAATCTGGTTCATCTCGTGTCGTGCGCTTAAATTCAGGAATGCCAACCTTCTCGGCAAAGGCAATCCATATCTCGGGCACCAACACGCCTTCCATGTCAAGGCAGACTATTGTCATTACTTTATTCCTTCAATTATACTCCCCTCTCATGGCGAGCCCACAACATAGACAGCAAGTTATTATAACCATCAATCATCTTTTCTACAACTGCCTTCCAAATATACTTTTCACCGACCAACTCACGCCCATGTTTACCCATTATATATCGTTCTTCATCTGTCAATGCCACGGCCTCTGAAAGTGCGCTTGCAACCGATCCTACCCCACTATCAATCCACCAGCCACACTCATGCGACGCTAATTCCGACCAAGGCGTTCCCTTAGTGGTTATTACCGGCACCCCAGCATAAAGCGCCTCCGCCACTACAATGCCAAAGTTCTCGCTAAAAGATGGCAAGATGAATAAATCTGCCCTTCGATATGCCTCCCACTTCTCATCGTCCATCAATGCCCCAGTAATTATAAAATCATCTTGCAAACCAAGCTCTACAATTCGAGATTCAATAACTTTTAAGTAACCATCACTATCAGTGCCTACAAGCTCCATCTTCCATCCTTGCGGACGAACCTTTGCCCATGCATCAATTAAATTCAACAGTCCTTTTTTATAATGAAAACGGCTCATGAACAACGCACGATGGGCTCCATCTTCATGCAATCGACGTTGCGGCAATTCTTTTGGGACATTGACCGCATTCGGACTCAAAATGATTTTCTTACCCGGCCAAAACTTTCTCGCTTGTGCCGCCTCACTCTCTGCTGTGCAATGAATCGCCGTAGCATGCTGGAAGTCTGCCCCCTGATACGTCAACAATGCAATTTTCTTCTTAAGCCATTTCTGTTTCAATGACCATTCCTCAATTGTACCCCGTGGAGCCAAGATATATGGTACACCTTTTTCCCTCGCAGCTCTAACTGCCAAATGCAACGTCCACTGCCAAATGCTATGAATGTGTACAATATCTGGGTGGAGTTCATCTATAACATTCTCAACTTCTCTCTGCATCCCAAACCAGTTCATCTTGTTCGCACAACGGAATTTCTCCTTAATGCCATCTACCCACGGATCACCCAATGGCTTCATCGCCATGAGCCATGCATCTACCCCTGCCGCATTCAAACCCGCAACTAGTCCCTGTACGGATCGAGCTGGGCCACCAGCATTACGCGACAATGACGATACTATGTGAAGAACTCTCATAACTCTTCAATAACAAGCCTGATTTTCCCACTTGGCGCCTTGACCAAATCTGTAGATTCTTCAACCGCTATGCAGTCGGCATTAATTGATGCAACATCAGCAGCATGGATTTTTATGCGCCGCTTCTCTTCTGCAGTCAAAGCACTACTTGTCTGCGCCACGAAAATGATCTTTCGCGCCGCCCTTATGATTTTCAATTGGTGTGCTATAATCTTTGGATTTTCTTCAGCGCACACCATTAGAGAATATACATGAAACCTGATACCATCCCCTAGATCTACAATATCCCCAGTCCGCCCAAAAACCTCGCTAAATCCTTTTACGGTATAATCGGGCAAAAACTCGGGATCAGTCATATAATCTCCAATCCTATAACGGAACAAAGGAAGATATCGAGGCGTCAAGGTAGTAACAATAATTTGACTCCCATCAGAATTACCGTCATTGTCCGCATGGATTATATGGGTATTATTGAATACTTTATATCGACCAAATGTCATTGGTGTTTGATAAGCAATTACGCCAGCATCCATTGAACCATATTCCATACCGACAGGCGCATTGAAGAACGAACCAATCTCGTTCCTTTCTTCTCTTCGCAACGGTCCAGCTGTACATATAATAGCTTTTATTCCAAGCCTTTGACATTGCTCACGATACATGGAGCAACAACGGACGAGTGCAAGCAACGAAGCAGAGTATGCAATAACACATTCCGGTTTAAAACGAATTAGACGTCGCACATCCTTCTCAAGCGCACTGGGAGAGAGATTCGTCGCATCCATACGCAAATTATTCGTCATCCAATCCCTTACCCGTCGCCATGCGAACTTCAAATTGCTCTTAAATCCTTGCCCGTAAAAATGTCGGTGCCCCCAAAGCAGGAAACATCTGCTATCAGGATATATACCCATTCGAGCCCAACCTATCCACTTGTTTGCGGCTACAATATCGCTTTCACCGGCCATTGTTCGGAAATGCAACGGCTCACCAGTTGCGCCACCAGTCACGCTTTCATGATATCTTTTGATGTCCTTGCGCACAAGTTTATCACGATTCAAAATCAAATCCTTCTTTTCAAGGATCGGCCATCCTGAAAGTTCCGCAATATCCTTTATCGCATCCGGCAATTCATGCATCGCCTTCCACTCTGCATAAAATGGGACATTCTCAAACGCATCTCTCCAAATGGCATTGAATTTGTCAAGCCTCGAAGTCACATCCGCGACTTGCCGGATAAATGCCTTCGTCTGCCCTCGCCGCAAAGCCCAGATAAGCATAGATTTTAGTTTCATTTTAATACCAGGTTCTAAAATGATTAAAGGAATCAAATTTTAAATGCATGGAGCACCAGTCCACCAATTGTTCGGTGTCATCTCCAAATAGCCCTCCAAAATCATATTGCAACTGAGTTATCCCTTGGCTAGTTGCATTGATTTCTATACAACAAATCGTTCCGTCTGATCTGGGGACGAGATCAAATGAAAGCAAATTGCAATCCATTATCCTAGAGTGTATTTCTTTGGTCGCAATAACCATTTTCTCGTAATAAGGATGCTTCAATCCGAAAAATGTTCTCTTCGTGACGGGATGTTCCTCATATCTTTTACCGTTGTAATCATAGGCATACCGACTAAAACCACCATCATGATCAATACAGACACAGAGCCCTCCCTTCATCATATTATCGACCACGGCATCTGACACCCCCATGCGCATCATTGACCTGCACACCACAATCTCCCCATCCCAAGGTCGCCGCAACGTCATCATACGCACTGTGTTTATAGAAGAAGGATTAAAGGATGCGCTAAATTCATCTTGCGTTATTAGCTTTTGGACTACATAGGAATCAATTCCAGCTTTCTCAATGTCTGAGATGTTCATGACCTTATAAACATCAACTCCCCTGCCACCGGAACTCCGACATGGTTTCCCAACAACACTATTTTCGCTAGAAATCAAATCTTGCGCCATTTCCTTTGATATCCATTCCCCCCTGCTATTAAAGAAATTCCCCCTGACAAAGCGAACAAGCGTGTCTGGTTCATATCCTGGAGGGAGGTAGTACAAAAGATTGTTTTTCTCATCCAATCCTCTGCCATTTTGGTCACAGTCGTTTAGGATGCGTTCTATTCGTGCGAAAAAGATATCCTCTGGACAAAATCGGTAATCTTGAATCCCTGTAAGATTGACATGCAATCTCAACCATCTATCTCCACATTTTATTCCAAGCCGCCCCCAAAGCTTTTTATGGAGACAACTTACTTCCACATCAACTGGCACAAACAAATTAGGATGGATACGCTCCACACTCTTACTCTTTTTCAAGTAAGAATGGCAAACATATCTGACCATCCACGGATGGATGATTTTGTTTAATTTATCCGTAACTTTCATTCTTTCGTTTTATCCTTGCTATGTACAGATAACGAGCGTCAAAGCATTTCATGTTAGATCTCGAATATGACGCACTTATTCTTTCAGACTCTGCGACATATCTTGCCAAGAAGGGAAATATCCGTTTTGCTTCAATTGCATGCCGCTTAACGCATGTACATTCCTAACACAATTTGCGCAAATTCGCCTATTTAACACGTCAATGGCTGAGAAATCAAGCACGCCATAGCGCTTCTTGTAATAATCGTCATATCTATCCTTTGAGGTCAACAACAAGGCACAGGAAGGCGATATTGGCCAATAAATATCAAGATCCTTTGTTGTATCTGAAGCGATATTTATCACAGGACAGTCTCCTGTGACGAATGCATTCGCTGTTTTATCTAACCGATTTTTTAGAATGAAGAAAGTTGCGGTATCATACCAATCTTTCAGACGATAAATAAAACTTTCAGCCATAAAATAACGAACATAACTTGCTATTCGTCTTCTCGCCGACGCATCTAGCTTCCCTCTACTTCCCTCAAACGCCTTATAGAACTTAGGACCCCGCACAATCTGGTACATCATATATTTGTAGAGACGAAAGGAGAAATCTTTATTTCTCAAAATGTTATCTTTCATTGTTCGCACAAAAGATAACGGCTCAATCGCTCCATTTTCTATTTCACACATTAACTTCTCGGCGCCATTCATGCAAAGACGCTCTGACAATTCCCTATGTTCTTGATCCAAATTTGCGCCAACCCTGCGAATCATTATAGCATGTGAAATCATGTTACAGAATATTTCATCAAACACTCCGCGTTGCAAGCCGTAATCAACAACCCTTTTTATCTCATCATAATTTGCTTGCTCATTATTGAGGACATCGTTCAAAATGGCCGTCCCAATGGTCGCTTGCAACATGATGCCCGCAAATTTGACATCCATTGAAATCCCTTCTTTAGCTGTAATGAAATCAACAAGCCACTTAAATTCTTCAAGGGACAGGCATTGAAACGAATAAAAATAATTCTCCGCCGATACGCCCTCCACCGAAGTAGAAAATATTTTTCCCTTTACATCAGCGGATGCAATCAACCCTTTTTCATCTGTCCAAGCTTTCAAATATGCTCGTTGGACATAATGCTGCGACGTAACGATTGATCCTTTCTTGACTTCATCCACAGTGAGATGGTGCGAAAGTCCCAAGACTCGACGATAGACGTCCCAAAGCCGTCTCGCTACGGCCTCGTGCGTAAACCTCTTCTCAACAAGTGCCTTTGCTTTTATGCCATATTGCTTTGCCTTCTCTGGTTTCCGAATCAGTTTTGTCGCCTTGTCCCGAAATCCGTTAACTCCATCTAAGGAGAATTTATATCCGTTCTCGCCATCCTTTATTATGTCTCTGCCGATTCCAACGGACGTACCCAGAACTGGCAAACCTGCGAACATGGGTTCAACGAAATTGTGTCCGAACGTTTCCGAACGGCTTGGCACTACTGCACAATTGGAATGCGCCAGAAGCCAAGGAACTTCATCTCTGTTGATCTGCCCGGTCAGAATAATCTGCCCTTCCATCTTCTCGGCTTCAATTGCCCTGACAATATCTGCCCTAACGCTCTCCGAACCGGTACCACACAACAAAAGCCTACCTTCTGGATGTTGACGCAACACGGGGGAAATTGCATGAACAAGCCAGACATGCATTTTACCAGGTCTAAATGCTGCAAGATAGACAAATTTGAACAGTGCGCTATCCTTCAACATCACCGACAACGATGCGTTTTCAGCAATCCCTTTAGGAATATCATTCCCAACTTCCCCGAATGGCTCACAACCAAGCGGGACGACAGACCCTTTGCCCAGCTTAATCAAATGATTGCCGCCAACAAAGCGATCCGCTGCATACTGACATTGAAAAATAATCATCCGGTAATAGAGTCTGTACAACACATATTGAAACGCGCTCATTGGAATTCTTAAAAATGAGTCGTGCCGATATGAATGGGTCGTGCCGATAAAAATCAGTCGTGCCTGAAGCATTTTGTCCATGCGATTCCGCGCAGGGACAAAATGCTTCGTCTGTCCCCATCCACCACCAGTATGGACAACTACTTTGTCATATATTTTCGCAAGATCACAACAACGTCCAACAAGTTCCTCAAATGTGTCTGTTTTAATCACATGTTCATTTGGTATTGTTTGGCTTACTATATCCCAGCATCCTTTATCGGGCTCACGCGCAATAGAGGCAAAATAAAAATCAACATCATCCTGAGATGCCTTAAACAGTTCGCACCCAAGGAGCGCGAAATGCCGGATGGCTCCGTATGGATATGTCATCCCAAGGAAGACAACCGCATTAGATTTCCGTTGCATAACATCCCTTCCATTTTAAAGTTCTATAAAGCGCAATCATATTATCCACTATCGACAATGACAAAATGCGGGCCACTTTAGTGCGCCAGCCTTTTTTCAACCCATGCCTGTTATTCAATACAACAGATTCCAATCTTGCCTTTCGCCTATTCTCAAGCGCTCGTGCCGTCAAATTGTGATCCGCGCCACTCATTTTGGATGCTTCATGCTGCCTATAGGCAAAGATATTGTGAGTTGTTCGACGATACCGCACACCCCCAATCCGATAAAACTTATACCACAAGTCCGTATCCATTACATAGTGAAGCGACTCATCTACGCCACCGACCCTATCCAAGAGACGCTTTGTAAAGAATGAACTCGGCCCCCCCGCAGAAATGCAGTACCAATCCGCCTTGATTCGCGAGAAACGATGCGCGCAAAAACATCTTGTAATTCGCAAGTCAGCATCAGCATACAACGACGAACCAATGAACCATTCGCAATCTGGATGGCGGACAATCTCTTTTGCGATTGCTTTTAACGCGCCGCTCGTCATGATATCATCCGCGTTCAACCAAGTTAAGAATCGTCCATGCGCATGAGCAAACCCCTTATTAAACGCCGCCGACTGTCCTCCGTCTTTCTCGCTACACCACCAAGTAATAAGTGGAGGAGTTTTGGAGTTTTGAATGGAGGCGTTAGCCCAGTCGAAATAGCTAACATTTGGAGGAAGTCCGTTGGCGTATTTCCTAATAATTTCAACTGAATTATCGGTCGAGGCAGCATCACAGACAATCAATTCGACTTTGTCTCCCATGCCTTGCGCAATGACACTTTCAATTGCGCCTCCAAGAAATCGCCCAAAATTATAATTTGCGATAACAATGCTTATCAATGGCTGGCTCATGTCATCTCCAGAAGTTCTTGGTAAACCTTCTTCACATTTTCAGCATAGTATGCCCAAGTATATTTCTTCATCAATTCTATACCTGCCCGCCCTGCTGATTCAATGCGATCAGGTTGTTCAATAAGCCACAATATCTTGTCTTTAATTGATTGTGGATTACGGCGCTCTATCAAGAAACAGCTTTCACCATCCACAGCTGGCAACCCGGTCTCATAAGTGCAGACAATACAAAGGCCCATGCTTAATGCCTCAAATGCAGACTTCGCACACCCTTCAGAATGAGAAGGGAAAAGATAGATATGCGCCTGTTTCATTACTTCGCACATATTATCCTGTGGCAAATGACCGTGAAAATGTATCTTCTCAATTGCCTTGGTAAACTTTTGCCGAGAGTCAATGTCTATGTTCACGCTACCAAGAACATCTACCGTAAAATGCAAGCCCGTATCAAGCAACAACTCTATCGCACCCAAGAAATCAACGTTCCCTTTGTGCTCCGCGAATGGCCCAGAAAATACTATTCGCAATGGCTTATTAGGCAATTTCCCAACATTCGTTAGGTCTTCTCCCCATTTCTTGAGCCCATTGAATCTCTGATCCATTCCCATATACACAACACGTATCTTCTCCTTCGGATAGCCATATTTAAGGAAATTCGACTTAACGAAATCACTGTTAACCATCAGCAAGTCAGCTTCATTGCAATCTTCCATTACTGACCACCAATAACTCCACTTTCCCCAATGCTCTGCTCCGACATCCTCGACAACAAACTGTGGCGCACCAGCGCTATGATCTGCCAGAATCTTGATCCCCTTTTTCTTAGCAGTCGTAATACATCCGCCCCTCCCAAGGCCAGTCTTGACGTGAGCAATCTGATAATTACCCCGCTTAAGCAATCTCGCCATGCGCCAGCCATGAATACGAAAACCGAGTTTAATACTCCAATTCCACCACCATCTGTTTATTCTCCCCAATGTGCGTTCTGCAAGTGTCTGCAAGAATTCTCCCCAAAAGTCCCCGGTATTTCGGCCTTCAAGTTCTGGCGTCATCCGGCGCTTGAAACCATATACGAATGACTCTCCCCTGCCAAGCACTTTCGCAGCGAACCGAACTAACTGCGAATGTGCGGCGTCCTTAACAATCCACCCCTGAAACAGATAAGCGTCAACGCCCCCAGCAATTAGCGAACTCGCTACCTGTATAAAATGGCTTCGCCCAAGAGTTGTAATCAACACTTTCATTTCCACCTCCCCACTCCATAATAGGCGCTGGTGCCACCTGGAGGGATTCTTTTCTCATAAACGGCCTTTAGAAATAGACAAATCGCGAAAAAGATTCCCATCATCACTCGATTACCATAAGGGCTAAAGAAAGCATCCCAAACAGCAAGCGGCAAAATTGTGGCAACGCATCCGAACCATGGAGGATATGCGACAAAATAAGTTGTGAACGTTTTCCAATATAGCCACAAAATATACAGCCATAAAACTAACCCGAAAATCCCATACCATGTCCAGAAGCCGACAATACATGAATGCGACGGTATGACGGATTGTTTGATCCTATTTTGCGAAGCCAGCGATATTTGATACCTGACATATTCGGCATAATCTTCATATGAACCATACTTCGCTAAAAAGTCGCCCGCCAAACCATTATGATCTATAGCCCATGGACCATAGCCAATAAACGGTTTCTGCAATGCACAATAAAGCCCCGCGAAGAACTCACCTCGCCCCGCAACAATTATTGAGAATGCACTATTGCCATGCTGCGTCTGAACTTCAAACTTCTTCTGCCCCGCCTCTCCCAAAACCCCAGTCTTGGCAAGATGCTGATAAACCAATTTCACCCCAACTGCCGCCAAAACCAAGAAAATAACAACCATAAAAATGTGTTTTTTTAGTCTCGTTAGCTCGCGTGACGTCTTCCGTCCAACTATTAAAAGGCATAATGTCCCCATTGCCGCAAGTGCTGCCGATCGGCCGCTGCCACCAGATCCAAGCAAAGATACCGAAATAATGACAAGCGTAGCTAGAATAGAATATAAAGTAGGCGTCTGAATATACCAGCCTCTAACAGGGGTAAACAGCCAATGCGGAAGCCGACCTGCCCAAAACAACACAGAGTTCGCTGTAGATTCCATTGCCGCCTCGCTAAACATTGCGACATCTCCAAGATGCCGTGCACTCCCTCTCTGAAAAATGAATATGTTAATAACAAGCGACAAAGAGTATCCAACAAAGAACCACTTGATTTTCGTAAAATCGTCGCGCAAAAGTCTATGTGCGCAAACAAGTGCGCAAAGACTTCCATAGACAGCCGAGAACCCTTTTGCGAAGCTGGCAAATGCAGTATGATTGAATCGAGAAGCAACGACACAACCAAACATTGTCAAGCCAAACAACCACACCATCGGCATAAACCCATCTTTCCGTAGAAATCTAATATCCTTAAGGAAAATAAAAGGCCCCACAAGAAATAAGACAAGTTCGGAAATAGCCGCAAATCCACCAACATAGATTTCAGTCATAGCAAACAAGCCAAGCAAAAACAAGAGACTACCGTTATTTTTCCTCATAACTTAATTCGATTTTAATTTCATTCCCAATTTGTGCAAACTCGAAGCAGCAATCATACGATCATCATCTGTAAAAACAAATAGATAAAAGTAAGAAAGTACATAAGCAACCATCAATCCGCTCGTAAAACAGACACGTCCGAAGCTATCAGCGGGCAGAATCTGCTTTATCGCAAAAAAGAAAACGCCTTGCCCACACAAGAAACAACCAATAGATTTTAATCCGATATTATAAAAAGCATCCCAGACAGGCCACTGATAGTAGCGAGATCCTACTATGGCAGTCACAAAGAAATAGACGAACTGCATAGCAACTGCAAATGAAAACGACACATATACCGAATGAGACAAACAATATGCCAATCCAATCACAAGAATTGCCCCAGCAAAGACAAACAACTCTACAAGCTGTTGCCCACGAATCCTGCCTATCGCTTGGAAACACATTCTATGGCCGACGGCCATTTTGTAACATAAGGCAGACAAAATGGCAATCCGCGTAAAGAATACCGCGTAGGGCGGAGGAGATCCAAGCCAGAGTTTCAGAACATATTCACACTCACAAAACAACGGGATTGCCACTAACATCAAAAGCATCATTCCAAATCTAGTAGACCTTCTGGCAAGTGCCAACATTGTTTCATGGCTGCATGCACCCTCTCGTCTTATCACCTCTGGGCTAATCGCCAGCAAAAATGCATTGGATAAAGTCTGCATCTGCCCTGAGAGCGAACTTCCAATTCCAGCACCGGCATTCGCGGCAGTCCCTTTCATCCAATTCAATAGCATTCCCTGCCCCTGTGAATTAACAACAGTTCCAATTGTTCCCACGCAAAGCCAACCAGAATATCCAACAAGTGACTTTATCTTTAGCCAATCCCACCAATATGCAAATCGAACACGTGCATCCGAACAAAGCTTTCGACACACAACAATATATAATATATGGAGAAACACATAGCTGCAAGCAACGAAGCAAGCATAACCAATCAAATGATCACTTGGGAAATATGGTAGGCACCATGCAATAATAAAAAGCGCGACGGAATGACACAGCATCAATGACGCAGCTATATGGATCATCTGCTTTGATGTCAAGAGACTTAGATAAGGCGTCGCAATCAAGACCGCGCAGAACGAAAGGAGGGAACAACGAAACACCCACAGTGCAGCAATAATTCGTCCAGTCTCTATATGTAGCACATATCGAATCATTATCTCGCCAATTAACCATCCAATAGGCAAAAGCAAAAATGGCAAGCAGAAAAACACATTGAGGGCAACGTTAAACCACTTTGTAACTTCATCGCCCGCCCCTTTCCCTGTTGCATAAGCCAAATGACGGCCAGCTCCCTGACTTAATATCGAGCTAATAAAACTAACAAAGAAAAGGAGCCCCCCCGCCAAACCATAAATGCCATAATCTGAAGCGCCCAAATCTGCCAACACCCACCTGCTAGAGAACAAGGTGAGCACCGCGGATATCAATGTCCGACCATAAGAAAACAGAGTATTCCTTAGAACTATCTTACCAGCCGACATGCAATTAACCCTCTGTCACTTTCTTGGACAAGTATATTATAAGTTGATGATAGCTTGGCTTATGACTTTTGCTCTGATGTCTCTCTATCCATGCAATAATTACCATAATTGCCGTTATACTACCCTCAGATAAATCTACTCAAATATTCAGTAAACGCATTGACATTCTCGTCATACTTGCTTTTTTCAGGGGGACGCATGACACCATTTGTGTCGCGTATTATGCCCATTCGTGAGAATATACCGATTCTATCGTTCACTTCAAGAAGCCGCGCCGGATGACCATATGCGAGTGCGGCGGCACACGCATGGACCCGATCCGAGACAACAAAATCGCATCCCTTGTAAACAGCAAGATAGCAAAGGGGATTGTAGCTTACAAACGAATTGGGTTTGCCATAATTAAACCAAGTCATATCAGGATTAAAACCCTGATGAACTCTGACAATGTCATGCGTCCCGAGACTTTCCGGATAATCGCGGCGAAATCTCTCAAGATGCCGCGAGAAACCAAGACGAATCGGAATTATTGGTTTGCGCGGCCTAATGCACAAACTGTCAACAGACAAGGGACTACCATCTGCGACTGTGAAATATGGTTCCGGGCACTTGTAAAAAGAACTGATGAAATACGGACGCTCGTTATTGACCTTGGCAACGCCTTCGATAAAAGGGACAAGAAATGCGCAACAAATACCATTGTGACAAAAGGGAACAAGCGGTTTGAATTTGTTGTAAGTTTCTTCATCACGCGTTGCAAAGCATATGGGTGGATTAGCGTTTAGAAATGCAGCGACCTCGGAAATTTGAAAATCGGACATTTCCGATGCAGAAGCGCTCAATATGGTATAATCCTTGCCCATATCTTTTATTCTATGTATAAGTTCACGATAATTATACTCAGGCAAAACCAACCTCTTCAGTATAGGCCCTGTAAAGACAAAAAGATCAACATCCTGCTTTATCGCAATACGATAGACGTTTCTCCCAAGTTTATCTTTGCGAGGCGTTCTTGGCGGCGCAGGATCATCCAATGAGAAATATTCATGTCTACTGAAATTCTTCCTAAGGAATGCAATCAACCCCATTTCAAAAAAAGCGTTGCCCATATTACTCCACGACGAATCAAAAATTCCAATTTTCATCTTTTCATCCTTATTGTGTTATCAAATTTATGTCGTAACTACAAGAGCCTCACGAGAATCGCAGTTTCCAGTAACTACAAAGCCCCCCACCTAGAAGAGTTTCAGGAAACAGTTTCTCATGTACACTCTTACGATAGCGTATTATCCGTGCTGGATTCCCAGAGACTACAGCCATGGGAGGCACATCCTTAACAACAACTGCACCCGCACCTATCACAGCACCTCGTCCAATCTTTCTGCAAGATGGCAGGACCATTGCCCTTGTTGCAATCCATACATAATCTTCAATTTCCAACCCATACGGCTTAAAGGTCCACTCAGGGCTATCTATATCATGCGAGCAGGTAATTATTGACGCCGAATCACCGATAATCACATAATCGCCAATTTTCAGTGGAGCTCGAACATCAATCCTATTACTATGCAGCGACACATGGTTACCAACTGTAAGATTCTTAGATGCCGGCACGATAATGCTCCCGGCGATACCAACATCTCTACCAATAATCGCCCCCGCCTTCCGCATCTTGCGTAACTTACGTTGCGTCTTCAGCCAAGGTCGAAGTCGTGCAAAGAATCCCAGCCAGTATCGCACAAAACTCCGGGACTTGATATTCTTCTCGTATTCAGTCATAAGTCAAAAGGGGCAGCCCCTTCCGTATATGTTTTACTGTATATGTTTGCCTCATATCTTACACCGCGGCGATTCCGACGCGAACTATCCAACCACATATCATTCGATTCATGTTTCTCATCAACGGCAAAATTCTATAACCCGAATCAGCATAACACAGATAGATTATTTATCGTGATCAACAGAGGTTTCCTGAATAGAGTTCAATTTGTTGGTCTCGAACTCTTTCGGATCAATCGAGACTGCATATATACCATCTCCCTTTATCCGCAATGCCGTTATTTCCCCGGTTTCTGGATCTGTCATATAGCTCTGCGATCTCTTAAACTCATCTTTTGTTACGTATGTTTCCCGCATCCTATTCTCCAAGTATGCAATAACATCCTCTGTAACCTTTTGTTTCGACTCTTCATCGGATTTTCCGTAGAAATCTAATGCCATCCGTTCTATCATACCAGAAACTTTATCTAATCCCTTTATAGCCGGAGGATCGTCCTGTAATTTTGCGGCAACGGAGTTAACCACGGCAGTAACAATAGCGGTGACCACAATGAGCGCTACAGTATACAGCGCAGCATTATTCCGCTGAAACTTGTTCAGCCCATCGCTGAAAGTCGACATCGCTTTGATCACAGATTTCATATACCGATCTCACCGAGCCACAAAATCATTAACACCCTACATTACATCTGAAATCAGATTCGCTGGAGATGCAAGACATCTTTTAAAGCCACAGTAAAACATTTCTTATAGCCAGAAACATGTACCTTTTGACCTAAACGCGATTTCCGCATTTCTCGTTCAGTCATAAGCAGATCACCATACCCAGAATCAAATGCAGGCGGAGGAAATACACTTGAGACATCTAATGATGCGCCGTATCCGAGCCATTCCAAACCATCTAGAAGATCAAATCTAATAACACCTTGTACTAAATCTGACATGTCCGCATTGTATCTTATGCCCCCGTCTTCCCGATACCTAAAGCTTCGCAATAACACCCCATGTTGAGCATGAGGCCTTAAGAACAATGAGGGGATTGCATAACGCAAATCCAACATCTCAGCCGCTTCGCCCCACGACATTCCAGGCACAAACTTCCTACATTTCTTCTTGCCAGAGCTAGAATAGCCACGATTGAAGCCCAATACATAAATGTACGCGTAATGGGGACCATCTCCCTCGAGCCGCGGAGAGCGGATGGAATAATGTAAATATTCCATATCCCCATCTTTCCAACTCCAAGCATGGTGACATGCAAACCATAGAGCGATCCAAATATTATCAACCGCATCAATCCACCTAGTCCGCATACCGTATTGCTGAAGTACTCCCTCCACCACAGCATCGTCAAGATTATTAAACCAACGACAGTCTGCCTTACATAAGGCAATTTGCCTGTTCAACTCGCCGTCGCGCCCTGTTAGAGCACTTTCTTGGGTGCATTTGCGATACAATGTCGGCTGATATATCTTCCCATATGCATTTTCTTGCCCACGAAAGAATATCCTGAAATTATTCTTGGCAGACTTGCATAAAGTATACTTGAAATATCCTAAAGCTTGGATTAGCGTTTGGAACTTGCTTATGTGCAACACCTTATCCCCAACATTTTCATCTTCAATTAGTTTGCTAAATCCTCTGGCCCCATCAGCTCTATATGGGTTTTGAATAGCTCCACCAAATCTAGATAAATCTATCATAGTGCTTTAGAACTCCCTATAATCCAAGACACTTAAAACATCCCTGTTCACGTTCATATCGACAACGTAATCATTAAACCAACCCAATCACGAATTCACCATTGACCAAACACCGTCACCCATCGGACAACAACCATCCCCACACGCGAACGCATACAAACTCTGCCCGTATGTGGCAATGATAATTAACACTTTCGGCAACACAAAGCAACAATAATGTAGCAAGGCTCAACCGAACTTACGGAAGTCTTCCGCCAACAACCTAGTAAGCTCCTTAAAAGCACCCCTAGCAGATGCCCGAAATGGGGGCAACAGGGTCAGACTTGATTGCCACAGTAAATTGCCACAGTAGTTTTTCCCACCAATGCTGCCCGCCCCCATGGACGAACATCCCACCGCGGCAATTCTACCGGGGGCAACAGGGC
>Ga0256405_10001034_pt1 | contig 82427 bp, 53 predicted proteins | sample RumenRJG_02DNA_FD_189096 | JGI IMG/M metagenome (GOLD analysis project Ga0256405, IMG submission 189096) | Bovine rumen microbial communities from Lethbridge, Alberta, Canada - RJG_02 | ecosystem: Host-associated > Mammals > Digestive system > Stomach > Rumen | place: Canada: Alberta... | reverse complement strand
AAGAGTACAAGGTAGATAGGTCAGAGGTGGAAGTGCAGTAATGCATGGAGCTGACTGTCACTAATCGATCGAAGGCTTGATCAAGGACGTCATTCCATCGGAAATCTGTATGAAGTTTTGAAGGTACGCATAAAGTAAGGCCCGGTGGTTCAGCTGGTTAGAACGCCGCCCTGTCACGGCGGAGGTCGAGGGTTCGAGTCCCTCTCGGGTCGCTTTCTTAATTAAATAGACATATTTGATAAGAAGAATGTGGGATCTTAGCTCAGCTGGGAGAGCATCTGCCTTACAAGCAGAGGGTCACAGGTTCGAGCCCTGTAGGTCCCATTTTTATCCAATATGCCGATGTGGCTCAATTGGCAGAGCAGCTGATTTGTAATCAGCAGGTTATCGGTTCAAGTCCGATCATCGGCTTTTTCATATTTGGGTGGTTTCCCGAGTGGCCAAAGGGGACAGACTGTAAATCTGCTGCTTTATGCTTCGGTGGTTCGAATCCACCACCACCCATTTGGTTTTCTAATTTCATAAATGACGCGGGGTGGAGCAGTCTGGAAGCTCGTCGGGCTCATAACCCGAAGGTCACAGGTTCAAATCCTGTCCCCGCTACTTGTTTGATTCATTTCAAACGTATGCCCAGATAGCTCAGTCGGTAGAGCAGCGGACTGAAAATCCGCGTGTCGCTGGTTCGATTCCGGCTCTGGGCATTATTTTTTTGCCCAAAATTATCTAATAGTATATATAATTGCGACATTTGGCCCTTTTTGTACATTGCTATAAAAAGGGCTTCGCTTTATTATAAAGTAGTTTGAAAGACTAGAAATAAATATAAAAGAGGATATTTTAGGAGGACATAAAATGGCATTTAAAGATCTATCTCATGCTACAGAGCGCCAGGCTTTTTCTGTAGCTATCGATGGTTTCCTGAAGCATTTAAATAAGAAGGATGAGGCTGGACGTACAGATACTTATCTGAAGCTTGTTGATATGGCTGGAAAGTTCTGGGGCAAGGGGGCTAATGTAGAGAAGCTTGAAGCTGTAAAGAAGTACATTCAGAACCCAGAGAATCGTTGGGTGAAGTTCGTTAATCGTGTCATCGATGAAACAGATCCTCACTATGCTAAGACAATGTTACTCAATCTTGGTTATGAAGCATTCTTCCGTGGAACTAAGATGATTCGTGAAAATAGAGAGAAGTATAAGTGCAATATTCCTTGGCTTATCCTTTTCGATCCTACCGATGCTTGTAATATGCACTGTGTAGGTTGCTGGTCTGGTACATACGGACACAAGCACAATCTTACATTTGAAGAAATGGATCGTATCGTTACCGAGGGTAAGGCACTGGGATCATATCTTTATATGATGACTGGTGGTGAGCCAATGGTTCGTAAGAATGATATTTTCAAGCTTGCTGAGAAGCACAATGATTGTTTCTTTGGCTTATACTCAAACTCTACACTAATTGATGAAGAGGTTTGTCAGAAGGTTCAGCAGCTTGGTAATATTACATTCATGCTCTCTATCGAGGGTACTCCTGATACCAACGATTCTCGTCGTGGAGAAGGACACTATAATGCAGTAATGAAGGCAATGGATCTTCTGAAGAAGTATGGTATCGTATTTGGTACTTCTATCTGCTATACAAGAGCAAATGTTGAAGCTGTTACGAACGAGAAGTTCTTACGCTTTATCTCTGATAAGGGTGCAAGATTTGGATTCTATTTCCACTATATGCCAGTTGGTAACAATGCAGCTCCTGAGCTGATGCCTACTGTTGAGCAGCGTAAGGAAATGATCGAGAGAATTCGTTATGTTCGTTCTGACAAGTGCGATATCGGATTCTTCCCTATGGATTTCCAGAATGATGGTGAGTATGTTGGCGGATGTATTGCTGGTGGCCGTAACTATTTCCATATTAATGCGAATGGTGACGCAGAGCCTTGTGTATTCATTCACTTCTCTAACACGAACATCCATGAGAATAGTATCCTTGAGATGTTACAGAGCCCTCTTTTCATGAAGTATCATGAAGGACAGCCATTTAACCGTAATCATCTTCGTCCATGTCCTATGTTAGAGAACCCGGATTATCTCAGAGAGATGGTTAAGGAGACAGGCGCACATGGTACAAATGCTGAATCTGAGGAGTCAGTAGAGCAGCTTTGTGAGAAGTGTGATGACTATGCCAAGGCTTGGGCTCCAGTTGCTGATGAAGTATGGGCTGGTCAGAAGCATACAAGACCTGCATATGAAAACTACAGCCAAGAGCATAGAGAGCATCCTGAGCTTGCTGCATTCGATAAGCTTGATGAAGCAAAGAATGCATAATATTTATTAGTAAAACTTTACCTCGAGTTGAGTGTATTTGTACTTGTTATGAATACACTTAATCGAGGTATTTTTTTGTCGATCGATGTGAAACACAGTAGTTCCCCTGCTTGAAAGGATTGTTGATTCGTATTACAATATAAACCAAGCGAAATTGACAATCATAGATTATTTCGATATTTTATAAAAATGTGTTCACTAACTAATCTTGATAAATTCAATCTGGGGAAGGAGGCACGGCAATTTATTTATTAAATTGTCATACTTCTAGTGAAAATTCGGCAAAAGGAAATGGCAAAACTAGATATTTTCTATCATGGTAGTGATAGAAAAGTTGCTGTTGTATATGGAAGAAGAGGAATTGGTAAGACAACTCTTCTAAAGGAATTTGCTAATGGCAAGAATATGCTCTGGTTTACTGCATATCCAACTACGGATCAGATGGAACTTCATCTTATGGCAGATGCCTTTCGACTTGATATTGTAGAACCTCGATTAGAGGATATCCTGGATGAAGTGACGAAAATGGCAGAGGGGTCTACATTTGATCATCCTCTACTATTGTTCATAGAAAATTATCCTGATTTCGCTAAGGCGAGTGGGGACAATGGTAAAATCCTACATAAATATGTAAAAGATATCTGGAAAAAACTACCGATTAAGTTGGTTCTCTCAGGGGAATCCTATATGAACCTGGAGAAGACACTGTTAGGAAAGAAAACAGTATGGTCTGACATCAATAAAATGATTATGGAGATGAAGCCATTAAGCTTTCTGGAGGCGAGACTCTTCATGGATGGACTGTCTCCCGAAGAACAGGTTGGCACTTATGGAATCACTGGTGGAATCCCTGCCTTATTAGATCTGGCGGAAGGGAAGAAGCCGAAGGAAGCAATGGAAACTATATTCTTCTGCGGCATGAGAACGCCTTATCATCCAGAAGTATTGATGTCTAGTGAGTTGAGAGAACTGTCCTACTATAATCGGATGCTTACGACGCTTGCTAGTGGCAATCAGCGTGTAAATGAAATCGCTGAGGAAGTTGGAAAGCCTAAGGATGTGGTTGTTCCCTATATGAATACGCTGATATCCATTGGTTTGGTAAAAAAGGAAACACCTGTTACTGAAAAGACCAACAGAAGAAAAACTCGCTATTCAGTGGTAAATACTTCAGATGAATTCTGGTATCGCTATCTGACACTTAATTTTAAAGATGTGGTGGAAGATAATGCAGATGAACTGTGGGAAAATGTGGTTCTACCTGATCTAGACCATTATCTGAAAGGTGTATTCTATAGAATTGCTCAGGAATATATCATGGAGGAAGCTAGTTCAAAATTATTGCCATTTCGTATTGATGAAATAGGCAATTGGTGGGAAAATGATGAACAGAACCATACAACCACAGGATTTGATTTGGTTGGCTTAGGTACCTATAGTGGAGAGGAAACCACGGTATTTTGTCGTGTATACTATGATGATACTCCAGTAGAAATCCAGGAATTAAAAGCACTCATTGAGTTGACTAGAAAAATGAAGACCAATGGTTCAAGTTTCTATATTGTTTTTTCAAAAGCAGGATTCCATGAAAATGCAATTACAGTTGCATCTGCGATAAAAAATATCGTCCTAATTACACTGGATGATATCATTGCAGGCTTGGATGAGCGTTCATATTAGGAAAATCATATTAAGAGAAAATCTTTATTTAAAAAATTCTTATTTAGAGAATTTTAATTTGGTTTGATATAGTAATCGATTAGCAACTTTCGTACATAAATTGGGTAGTAATAATCTGTACAGGAAACGGTTGATTCTTAGAAAGGAATTGAAATGACAGATTTGGAGTTACAGAAAAATGCAATAAAAGTTAGACAGGGTATTATCGAGGGAGTACATGCTGCCAAATCAGGTCATCCAGGTGGATCCTTATCTGCAGCGGATGTTCTGACTTATCTCTATTTCGAAGAGATGAACATCGATCCAAAGAATCCAATGAAGCCAGATCGTGATCGTCTGGTTTTATCCAAGGGACATGCGGCTCCTGCTTTATATTCCGCGCTTGCAAATAGAGGATACTTCCCGGTGGAAGATCTGTCTACACTTCGCCATGTTGGATCATATCTGCAGGGACATCCTAGCTATGGTCATATCCCTGGTGTCGATGCAGCAAGTGGCTCATTAGGACAGGGAATCTCTGTTGCTGTTGGAATGGCACTGTCAGGAAAATTGACAAAGGAATCCTACCGCGTATACACAATCCTGGGTGATGGTGAATTACAGGAAGGTCAGGTATGGGAAGCAGCAATGTTCGCTGGTTCTAAGAAACTTGATAATCTGGTTGTAATCGTAGATAACAATGGTTTACAGATTGATGGACCAGTAGATGAAGTTGATTCCCCATATCCAATTGCTGATAAGTTTAAGGCTTTTAAATTCCATGTCATTGAAGTGGCAGATGGTAACGATATGAGCTTACTCCGCAAGGCATTTGACGAGGCTCGTGAAGTAAAGGGTCAACCAACTGCAATCGTAATGAAGACGGTAAAGGGTAAAGGCGTATCCTTTATGGAAAATCAGGTTGGCTGGCATGGAAAAGCTCCAAATGATGAACAGTACGAAGCAGCAATGGCAGAACTTAAGAAAGCGGAGGAAGCATAATGTCAGAAGTTAAGAAGATTGCAACACGTGAAAGTTATGGCAATGCCTTAGTTGAACTGGCTAAGGAACATGATAATTTATATGTTTTAGACGCTGATTTGGCTGCAGCGACTAAGACTGGAATTTTTAAGGCAGCATATCCGGATCGTCATATTGACTGTGGTATCCAGGAAGCTGATATGGTGGGAATTGCAGCTGGTATGGCTACAACTGGAAAGGTTCCATTCTGCTCAAGCTTTGCTATGTTTGCAGCTGGCCGTGCTTATGAGCAGGTTCGTAATTCTGTAGCTTACCCTCACTTGAATGTAAAGATTGGTGCTACGCATGCAGGAATCTCTGTAGGAGAAGATGGAGCTACACATCAGTGCTTAGAGGATCTGTCTCTTATGCGTACCATTCCAGGAATGGTAGTTATCAACCCTGCAGATGATATCGAAGCAAAGGCTGCTGTAAAGGCTGCTTATGAATATGATGGACCTGTATATCTCAGATTTGGTCGTCTGGCTGTACCTGTAATCAATGACAATGCAGATTACAAGTTTGAAATCGGTAAGGGCCTTGTTCTAAGAGAAGGCACAGATGTATCTATTATCGCTACTGGTCTGGAAGTTAACTTTGCTCTTGAAGCTGCAGAAATGCTTGCAAAGGATGGTATTAATGCCGAGGTTGTGAATATCCATACCATTAAGCCAATTGATCGTGAACTTATCCTAAAGACTGCTGAGAAGACTGGTCTGGTTGTAACAGTAGAAGAGCATTCCATCTATGGTGGACTCGGATCTGCAGTGGCAGAAGTTCTATCTGAGGAGATGCCAACTGTTGTAAAGAGAATCGGTGTGAACGATACCTTCGGTGAGTCTGGTCCGGCTGTTGAACTCCTCCACAAGTATAAGCTTGATGGAGAAGGCGTTTACCAGCAGATTAGAGAATTCTTAAATCAAGAATAAATAAAATGAAATCATAAAAGGAAGCATCTTAGCGGTGACCTAAATCTAGGGCTGCTAAGATGCTTTTTTTAATTACAAGATATATCAACGAACAGTGATTCTAGTCATTTTAATAAAAAGACGCGAAGGGAAAGATGATATGCTTCCTGTCATGTAGACAGGATAAATTTCTAAAACGAAACGATTATTTTATTCAACTGTTTTGAAATAATAAGATGTAGTGGAATCAAATGGCTCACCTGCCTTCACAAGTGGCTGTGGAAAGCTTGGTTGATTGACTGCATCTGGGAAATACTGAGTTTCGAATGCTACACCATATCCTGGCTGATATGGGAAACCTCCCTTACCAAGAGGAGATGGTGTCAGGTAATTACCAGAATAGATCTGCATACCTGGCATGTCGGTATAGATCTCCATAAGTCTACCAGTTTTCTCGTCTTCTAAGGATCCAACTAGGGATACCTGGCCTGGAGTGGTCTTCAGTACATAGTTATGATCATATCCATGGCCGAATCGGATTGGCTCATAGTCGTAATTGGTAAAGCCTGCCCGAAGCGTCCCTGGAGTACGCAGATCCATTGGTGTATTATCAACTGGTGCAATCTCTCCTGTAGGGATGAGCTCTGCATCTGTTGGCGTAAATGCATCTGCATCAATCCAAACCTTCTGATCTAAGACAGAACCTGAATCATGTCCACCAAGGTTGAAGTAGCTATGATTTGTTAGATTTAAATAGGTGTCTTGATCGGACACTGCATGATAATGAATGTCTAGGCGATTGTCATCGGATAGGCTGTAGGTTACCGTGAGGTCTACATTTCCAGGAAAGCCACACTCCATGTCCTCCTTGTGAACGGAGTACGTGATGGAGTGATCATCAGTTTGAACCACATCCCACATCTTGCGATGCAGTGGATGTGAGCCGCTATGCAGACAATTACGATTATCATTCACTTCTAGTTGATAGGTCTTACCATTTAATTCAAATTTTGCACCACCTACGCGATTAGCATAAGGGGAAATCAGGCAGCCAAAGCCTGGCTCATTTACAAAATATGCCTCTAAATCCTGAAAACCTAATACTACATCGGAAAGCTTCCCATCTCGATCTGGAACATGTAATTCTAATAAAGTTCCGCCGAAATCCATAGTTACAAAGTAGCTACCGGATTTTGTCCGAATGGTGTACTTGCTGATGTCCTGCCCCGTTGGGGATTTGCCCCAAAATTCCTTCTCCATAATTTAAGCCTCCAATATAATGATTACCCTAATGTTGGGTTTCTCCAATTTCCTTCTAGTATAGCATATTGGGGTGTGGAGGAAACAGAAAAGTATAGGAGTAGGCGGGATGGAAGTATAGAAAAGGACAAAAAAATCATGAGATAGGAAAGCATAATGGAATGGGTTATAATTCTATTAGTTAATCAGTCCAAGAGAAGGAATAGAGATGGCAAAAAAAGTAAAGAAGACAAGAAAGAAAAAACATAGGGGCTTACGCGTCCTATTATATTCTCAGATCTTTCTGATCTTAGTGGCCTTAGGTGCTCTGGCATACTATTACTATGGTGGCTATGCAAAAACCGTCTCTAAGTTACATGAAGATGCTATTGAGTTGGTACGTAACTCAACGGCGGAGACATTTCGTAAAAATCAGACGAGCATCGCATATGATTCCAATGGCCAGGCAATCTCTATTATGAATAGGGGTGAGGATCGCTTCTATCTAACTTCTGAGAAAATTCCTCAATATGCTAAGGATGCTGCGGTTAGTATCGAGGATAAAAAATTCTATCAGCACAAAGGATACGACTTCAAAGCGATTATCCGAGCTGTGTGGGCGATGGTTCGAGACCGAAAGGTGAGCCAGGGAGCGAGTACCATTACTCAGCAGTTAGCGAGAAATATTTTCTTAACCCAGGATAAGACCTGGGAGAGAAAAATAGAGGAAATATTTATTGCTGTAGAGTTGGAGAAAAAGTATTCCAAGGATCAAATTCTTGAATATTATCTCAACAATATCTATTTCGGAAATGGGTATTATGGTTTAGAGGCAGCCAGTCAGGGTTACTTCAATAAAGATGTAAATGATCTGACAGTGTCCCAACAGGTATTTCTAATTGGAATTCCGAATCGACCTAATTACTATGATCCGGTCACTCATATGGATCATACATTGAGTCGACGAAATCGAATCCTAAACAATATGCTTGATGATAAGAAGATTTCGAAGTTAACATACAACCAGGCTCTCGCTGAGGGGATTTCTCTAGAGAGATCAGCGGATATCTACAATAATTATGTAGAAACCTTTATGAATATGTGTGCCACCAAGGTTCTAATGGAACTAAATGGCTTTCAGTTTGAAACGGACTTTGAGACAGAGGATAAGAAGAAGGAGTATGAGTCTAAGTATCAGGAAGCGTATGAAGCTGCAAATTTGCAGCTAGTGACTGGTGGATATCGGATCTATACTTCCATTGACCTCACCATGCAGGCGAAACTGCAAGCTGACATCGATCAGGAATTGGCCAAGTATACAGAAACAGGAGATGATGGCATCTATTCTTTACAAGGAGCAGCTGTCTGTATCGATAACAATACTGGCCTTGTGCGAGCAATTGTTGGTGGAAGATCCCAGGATCTAAGTGGATATACACTAAACCGTGCATACCAGAGTTACCGCCAACCGGGTTCTGCAATCAAGCCTCTGATTGTCTACACGCCGGCTTTAGAAAATGGTTACACTCCAGATACCATCGTGACGGATCAGGCAATCGAAAATGGTCCAGAGAATGCGGATGGGGCATATCTAGGAGAAATCACTCTCCGCACAGCGGTGGCTAAATCAAGGAATACGGTGGCGTGGCAGATCTTTAATGAATTAACTCCCCATAAGTGCATATCCTACCTGACCAATATGAACTTCCAAAAGGTATCCCCTCAGGATGAAGTACCAGCAGCATCTATTGGTGGATTCACACAAGGAGTATCTCCTTTGGAAATGGCCAAGGGGTATGCCACCATATATAATGATGGAAAAATGCGTGATGCTGGTTGTATCACTGCAATTTTAGATGCAAAAGGCAATAAAATTTACCAGTCCAAACAGGAAGCTGTGGTAATCTATCAAGAGACTGCGGCCAGAGAGATGACAGAAATTCTAACTTCTGTATTCCAGGAGGGAACGGCCCGAGGCTATGCCTTGAGCAATATGGCCTGTGCTGGTAAAACCGGAACAACCAATAAGAGTAAGGATGGCTGGTTTGTAGGCTACACTCCTTATTACACCACCAGTGTCTGGGTAGGATATGATCAGCCCAGAACGCTGAAGGGTCTAGCTGGCTCTAATCAGCCCCTTTCGATCTGGTATACATTTATGAAGGACTTACATACCGACCTGTCTCCGATGAGCTTTCCCCCTGCACTGAATGGGTAGTCCACACCGGATACAAGTGAGGAAAATGTAGACCAAGCAGTTGAAGACAGCACGAATCCATAGTGTGGTGAAGCAGTTAGACATCACACAGGCAAAACATATACAGGATGGAAAGTAGTAGAACCAGAGAAGAATAAAAAGTTTGGAAACGAAAAGGTAAAAAATGGACTAGAATGAACAGGGTGATGTATTGTAAGTTGTAGTGAGAAATCCTATAATATTAGGAGTTACGGGTAGAAAATTATCATCGTGACGATACATATGAACTATTGAAAAGGTTAGTAACTTGGGTGGTTTCGCAAGGGAAAGATGCGGAACTAGATGTATTGAGGAGAATAAGATGAAAAATTATGCATTTGGTGTAGACGTTGGTGGAACAACCGTTAAGATTGGACTATTTAGTGTAGATGGTAAGCTACTCTCAAAGGATAAGATTAGCACGAACACAGCAGATGGCGGTGTTCATATCGTTACAGATATCGCAGCAAAGATGGACTCCATGCTTGCAGATAGACGAATCAACAAGGAGTCTGTATGTGGTGTTGGAATTGGAGTTCCAGGACCTGTTATGCCTGATGGAACAGTCAATAAGTGTGTGAATCTGGGATGGGGAATCTATCCTGTTGAGAAGGAACTAGAAAAGGCTTGCGGATTACCTGTTAAGGCTGCAAATGATGCCAATATCGCTGCACTTGGTGAAGCATGGATGGGCGGCGGAAAAGGTTACTCCAGCGTAGTTATGGTTACACTTGGAACTGGTGTAGGCGGCGGAATCGTACTGAACGGTAAGATCCTGACTGGATTCAACGGCGCAGCTGGTGAAATTGGACACATTGTGGTTAATCCAAGTGAAGTAGAGCAGTGTAACTGTGGACTTCATGGTTGCTTAGAGCAGTATGCATCAGCAACTGGTATCATCCGTATGGGTAAGGCAAATAATAAGAACCCAAAGTGGAAGGACAGTCCAATCTACAATATGACAAAGCTGACTGGTAAGGATGTAACAGATGGAGCCAATGCCAAGGATCCTCTGTGCACAGCAATCCTTCAGCGAGCAATGACCTACTTAGGTGAGGCCTTAGCTACCATTGCTGACGTGGTTAATCCGGAAGCAATTTTGATCGGCGGAGGTGTGTCTGAAGCTGGTGAGATTGTGCTTGATATGGTGCGCAAACCCTTTGAGGAAAAGGCATTTCATGCTTGCAAATCTACAAAAGTTCTGTTAGCATTATTAAGCAATGACGCTGGTATCTACGGAGGCGCAAAGCTGGCAATTGACAGCCAGGAATAAGCTTTCCTATGATTCATAGATCGGCAGCAGTTTTACTGCTACCATATTCGATGCGTGGCTCAGTTTGGTAGAGCGCGGCGTTCGGGACGCCGAGGTCGCAGGTTCGAATCCTGTCGCATCGATTATGGATCTATGCGTTATAATAGCGAAGCGTGGCTCAGCTTGGTAGAGCGCTGCGTTAGGGACGCAGAGGTCGCAAGTTCAAATCTTGTCGCTTCGACTGATCACTGGAATCCGTAAGGATTCCTTTTTTTATACCCAGAATGGTAAGTGGGTAGATATATCAATGAGAATAGAAGATAGGATATGCGTTAGGATACTTAGGTAAGTGGAATATACCAACGGCTAGGACTGAAAAAAGGGGCTATGAAAAAATGAGATAATCATTTTTTCATAGCCCCTTCTCAAATTCAGAGAATGTGATTATTTAAGTACAGACTTATAACCGCCGCTTACAAGCTTCGCTGTATATGCAATCAGATCATCGAGAGGAATCGTCTGACCAGACTGATCCCATTCCCAATAGATTGAGGAAATGGATGTGACATAAGCCTCTGTAAGATTTGGATAAGGTGTCTTCTTATAGAAGTTCTGGAAAGTGTCACTATTCAGAACAATTTCCATGACAGCCTTATAGAAATCCTTATTCTCAGGCTCACATAAAAGTAAGCGCTGGATACCGGTGCACTCATACAGGTAGTGGAAGAACTTTGAAATAGCCTCATCTGCACGCTGATGCTTCATGCTCTCGCCTAAAACCTCAAGTACACGATTCGCAGATTCCTCCTTAACAACATCCAGGAGATCTTCCATGGAATTGTAGTGGAGATAGAATGTCTTACGATTAATACCTGCTGTCTTTGTAAGGTCTGTAATCGAAATATTGGTGAGTCCCTTCTCCTGAACCAGCTCATAGAAGGCCTTCTGAATTGAAGAAAGGGTACGCCTTACTCTTAAATCCATTTGCTTTTCAACCATATTATTACCTCCTGTGTAATATTCGTTTATATTATATGCTTGAGGATTTTCTGAAACAATATTATTTAAAAAAGTTCATTAAGATTTTATTATTAGGACATAATTTGATAAGAATTGTAGAGTTTAAAGATTTTTCAATTAAGTTTGAATTAGGTGTTAACTTCTTATAAGAAGTATTCGATATAAATCCTAGGAAGGGTGTAGTGTACCCTTTTATCAATTAACGTATATTTAGAGAAAAATCCAAGACTTGCTGAAATAACAGGGTGGAGTGAAGAAAAACTTAAGAGGAGAGGTACTCTTTATGAGAGAAACCGGACAGAAGAAAAACTGGAAAACAAGAGCATTGGCATTGCTACTATCTGGAGTGGTGATTACCACGACCATTGCATCGAATCAAATTTTTTCAGATGCGGCTAGTAGTAATACCACAACGACAGCTAGTGGTGCACCATCCAATGAATATGCAGTGGATGCAGGCACTGGTGTAATTGCAGAGACCTTTACCGCGCCAGACATGGCGGATGGAGCATATCAGAAGATCACATCCTTTGGAATGTCTGTGTATGTACCTGCTGGCGAGACAGCTACCCTTTCTCCGAAGTTCTATCAGGGATTAGACAGCACGGCTGATCCTGCAAAGGGAGGCGTGGATATCTCTCTTAGCAATGAGGAGCAGACGGTTTCTAACACAACACAAAATGCACAGAAGATGGATGTGACTTTTGATGTATCAAGTTACAACCTATATGTGCAGAAGGGTGAAGCCTATTCCCTTTATGTAAGGAATACGGGTTCTTCTGTATCGGTATATACACAGGGAAATGGTTCCATGGGATTCTTACAGAATGGTGGAAGCTTAAGTGCTTTTGGAGTCTCCTTTGCAAATGTTACTTATAGTACCGAGGCTACAACAATGACTCCTCCAGATGTGGGAGCTGTTACGGCAACAATTGACGGCGCTGTTAATGTAAATAATGTAATCACTAAAATCATGAGTATGGATGACAAGGGCGTTAAGATCAATGCTTCTGTTGCATCAACTCAGAATATTGTTCGTAAACCTCACTATGCAAGCAGCAATGCTAGTATAGTTACTGTAGATGGAAATGGTAACCTGACACCTAAAGCAACAGGTGATGCAGTCATCACAGCATATGTTGGCGATTCTCCAGAGAACGCACTGGCAGCAGGACATGCTGCAAGCGTAAAAGTATCTGTTGTAGCTGCAGCTTTAAGCGAGAGTGCAGTTACATATAATCCAAGCGCAAAAAATCAAAACCATCCAGGTGTTACCGTGACTGGTATTCCAGAAGGAAACTATACGGAAACATGGGCCAACGATACGGCTGTTGGAACTGGTTCTGTAACTATCCAGGGAACTGGAACATATGCTTCCTTCAGTAAAACATTAGAATACACAATCAATGGATACGACTTAAACCAGCCCAAGGGATTTGACACAACAAGCGCAGTATATACCAGAGCAAATGGTGAGATTCGAATCACTGGTGCAAAGGACGGGAATGGTAATGACCTGATACAGGATAGGGACTTTACAACGGATGCTGAAGTAGCAAGTCAGGAACCGGATGGCGCAACTTATAATGTAACTGTTACAGGTAAGGGGAATTACCTCGGAACAGCATCTGTTACAACTACTAAGCTGGGTTATGGAAAAGATAATGCCATTGATATTAATACCATCTTCGATGCAAAATTAGATAAGACAAGTTATTCATATACAGGTAGACAGATTAAGCCTGACTACAAGATCTCAGTTGGCGGAACAGAGCAGAACAATACTTCCCTCGAAGGAACAGCATATACTGTTTCCTATGGAGAGAATACCAATGTAGGTGAAGGAAGCGTAACACTGACTGGTATTGAGGGTAATGGATATAAGGGAACAATTACTCTGAAATTTTCAATTGCTTCAAGAGATATCCGTGATGCCTTAATTTATGGTAATGACGGCACCTTGTCTACAAATGTTTCAAAAGCTGGTGATATCACTATGGCTCTCAATGGAATGAGGGAGAGCCTTGCTGTTACAAGCAGAGCAAATGGTAAGATCTCCATGAGCGGAGCTCTTCCTTATAATGAAGATGGAGTAACACTTCCTGTAGTGCTTCGTATGTATCAGTACACTGCTACAACAGATGGTACAAGTGAGCAGATCTTTCAGACTCTGGTACAGGGTACAGACTACACCGTAAACTACTCTGACAATGATGGAATCGGCGAAGCAAAACTGAAAATCACAGGAACTGGTAACTACACGAATTCCTGGACCATTACCTACCGCCTGGTAGGAACCTTCCAGAGGGACCTGCAGGTAAAATACGGTGATAAGACCATAAAGAGTGACAATGGTACCTTCGCTACAGGCTATAGCGTGAACTACAATGGTTCAAATCAGACATTGGCATCACTTCCTATATTAAAGATGGGAGATGAAGACCTAGTTGCTGGTAGGGACTATGCAGCAATTGATGCTACAGCTACAGAAGGAAGTGGAAGCAGTTACTATTCTAATAATGTAAATGCTGGAACAGCAAAGCTTACCATTATTGGCTTAGGATTCTATCAGGGACAGACAGCTACACTGACATATACGATTAAGCCTCAGAAATTCACTCAGTATGATAGCATCAAGGTAAATGGTAGCTATACATATACCGGTGCAGCCATTAAGCCGGACCCAGCATCCATTGATGTCACAATTGATAAGACAACCAAGACTGCGAAGGATTGGAACGTTGGCTATGCATCAGATGATAATTCCAATACTTATGATGGAATCATCATATCCAATTCTGTAGATGCGGGATCTGCAAGCCTAGAAATTAAGGGGCAGAATAATTTCGATTCCTCTACATCTATTACTGGAAAGTACACTATTGGAAAGTTAGACATCAATAGTTCGAATATCTCTGTAAGCAATACACAGGAGATGCAGGTAACAGGAAAGCCTGTTGAACCAACTATCGAAGTGAAGAACACAACCAATGGTGTGGCCTTTGCAAAGGATAGGGATTATAAGGTAAGTTACGACGATAACACAAGCGTAGGTACGCATACCATTACCATTACAGGTAGCGGTAACCTGACTGGAAAAAGAACTAGCACATTTAAGATCACGGAGCGTAAGATGGATAATCTTACTGTTACTCTAGCTGGTTTTAATACAACAAAGAGTTCAGGTACAAGCGCATCTGAAACAACTTACACATGCAAGGAAAGTGATTACAGTGCTACCTATACAGGAGTTACAATTAAGCCTGTATTTACGTTGGTAGATAACTCCACAGGATTAACACTGGAGCAGAGTACAGATTATCAGATTCCAACCTACAACAGTACCAATCCTGGTGATGGAGTAATCATTATTGCCGGAGCAGGTAAATACTCGGGTTCTACTATAAAAATTAAATTTCATATTAATAAAAAGAACATTTCTGATTCTGATATTTCTGTGTCTGATATCCAGCCACAGTATGATGGAGATGGTAAATTCACTGGACTGAAAGCAAATGTTCAGAATACCTTCGGCAATTCACCGGTTACATTAAGTGCATGTGATGAGAAGGATAAGGATCAGGCTGAGAGCAAGGGTTACGACTACTACATCAAAACAGAATCCACTGGTTATGCAGGCCAGTGGAAGGCTGTCGTATATGGCCTTGGTAAGTTCTATAAGGGATCGAAGATCGTAGACTTTGAAATTGGTCAGTCCATCGATGCTACAAATGCAAATGTAACACAGACTCTGTCGAATCCTTGGGATACAAGCGTTCAATATCAAGCAGATGGAGAAGGTAACTACGAGGTTCCTTACTACGGTAACTCCAAGGAAAATACGGAGAAGAAATTACCTGAATTAGGCCTTACATTTACAAATGTAGATAAGGATAAGCAGCCAATCCGAGGTACAGACTATACGGTTACCTATCAGCTAAAGGGCGATGATACCATCACTGATCGTAAGGATGCCTTCTATGATCTGAAGCCTGGCTCAACTGTTGTAGTAACTGTAAAGAGTACAGAGAAGACGAAGCTGGTCTATGGTGAGAGAAGCTTCGAATATAAGATCCAACCAGTTAATCTGGCAAGTAATAAATATGATGGAGCTGGAAATAAGGGAACAGCAATTGGAGATGTCATTGTTACAGATGCAAACTGGTCAAAGGCTTCGAATAAGAGTTTCTATAACTACACTGCAGCAAGCAATGGAACACCAAGCCTGATTACAGATGCTACAAAACAGGGACTGAACTATTACTACAATGGTAAGAATGTCCCAATTGATCTAGACATCAAGTATTATCCAGGTGGTGCAAATGGACCAGCCGTATCCATCTCTACAGATGAATATACGATTACCAAAGCGCAGATTGCGAATAACACATATCTGCCAGGGCAGAGTCCAATCACAAGCATTGGACCAGATGTCACAACAGATTATGCAAGTGGTGGTGTTGACGCAGTATTCCTTCAGGGAAAGGGATCCATTCTAATCGGCGGAACCGCTGCGAAGTATCAGATTCAGCCAGCTGATCTGTCTGCGCTTCAGACAGATGATAAGGTATTCATGGATATGGATACAACAGATAAGGATGAAACATCTCAGAACTTACCATATACCAATGTGACCCCAGATCTCACCAAGGCTGGAGTATGGATTTATGGAAAAGCTGGTGACAAAGATAGCATCAAGCTGGTAAATGGAACAGACTATAAACTGACCCTGACTCCTATTGCAGGTGGCGGTGGAAATGATGTAGCTACAAAGCCAGGTACCTATACACTGACTGCAACTGGCCTTGGTAATTACAAGGGAGTTGCAACAATGGTAGTTACTATTCGTAGTAAGGAGATTGCACTTCTGGATGCCTATATCGGCTCTAAGAAGGAAGATTCTACCACGACCATTGATGGTGAGACAGTGATCCAGTTGCCAGATCAGGAATATACTGGTTCTGCTATTACCACATCTCTTTTAAAGGATGGTTCCAATAAGGGACTCTTACTGAGAGACGGAGCAAGTAATGTCGATGATTACACCGTAAGCTACACCGATAATATCTATCCTGGTCAGGCATTTATAACTCTGACGGGAACGGGATTATATGCCGGAACAAAGAAGGTATTCACCTATAACATCATAGGTAACCTGTCAGATACAAAACTCTTTGGTCTGAATAAGAATGGATTAAAGGATACCTACACATATGATGGACAGTCCTCTACATCAAGTCAGTTCAACACGGACTTTGCTAAGGTAGAGATCCTTAGAAATCCCGTAGGAACTGGTGATGCAGGTGCAACATTGGCCCAGAATACAGACTATACAGTAGATACCACAAGTCTTGGCACTCCAGGAGCTGACCAGGTAGTAATCAAAGGTACTGGTTACTATAAGGGAACCATGTCAATCCCTGTAACTATGAAGGGTGATATCTCTAAGGCGACTCTGACCTGGAACAATGGAAGCAATATCGTACCTTATGGAAGCCAGGCAAATGTGGCCTATACGCTTAGCTTCAATGGAATTATCCTGAATACCACCAATGATTACTCTGTATCTGGTGATACCGAGGATAAAATCGGTTCCCACACCATTACCTTAACAGGTAAGGGGAACTACATTGGAACACTTCAGGTAAATTACGAGCAGAAGTACGATCTGTCTAAGACTACAGTTAATATTAAGAAGTCATATAAGTACACCGGCAGCCAGGTTAAGCCTGAGGCAAGTGATATCACCGTTATCTATAATAATGGAGATGCACAGAACGTAACCTTACATACAGACACAGCCTCTCAAGATACGAAGGACTACTACATCAGCTATGGAAGCAATGTGGCAGCAGGTAAGGGAACAGTTACCATTAATTCCATTAGCCCAGATGACTCTAATGTGAAGACAAGCACTTCCTATGGCTATAAGACTGTTGACTTCGACATCACAGCAATCAACCTCTTCAACGATGAGAGCACGAAGGTATACTTCGATCAGAACACAACCGATTGGAATAAGATTGCAGATAAGGTCTACACTGGACATCAGATTATCCCAGAAGTAACCAAGATTATTCCTAGCGGCGAGACAACAGCAATTCCAACCAGTGAGTATAAGGTTACTTACGGTGAGAATGTCAATGCTGGTAAGAATGTAGGAACCGTAACCATCAAGGGTAACGGTAACTATGCTGGTGAGAAGACCTTCACCTTCAATATTAATAAGAAGAAGTTCGATAACTCAGATACAAGCGATACTGGAATCGCAGAAGTGCTGTTCAATAAGATCAGCGACGCTTACTACTCTGGTGAGTATGCGAACCCTATACCGAAGTACGAACTGTCCTATAACGGTATGACACTGACAGAGGGTACTGATTATGAAATATCAACCGTAATCAACGCTGGTGGTACCAAAGGTACGATTACCTTCACCGCTAAGGAGGGCAACTACACTGGAACAGCAACTGCAGAGTATGACATCTTGGCTAGAGACATTAGTAGCGGAGCGGATATCAAGTTCAAGAATGAGACACCATATACAGGTAAGACCATTAGCGTAGATGATCTGGCAAAACTGCTAAATCTACAGGTCGACCTTGGTAATGGTAAGACTGCTGAATTAACCTATAGCCCAGATCAGACCAAGGACTACTACATCACAGTAGAAGGTGGCCGTGAGATCAGAGATGCAGGAACCTATACCATTAACCTGGTAGCATCTCGTACCAATAAGTTAACTGGATGGATCCAGACCACATTCACAGTTACACCAAAGGATATCAGTGATGACTCAGTGAAGGGCAGTGTTACTGATCAGGGATATACTGGTGCAGCAGTAACACCAAGCGCAGATGACGTAGTTCTGACAGATACGAAGATCAATAAGGACACACCTCTGGTTGAGGGTAGAGACTACACAATCACTGCATATAACAACAATGTAAGTGCAGCAAGTGCAGATGCTGATAATGCGCCAAGCCTGACTGTTACAGGAACAGGTAACTATACTGGAAGTAAGACGCTTACCTTCAATATTGGTACCAAGTTAACCGGTATCGGTGAGCTGACGCTGAATCCTCAGACATTCACCTACAATGGTGGATCTCAGGTGCCAGGAACCATCGTTCGCTTGAAGGATGGAACAACTCTGACAGAGGGCGTTGACTATACGGTATCCACTGGCGACACAGATACTGTGAATGCTGGTAAGGATAAGAAAGTTACCGTAACTGGTATGGGAGAGTACTACGGAGACCTGTCTAATACCTACACCATTGAAAAGCGTAAGCTTGAAGGTGGTAAGATTAAGATCCTCTTCCCTGAGTATGGTGAGCCTGATGAAAACGGACACTATAACACCACATATACAGGTAAGGAAATCAAACCAACAGATCTCATAGTCTTCTACGATGAAGATGGTGATGATGTACTTGATTCCAATGAGATGACCCTGGTTAAGGATTCGGATTATAAGATTGTTGCTGATGGATATAAGAATAATAAGAATGTATCCACAGAAAAGAACCCAGCAAAGGTAACCATCCAGCTCCTGGATAGCGGAAACTATTCCTCTACTGCTTCGTCTAAGCAGGAAGGAAGCTTCTATATCAAGCCAGCAGACCTGATTGATGATATCAATAACAGTATCATTACTCCTACTCTTAAGGATGCAACCCTCTCTGATGATGCAGGGACAGTAATTAAGAGGGAAGAGGGTGGAGCAGAGTATCTCTATGGAAGATATGCATACTACGACGGACAGGAGATCAAGCCTGCAGTAGTATTTGTAAAGTCATCCAATGGTGAACCTGCGACACTAGAGGAAGGTAAGGACTTCACAGTAACCTATAGCACGGGTTACATTGATGAAAATGGTAATCCAGTAGCCGGTAAGAGTACCTTAGATGATAATGATGCAGCTGATCCAGAGAGCACCGCACCAAACCGTGCAGGTCTCATGGTTGCAACCATTACTCCTCATGAGGGATCCAACTACACAATCTCACAGCCAATTACCATGGCATATGAGATCTATGCAGACCTTACTATTCCAAAGAAGGGTGAAGACAATCACTCTGATCTGTCAGTAACCGTAGGTAATGGTGGAAATCAGTTCTACAATTATGGCAATCCAATTCAGCCAGAAGTTGTAGTGAAGGTTGGTGGACATACCTATACCTATACCGCTGGACAGACAAGTGCTGCTGATGATCTGAATGTAACAGAGACATCTGATACTGGATTTGCAGTAGATACAGAGGGTCAGGTAATTGCAACCTCTAATGTATCCTACCTGACAGGATCCGCAGAGAAAAACTATAAGATCACAAATGATACTGATTCACTGAAGGTAACACTGGATAATGCTACGGGTACAACCGATGAGGGAATTTCAAGTGTAATCTACAAGGGTGATCCTTATAACCAGGATGACCTGGGAATGAAGATTCATCTGCCAAGTGGTCAGGTCGCAACCATCCTGTCAGTAAGCTTCCAGCGTAAGACTCTATACGGTAAGGAGTTAGATGGAGTGGCTACAGACGATGTCTATAGCTCAGAGATTGCTGCAGGAACAGATGCTCACGACGGATTCGATGCCCATACAAGTGTGGGACAGGTAGCATATAAGATCTACTTCACTGTAAATGGTACAGAGACACTGGTTCGTTCCGGTGATGATCTGGTATTCGAGATCCTGCCACAGGATATCAGTGATGCAGAGGTAACCTACCTGAAGACCAATACCTATAACACCAAGACAATTGATCCAGGATTGATTGTGACCTATCAGGGCAAGGAACTGTCTGATGAAGATTATAGTGTGAACTATCTGGATGCTAATGGTAATAAGACGAAGCCAGTTAATCCAGGAGAATACACTATCCAGGTAAATGGTGAGAAGAACTTCTCTGGAAGTACTGGTGAGAGAGAATCCATGACGGTATATCCTGATATCCCACGTAATGTACATGTAACAGGACGTACCAAGAATACAATCACAGTAAGCTGGCAGCCAGGTAATAACCTGACTGGTCACTATCTGAGATACGTACAGAACGGAACCTCGAACACGGTTAAGCTGAAGGCAAGCACAACATCATATACTGTAACTGGTCTGGATGCAGGAACCACATATACCTTCCGTGTAGGTGGTTATGTCGGGGATATGTCATCCTCCGATCCGCTGATCCGTTATGACTACAGCACCACAACAGGAACAACAACTGTAGGTGATGTAACAGATACAACAGGATCTGGTGAGATCGTAGACGGTCAGCATGGTGCGAAGATTGTAATCAATAATGGTAACTTCGATGGATTCGTGGTATATCGTGCATCCAGTGCATATGGTACATACAAACTGAAGGCAATTGTGCCTAAGGATACAGGTACTGTTACAAATTATATGGACTCTACTGCCAGGGCAGGAAAGACCTACTACTACCGCATCGCAGGATATAAGGATCATAGTAGCACCCATGTATTTGCAGACTTTGATATCGGTGAGCAGTCTAGTCCGATTGCAGTCACTGTGCAGTAAAAATTAGAGAAATATAAACCAAGCCCATCGTAGGCTGGTGCAAGGAAGAGATCGCAATGTGCGGTCTCTTCTTTATTTTAATTTCATAGATAGAAAACTGGCAAAGTAGGTAAGATGTGCTATGATAAAATTAGATAAAATTTAGGATGAGAATGAAACTATGAGCGATAAAACGATAGGAAGTCACATTGATCTCTTAGCAGATGATCAATCAGTGCCACAGTCACTCTCTCAGGAAAGTGGAATCTATACAAAGGATGGCACAAAAAAGAAAAACAATAGAGCTAGAGCGAATCGTATTCGAAAAACGAAGAGGATGCGCTCTCCTTTTCTTACCAAAAAATATGATCGGGATATGGAATCCTATGTGGCGGATGAAATCCGAAATGAAGAACGAGGGGATGAGGTAATCGAACCCCAAGAGAGAACTCCTTCGGATGATGAGATCAAGCGACAGGTGGCAGAGCTAAGCCAGGATATCGCCCGAGCTATTACTGCAGAAACTGGTCGAACCGAAGAAAATGATACAACCAGACATGAGTACTCTATTGGAGAGTTCACATTTCATACCTATTATGAATTCCGTAATGCAGAAGAGGATGTGAAGCGGATTGATATCATCAATAAAGAGCTAGACCTGAAGGATCCAGAGGTGGCGATTCGCCTATACAATGATATCCGTATGGGAAAGATCATGTTCAAGAGTCCTATCGGAGAGAAATTCTTCGATCACGTGGCGGATATCGTAGCAGATCGATCTGTAGGCTTGCTTGAGGATAAGCAGGTGGTAGACGAGGCAGAGAGCCAGGCGAAAAAACAGAAATGGCTGGCCCTGCTTATCATTATCCTTGCGGCAGCTGCCTTTTCCTACTTCGCATATTCGGAGATCTCTGATGTGATCTCAACCAGAAAGCTTGAGAAGCAAATTGAAGAAAAGAACAAATTGAATCCAGGCACTGGAAAAGCAAAGGATGACAGCGCAACAACTGCTGATGGGAATCAGACGGATAAGAACCAGACTATAACAGGGTCTACATTTGTGGATCCATCTACACTTACAATCCTACCAGAGTATGAAGGGCTGGTAGCTCAGAATAAGGAGATGGTAGGCTGGATTGAAATCCCAGATACTGAGGTGAACTATCCAGTGGTGCAGAAGGCTGATGATAACAGCTATTATCTAACCCATGCCTTTGATCAGTCAGAGGATAAAAACGGTAGCATCTTCATGGATTATCGCTCTAGCGTCGTCAATACCACGACCAATACCATCCTCTATGGGCACAATATGGCGAGTGGTAAGATGTTCGCGGCACTGAAGAATTATGAGAATGCATCCTACCTAGAAGCCCATAAGACGGTGACCTTCAATACCATCTACGAACAACGTACCTATGAGATCGTAGCGGTATGCCTGGGTCAGGTGGAAAATCAGGATAGTAGTGGCTACCGCTACTACAATTTTATATCTGCTCAGAAGGCACAGGATATGCAGGACTTCGTGGACTATGTATCCTCGAGAAATATCTATGGCAAGCAGGTGGAGATCAGTACGACGGATCAGCTACTGACCCTGTCGACATGTAATCATTATATCGAAGATGGACGCCTCTTCCTTGTGGCGAAACGGGTTCGATAGTTGTATAATAAAAAGGATAATATAGGTCTTGTGGAGATTGTATGGAGGTAGCTTCACGTTATTTCTAAAGATCATGGAGTGAAAATATGAAATTAGGGACAAAAATAGGACTTGTCTTAGTGGCGCTGGGAATGGTGCTTGGTGTATGGGTATTCGCAGGTGGAAAAAGTTCTGCGGACAATACCATCAGTGAGGACGGAGTTCTAACAATTGCAGATGGCGAAGAGAAAATCGGAAGTGGTGCATACCGTAATAATACCAACATTAAGTCGGTAAACATCCCTGCATCTGTGAAAACAATCGGATCAGGAGCCTTTGCTGGTGCGACAAATCTTACAACTGTAACAATTGCAGATGGCTCATCTCTTACAACAATTGAGTCAAGTGCATTTGATCAGGATGGACAGCTGACCAAGGTCTCTGGAATTCCAGATTCTGTATCCTCAATTGGCGCGAATGCATTTCGCTCAACAAGTTTATCCAGCTTTCATATTCCAAGTAGCCTGGGAAGTGGATTAGACTTATCTGCATTTGATGGCTCAGGAATTACAACATTTACAGGAAGCAGCGCAAGCTATAAGAGCGGATCTGATGGTAACCTGTATAATGCAAGTGGCACGGTTTTAGATATCGTAGCACCTGGAACAACAGGAAGCGTTGAGATTCCAAGTGGTACAAGTGGAATCGCATCATCTGCTTTCCGAAGCAATAGTAAGGTGACAAGTATCACACTTCCAGACAGACTTACTTCTATTGGCACAAATGCTTTTGCTGGAACTAATGTGACTCGAATCACAATTCCTGCTAGTGTCACTAGTATCAATGATCAGGGAAGCTGGAATACAACAGTTAAGGAAATCCTGGGGTATGGAGCTGATTCGGCAGCAGCACAGTATGTGACAAGGATAAACGCAGCTCAGGGTACTAGAATTATCTTCACAGATTTAAGTGATGATGAGCCCGGAACCAATCCCGAAGACAAGCCCGATACCTATACCGTTTCCTTTGATGTAAATGGAGGAAGCGGAAACTTCCCTGATGCGAAGGTTAACGCTGGTGGACTAGTAAATCATCCTGGATATCCAACAAAGGATGGATATACCTTCTTAGGCTGGTTTGATGATGCAAATGGTGCGAAGAGCCCATTTGACTTTGCAGGAACTGCAATCAATGCAGATCTGAAGCTGGTTGCTCATTGGGAAGCAAAGAAGACAGACAATGGAAATACCAATAATGGAAATACATCCAGTGGTTCTGGTTCAGGTTCTGGTTCAGGTTCTGGTGGACAGAATGTAGATGGAACTACCAATCCAGACGGATCTGTAAATCATGCAGATGGAACGATTTCCTATCCAGATGGAACAATTAAGCAGGGCAATAAGACAATTGGTAATACCAATGCTCCAGCAAGCAGTGCAAAGGATGTGACTCCTACCACAGCTGGTCCTATTGATGCGAGATACTTTCTCTGCCTGGCAATTCTCCTGGCAGGTGTTGCAGTTCTCCTATATAGCCATTCAAGAAAACTGAGCTATGTATCGAAGAACTCTAAGAGAAAATAAGAATAGGGTAATCGAAAGAATATAGAGTATAAGAAAGACCATGTACACCGCAGTGTGCATGGTCTTTTTGGCGGTGCGCCTCGATTTGATTGTACGAACTGAAGGATTATGATCTAGCTAAGGCTGTTACATTGTTAAGTCCCTTCTTAACAGGAGGAAGACTAATGATAATAAGAGTCAGAACCATCTCTGGGATGAGATATGCATAGTTATAAACAATTGGCCAGAGGAAGGAAATAGACTTAGGGAAACTTGCTGGCATACCACTCATCCAGAAGAGAGCACCGCCAATGGAATGGAAGATGCCTCTACAGATTACAGCAAGGATATAACCCTTAATGAAGCCGTTTTTCTTATGAGAAAAGAACCCTGCAAGGCCAAGGGCAGTAAATGCAAAGAAGTAATCCATACAAGCCTGGAGCGGGGAGAGAATATAGGCTCCACCATCCTGGATAAACTGAAGCATGGAAAATGTAAAGGCAACAATGATGCCAACACTAGGTCCATACCAGTAGGCAACAATTACAACGAAAAGCATAGAGCATAAGGTAACAGAACCGCCCCAAGGCATCTGCCATAACTTCACATAGGATAGAATAAAGGCTATAGCCAAAGAGACTGCAGAGAAAGCCAAGGTCTTGGCGGTCATATGCTGACGATGCCCTACGATGCTGAGACCAATTAAGAATACTGCCACCATAATGACAATGGATAAGAAGTATCCAGCAGAAGTAAGCGAACCGTAACCATCTGAATGTGTAATAAAAGCTGACAAGTTAAACCCTCCTTAAATATCTAGTAAAATATAATGTAAAAAACTCTACCGCAAGTATACAACACTTGGGGTAGAGTTTCCATTTAATTTAATCGGATGTCTCGGTATCAATGGTAGTGCTATCGGTTGGATCCTCTTCATGCTGTTCCTCATCCGTAGCTAGAGTACTTGAGTAAGTGTACTTATTCGATGAACGGAAGATGGTATCGCTAGATCCCATCTGATTAACTACGAGAGTATCACCGTCTTTGATGGAATCATCATCGATGGTTAGACACTGGCCGGATACGTAAGCAGTGGAGACTTTTTTGCCATTTACGAAGACCTTACTCCATTTGGTAAAGTTATCACCATAGATGTGAACCTTACCATTAAAGTAGTAGGCTCGATTAATAGTGACATCGTGGATGCCCATGATCAGGTCAGATGCAGGATATAGATCTACGCCGTTATAGGCATATCGCTTACCGTAAAGCAGATCATACTGGAGCATCTTCAGCCCGGACATATACTGATTACTGCCGGCTAAAACACCATTCTTTATCATAGTCTGGTTGTACTGAGTCATCGTACCCTGGTGGATACCGATACGGTTCATCTGTTCAGCAACTAACTGGTAGGATGTGAGATCCGCATCTTGTTTGGACATACCGAAGTTATTCCAGGTGACATATTTGGTCTTAAACAGATCACCAGTTGCTACCTCATCAGATGTAAGGCCCATGGTTGGCAGGTGATCGCCGAACATAATGAGAAGGGTATCTTCACCTCTGGAATTCAGCATATCTACATAATTCTTCATCCATGTGTCTAAGGTATGAAGCTGATTGATGTAGTACTCCCACTTGTACTGGGTGCCCTGATCCTTGCCCTTAGCAGTTACTTTAATGGCTGGATCATCGAGAACCTTATAGTCAGGATAATTACCATGGGTTGAAACGGTAATGGTATATACGAAATCCTTAGTCTTCGTAGAGTCCATGGCATCCTTTGTTCCCTGGATTAGAACATCGTCTGTTGGCCAGGAACCAAGAGGAGTGTACTCTGTAATATCTAACATCTCCTTGGAAGTAAAGGTGTCAAAGCCCATCTTAGAGAAGGCATTGGCACGGCTATAGAAGTTACCACCATTGTTATGAACAACATGAGCGCTGTATCCTAAGTCCTTGAAAGCATCTGCATAACTCTCCACATCCTGCTTCTTAAGAACGGTCTTCTGCGGATACTCACCAGGTCCAAAGAAGGAACAGGACATACCAGTCAGCATTTCGAACTCAGAATTACATGTACCTGCACCTAAGACTGGAACAGTGAGATGACCAGTGGAGTAATTCGCTTCAAGAGAATGGAAGAATGGGATCGGATCCTCAGAGGTCTCAATAAAATTAGCTTCTGATGGATCAAAGTAGGACTCTAAGAGAACTACAATAACATTCGGACCAGACTTACCATCTACTGTGGATTCTGTGCTAGAGGCCTGATCATTAGAAACAATCTTCTGAACAGCCTGTCTGGAATAACCGAGAGGCTTTGACATACCACGATCAATAATACTGGTTGCAAAACCATACAAGTATCCGTTATTCAGATATCCCTGGGCCAGATTACCAAAGTAGGAATCAATGAGCTTGGCATTCTGAAGGGCCTTACCAGAAGTAGGAAGCGCAACTGCCATAGCGATTACAATCAGAAGTCGTACCCAAAAAGGAGTTGTGTCTTTCTTTTTCGGACCATGAATAAACAGATTCACGAGGAAGAGTCCGAAGACGATAATACCGGACATCGCTAAGAATGCCTGTCCTGCGGAAAAGTACTTGGAATCCTGCATGGTTAAGAGATCACCAATCATATTTAAATCAGTAAAGCCAAAAGGTGACACTCGATTCAATAGGAGAATACAGTTGGTGATACCAAGGGCAACGAAAATTCCTGAGATAACACGACGGACGAATTTACGACGGCGGAATAGAATGGCCACGGAGTAAAAGGTCATGATTAAAAAGGAATTATATAGGTAAGGAATCGGATGGTGGATTACAAAGGCACAAGCCGAAAGGAAGGAATGACGGGACATCCACTCCAAAATAAAATCTAGAAATAAGGACCATGGAATCAGTACTAAAAAGTCATGTTCATTAATGATACGAACATATGCCTGATAGAATTTCGACTGAGCAATTTTGGAAGGCTTTTTATTCGCCTTTTTCTCCAAATGCTTTTCGTGTAATGTCTTTACTTTGTCTTTGAGTTTTTTCAAAAAAGTTAACTTCATATGGATTCTTGTCTCACCTCATAAGATGGTGCATTCACGAGAATGCTTGAGTTTGCGATATATTTCCCAATCAGTTATAATACGTCACGAGATTATAACATTAAAAAAATCGCTTGTAAACATTGCGAAAATAAAAGGTAGGTAGTAGAAGATGTTCTTCATGCATTTATCAATTCATTGGGTGTATTTAGCCCTCTTGTGTGTATTATTTACTGGCTTAATGCCGGTTTTTATGCGTACAGCATTGAAAAGAATGAATCCACTGGTAGGAGCTGCAATTTTCTCCACCATTCTCGCCGTGATTCTATGGATCGACCTGCCAATGATGGGTATCCCATTTCAGTTTACTGGGTTGGAGACCAAGGCGATTCTTCTCTTAATTGTAGATACCATCCTGCTTATGCTGACCACTGTCTTCTATTTTATCTCTATTTCAAAGGCAGATATCAGCATCGCTCAGCCCCTTCGCCTATTGGAAAATATAGCCCTCCCTGTCATCTATCTCTTCGTATTTAAGGAAGGCATCCCATCGAAGCATATCTTCTTTTTGGTAATGGGTCTCGTAGGAATCCTCTTACTTATAATAAGAAGAAATGGAGCCCATACAGAAAAGGGATGGGGACTCTACGGACTCTTAGCAGTGGTATGGATTATGGCCTTCCATATTATCAATCGTATTTTTGCCTTCAATCTGAATATTTATTTTGTATTAGCATTCGCAGAAATTGTATCTGCGGTGGTATTTTGGATTCTGGTATTACTAACGAGACACGGTTCGGACTTTAAGAAGATCACCATCTATCATGGACTTGCTATGATCCTGGCAGGACTGATGGCTGGTGCAGCTATGATCTGTCTCTATCGTAGTAAAATCGCTGGAGATGTGTCCATTGTACAAACCTTGCAGGCATTGGCTCCTGCGATTACAATTGTGATGGCAGCCGCTTTATTAAAGGAAAAAATGGATTGGCGAGTAGTTGCTGGAATGCTGCTTCTTTTGGCATCAAGTATCTGCTTATCAATTTTCTAGTGGAGGAATACTAGCTTGGAACTTTCTTTTAGAGAAAAAGGTTTAAAAAAGGAAACAAAGAAGAAAATTTTGATTCTTCTCTTAATCTTCATAGCAGCGCTGATCTTCTTCTATTTCTATCTGAATAGAGATAAGAGACAGGATGTCACGAAAATGTCAGCTCCAACACTTCCAGTTGTAACCATGGAATATGATGGCATTAACGTGAATTCCCTGCATGGATACGTAGAATCCATGGATGCTCTGTATATGAGAAATGCAGTGGTTCCAATGGATAATAACAGAGAACTGCCTATTACCATTCATACCTATGGTACAGAGGTAGACAGCATCTCCTACGAAGTGCGCTCTCTGGATACGGAACGCAAGATCTCTGAAGAGAAGATCAAAAAATACACAAATAAAGACAATAAAATTACCACAAAGCTTCAGATTGCAAATCTGGTTGAACCAGAAGAGGAGTATTTATTTATCTTGACCCTGAAGGCTTCTGGTAAGAAGATTCACTACTACACACGAATTGTTATTCCGAAAGAATCCCATACGAAAGATTGCCTTACATTTGCGCAAAGCTTCCATGATATGGCGCTAGAAAAGAATGTGGAGCAGGTATCTACTTATCTAGAGCCAGATGCAATCCAAGAGGATCCGAATAGTTTATACAGTGTGTCTATCCATTCTACGCCTTCACAGGTGGCATGGGGCAGCTTCGACGGTAAGGTGGTTGGAAGGCCAGTTACTGAGTTAAAGGATGTCACAGACGATTATACAGTTCTAGAGATGTATTATCGCATGAAGCGTAAGAATGAAGCAGGACATACAGACTACTTCGATGTGGTGGAATACTTCAAGGTTCGCTACGGTAGCCAGAAGATGTATCTCTTAGACTATCAGAGAGATATGAATCAGATTTTCAATGGGAATCATCCAAATCTAAAAGAGAACGAACTGAATATTGGAATCTCCAATAAGAATGTAAACTATGTCTCTAATGAAACTGGTACAATCGTTGCTTTTGAGACTGCAGGGGAAATCTATGAGTATGACGAAAATACTGGCGAGATGACCCGGGTATTCTCCTTCCGTGATGGAAATAATACCGACGAACGATTGAACAATAATAACCACGAAATCATGCTCTTAAATATCGATGAGAGTGGTACATTAAACTTCGTTGTATATGGATACATGAATGCTGGAATCCATGAAGGTGTCTGTGGAATCGGCTTATATCGCTACAATAGTAAGAATGGTCGTACAGAGGAACAGACTTTTATCGAATCCACAAAGTCCTATCAGATTCTAAAGGCGGGATTCTCTGATGTGCTCTATGAATCAAGTAATAATATCTTCTATATCATGGTGGATGGAACGCTGCTTCGGGTAGACTTAAATACCCTTGAGACAAGTGAATACCTGACTGGTATGAAGCGCAGTCAATATGCTGCATCCCAGGGCGGACGTTACTTCTCCTGGATGGATGAAAATAAGCCATCGGACAAGATCCATGTCATGGACTTAGAAACTGGAAAGAAATTTGACATCAAGGCAAAATCTGGAGAGAAGATTAAGCCGCTTCTATATATGGATGATGACTTTGTCTATGGCGTGATGAAGAGTGGTGATATCACCGTAGACTCGGCTGGTGCAGAGGTACAACCGATGTATAAGGTGTCTATTGTAAGTGTCAACAATGGCAAAGAGAATGTTCTGAAGGAATATCAGAAGGACGGCATCTACATCACCGATGTATCTGGTGATTCCTATACCATCTACCTTACCAGAGCAACTTATAATGGAAGTGCCTATACAGAAATCAATCAGGATGCCATTAAGGATAGTGCTGGTGAAAAGAATAAAACCGTTGGAATTCAGACAAGTAGTCAGGATGTATTAGGAACAACAGTGACTCTAAAGCTGACCTCGATGAAGTCCATCGCATCCTCTTCGAAGCTTACCCGTGCAGGTATCGTGAATGCAGACCGTAACCGTACGATTACCGTCCGTGCCATGGATACAGAGCAGCAGTACTTCGTATATGTAGGTGGTAATGTGGTGTACTCAGGTGCAGATCCTGTCCAGGCCATTCGCAGGGCGGATCAAGAAATGGGCATTGTTGTGGATAACTCAGCCCGCTACATCTGGAAGCGTGGAAAACATATCTATGTAAGTGCTCTGCAGAATCTACAGACAGGATCTCTTGATCAGTCTGCAGACGATAGTAGCCAGTGTGTAAGTGCAATGCTGAATTTTGAAAATGAAAATGTAGATGTACACACACTATTGGCAAATGGCGGAAGTCCACTGAGCGTACTTCAGAGTACGCTAAAGGATAAGTTGGTTCTAGATCTGTCTGGTATCAATCTGTCAGAGGCTCTGTATTATGTGTCGAATGGAACTCCCGTATATGTACAGACCGCAAATGGCCCAGCACTGCTGGCTGGATATAATTCCAATAGCGTGGTTATCTTCCATCCAAATACTGCAAGCTATGAGACAATGAGTCTGACCGATGCAGATGCATCCTTCCAGGCAGCAGGTAATATCTTCATCGCATACGTGAAGTAGGGATGACCTCGAAATATGAAGTAGAGATGACATCAAAATGTGAAGTAAAGATGACTTCGAAATATGAAGTAAAGATGGCATCAAAAATGCCATGTAAAAAAGTATAAATAAGCATCAAAAAAGCAGGCTGCCGAGCAGCCTGCTTTTGTTATACCAAGAATTAATTATGACGCTTCTTGTACTTTTCAACTACGCGATTGATTCTGTCATATGGATCCAAAAGACCAGACATAGATGCATCATGATTCAGAGTATCGATGATGTAAGCAATGTACTTGGACATATCACAGCTGATGTAGTAATCGCGAGATAAGAGCTCAGGAGTCTGATAGGTGAGATTGGTGGTAACAACTCGATGGATGATACCCTCTTCAACAGCCTTATCAAATTCCTCAAGTCCATTGGTGAAGAGACCGAAGGTAGCAACCACGATGATTCTCTTAGCTTTTCTCTTCTTAAGCTCTCTAGCAACATCGATCATGGACTCACCAGAGGAAATCATATCGTCGATAACGATAACATCCTTACCAGTTAAGTCTGTACCAAGGAACTCATGAGCGACGATTGGATTACGTCCATCTACTACGCGGGAATAATCTCTTCTCTTATAGAACATACCCATATCAACACCGAGAACAGATGCTAAGTATACAGCACGCTGTGTTGCACCCTCATCAGGGCTGACAATCATCAGATGATCATTATCAATCTGCAGATCGTCTACATTACGAAGGATGTTCTTAATGAACTGATAGTATGCAGGAACAGACTCAAAACCATGAAGTGGAATCGCATTCTGTACACGAGGATCATGAGCATCGAAGGTGATGATATTATCAACGCCCATATCGACAAGTTCCTGGAGCATAAGAGCACAGTCAAGGGACTCACGACCAGATCTCTTGTGCTGACGTCCTTCATACAGGAAAGGCATGATAACGTTGATTCTCTTCGCCTTACCATTGGTAGCAGCAATGATACGCTTCAGATCTGCATAGTGATCAGATGGAGAATAGTGATTTTCGCGGCCACATAGTTTGTAAGTACAATTCCAATTGGTAACGTCAGTTAAGAGATAGAGATCCAGACCACGAATGGACTGATTGATCATACCCTTACCTTCGCCAGAGCCGAAACGTGGAGTGTCTGCATCAACGATGCAGGAATGCTTCTTGTAAGATGCGTTGGCTGCATCTACCATACGGTCCTTCTCACGTTCTCCTCTCCAAGAAACCAGATAATCATTTACTTCGTCGCCGAGGGAGCGACAACTCTTCATAGGGATAACTCCAAGTGGAGCAATTGGAGTGGTGCAAGACAACTGATTGTCATTTGACATGGATAAGTTCCTCCTAAAATGTGTGGGATTGGTGTTTATTTAAAGTTTTCGTGAGACGAATGTCGTCTCCGAAAAGTTTAATCAAGGCATAATTACTTGTGATTCTTGAGAATACTCTTTCTCCGTAGAGATCCTTAATATCACCGATGGAAAGGTTAGATGTTATTATTGTCGAACGATTCCGAACGATTCTTTCATTAACAAGTTGGAAAACCTGGGATCTGTGAAACTTATTGGTCTGCTCGGATCCGAGATCGTCAATGATTAGGACCTCGCAATCAAATAGAGCATCGTAATCTTCGTTGGCATCCAAATCATGATCGAAAGTTTTCTTGGAGGCAATATCAAAGAGATTAAATGCAGTGAGATATATAACAGAAATTCCCTGATCTAGTAGAGCTCTCGTTAGGCAATTGGCCAAAAGAGTTTTACCAGTACCAGTAGGACCGTATAGGTAAATATTTTTCTTATTATTCTTATAGTCCTTGGCAAGCTCTGTCATGGTCTTTAAGGCCTGCTCTGCTGATTGTAATGGTGACTTATTGATGGCAGGGTCAAGCTCTGCAGAATAATAATCTAAGAAAAAGTTATCGAAGGAATCCTTCTTAATAGATTCTGTGATATGAGACTGTTGATAAACAATATTAATGGTTGCCTGCTTAAAGCAGTGGCAACGCTGGTTTCCAATAAAACCAGTATCTTTACAATCTGGACACTTATACTGAAGATCCATATAATCCGCAGGATAACCCGCCTGGACGAGTAGCTTGGTGCGTTCCTGGTCAAGGGCTTCTAACTTATGAGAGAGAGCCTGAGCATTGGCTTCGCTATAAGAACCGGATAACTTGTCCATAGCGGCCTGATAGCCAACGTCAGCGATCTCCTTACGGATCTCAAGAATACGTGGAATCTTGCCTTCGACTTCCTGAATATGGGCATTTCGGATCTCATAGTCGAGTGCGATTTGATTATCGTATGAACGCATGAGTTCATCATACTGTGCATTAGTAAGTGCCATAATTCATCCTTATTGTAAAAGTTTACGCTCTAATTCCTTCATAGCTGCATCGTCATAATTATGGAGAGTGCCATTATTGGAAGCAGAGGACTTATTTGTAGCAGATTCTTTGGTCTTCTTAGTCTCCTGATGCTGTTGATCAAGCCTATTGACATCCTGCATAGAGCGGACATCTCTTTCATACCAACTCTTAAGAATGGAATCAGCATATTCGAAACTTGCTCTGCCAGTATGAGTAATTGTACGCTGGCAGGCAGCAGCGATAATCTCATTGGTGAAAGCATATTCCTTCGTCCACTTCTGTAAGAAGTTCTCCTCATTTGGAGTGAGCTTTCTACCCTGGATACCAAAGGACTTCACTATGGTGTAGTAGGCCTTGGAATGAACGTTAGAAGATAATCTGGCCTCGTCGGCAGTGGTAATCCCCTGCTCCTTCCAACATAAAGCAACCTTATTCATATAGCTGATACTGGAATGACCTGCATTGATACATTCCTCTACTAAGAATTCGATTAAATCCACCGATAGATTTAATTTCCAACGCCAGAACAATACGAAGTCCATCTCGCTCTGGCTTAATGGCTTACCGATGAACTGTTCTGTAACATAGAGAATCTCCATGGAGTCATCCTCGCTGGCCATCATCGTGCGCTCCTCAGGAGAGAAGGATGGCTTCTCATCAGCGCTTGCAGCAATGGATTCTGCAAGAGATACCTGATTATGAAAGGAGTCCTCGTCCGAAGTCACTGTAACAGCATCCTCTAACTGCTTAGCTGGAGCAGAGAATTCTGTGGTATCTGTCTGACTCTTATAATCATTAGAAGAAACAGATGCTGTGGTCTGAAGATTCACAGTAACCATGCTACTCTCCTGATCTGGATCCATTAGGCAGAGCCCAACCAGACGACGCTGGGAATCGAATTCCAGACGGAGAAGGTGCTTGCTCTCCCAATACTCTAAAGCCTTACGGACATTTCTCTCTGTGTAATCTAATAAATCAGCCAGAGCTGAGATGGAAAAGGAACGATTGGTGCTGGATAGAGCGCGAACCAGATACAAATAAATCTTAACATATTCACCATTTGCTTCCGGCATGTATCGGTCAATAAATGTATTTGAAATTGTAGTGACCTGTCGGTTGCAGGATGAATGTAAGTTAATAGTATCTGGCATAATAAAATCCTCCAAAAATTTCGTACAGGGTGGATTATATCATAAAGATGTGTACCTGCAAAGTGAAGAGGCGCTATAAATCCAGTAAAATCAACCACTTAGGCAATTGTGGATAAAGTGGATAAGTCTCTTAATGGTCTATATTTCAACATAAAAAATCCACAACCCAGGTGAAAATAATCCCCCAACAGATTGTGGATAAAGTGGATAACTGCTATTTCAGCAGGTTTTCTCCAACGTTTACGATATTTCCGGCACCCATAGTTATCAACAGGTCGCCGTTCATAGAATTTTTTTCAACCCAGTCCTGAATCTCATCAAAAGTATGGAAGTAATAGCATTCCTTACCCATGACATCCAGGCCATCCTTAATATCCTGAGAACTTACTCCATAGATGTCCTGCTCACGTGCAGCATAGATATCTGCAAGAACAATTACATCTGCAATAGAAAGGGACTTGATAAAGTCCTGTAAAAATGCCTTCGTACGTGTATAAGTATGAGGCTGGAAGCATACGATGATACGCTTGTGGGGATAATGAAGGGCTGCATTTAAGGATGCAGCGATCTCAGTTGGATGATGAGCATAGTCGTCAATGATGACGGTTCCATTCTCCAACTTCCCCTTGTACTGGAAGCGACGATCTGCACCAGAGAACTTCGCTAAGCCACTTACAATATGCTCATAGGAGATGCCCATGGCACGAAGTAAAGCAATAGCGGATAATGCATTTACTACATTATGCTTACCAGGAACATGTAACTGCACGGGATCTAACTCCTGGCCAAAAGCTACTGGAGTGAAGGCTGGGTAGCCTAATTCATTAAAGGTAATGTCCTTCGCATAGTAATCAAACTGATTAGACAGACCAAAGCTTACAACGGTACACTCCAAACCCTCTGTAATCTCAGCAGTATTAGGAATCTCACCATTGATAAAGAGGTAACCATCCTTAGCAGTATTGGTTGCAAACTTGTGGAAAGACTTTCTCTCATTCTCTAAGGTTTTAAAATAGTCCAAATGTTCCGCGTCAATATTCAGGATGATACTGTACTTCGGGAAGAAGGACAGGAAACTATCTGTATACTCACAAGCCTCTGTAATAAATACATCAGACTGACCAACGCGGACATTGGAGTGAATTGGCTGGAATATACCACCTACAGAAATAGTAGGGTCGGTAAATGCCTCTAAGAGAACCTGGCTAATCATGGATGTGGTGGTCGTCTTACCATGGGTTCCGCTGACAGCGATGGAATTCTTAAAGTGATCCATGATCTGTCCTAAAAGCTCAGCTCTTGTAAGCATTGGCTTACCAGTTGCCTTTGCGGCAATGAACTCAGGATTGTCAGGATGGATTGCAGCTGTATAGACGAAGAAATCGCAGGATGGGTCTACATTTTCCGCAGCCTGTGGATAGAAAATCTTCGCACCCATGCTCTCCAAGTGACGAGTTAGATCGGAAGGAGCACGATCGGATCCAGAGACGGTGAAGTTACGATCTAAAAGAATCTCTGCCAGACCGCTCATACTGATACCGCCAATTCCAATAAAATGAGCCTTTTGGGCATGGTCAAAATTGATTTTAAACATGATAATTGTTCTTTCTTATTTATAAATATGTATTTGTTCAAATCTTTTATTATCATAGACATTATAATCAAAATAAGCCGATTTGCAATGCTTTTAAATTTGACATAGCATAATATACAAATCATCATTTAAAATTCGCCGCGGGTGAGTAAATGAAAATAAAAATGCACAAATTGAATGCAAAAATACAAAGAATTATGATATAATTTGATAAACAACCAAAAAGTGTGGGGATTTTCAGACACTATTTAGTTGAACAGGGATATATACTAGTTTTCTTTTTTACTGAAGTGGGGTGAGCGAATGGGCAGTAAAGAGATGATTGCGATGCTTCTCGCAGGAGGTCAGGGAAGCCGTCTGGGCGTATTGACGTCAGACATGGCAAAGCCAGCTGTAGCATTTGGAGGAAAGTATAGGATTATTGACTTCCCCTTATCGAACTGTATCAACTCAGGAATTGATACGGTGGGTGTTCTGACCCAGTATCAGCCGCTGGTACTAAATTCTCATATTGGAATTGGTATTCCATGGGATTTGGATCGAAATAACGGAGGTGTTTCGGTTCTACCACCATATGAGAGATCTGGGAACGCAGACTGGTATTCAGGCACAGCCAATGCGATCTATCAGAACTTGAATTACATTGATAACTATGATCCGGATTATGTATTGATCCTATCAGGTGACCACATCTATAAGATGGATTATGAAGCGATGCTAGACTTCCATAAGCAGACACATGCAGATGTGACCATTGCAGCAATTCCAGTACCAATGGAAGAAGCAAGTCGATTCGGCATTGTCATCGCTGATGAGAAGAAGCAGATAACAGAGTTTGAGGAGAAGCCAGAGAACCCGAGATCCAACCTGGCATCTATGGGTATCTATATCTTCAGCTGGTCAGTCCTTAGAGAAGCTCTGATTACTATGAGAGATCAGTCCAATTGTGACTTCGGTAAGCATATCATTCCATACTGCTTTAATGAGGGTATGCGAATCTTCGCTTACGAGTTCAATGGTTATTGGAAGGATGTTGGAACGCTGCAGTCCTATTGGGAAGCCAATATGGAATTGGTAGATCTGATTCCAGAATTTAATCTCTATGAGGAATTCTGGAAAATATATACCAAGCAGACAATGATCCAACCCCAATATGTTGCCCCAACAGCATCAATAGAAAGGGCAATCGTTGGTGCAGGTGACCGAATTGCAGGTCATGTGAAGAATAGTGTCCTAGGCTCTGGCGTAGTTATAGACGAGGACGCTTGCGTCACAAATTCCATCCTGATGAAGAATGTCCACATCAAGAAGGGCGCCGTAGTCGATCATGCAATTATTGCTGAGAATACGGTAATTGGTGAGGAGTCCAAATTAGGTGAAGGCGAATATGCCGAAAGCAAACTGAATAAGAAGGTATATGCATCGAACCTGGTAACAATCGGTAGTAACTCTGTAATCCCAGATCATGTTACCATCGGAAAGAATACAGCAATTCATGGTGTAACACAGGAGAGTGACTATCCAAACATGGCGCTAGAAAGCGGCGGCTATATTATTAAGGCAGGTGACAGAGCATGAGGGCATTAGGAATTATACTTGCAGGTGGTAACAATAGTCGAATGGGTGCGCTGTCTAATAAGCGTGCAATCGCAGCCATGCCAATTGCAGGTAGCTATCGAAGCATTGACTTTACACTTTCAAATATGACCAACTCCCACATCCAGACAGTGGCAGTTCTATCCCAGTACAATGCACGTTCTCTGAATGAGCATTTGAACTCAGCAAAGTGGTGGAACTTCGGTCGTAAGCAGGGAGGACTATTCCTCTTCACACCAACAGTAACAGCAGATAATAGCTGGTGGTATAGAGGAACGGCAGACGCTATGTGGCAGAATATCGACTTCTTAAAGGAGAGACATGAGCCATATGTCATCATTGCGAATGGTGATTGCGTATATAAAATTGACTTTAATAAGGTACTGGATTATCACGTACAGAAGCAGGCCAATATCACAGTTGTATGTGCCAAGTGCCCAGAGGATGATGACATCACCCGATTTGGTGTAGTGAAGATGGATCCCGATGGGCGAATCAATGACTTCGAAGAGAAGCCAATGGTTGCTCATTCCAATATCGTATCCACTGGTGTCTATGTCATCCGAAGACGTGCACTGATCGAACTCTTAGAGCAGTGCAATAAAGAGGGTAGATATAACTTCGTAACAGATATCCTGATTCGCTATCTGGGTATGCAAAAAATCTATGGTTATATGCTAGATGATTATTGGCGTAATATCTCATCCATTGATGCGTATTACAGAGCCAATATGGACTTCCTAAAGCCAGAGGTACAGGATCATTTCTTTAAAGAAGGGGAAACAATTTACTCTAAGGCAATGGATCTGGCACCGGCGAAATACAATGAAGGGGCAAAGGTATCGGGAAGCCTGATCTCCAGCGGATGTATCATCAATAGCCAGGTGGAGAATTCCATTCTATTCAAGAAAGTATTCGTGGGAAGCGGATGCGTGATTAAGAATTCAATAATTCTGCCAGGTGCATATATTGGAGATAATGCTTATATCGAGAATTGTATCGTGGAGAGCAATGAGACACTTCTCAGCAATACCAGCTATGTGGGAAGAGACAACATTATGGTGGTTGCAGAGAAGAACAATCGCTATGGCGTCTGACCGGATTGGGGGGCATCAAAATGAATATTACAGATATCAGAATGCGGAAGATTGACAAAGAAGGAAAAATGAAGGCCGTAGCTTCCATCACCATCGAGAATGAATTTGTAGTACATGATATCAAGGTGATTGAAGGGGAGAAGGGCCTGTTTATCGCGATGCCAAGCAGAAAAGCATCCGATGGAGAGTACAAGGATATTGCGCATCCGATTCGTTCTGAGACCAGAGAGCTGCTCCAGAATATGATCCTGGACAAGTATCGTACAGAAATCCTAGAGGGTCAGCAGAGCGAGGTCTAACTCAGTCGGGGTACAAGCTCCGACTGAGTTAAACGCTCCGCGAGGATGCGCACGGATTCGGACAGGAATTTGTCTGCTGAAGCAGACCCGAATCCGGCGCGCAAGACTCACAAGCGAGTCTTGACTTGCAATCATCTAAATCAAGATCGAAAAGAGGAAAGACAAAAAGCCGCCTGTCACTGTGTTACATATACGGTGATGGGCGGCTTTCTTGCGCGCTAAGAGAATATGAGGCATAATCAAAGCCGTACAATTATGAATCATTACATTACATTAATAGAAGGAAGTTATAAATGTATCTCATTGCAGGACTGGGTAATCCAGGGTTAAAGTATCGACACACCAGACATAATGCAGGATTTGAAGCAATTGATGTCATTGCAGATCAGTATGGAATTAAGATGGGTAAGGAGGAATCCAAGGCCAAGGTGGGCAGAGGCCGCATCAATGGACAGGACGTCCTCCTGGTGAAGCCTCAGACCTATATGAATAACAGCGGCGAAAGCATCGGCCCACTGGCCAGCTACTATAAAATCGCCCCCAAGACCCAGGTCATCGTCCTTTGCGACGATGTCATGCTGGATCCAGGACGTATGCGTATCCGTAAGAAGGGTAGTGCAGGCGGCCATAACGGACTGAAAAGCATTATCCAGCACTTAGGCACAGAGGAATTTACCCGCGTCCGTTTAGGTGTCGGCAAGCTAGAGCCAGAAGGAGATATGGTAAAGCATGTCTTAGGCCATCTACCAAAGGAAGATCGAATAAAACTAGAGCGAATCTATGAGGACTCTTGTGGAGCAGTTGAGATGCTGCTTGAAGGCCGTATAGATGATGCAATGTCCAAATATAATGGTATTCAGGAGTAGACATGAATGTATTCTTAAGTCCCTATCAGGACCTCTCAGACATCTCGGAACTCAGAGATCGATTGAGGAAGCATAAGAAAACAGAATATCTCCATCTGGCAGGAGTGACAGACTCTGGAAAAGCTCTGACGGTATACGCCCTGGGGCAGGACTTTCCGGTTCGCATCCTGGTGGTAGCAGAGGAACAGCGGGCCAAGGAGCTGTACGAGGAACTCTCCTTCTTCGATCCCAACACCGTCTATTTCCCTGGCAAGGATCTACTGTTTTTCCAGTCCGATATCCGCGGCAATGCACTGACCATTCCTCGAATCGAGGCCATGGACCGGATTCTATCCTACTGGGATGGCAGAAATGTAGACCAAGCACAGGATTCCACCGCTGGGTTTACATTGGTGACCACTGTAGGTGCCCTGATGAATCGCATCCCAAGTAAGGAAGCCTTCCAAAAGGGAATCCATGTATTACAGGTAGAGGATGAACTGGATCTGGAAGAATTCAGAAAGAGCCTGATCCGCGAAGGCTATGATGTGGTGTCACAAGTTGAGGATAAGGGACAGTATGCAGTGCGAGGAGGAATCATCGATATCTTCCCGCTGAATCTGGATAATCCAGTACGAATCGAACTCTTCGGTGATGAGATCGACACCATCAAGTTCTTCGAGGTGTCTTCCCAGAGATCCACAGAGCAGATGGATACCGTCCGAATCCTGCCAGCCCATGAGTATGTCATGACGGACCAGGAGCGAGAAGAGGGAACCCTTCGCATGGAAGAGGAAATGAAGGACATGGTCGATACCCTCCGTAAGGAGATGAAGACAGAGGTGGCCCATAAGCTTCGCGTCACTGTAGAGGAATCCATAGAGAAGATTCGAAATGGCTGGGTTCGACAGGAAGCAGAGACCTATCTCCCTTATTTCCTTAGAGATGCAGTGGGAATCCTGGACTATCTCCCAAATGATGCTGTGGTCTACATTGACGAGGGCAGACATACGGAGGAGGCTGCGAAGCAGATTGAGTTAGAATTCCAGGACTCTATGAAGCACCGCCTGGAGCAGGGGCTGATTCTGCCTAAGCAGATGGAACTCCTGTCTACAGTGACCAATCTGAAATTCAAGCTCCAGACCTTCCAAGGAGTGGTTCTGTCGACTCTGGATGCACCCGGCAAGATGGTGCCAACCCAGGAGACCTACCACATCGATATGCAGCAGGGGGCAAGCTTCAATGGAAGCTTCGAACTCCTCCTGAAGGAACTGTCCGTTTATAAGAAAAAGCACGAACGTGTCCTCTTAGTATCACCCTCTCGTACCAGAGGTAAGCGCTTAGCAGAGGACTTATTTGATAAAGATATACCGGCCTTTTATTCGGAGTCTTATGACCATGAGATCCAGCCCGGCGAAGTGATGGTGACCTATGGCCAGCTAAGACGAGGCTTCGAATTCTCCGGGAGTGGCTTCGTCATCATCTCTGAGGGGGATATCTTCGGCCAGAGACGGAAGAAAAAACGCAGGAAAGTCAAATATGAAGGTGAGCATATCTCTGGATTCCGTGATCTGAATCCGGGAGATTATGTGGTTCACGAAAATCATGGCTTAGGCATCTACCGAGGACTTGAGAAGATCGAAGTGGATGGGGTCATGAAGGACTACATCAAGGTGGAATATGCCAAGGGCAGCATGCTCTATATCTTAGCAACCCAGTTAGATACCATCCAGAAGTATGGTAATAGTGATACCAAGAAACCCAAACTCAATACCCTTGGTGGCCAGGAATGGACCCGTACCAAGAGTAAGGTGGAGTCCTCGGTTGGAGAGATTGCGAAGGACCTGGTGGACCTCTATGCAGCTCGCCAAGAGAATCAGGGATTCTCCTGTGGGGAGGATACCACCTGGCAGAAGGAATTCGAAGAGACCTTCCCATACGAAGAGACCGATGGACAATTGCAGGCAATTGAAGATGTGAAGCGGGATATGATGTCGAATAAGATCATGGACCGCTTGATTTGTGGGGACGTAGGCTATGGCAAGACAGAGATTGCTATGCGTGCGGCCTTTAAAGCTGTGCAGGAAAATAAGCAGGTGGTCTATCTGGCACCTACCACAATCCTGGCAGATCAGATCTACAATAACTTCGTCCAGAGAATGAAGGACTTCCCGGTGAATATCGCTGAGCTGTCGAGATTCCGCACCGATGCACAGCAGAAGGAAGTGGTGAAGCGACTAGAGCAGGGACTTGTGGATATCGTAGTTGGAACCCATCGGGTACTGTCTAAGGATGTGAAATTCAAGGATCTGGGACTGCTCATCATCGATGAGGAACAGCGCTTCGGCGTCAAGCATAAGGAAAAAATCAAGCAGATGAAGAAGAATCTGGATGTTTTGTCTCTGTCTGCTACACCGATTCCTAGAACCCTCCATATGAGTCTGGTTGGAATCCGTGACATGAGTGTCCTAGAAGAGGCGCCAATTGATCGTCAGCCGATTCAGACCTTTGTCTTTGAATACAATGAAGAAATGGTGAGAGAGGCCATTGTCCGAGAACTGTCTCGTGATGGCCAGGTCTATTATGTCTCAAATAGAGTCCGGAATATTGCAGATGTGGCAGCACGAATCCAGGAACTGGTGCCAGATGCAGAGGTGGCCTATGTCCATGGACAGATGGAGAAGAGAGCCCTTGAGGATATCATGGTCCGCTTCCTGAATCAGGAAATCGATGTCCTGGTTGCAACCTCTATTATTGAGATTGGCCTGGACATCCCTAATGTAAATACCATTATCATCCAGGACGCAGACCGTATGGGGCTGTCCCAGCTCTATCAGCTCCGAGGCCGGGTAGGACGTAGCTCTAGAACAGCCTATGCCTTTCTCCTGTATAAGAAGGATAAGATGCTGAAAGAGGATGCGGAGAAGAGACTGTCTGCTATCCGTGAATTCACAGAGCTTGGTTCGGGATTTAAAATTGCTATGCGAGACTTAGAGATCCGAGGAGCTGGAAATATGCTGGGTAGGGAACAGCATGGTCATATGGCTGCTGTTGGCTATGATCTCTACTGCAAGATGCTGAATGAGGCTGTGCGTAGAGAGAAGGGTCAGACAGTGGAGGAAGACTTCGATACAGTGGTTGATATCGATTTAGATGCATATATCCCCGCGGGTTACATTTCTGATGAGATGCAGAGACTGGATATCTATAAGAGAATCGCTGGGGTAAGAAATGAAGATGACAGCCAGGATATGGTGGACGAATTAATCGATCGCTTCGGCGAGCCACCTAGATCGGTTATGAATCTGGTGCAGATCGCCCTCTTGAGAGGAGTTGCGAAAAAGGCCTATATCTCGGAAATGCGGCAGACCAAGTCGGAACTAAGAATTGTCCTCTATAAGAAGGCGAAACTGGATGTGTCAAAACTGCCTGAGATGGTGGAGAGACATAAATCCTATGTGACCTTCACACTGGCGGGAAAAAATGGCCCAGAGTATGATGTGCTCTATAAGAAAGACTCTAGGATAAGTAAGCAGGAACCGCTGGAAATCCTACAGAAATTTGCCGAGGAATTAAGCCAGATTGCAGGGATGGCATCCCCTGAAAAAGGTTGAACAGGATCGAAAAAAAGACTATAATATTGCCGTTATTGTAGGATTGTACCGGGAGTGAAATCACCGGCGAGGAGGTATCATGATTTCTAAGAAGAAAATCGCTGCTGCACTGTTAGCAGGCTGTCTTGCAGCTACCACACTTACTTCTTGTGGAGCGATTGACAATATGGCGGTTGTAAAAATAAATGGCGGTAAGGACAAGATCACATATGGCTATGCCAACTTCAATGCTCGTCTGACACAGGCGATGTATGATGTGGTGTATAGTTCCTCTGGCCAGTCAACAGATGATATGTGGACCAAGACTGGAACAAGTGGTACAAAGACCATGGAGGATTCTACGAAGGATCAGGTCATGGAATCTATGAAGGCCGCTTACTACCTTAGAAAAAATGCTAAGGACTATAAGATTAAACTGACTGACAAGGAAAAGAAGAATATCGAGAAGGCTGTGAAGGCTTTCATGAAGAATAATTCCAAGGCTGCCAAGAAGCAGTTGGGTGCAACCCAGGAATATGTAGAGGAATATCTGACAGATCAGGTGTATACCAAGAAGATGCAGGATGCCATTAAGGCAGCAGCAGACACTACAGTTACTGATGAAGAAGCCAATATGAAGTCCATCGAGTATGTCTTCTATAACACACAGATGAGCTATGGCTCTGATGGAAGTATGGTTCTCCCTACAGAGGACGATATCAAGACCTATAAGGCAAATGCAGATAAACTGGCTGCTTCTAAGGACTTCGATGCGACCGTTACAGAAGTTGGTGCAACAGCATCTAGCTATAATTACGATATCAAGACCTATAAGGAAGCTAAGAAGAATGGCTACTTCACAGACTCTACAGCCAAGACTCAGGTAGACTTCTCCGTATTAGATGCAGTAGATAAGCTCTCTGATGGAGAGACAACAGCTGTAATCGAAGTAAAGGATAAGGGCTACTATGTAGCGCATATGAAGTCCACAAGCGATTCTGATCTAACAGAGAGCAATCGCACAACTCTGCAGGAAGAAAAGAAGACAGACTTCTATAATGATACTCTGAAGAAGTATGAAGCAAAGTCCACATGGACTCTGAATAAGTATCTTTGGTCAAAGGTTCGTTTCATTGACCGCTTCGAAGGAAACTTAGCAACCACAACTGACACCGACACAAATTAGAGCTTAGACATAACTTTTAGACGGAACCTACTTGCAAAGTTCTACGTGGATGATATAATCTACAACGTTGTCAAATTTAATTAGTTAGGACAGATTATGGAACAGTATGTAATCAAGGGCGGTACACCGCTTAAGGGAGAGGTCGAGATCGGCGGAGCGAAAAATGCGGCACTGGCTATTCTTGCAGCTGCGGTAATGACAGATGATACGGTTACTCTGAGTAACGTACCAGATGTTAGAGACGTCAATGTACTCCTGGGTGCGATTCAGGACATCGGTGCAGATGTAAAGCGAATCAACAAGCATGTGGTACAGATCAATGGATCCACAATTCAGGGACTCTCTGTTGATTATGAATATATTAAGAAAATTCGTGCATCCTACTACTTACTTGGTGCATTACTTGGTAAGTATCATAAGGCAGAGGTAGCTCTCCCAGGTGGATGCGATATCGGAAGTCGTCCAATTGACCTCCATATTAAGGGCTTCAAGGCACTGGGTGCCGAAGTCGATATTAGTTATGGCTTAATCAGTGCATCTGCTAAAAAGCTTACAGGTAATCATATCTATCTGGATAAAGTCTCTGTAGGAGCAACCATTAATATCCTTATGGCAGCAGCATTATCCGAGGGTAAGACTGTAATCGATAATGCAGCGAAGGAGCCACATGTAGTTGATGTAGCAAACTTCCTGAATAGCATGGGTGCAGATATCCGTGGCGCAGGAACAGAGTCTATCCGTATCAATGGTGTGGAGAAGCTCCACGGAACAGAGTACTCCGTTATCCCTGATATGATTGAGGCTGGTACATTTATGTGTGCAGCAGTTGCAACAGGTGGAGATGTCACCGTACGTAATGTCATTCCAAAGCACTTAGAGGCAACTACAGCGAAGCTTTTAGAGGCTGGCTGCCAGGTCGTGGAATATGATGATGCAATTAAGGTAATTGCAACGAAGGAGTTAAAGTCTACACAGGTAACAACCCTTCCATATCCTGGATTCCCTACAGATATGCAGCCTCAGATGACGGTTGTATTAGGAATCGCACAGGGCGTCAGCACTGTAACAGAGAGCATCTGGGAGAATCGATTCAAGTATGTAGATGAGCTGGCACGTATGGGCGCACAGATTCAGATCGAGGGCAGTGTAGCCATTATCACAGGTGTGGATCATTACACAGGAGCTCGCGTACAGGCCCCAGACTTACGGGCAGGCGCAGCACTTGTCATTGCAGGACTTGCAGGCGATGGTATCACAGTGGTAGATGATATCTACTTCATCCAGAGAGGCTATGAGTCCTTCGCAGAGAAGCTTCAGGGCTTAGGCGGGCAGATCGAGCAGACCTCTTCAGAGAGAGAGATCCAGAAGTTCGTACTGAAGGTTTCATAAGAATGAAATAATCCGGACATGATGAAACCCCTTGGGCCATGGCTCAAGGGGCTATTTTTATGGGTATTAGGAGGATGGAAATGTAAACCATGCTCCACTTTGAATCACAAGGTATTGGTGATGTGCAGATCTAACTGAAGAGATAAGTCAATCAGATTGCCATTATTATCCTCAACGATAGGACGAGAAGGCTTCTGACGATTCAGATAGATGATTCGAGCAGTTCTGCCATCGCTTAAGGTGACCTTACTATTGCTATAAAGAGAAGCCATACGAGACAGGAAGGTTAGGATGAACCGAGTGTTGTACTTCTGGAAACCAGCCTTCTCGAATTCCTCGATGACCTGGAAGGTGCAGAGAGGCGCACGATAAGGACGTGCAGCTGTCATGGCATCATAGACATCCGCAATAGCGATGATAGCAGCGAAGTCGTCAATCTCCTCTGCTTCAAGTCCTCTTGGATAGCCAGATCCGTCAAAGCGTTCATGGTGCTGCAAAGCAGCATTTCGAATACGTAGGTCTGCATTGGCAGCCTTTAAGAGGCGGGCACCATAGAGAGGGTGCTTCTGGATCATGGCGAATTCTTCGTCAGTAAGCTTACCGCTTTTGGCGAGGAGCTCCTCTGGAAGTTCGGTTTTACCGATATCGTGGAGTAGGCCTGCAACAGTCAGAAGACGAAGGTCTTCTTTAGAGAGCTTCAGCCACTTACCAATTAAACGAGAAATCAGTGCTACATTCAAACTGTGGGCATAGACACTATCGTCAATGGATCGCATGGAGTGAATCATATCTATCTGCTCTAGGGAGGTACGATTCTTAAGCAGTGCGTGCGCCACATCATAACGAGCTGGGCTTAGGTCAATTACCTGCTTCTCTTTAATCTCCTGGAAGAATATCTTCAGAGACTCTAGGGATTTGGTATAGGATACCTGGAAGTCCTGGAACTCTGTGGTACGGGAAAGCTTCTGCTGAAAGGACACCATGTCCTCGATATTGGTATGGACATGCTTCTCACTCTTAGGAGCCTTAGGCTTCGACTGGCTGGAATGATGATTGGCATCGAAAGACACGGTGGTAGGACTCTGATCTGCAGGAGCAGGAGCGTTAGGTGCAGGCTCTGGAGCCGGCTCGGCTTCAAGAACAGGCTCAGGCTGGTCAGATAATTCTCCATACTTTTGTACTTCAATATCCACAGAATCAATGTGGTAAAAAGCGAATCGAGCGATTAGCTTGTGATTCAGAACTGTGCCGGCTTTTGCAATGGTTTGGCCGTGCTTGGTACGGACTGGTTCAGACAAAACCATACCGGACTTTAATTGATCGATACTTATTGTTTTCATGATCCCTCTATATCTAACTATTGATTGATAAAAATAATGCAATCAAATCAACTAGTATGTTGTAAAAATGACGCCTTGGACAAAATAAACAAACAGTCCGCGTCTCCCCGTTCACTATAAATATATAGGGAAAATGGGTGAAAGACAAGTGTTTAGACAAAATAAAGCTTATGTATATTGAAAAGAATGAGAAAAGGAAGTAAAGTGAAGAGCGTAAGTTTTTAAGATTAGAAAAATTCCATATATAAAGAAGGTTCCTTTATTCAGAGTGGTGGAGATACAGAGGATCAGTGAAACCACGGCAACCCCCGGACATATGTCAGAAAGGTGCCAACCTGAGCGAGCAATCGAACAATGAGGGAAATTTCTATCTTATCTGTCACTGATCCGCCTCACAATACGTGTATAGGTGGATTTTTTTTATCAAAAGGAGAATGAACAATGGAGAAGAGACTTTTTACTTCTGAGTCTGTTACCGAGGGACATCCTGACAAAGTCTGTGATGCTGTCTCTGATGCAATCCTGGATGCTTGTATGGCCCAGGATCCTATGAGCCGTGTCGCTTGTGAAGCGGCAGCTTGTACCGGATTTGTATTAGTAACTGGTGAGATCACCACTAAGGCTCAGCTGGATATCCCAGCAATCGTTCGTAAGACGGTACTGGACATCGGATATGATGACGGTGCAAAGGGCTTAGACGGTAACTCTTGTGCAGTTATGGTTGCTCTGGATCAGCAGTCTGCTGATATTGCTATGGGTGTTGATAAGGCACTGGAAGCAAGGGAAGGAACCCTTGGCGATGACTTGGATACAGGTGCTGGTGACCAGGGTATGATGTTTGGTTATGCTACCAACGAGACAGAAGAGTATATGCCATATCCAATTGAGCTGGCGCATAAGCTTGCTCAGCAGCTGACGAAGATTCGTAAGGATGGTACTCTTTCTTACCTTCGTCCAGATGGTAAGACCCAGGTATCTGTAGAGTATGATGAGAATGACAAGCCAATCAGACTTGAGGCAGTTGTTCTGTCCACTCAGCATGATGAGGACGTTACTCAGGAGCAGATCCACGAGGATATTAAGAAGTATGTATTCGATCCAATCCTTCCACAGGAGATGGTTGATGATGAGACGAAGTTCTACATCAACCCTACAGGACGCTTCGTAATCGGTGGACCTCACGGTGATGCTGGTCTGACAGGACGTAAGATCATCGTTGATACTTACGGTGGAATGGCTCGTCACGGCGGCGGAGCTTTCTCTGGTAAGGATTGCACGAAGGTAGATCGTTCTGCAGCTTATGCAGCACGTTATGTCGCTAAGAACATTGTTGCAGCAGGTCTGGCTGACAAGTGTGAGATCCAGTTATCCTATGCAATCGGTGTAGCTCAGCCTACATCTGTTCGTGTAGATACATTCGGCACTGGTAAGCTGTCTGAGGAGCAGCTGGTAGCGATTGTTCGTGAGAACTTCGATCTTCGTCCAGCAGGAATCATCAAGATGCTTGACCTTCGTCGTCCAATCTACGGACCTACAAGCGCATATGGTCACTTTGGAAGAAATGATCTGAACCTGCCTTGGGAGGCTCTGAATAAGGTTGATGATCTGAAGAAGTATCTGTAAGATTCAGAAAAATACGAGATAATCCAATTACAGGACTATCAAGTACAAAAGAAGTAGTGATATAATAAGGCCGTGGTATATTCCACGACCTTATTTTTATATACGAAAGAGAACAGGAATTATTCTGTTCGAACGAAATGTATAAGTTTCCATCGGGGGATTTCATTTGAAGCTTAAGACGCGACTGATTATATCATTCTGTATCATTATCTTTGTTCCCGTAATTCTCGCAGCGGCGGTATTGGGGACAATTCGAATGGTACGAAATAATTCAGAACAAAGTTATAACATTGAGGGGAACTATGCATATTTAACCAATTCTCTACAAGATCTTAGCCGTAATGCAGATAAGACTTTTAGCGACGTTCAAGGCTGGGTAAGTACCGATAAGTCCAGAGCACTGGACATCTCCAAATTAAAAGAATTTAATAAGACAATAGCAGACAAGAGCTATTCCTATCTCTTGGTCCGGAAGGGCAATGAGATCATCTTCGACGGCTCGTCAGAAGACGATGTGTCTCTGAATAAGGACGACCTACCAGCCTATGGTTTCAATAAACCAACAGCCAATGTCATCGTCTATGTGAACAGGAGAACACCATCACTTCTAAGGCAATTTGATTTCGAGACAGAATCTGGAGAGCTGTGCACTGTATTTCAGGTCACCTCATCTAAGCCCATCATGCCAGGGACCAGGAAACTATTTCTGGATATTGCATTATCTGTTATTCTGATACTAGTATTTACTGCGATCCTCTTAATCAGCTGGACCTATCGAGGAATTGTCCCTCGACTGAAGACCCTGGTTAAGGCCACCGAGGAGATTCGAGAGGGCCAACTAGACCATCCATTAACGGTGCAGGGTCAGGATGAGATTAGTGAACTCTTCCGATCCTTCGAGGATATGCGAAAGAGACTTCAGGCCAATGCCATAGAGAAGATGAATAATGAGGAGGAGCAGAGGCGGCTGATTCGAAATATAGCCCACGACTTAAAAACCCCTATTACAGCGGTGAAGGGTTATGCAGAGGGTATACTTGATGGTGTGGCAAAGACACCAGAAAAAAGAGAAGCCTATTTAAAGACCATCTACAATAAGGCCAATGAAATGAACTCTCTGATTAATGAGTTGACGCTGTACTCGAAAATAGATACCAATAAGATTCCATATAATTTCCAGAAACTGAATGTGAAGGAATTCTTCATGGACTGCGCGGAAGCTATTGGTATGGAACTAGAGTCACAGAAAATCGAATTTTCCTATTACAACTATGTGGATGATGAGACCTGTATCATTGCAGATCCAGAGCAACTGGAGCGTGTCATCCATAACCTGATTGGAAATTCGGTCAAATACATGGGATCACGTCCTGGCATTATTAACCTCCGAGTGAAGGATGTCGGCGACTTTATCCAAATAGAGGAGGAAGACAATGGAAAGGGCATCTCCGCTAAGGACTTGCCATATATCTTTGATCGCATGTTTCGTGCGGATGCATCCCGTAACTCCAAGGTGGGTGGATCGGGAATTGGACTTTCTATTGTGAAAAAAATCATTGAGGACCACGGAGGATCTATCTGGGCTACAAGTAAGGAAGATGTAGGCACAGTTATGTACTTTGTAATCCGAAAACAGCAGGAGGAGAATGATGAGCAAGATACTGATCATTGAGGACGAAGTAGCAATCGCTGATCTGGAGCGTGATTATCTAGAGTTAAGCGAGTTCGAGGTAGATGTAGAACATGATGGAACAAAGGGCTTAGAGCGTGCGCTAGAGGGAGACTATGATCTGTATATTCTGGATCTGATGCTTCCTGGTGTAGATGGATATGAGATCTGCGAGCGTATTCGTGAGACACAGAACACACCAATTCTGATGGTTTCAGCTCGTAAGGAAGACATTGATAAGATTCGTGGACTAGGCCTGGGCGCTGACGACTATATTACCAAGCCATTCTCACCAAGTGAGTTGGTTGCCCGTGTAAAGGCCCACATCACTCGATATGAGAGACTGACTGCAGCAGGCGCCGTACAGCAGAATAATGATATCATCCATATCAGAGGTCTGAAAATCGATAAGACAGCCCGCCGGGTATGGGTACATGGAGATGAGAAGCAGTTGACCCAGAAGGAGTATGAGCTTCTGACCTTCTTAGCAGAGCATCCGAACCATGTATTCTCTAAGGAGGAACTATTCAAGCGTATCTGGAATATGGACTCCATCGGAGATATTGCAACTGTAACAGTTCATATTAAGAAGATTCGTGAGAAGATCGAAACCGATAAGAATAATCCTCAGTTTATTGAGACCATCTGGGGTGTAGGATACCGATTCAAGATGTAAGCATGTATGGATAAATATAAACCAATGGGAAAGCAGGGTCTATATCCCTGCTTTTTCTAATACCGTTGGAAAACTGGGATAGAGGAAAGATAAGAAAGAATCAAAAAATCTGTATTTCTCATGTTATAATTACAAAATAAGTAAGAAAGAATGATGGAAAGTCGATATGGAAAACAGAGAAGTAAAAGGGAGCCGACCTAGACGACGTGAAAAAAAGAAGGCAGATATCCTCTATGACAAGGATGGAATCATGGTGGTATGTAAGCCGGCTGGACTAGCCACAGAAACGGCCTCCGTTACAGAGATGGATCTAGTGACCTATCTTAAGAATCAGGAGAAGAGAAGTGGCAGAAATCGGTCTATACATGTGATCGAACGACTGGATCAACCTGTGCAGGGGCTTCTTTTGGTGGCGACTGATCCGAAAACTGCAAAAGAATTATCTCAAGCGCAGAAGGAGGGGCGGATTCAAAAGATCTACTATGCACTGGTTCAGGTCCCGGAATGTGGATTACCACTGGAAAATGAAGGCCACCTTGTGGATAACATGGTGAAGGACCCTGTTACAAAGAATGCAGTGGTGGTGACAGAGCAGGAAAAGGAGGAAAAATACAGTCGATTGAAAAAGAGCCCTGTGAAAAGAGCGGAATTATTATATAAGGTCTTAGCCCAAAAAGACGGAAAGGCTCTGCTTCAAATCCAACTGATGACAGGTCGCTATCATCAGATTCGCTGTCAACTTTCTAGCCGAGGGATTCCGATTATTGGGGACAAGCGATATGGAGGAATCCAAGGGGATGTGCTCTGCTTAGCATCGGTTCGCCTTACATTTCCATCCATGGATGGTGAAGTAGAGTTCGAAGTTATGCCAAAGGGGGAAGAATTCGCGGCTTTCCTTGACAGATAGCCTCCTGGACCGTAAAATATGTAAGGCTGTTTTAGGCCTAAGAAACTGTAGTTTAACTAAGGAGAAAAGAAGATCATGGCAGATAAAAAACTCGTAGCAGAGATCACCTCCATGGATGAAGACTTCACCCAGTGGTACACCGATGTCTGCATCAAAGCCGACTTGATTGCATATTCCCACATCAAGGGATTCATGGTAATCAAGCCTTACGGATACGCATTATGGGAAAATATGCAGAGACTTCTGGACGATCGCTTTAAGGCGACTGGTGTTCAGAATGTATACATGCCCATGCTGATCCCCGAGAGCCTCCTCAAGAAGGAAGGTGAACTGGTGAATGGCTTTGCCCCCGAGGTTGCCTGGGTCACAGCAGGTGGTACCGAGCCTCTGACAGAGCGCTTAGCAGTACGTCCTACCTCTGAGACAGTTTTCTCTGATTTCTATAAGGATGATGTGCACTCCTACAGAGACCTGCCACGTCTCTATAACCAGTGGTGCTCAGTGGTTCGTTGGGAGAAGGAGACTCGTCCCTTCCTTCGTTCTCGTGAGTTCCTGTGGCAGGAGGGTCATACCATCCATGCGACCAAGGAAGAGGCTGAGGAAAGAACCCAGCAGATGCTGAATATCTACTCTGACTTCTTAGCAGAGGATATGGCAATTCCTACAATTAAGGGACAGAAGACTGAGAAGGAGAAGTTCGCAGGCGCTGAGGCTACCTACACAGTAGAGGCACTCATGCATGACGGACGTGCTCTGCAGTCTGGCACATCTCACTTCTTCGGTCAGAAGTTCAGTGAGGCATATGACATCACATTCACAGATAAGGACAACCAGCTGAAGTATGTATGGCAGACTTCCTGGGGTGTTACAACCCGTATGATCGGTGCCATGATTATGGTTCACGGCGATAACAGAGGTCTGGTTATCCCTCCTCACATCGCTCCAATCCAGGTGGATATCGTTCCAATTCAGCAGAAGAAGGAAGGCGTCCTGGATAAGGCCTATGAGATCCGCGACATGCTGAAGGGATTCAAGGTCAAGGTGGATGACACAGATAAGAGCCCTGGATTCAAGTTCTCCGAGCAGGAGATGCGTGGAATTCCTCTCCGTATCGAGATCGGACCTCGTGATATCGAGGCTGGTAAGTGCATCATCTGCCGCAGAGATACCTTCGAGAAGATCGAGACACCGATTGATGGTATCCAGGAGAAGGTAGCTTTAGTTCTGGATGCAATGCAGAAGGATATGCTGGCAAAGGCCAAGGCTCATATGGATGAGATGACCTATGAGGCTGCATCTACTGAGGACTTCAGGAAACATTTCGAGAACCAGCTTGGATTTGTAAAGGCTATGTGGTGTGGTGAGAAGGAATGCGAAGAGAAGATTAAAGAGGATCTGGGCGTAACAAGCCGTTGTATTCCATTTGAGCAGAAGAAGCTGTCTGACACCTGCGTATGTTGTGGCAAGCCAGCGAAGAAGATGGTTATCTGGGCAAAGGCTTACTAATCACTGGTTTACATTAATCATAAGGCGTCTCCGGGGTAGAAATGTAAACCAATGAGGAAATGAGCATGAAGATGGAACTGCCAGTAGCAGTTGAAAATATCATACAGACACTAGAAGAACACGGACATGAAGCCTACGCTGTGGGAGGCTGTGTCCGTGACTCTATTTTAGGGAAGGAGCCAAAGGATTGGGACATCACCACATCTGCTCTCCCAGAGGAAGTGAAGGAAGTATTCGGACACACCATCGATACTGGAATCCAGCATGGAACTGTCACTGTCATGATGGATCATGAGGGATACGAGGTCACTACCTACCGCGTGGATGGAGAGTATAAGGATGGACGTCATCCAGAGCAGGTGACCTTCACCCCTAGTCTCTTAGAGGACCTGAAGAGAAGGGACTTTACCATTAATGCAATGGCCTATAACCCTACCAGGGGACTAGTGGATGAATTCGATGGACAGGGGGATCTGAAGCGGCATGTCATCCGGGCAGTGGGCGAGCCAGAGAAGCGATTCACAGAGGATGCCCTCCGTATGATGCGGGCGATTCGATTCGCTGCACGATTGGGCTTCGATATCGAGAAGGATACCTATGAAGCCATCTCTAAGCTAGCACCAACACTGTCTAAGGTTAGCGCGGAGCGTATCCGGGACGAATTCGAGAAAACCATCTGCTCGGACCATCCAGAGCATATTCGTAAGTTCTATGAGACGGGACTCTTAGATATCTTCTTACCAGAATGGAGAGCTATGGAGGAGACTCCTCAGCACACCATTCATCACAAGTACAATGTGGCAGATCACACGGTAGAGGTCATGCGGCATACACCTGCCAATCGGATCCTACGCCTAGCGGCTCTCCTACATGATGTGGCGAAGCCTGCCTGTCGCACTACGGATGAGAAAAATGTAGACCACTTCAAGGGTCACCCGGAAAAGGGTGCCAAGATGGCTGGCGTAATTCTAAAGAGAATGCGTTATGACAATGATACCATCCAAAAAGTGAAGGTCTTAGTACGCTATCACGATGAGAGGCCCAGTGATACAGAGCGGTCTGTAAGAAGGGCTGTGGCTAAAATCGGACCCAAGGCCTGCCCAGACCTCTTCCTTTTAAAGCGCGGCGATATGCTGGGGCAGAGTGATTATCGTAGAACAGAAAAGTTAAACCAGATCGACTACTTCGAGAGAAGATACTATGAGATTATGGAGAAAAAGGAAGCTCTATGTATTAAGGATCTGGCCATCGGTGGAAGAGAGCTGATGGAGCTGGGCCTACCTAAGGGACCGGCTCTGGGCCAGGTCTTAGGGATTCTCTTAGATAATGTACTAGATGATCCCAATCTGAATGACAGAGAGACACTTATAGATCTGACAGAACATCTATTAAAGACGATGGATCTGAAGACAAAGGATCCAAAGATCGATTTAAAAACCGTGGATTCCAAATCCCTGTCTACCAATGAAGAGAAGGAGGGGACCAAATGATGAAGAAATCTGTCGCTGGAACCATCCTAATTCTCCTTGGCCTTACATTATTCATGGCCTGTGGCAATCAGTCCAAGGAAGCAGTTGGCTCAGGGCTCTACTCTGCCAATCCAATCCAGGGGAAATCTGAGGCCAAGGCCAGTCTCAATAATCTCTATATGATTCAGAATATGAATATGGCGGAGGAGAGCATTACGCTCTATAACCTGTCCAATAATGAGACGTTGCAATACCGCTACGGACTAATGACCCAATTCTTAGATGCCAAGGGTAAGACCTCCAGCTGGTCGAATTTCACCTCGGGTCGTGTAGTGAAGATAGGAAATGACCAGACTAAGACCATCCTATCCAAGGTGCAATTATCGGATAAGGTATGGGAGCAGACGGAGATCAAGAATTATAAGGTGAATACAGAGGATGAGATGCTGACCATTGGACAGACCAAGTATCATCTATTGGATAGTACCAAGGTATTCTCTGGAGATAATCCCTCTGATCTCACCCTGATCGGTGCAAATGATATCCTGACTGTGGTAGGTCAAGAGAAGAATATCCTGAGTGTAAATATCACAACAGGTCATGGAACGATTGAGCTTATGAATACCAGTAAGTTTGATAACTCTATGATTGAGATTGGAACAAAGGTTATCACGAATATCTCTGGAGAAGGGATGAAGATCGAGGTGGCGGAAGGCAATTATCGCCTGACTGTAGCCAATAATGGTTACGGTGGTAGCATGGATGTGACTGTGAATAGGGATCAGACCACAGTGGTTGACCTATCCCAGTTAGAGGGAGAGGGCCCGAAGAAGTGTACCATTACTTTTACGAGTACCGTGGAGAATGCCAAAATCTACCTAGATAATCAGGAGGTAAATGCAGGAGAGTCTGTGACCGTGAACTATGGCAGACATAGTCTGAAGGTGGTTGCGGATGGCTATGATACCTGGAATAAGACCCTGATTGTGAATTCGGAATCCGCTGAGATCCTCTTAGACCCAACCACAAGTGTAAATTCCGATAACAGTGCTACAACTGGTGGGGATAGTAGCGGAGAGTCCTCGAATTCTAGCAATCGTTCTTCGGATTCCAATAGCTCTAGCAAATCCTCTGGTGGAAGTGACTCTAACGCAAAAAACTCCAGCTCGAATAACGCAAACTCTGGTGGCTCTAGTAGTTCTGGTTCTGGTAGTTCAAGTAGCTCTTCTAAGGATGCGTCAAAGGCTGCTGCGGATTACCTGACAACCCTGTCCAATACGGTGACCAATCTACTAGGCAATAGCAGCAAATAAGGGCATGGTTTACATTTCCCATGAATATGCAATGAAGACAAGAGGAAAATGCTAGGGGATATGTGCTAGATAATGAGGGTAAGGATTGAGTTATCTAGGAGAACTGTGATAAAATAAACCCGATTTTTGTGTATAACCAAATAGTGACTATAGGAGGCAGATCAATGGGCTATAAGGATACGTATAATGAATGGCTGACTGGCGCTTACTTCGATGAGGAGACGAAGAAGGAACTGAGAAGCATCCAGGGAGACGAGAAGGAAATCGAGGATCGTTTCTACAGAGACTTAGAGTTTGGTACGGCTGGACTCCGTGGTATCATCGGCGCAGGTACCAACCGTATGAATGTGTACACTGTAAGAAAGGCTACGCAGGGTCTGGCGAATTACATCAATAAGGTAAATAAGGGCGGACAGGGCGTAGCAATCTCTTATGATTCTCGTCATATGTCTCCTGAATTCGCAGATGAGGCAGCTCTCTGCTTAGCTGCAAATGGAATTAAGGCATATGTATTCGATACACTTCGCCCAACTCCAGTTCTCTCTTTTGCTGTTCGCTACCTGGGAGCAGTTGCTGGTATCAATATCACTGCCAGCCACAATCCAAAGGAGTACAACGGATACAAGGTATACTGGGAAGATGGTGCACAGATCACTCCTCCTCATGATAGCGGTATCATGGCTGAGGTTCGCGCTGTTCAATCCTTCGATGAAGTAAAGACCATGGACAAGGCCAGCGCTGAGAGCCAGGGACTCTATATCACTATAAATAAGGAAGTAGACGATGCTTACGATAAGGAAGTCTTAGGCGTCGTAATCCATCAGGACTGCATCGATCAGGTAGGTAAGGACATCCAGATCGTCTACAATCCACTTCATGGAACTGGTAATATCCCAGTTCGCCGTGTATTAAAGAAGCTGGGCTTCCCAAATGTACATGTAGTACCTGAGCAGGAGCAGCCAGATGGGGACTTCCCTTCTGTATCCTATCCAAACCCTGAGAACCCTGAGGCATTCGTTCTGGGTGAGAAGCTGGCGAAGGAATTAGGTGGCGCTGACTTAATCCTGGCAACTGATCCAGATGCGGATCGCTTAGGTGTACATGTACTGGATTCGAAGACGGGTGAGTACCATGCTCTAACCGGTAATATGTCTGGCTGCCTGATTGGCTACTATATCCTGAGCCAGAAGCAGGCTGTGGATGGCAAGCTGCCAGAGGATGGCGCATTTATCCGTTCCATCGTTACAACCAATATGGCAGATGCTATTGCTGAGCACTTCGGTGTGAAGCTGATCGAGGTCCTGACTGGGTTCAAGTGGATCGGTCAAAAGATTTTAGACTTCGAGAAAACTGGTAAGGGAACCTACCTCTTCGGAATGGAAGAGAGCTACGGATGCCTGCCTGGAACCTATGCAAGAGATAAGGATGCAGTTGCTGCATGTGTAGTTCTCTGCGAGGCGGCAGCATACTATAAGACGAGAAATATGACTCTTTGGGATGCAATGCTTGAGATGTACGAGACCTTCGGCTACTACAGAGATGAAGTAAGCTCTGTAACTCTGGCTGGTAAGGAAGGTATCGAGAAGATCGGCACCATCATGACTGAACTTCGTGAGAATGCACCTGAGAAGATCGGTCCTTACACCGTTGAGAAGATTCGTGACTACGATAAGGAGAGGATCCTGGATGTGACTAGCGGTAGCACAACAGAGACTGGCCTGCCTAAGTCTAATGTTCTCTACTATGAATTAACAGATGGTGCATGGTTATGCGTACGTCCATCTGGTACTGAACCTAAGATCAAGTTTTACTTCGGTATTCGCGGTACATCTATGGAGGATGCAATTCGTCGTGAGGATGAGATGAAAGCAGCTCTTGATGCACTGGTAAAGCCTTTAATTTAAGGCTTCGAAACTGTTTTCGGTATAGAATGCAAGATACAGATGTAACAAAGATTAAGGGTAGATTTTGTAGCAGTTTGTCAAAAATCTTTGAAACCCTTATAAAATCGGCATTTTTCTTGACATTTGTCTAGAAAACCTTTATAAGTAAAAAAGAAGTTGGTTCGTGGGAAAGCCGCGAAAACACTGAATATTTTCAATATGAAAACAGGAGGAAGTAAAAACATGAATAAGTCTGAATTAGTAGCAGCAATCGCTGAGAAGACTGAGCTTTCCAAGAAGGACGCTGAGGCAGCACTTAAGGCTTTCACAGACGTTGTAGCTGAGGAGCTTAAGAAGGGTGAGAAGATCCAGCTCGTTGGTTTCGGTACTTTCGAAGTATCCGAGAGAGCAGCTCGTACAGGCCGCAACCCTCAGACAGGCGCTGAGATGAAGATTCCTGCATCTAAGGCTCCTAAGTTCAAGGCTGGTAAGGCTCTTAAGGATATCGTAAACAAGTAATTTAAAACTTATTTGTTGATAATCCCAAAGGATTAATTTATTGCAGGCTCAAAGGGTATCCTTTGGGCCTGTTATTTTCTAAAGAAAAAGGGTAAGAAATTTGGCAGAAGAAGTAAAAGCAATGCGACTGGATAAATTCCTAAAAGTATCCAGAATAATTAAGAGAAGAACTGTTGCCAATGAAGCTTGTGACGCAGGTCGTGTCACAGTGAATGGACGCCCAGCCAAGGCCTCTGTGCAGGTGAAGCCGGGTGATGTAATCGAGATTGCATTTGGTAATAAGACAGTCAAGGCAGAGGTCCTTAGCGTGAAGGAATCTATCCGCAAGGAAGATGCAGAGAATATGTACCGTTATCTCTAACTTATGTGATCAAAGGATAAGCGGGATTCATAGAATGCCCGTCATGTCCGATAGAGTACTAGAAGGGGTAATTTGTATGCAGAATAATAAAAAGAAAAAGAATTCCATTGTCAGAAGACAGGAGCGTAAGAAGCACTTCGGGCGGATTTTTACCGCAGTTACCTTATTGGTTCTTGTGACAGTTCTGTCTGTACGGATGGTTAACTTATATAATAAGCTTCAGGCTGCAAGGGCAACTGAGAAGTCCAAGGAGGCTGAGAAACAGGAGCAATTGGATAAGTCCAAGGAATTAAAATCCTACGAGAAGTATACGAAGACTAAAGACTATGTGGAGGATACTGCGAAGAGCAAGCTCGGCATGGTTCATCAGAATGAAATTATCTTTCGTGAAAAAGACTAAAAAGGGTCGCGAGTTTACTCGCGATTCTTTTTTCCGTTGAATGGGAAATATAAAGAATGTCATTTGAAGAAAGAATCCTCCAATATGTGGAGGCCAATCATCTAATTGAAAAGAACACAAGACAGGTGCTAGTAGCAGTTTCTGGAGGCGCAGACTCTGTAGCACTCCTGAATGTGCTGTGGCGTCTGAAGGATCAACTGGGAATCCAGGTCTCTGCCATCCATGTAGAGCATGGAATCAGAGGAGAGGAGAGTCTAGCGGACCAGCGCTTCGTGGAAGAACTCTGTGAGAAGCTGTCGATTCCTCTGGTGAAAAAAAGTGTCGATGCGCCGGGATACAGCAAGAGATATGGTAAGTCCTTAGAGGAGGCTGCCAGAGAGCTCCGCTATCAGGCCTTCTATGAAGCCCGTGATGCCATGCCGGAGGAGGCAGTCATCGCTGTAGCTCACCATATGGATGACAATGTAGAGACCCTTCTCCTGCAACTGGTTCGTGGAACAGGCTGGAGAGGCTTAGGCGGTCTCCGTCCAGTCTATCGCCATGTCATCCGTCCCTTCTTAGGAGTTCGTCGCAGTGAGATCGAGTCCTATCTGGCAGAACTGGATCAACCCTACTGCACGGATCGGACGAATCTGGATGACTCCATCCCTAGAAACCGCATGCGTCATGATATCCTGCCGGTATTAGAGGATCTGAATCCCAAGGCGATCGATCACATCAGTGAGACCATTCATGGGATGCGAGAAGTAGGAGCCTTCCTAGAGGATGCCATTGGATGTGCCTTTGACTCAGTGAAGGGCGACTTGAATAGTGAGGAAGTATGTAAACTAAGCCAGTCAGAGATCCCTCCCATCCATCGGCAGCGCTTTATGGAGCTGTCTTCTACTATGATGAAGCAGGAGGTTCTACTCTATTGGTTTCGTAAATATATACCCTTTTCAGGGCATGATGTGGGCCGATTGCATGTGGAGAAGGGGAAGGAAGTATTAGAAAGTCCCGGAAATCGAAGCTGGAAACTTCCACAGGGCTGGACCCTCGATGCAAGGGGAAAGTATATCTACCTGGTGCCAAGTGGAGAGAGCCTTATATTTCCGGAGGAGGAGAAGTGCCTGCTGAAGGAAAAGGAGGAACTGGTGATCGGGGCAATCCAGCCAGGGGATCATGTGGAAATCGATCTCATGGACGGGGTGCTAGACATCCGCTGTGAGAAAAAATCAGAAGGTCATGATGCCCTGATAAAATCCCCTTCCCAAGGCTATACGAAATGCTTTGATTATGCTATGATAGGAAACAATCTAATGGTTCGAGGCCGTAAAACAGGGGACTTTATGCAGGTGTCCAAGGCTGGTGACCATAAGAAGATTAAGGATTATTTTATCGATCAAAAGATTCCTAGAGAGATAAGAGATCAAATTCCTCTCTTGGTAGAGGGAAATCGCGTGCTGTGGGTGATGGGGTATCGCCAATCTACAGATGCGCTTGTCACTTCGGATACAGAAAACGTATTAACAATTAGTTGGAGGAAATGAACCCATGGCAGAGAATGTTCGCGTAATGCTTTCTGAAGAAGATGTAACAAAGAGAATCAGGGAGCTGGGGGCAGAAATCAGTAAGGACTACGAAGGCGAGGAACTGGTAGTGGTTGGTATCCTGAAGGGTGCGGCCTTCTTCAGCACAGAGCTGGCGAAGAGAATTACTGTTCCGGTATATATGGACTTCATGGCGACTGGTTCCTATGGAAGCGGCACTGTATCTACAGGTGATGTGAAGATCAAAAAGGAACTGGATCTGGATGTCACAGGTAAGAATGTGCTGGTTGCAGAGGACATTATCGATAGCGGTAATACTCTGTCCTTCCTCTTAAAGTACTTCGAAGACAAGGGCGTGAAGAGCATCCGCTTAGCAACCATGTTGGATAAGCCGGATCGAAGAGAAGTGGATGTCCATGTGGACTATACAGGATTCACAATCCCAGATGAATTCGTTGTAGGATATGGCCTGGACTATGATCAGAAGTACCGCAATCTGCCATATATCGGCGTAATGGAATTCGATGACTAATAGATAGGAATCTTACTTTGCGAAAAGTTAAAGAAGTAGGTAGGGAGAATTATTTTGAAGCAGAAAAAAGGACTATGGATTTATATCTTGGCTGTGCTTCTGGTGGTTGCGCTCTGGTATTCATCTACAGAGAGACATACCTCTAATGTAAGCTATAGTAAGTTTCAGGACGATGTGACAAAGGACCATGCCACATCCATTGAGATTGATCAGAATGCAGAGGTTCCAACCGGAAGAGTGAATTACCGTACAGACGGTAAGGATACAGTAGTGCGAACTCTCTATGTATCCGATGTGAATAAGGTAACGGAGTATCTGGATAATAAGCATAAGACCTATACGGTGTCAGATGTTCCTAAGAATGGCTGGATGAGTAGCATCCTTCCAATGATTCTAGTGATGGGTGCCTTCTTCGTGCTTTTCATGGTGCTGATGAATGCACAGAATCGTGCGGCCATGCAGGCTGGCGGCGGTGAACGAATGGCGAATTTCGGTAAGAGTCGTGCCAAGATGACCAAGCCTGAGGAGTCAAAGGTTCGCTTTGTAGATGTAGCTGGTCTCCATGAGGAGAAGCAGCAGATGGAGGAAGTGGTAGACTTTCTGAAGGATCCGGATAAGTACACTCGCATTGGAGCGAGAATTCCAAAGGGTATGCTCTTAGTCGGCCCTCCGGGAACTGGTAAGACACTTTTAGCTAAAGCGATCGCTGGTGAGGCTGGCGTACCATTCTTCTCCATCTCTGGATCCGACTTCGTTGAGATGTTCGTAGGTGTCGGTGCTTCCCGTGTCCGTGATATGTTCGCTGAGGCTAAGAAGAATGCTCCATGTATCGTATTCATCGACGAGATTGATGCAGTGGCTCGTAAGCGTGGCGCAGGTGTGGGCGGCTCCCATGATGAGCGTGAGCAGACCCTGAACCAGATGCTGGTTGAGATGGATGGATTTGATGTGAATACTGGAATCATTGTATTAGCAGCAACCAACCGTGTAGATATCTTAGATCCTGCCATTATGCGTCCGGGTCGATTCGACCGTAAGGTCTATGTAGGTCGCCCAGACGTAAGAGAGCGTGAAGAGATCCTCAATGTTCATGTGAAAAATAAACCGCTGGGGGATGATGTGGATATCAAGCAGATTGCTCAGACCACCGCTGGTTTTACTGGAGCGGATCTGGAGAATCTCTTGAACGAAGCAGCGATTCAGGCAGCAGAGCAGAATCAGGCATATATCTCTATGCATAATATCAAGGAGTGCTTTGTAAAGGTAGGACTCGGTACAGAGAAGAAGAGTAGGATCATCTCTGAGAAGGAGAAGCGGATTACGGCTTACCATGAATCTGGTCATGCCATCCTCTTTCACTTACTTCCAGATGTGGGACCTGTATATTCTGTCTCTATTATTCCAACAGGAATGGGTGCGGCAGGTTATACCATGCCACTTCCAGAGAAGGATGAGATGTTCCTGACCAAGGGTAAGATGCTGCAGGATATCCAGGTATCCCTGGGTGGACGTATTGCAGAGCAGATTATCTTCGGCGATATTACAACGGGTGCATCCAATGATATCAAACAGGCAACTCGTACCGCCCGTGATATGGTCATGAAGTATGGTATGTCTGATTCCATCGGAACCATTTGCTACCAGGAAGAGGACGAGGAAGTATTCCTGGGTAAGGATCTGGCACATACCAAGCCATACAGTGAGGAAATTGCCCGTGAGATTGATAATGAAGTGAAGGCGATTATGGATGACTGTTATAAGAAGGCAACCAAGCTGATTGAGTCCCATATGGATGTACTTCATGCATCTGCCAAGCTCCTCTTAGAAAAGGAGAAGATTTCTCGGGATGAGTTTGAGGCCTTGTTTGAAGCCTAAATTCTAGAAACTGTACAATGTGCACAAAAATAGAGAGCAGTTTTTGTGAAGATTGTGCAGACTTAGTGGGCTGGGGGTGTTACTATAATAACTGTAAAAACCCCCAATACATTATATAAATATTTTTACTACCCCATAGTAAAAATACCTTCTCCTAAAGATGCAGCCGAGCGGCTGCTCTTTTTTTATACAAAAATAGTTTCGTCAATTCTCAGAGCCCTTTCAACGCAGTCGGGGTACAAGCTCCGACTGCGTTAAACGCTCCGCGAGGATGCGCACGGATTCGGACAGGAATTTGTCTGCTGAAGCAGACCCGAATCCGGCGCGCAAGACTCGCGAGCGAGTCTTGACTTTGGCTCAAATCCAATGAAATTAAAGTTTTCTAAAATCCCTAACGAAATTTAGTCGAAAACCATATTGTGTGATATGATGAAGAAAAATTGAGATGATACAAATGTGAGGGAGAATACCCAGTATGAATAAAGAAGCAATTTTTAGTGATGGAAGCAATCTATTTGTCAGACCTTGGGAGCCTGAGAAGGGCCAGCCTGTCACCATTCGCATTCGTGTTTCTGAAGAGGACCATGTGACTGTTTTTTTGAAAACACACCACGATGAGATTCAGATGAAAGAAGAAACCCACATGATCGATGGGTTTACCTTTTACCAAGCGGGTGTGCGTATGACGGATGCTGCCTTCCAATACATATTTAAGATTGTGGATGAAGACCAGGATGAGGTGCTCTATCTGGACCGCTATGGTATAACCGAGCAGATCCGCTGGCAGTATGCCTATACCATCGTGCCAGGCTTCTACACACCGGAATGGATCAAGGGTGCTGTAATCTATCAGATTCTGGTGGATCGCTTTTATAATGGCGATAGTAGTAATGATGTGCTGTCTAATGAATATAGCTATGTGGGGACTTTTGCTAAGAAAATTGATGACTGGGATCAGAATCCTGCGGATCTAGACGTGGGGAATTTCTATGGCGGTGACTTAGAGGGCGTCCGTCAGAAGATGTATTATCTGAAGAGCCTGGGCGTGGAGGTTATCTACTTCAATCCCCTTTTCGTATCTCCTTCCAATCATAAGTACGATATCCAGGACTATGAGCATATCGATCCTCATTATGGACGCATCGTAGCAGATGGCGGAGAGGTGCTTCATGGCGGCGATTCGGATAATAAGCATGCCACCAAGTATATCCAGAGAGTGACAGATCCAGAGAACCTAGAGGCGTCCAATAAGTTTTTCGCGGATTTTATCGCAGAGGCCCATGAGAGAGGAATCAAGGTCATCCTGGATGGCGTATTCAACCACTGTGGCTCCTTTAATAAGTGGATGGATAGAGAGCGAATCTATGAGGACCAGCCAGGATATGCCAAGGGTGCCTTCGTGTCAGAGGATAGCCCTTATAATAAGTACTTTGAATTCGGTAAGGAGGGCAAGTGGCCCTATAATGAGGTTTACAATGGCTGGTGGGGCAATGATACACTGCCGAAGCTGAACTATGAAGCATCTCCTGAACTGGAGCGCATGATTCTGAATATTGGTAAGAAGTGGGTATCTGCACCATTCAATGCTGATGGCTGGAGACTGGATGTGGCAGCGGATCTAGGTCACAGCGAGACCTATAACCATAAGTTCTGGCAGGAATTCCGTAAGGTGGTGAAGAAGGCCAATCCGAATGCGGTGATTCTGGCGGAGCACTACGGTGATGCTACAAGCTGGCTGAGAGGTGACCAGTGGGATACCATCATGAACTATGATGCCTTCATGGAGCCTGTCACATATTTTCTGACTGGCATGGAGAAGCATAGTGATGAATTCGATCCAGAAGCTATGGGAGATGGTAGCCGATTTGAGATGACCATGCGTCATACCATGACAGAATTTCTGACACCGTCACTTTATAGTGCCATGAATCAGCTGTCTAATCATGATCACTCTCGTTTCCTGACACGAACCAATCATAAGGTGGGCCGTGTACAGACATTAGGAAGCGAAGCTGCAGAAGAGGGAGTTAGCCTGCCGGTAATGAAGGAAGCTACACTTATGCTTCTTACATGGCCAGGTGCACCGACCCTATACTATGGAGACGAGGCTGGTGTGTGTGGATTCACTGATCCAGACTGTCGCCGTACCTACCCTTGGGGACATGCAAATTATGATCTGATCGACTTCCACAGGGATATGATCTTCCTCCACAAGGCCAATCAGGCCATTAAGACAGGAGCATTTATGTTCCTGAAGTGCGGTCGTAACTTCGTAAGCTATGCCCGATTCAACGGAGAGCAAAAGATTATCGTGGCAGTGAATAGTGGCGATACACCGATTCATGTAGATATCCCTGTATGGCGGGCTGAGGTTCCTATGAACTGTACCATCAGCCAGATCATGGTCACCAATGAGGTGGGATACTCCATTATGCCAGTAGATGTACCTGTCACAGATGGAAATATATACCATACCCTAAAAGCCCATGAGGCAATTGTATTTCGTAAGAATTGTTGATGAATAAGAAAAGAACGGGTGCAGGGAAGATAAAGCAGAATTAATGAAATGATTGATAGTAAAAGTCCTTGCAAGGGGACATGCCCTATGCTATAATTTCAACTTGTCGAGAGCTTTCGACAAAGAGAAAATATCAAATGGGTGGTTTCCCGAGTGGCCAAAGGGGACAGACTGTAAATCTGCTGCTTTATGCTTCGGTGGTTCGAATCCACCACCACCCATTTGCCGGTGTGGCGGAATTGGCAGACGCGCGGGACTTAAAATCCCGTGGTGGCAACACCGTGTCGGTTCGAGCCCGACCACCGGCATCTCAATGAAGAGACATTGCATACGATGCAGTGTCTCTTTTTTCGTATATATATACGATATCCCTATGCATAGGCCAGGATTAGCGGGATCTAATGGCTGTTATGGTCGCTGTATCGTCTACGTATTACTGGTACTGCAATAGATAATGACTATAGAAAGAAAGGGGGTTATAGGCAGCATTAGGGATGCAATCCATCGGGTGCGGACAGGTGTCTTATAGTGTTCGCAGTACGCGTACAACTGTATGCGATTAAAAACAATTCAATATTTATGAATAATGGATGAATAAATAGACACGTGAACGTTATTCACATATTAGACACTATTCATTCACAAAAACTACATAGAAACTCTGTAATAACAAATAGTTTATACACATTAACGTGTTAAATTATTCAAAACATTGAATAAATAATTTTTGCATAATATCACAAATAATGATAAAAAATGCATATTATACAAGAAAAAGAAGATTGAATTAGATTCATTTTAGAGTTGACGATTTATACACATCTTGTATAATAGCCTTAAACTGAATTAATTAAATAGTCGGTTTTTTGTACAGTGTTGTGCAGATAAATGTATCTGTGCATTTTTTTTGCCTCATTCACTTTAGGACACTAGAGTGCTAAGGTAGGGGGCAGATTAGAAGTTAGGAAAGAGGAGAAACAAAGTGGCAAAGTACATCATCAAGCGTGTGATCCTTGCGATTATGTCGATCATCATCGTCACATTGATCACATTCTTTGTAATGAACCTGATCCCAGGTGGCCCTTTCACAGCAGAAAAGGCTCCTTCGCAGGCAGTGTTGGATGCGTTAACAAAACGCTATAACTTGGATAAGCCTCTGTGGCAGCAGTACCTTATTTATATGAATAACCTGCTCCATGGCGACTGGGGTATCTCAATGAAGACCGGACGTGAGATTGGTCCTGATATGTTCACTCGTTTTGCAGTATCTGCAAAACTTGGTGGAGCATCCATGCTGATCGCATTGATCACAGGTATCGTTCTTGGATCTATCGCAGCGCTGAAGAGAAATAAGTGGCCGGATCGTGTCATCGTATTCTTCACTACACTTGGAACAGCAATGCCATCCTTCATCTTAGCAACACTTCTATTATTAGTGTTCTGTGTACTCTTAGCATGGCTGCCTGTATATAGCAATAGTAATCCAAATCTGATCCTGCCTATTATTTCATTAAGTGTATATCCAATGGCTTATGTAACACGTCTGACAAAGACAAGTATGTTAGATGCACTGAGCCAGGATTACATCCGTACAGCTCGTGCGAAGGGTGTAAGTAATGGAAAGGTAATCTTCGTACATGGATTAAAGAATGGTCTGATTCCTGTAATTACATATGTAGGACCTCAGATCGCTTACATCATTACAGGTTCCATGGTAGTTGAGAATATCTTCAATATTGGTGGACTTGGATCCTATTTCGTTAAGGCAATCACAGACCGTGATTATTCACTGATTATGTCTACAACAATTTTCCTTGCAGTTCTGATGGTTGTTGCAAACCTCTTAACAGATATTGCATACAAGCTTGTAGATCCAAGAATCACATTTGATTGATTTCGCAGAAGGAGTTTTAAATGGCTGAGAATGAAAATGCTTACAAGAGACGCCAGTTGTTATCTGCGCAGATCGATTTAAGCAAGTTTAATAGTAAGAATTTTGAAAAAGCAACGGATGAAGAGAAGAAGCAGCAGGATGTAATGGGTGAGTCTAGTACCTTCTTTAAGGATGGTATGAAGAGACTGAAGAAGAATCCTCTGGCTATGGTGTCTATCTTCGTTCTTATATTTATTATCATTGCAATTATTGTGGTACCAATGTTCGTACCGTATTCCTACAGTGACATTGTCTCTGTAAATGGACATCGTGATGGTACAGCAGTTAACCTGGCACCAATGCAGTACTCAACTAGAGAACTATCTTACATGAAATCCTCAGGACAGCACCTGTTCCCTCATATATTTGGTACAGACTCTATGGGTCGTGACTACTTTATACGTGTGATCTACGGTACCCGTGTCAGCCTGTCTGTTGGTGTGGTATCCGCGATCATGGTTCTAATCATCGGTGTTATCTATGGAGCTATCTCTGGATACTTCGGTGGAAAAGTGGATCTGGTTATGATGAGAATTGTTGATGTCATCTACTCCCTGCCAGACATGCTCTTAATCATCCTTCTGTCTGTTGTATTAAATACCAGACTAACACCACTGATTAAGGGAACTGTATTTGCTAAGTTGGGCGGCAACATGCTTGCCATGTTCCTCGTATTTGCTCTGCTCTATTGGGTAGGTATGGCTCGGCTGGTTCGTGGTCAGATTCTTTCTATTAAGAATAATGAGTATATCCTTGCTGCGAAGGCAATCGGTACTCCAAACAGTAAGATCATTAAGAAGCATATTATTCCGAATATCTTATCTGTAATTATCATTACAACAGCACTTCAGGTGCCAAGTGCAATCTTTACAGAGAGCTACCTGTCCTTCATCGGACTGGGTGTTAGTATTCCAATGACATCCTTAGGTTCCCTTGCGAATGACGCAAGAGCATCTATTTCCTCAGCTCCTTACAGATTGGTCATTCCGGCAATCATTATTACACTGATCGTGCTTGCCCTGAACCTTCTAGGCGATGGACTTCGTGATGCGTTTGATTCGAAGCTGAACTAAGGAGGGAATCATGGCTGAAGAAAAAGTATTATTAGAAGTAGATAACCTCCAGACAAGCTTCTTCACAGATGCTGGTGAAGTAAAGGCTGTAAACGGTGTATCTTTTAAATTAGAGAGAGGTAAGACTCTCGGTATCGTAGGTGAGTCCGGATCCGGTAAGTCTGTAACATCCTACTCCATCATGCAGATTCTGGCTGAGACCGGTAAGGTTGTGGGCGGATCTATTAAGTTCGAGGGTGAGGACATTACCAAGTGGAGTGAGAAGCAGTTAGAGAAATTCCGTGGTGAGAAGGTATCCATTATCTTCCAGGATCCAATGACTTCTCTGAATCCAGTATTTACCATTGGCTATCAGCTGAAGGAAGCAATCCTCCTTCATACGGATAAGACCAAGGAAGAGGCTGAGGCTCGTGCAGTTGAGATGCTGACACTGGTTGGTGTCAATGAGCCAGAGAGCCGCATGAAGCAGTATCCATTCGAGCTTTCAGGCGGTATGCGTCAGCGTGTCATGATCGCTATGGCACTTTGCTGTGAGCCAGATATCCTGATTGCTGATGAGCCAACTACAGCTCTGGACGTTACAATCCAGGCTCAGATTCTTGAATTAATGCAGGAATTGCAGAAAAAGATGGGAATGGCAATTATCATGGTTACCCATGACCTGGGTGTTATTGCATCTATGTGTGATGAGATCCTGGTAATGTATGGTGGACGTGTATGTGAGCGTGGTACAGCAGATGCAATCTTCTATTCACCTGCTCATGAGTATACCAAGGGACTGCTTCGTTCTATTCCTACAACAGAGAATATGAATGAGCGTCTGGTTCCAATTGGTGGTACACCAATTAACCTTTTAAATATGCCACAGGGTTGTGCATTCTGCCCTCGCTGTGAGAACGCAATGAAGATCTGTCTCACTGAAAAGCCAGAGGAATACTGGGTTGGTGAAGATCACCTGGCATCTTGCTGGATGAACGTGAAGGATTGTTTTGAAAATCACGAGGAGGGACAGGCATGAGCCAGAGGGAAAAGAAAGAGCTCTTAAAGGTTGAGCATTTAAAGCAGTACTTCCCAGTATCTCAGGGATTCCATAAGGTACCACTGAAGGCTGTTGACGATATTTCATTCACAATTAATGCTGGTGAGACACTTGGTCTCGTTGGTGAGTCCGGATGCGGTAAGACCACAGTTGGCCGTACTCTGCTCCAGCTATACAATCCAACAGCAGGTAAAATTACCTTCGATGGGAAGGTATTGTTCGATAGTGGTGAGCAGTACGATGAAGAGGGAAAACTCATCGTTGATGAGAATGGCAAGCCAAAGCTTGGCAAGAAGGTTCATGAGGATATGCTTCCTTACCGTAAGGAAATGCAGATGGTATTCCAGGATCCATATTCTTCCCTTGATCCTCGTATGACAGTTGAGGATATCGTAGGTGAGCCACTGGATACACATCACTTATATAAGACGAAGGAAGAGCGTCGTGAAAAGATCCTGTCTCTCCTTGAGACTGTGGGTCTGAATGCAGAGCATGCTTCCCGTTATGCACATGAGTTCTCTGGTGGACAGAGACAGCGTATCGGAATTGCTCGTGCCCTGGCAGTAAATCCTCAGTTCATCGTATGTGATGAGGCTGTATCTGCACTGGACGTATCGATCCAGGCACAGGTATTAAATATGTTCGAGGATCTGCAGAGAGACTTAGGTATCGCATACCTCTTCATCTCTCATGATCTCTTAGTTGTACAGCATATCTCTGATCGTATCGCCGTTATGTACTTAGGTCGCATGATGGAGATTGCTGATTCAGATGAGTTGATGAACCATCCAGTTCATCCATATACTTTGTCTCTCTTATCCGCAATTCCAATTCCGGATCCTGAGACAGCTAGAAAAAGCAAGCGTATTATCCTTGAGGGTGACGTTCCTAGTCCTCTCCATATGCCAACTGGTTGTCCATTCCGTACACGTTGCAAATATGCAACGGATAAGTGTGCAGAACAGATGCCACCACTGACTGATCGTGGAAATGGCCATTTGGTTGCTTGCTGGAATAAGTAATCCTTATTCCAAAGATTACATTAGTCACTTCTCCCAATAACGGGAGTTGGACATAAATACATGTGATATAGGAGGAAAAATATCATGAAAAAGAAGATACTTGCATTTGTACTTGCTTCTGCTATGGTAGTTGGCCTCGGCGCATGCGGCAATGCTAAGAAGGGCTCTGGTTCTAAGGAGTCTTCTAAGGCTGCATCTAGCGCTAAGCTGAATACCGACACAAGCACACTTTACATCAACCTTGCATCTGAGCCAGCTCATCTTGATCCAGCTCTGAACAACACTGTTGATGGCGCAGCTCTGGCTGTAAACTCTTTCGTTGGTCTTTACACACAGGATAAGGACAGCAAGATCGTACCAGCTATCGCTGATGGCGAGCCTACTATCTCTGAGGATGGTACTCACTACACAGTTAAGCTGAAGAAGACAAAGTGGTCTGATGGATCTGATCTGACAGCTAACGACTTCGTATATAGCTGGAATAGAGCAGCAGATGAGAAGACAGCAGCTGACTACGGCTACCTCTTCGAGATTATTGCTAAGGACGCTGATGGTAAGCTTGCAGTTAAGGCTACAGATGATTACACACTGGACATCACTCTGACAAACGCTTGCTCTTACTTCGATCAGTTAATGGCATTCCCTGTATTCGATCCAGTTCCACAGAAGGCTGTTGAAGCTGCAGACCCAGACGGAACTAACCCTGGAGCATGGGCTCAGGAAGCTGGCTTCGTATCTAACGGTGCATACACATGTACCGCTTGGAAGCACGATCAGTCTATGGAATATACGAAGAACCCTAACTTCTATGATGCAGACAAGGTTAAGATCAAGAAGTTAAACTTCATGCTTTCTGCTGAGGATACTACTACTTTCGCAGCATACAATTCTGGTGACCTTGACTTCATCGATACTATATCTACTGATGAAGTTCCTAACGTTAAGGATTTCTCTGACTACTACAAGGTTGATCAGCTTGGAACAAACTATGTTGGTTTCAATGTTAACTCTCCAGTCTTCGATGGCATGACACCTGAGCAGGCTGCAGACTTCCGTAAGGCTGTATCCCTGGTAATCGATCGTCAGTTCGCTGTTGATACAATTGGTCTGAATGGCCAGGAGCCAGCTGCATCCTTCGTTCCTTCTGCTATGCAGGATGGTAACGGCAAGCATTGGAGCCAGAAGTACTATGACGCAGAGAAGACCGGTGAGGACAACCTGAAGAAGGCTGTTAAGCTGTTAGAGTCTGCAACTGGTGACAAGTTCACGAAGCAGGATGATGGTACGTATAAGCCTTCTAAGGCAATCTCTTTCGAGTACCTGACCAACTCTGGTGACTCTAACGAGAAGATGGCAGCTCTTCTGAAGGAAGATCTGGCTAAGATTGGTATCGAGCTTACAGTTAAGACTGAGGACTGGAAGGTATTCATCGCTGACCGTCAGCAGGGTAACTTCACAATGTGCCGTGAAGGATGGATCGCAGATTACGATGATCCTTCTAACATGTTAGAGATCTTCCTTACCGATGGTGGTAACAACGATATGCAGCTTGGTAAGAACCCTACAGCAGCAGCTCCACAGAACTGGGCTGATTACGATAAGCTTCTTGCAGATGCTCGTACCGAGACAGACAACGCTAAGCGTTCTGAGCTCCTTGTAAAGGGTGAGAAGATGCTGATGGATACATATGCAGCAATTCCTATCTTCTTCTACAATGATGTCTACATGATGAAGTCTAACGTTACTGGTGTATATGCAACTACGAACGGTAACAAGTACTTCATGTATGCTGAGAAGACTAAGACTGCTAAGTAATTAGCCCCTCTTCAATAAGAATACAAAATAATAAGGCGATCGCTGAACTCCTGATGGGGATTCGGCGGTCGCCTTTTTCTTATACATACTTATTTCCAGTGCTCTACGAAGCCCTCGCCCATAGCCTCACTGACGTTATTGATAATGAAAAATGCTCTCTTATCATAGGAGCGGACGATATCCTTAATATCAGGGATATCATGTTTGGAACAGATGCAGAGCAGGATGACCTTACTGTTACCGGTATACATCCCCTTACCCTTCAGCCCTGTGACACCCCGGTCCAGTTCCTTCATAATCGTCTGGGCAATTTTCTCATTCTGATCAGAGATAATGAGACACATCTTAGCCCGCTTACCTGCGTCCACGATGACGTCGGTGAGTTTTCCAGAAATGTAAACCGAGATGATAGCGAACAGTGTATGCTCTACAGAGAACGTAACCGCACCAACAATGACAACTGCGCCATCTAAAATCTGGATCAAACGTCCCATGCTGATGAAACGAAGCTTGGAGTGAATGGCCTTACTGAGTAAGTCGGTTCCTCCACTGGTGGATCTGGCAGTTAGGATAATTCCTGTTCCTAGTCCAAATAATATACCTCCATAGACGGAAGTCAGTAAGAGGTCATCCGTCAGGAGCGGGAGATTTGGCATCACTGCCAGTTCAATTGACATAATCACGAAGGAGATGCCTGTCCGGATGATACTTCGAAATCCCTCCGCATAGATGGCAAAGAGGAAGATCGGGACATTCAGAAGGACATTGGATACCCAAAGAGGAATCCCTCCGTCTACAATTCCGCTAGTTAGGAACTTGATGACAATAGCGAGACCACTGACACCACCTGTAACCAAGCCTGCAGGATCCAAGACATATTTGACATCAATGGAGATCAGCGTGGTTCCTAGTAGAATAATGAGAAAGTCTCGCATACGGAGTTTCGTAAATTGTCTCCGAATGACATTCATAATAGTACCTTCTTTCTTCTCTATTTCGTTTTAACTCAGTCGGAGTACAAGCTCCGACTGAGTTAAACGCTCCGCGAGGATGCGCACGGATTCGGACAGGAATTTGTCTGCTGAAGCAGACCCGAATCCGGCGCGCAAGACTCGCGAGCGAGTCTTGACTAATGATTCGTATTTGTTATGAGAAATGACCTAAAAAAAGAGCCGGTTATATATCCACCAAAGTTAGATATATAATCGGCTCTCGTTCATTCAACATAGAAATAGGTTGCCTAAAAACCTATGAAAGAATACGAATGCTTCTTCTTACTACAGTTAATATTTTACCTTGAAAGCTAAGAAAAGTAAAGGAAAACAGGAAGGAAAGAAGGTGAAAGAAAAAACGAAACAAGGGAGAAAGTAAAGATACAAAAGATTTCCCTCGTTAACTTGCATGAAAAAGAAAAAGGAAATTCTAGCAAGATTACCAAAATGTAAAAGAAATGGGAAAAGAGGTATTGAAAACGTTTCCAAAAGATGCTAATCTACGGTTGGACTAAAAACTACAACCCTTGTAAAATAAGGGCGGTACCGTTACCGGTAACGTCCCAAAATCGAAAATTATTCGAAAAGCAGAAAGAGAAACACAATGGAGACCTTAACCATCAAGGATATAGCGAAGATCTGTAAAGTAAGTACCAGTACGGTATCTAGAGCCATTAATAATGACGCTGGCATCAATGCCAAGACGAGAGAACGTATCCTTCGTGTGGTAGAGGAATTTCACTTTGTTCCAAATTCATCAGCGAGAAACCTGAAGCTGACAGAGTCCAATACCATTGGACTTCTCATCAAGGGTGTTGGAAACCTGTTTTTCCAGAGTATGTATCCAGTTTTTGAAGAGGAACTTCATAAGCGTGGTTACGAATTCATCATGAATGAATTAAGTGACCGTCAGGATGGTGTGGATGAGGCTATGCAGTTAGCTAAGGAAAAGAGACTGAAGGGCATTATCTTCATGGGAGGTTTCTTAAAGAATCCAGAGATCCGCCTGAGAGATCTGAATATCCCATATGTCTTCTGCACCGTTGCCTTAAATGCTGGTGAGAAAGTAGCCACATGCTCCACAGTAGCCATCGATGATATCAGAGAGAGCTATAAGGCAGTGGATTATCTCTGTAAGAAGGGTCATAAGAGAATCGCTATCATCACAGGACGGCAATCAGACTCTGCAGTTGGTGAATTACGAACCAAGGGGTATATCCGGGCCTTAGAGGATAATGGCATCACAGTGGATCCAGAACTGATTCGCCATATGCCAGATAATATCCCAGACTTCACCATTCGTTCTGGATATGAAGCAACAAAGCAGCTCTTAGCAGATGGCGTAGACTTCACAGCACTCTATGTCATCGCAGATCTGTCTGCATTCGGTGCCTATAAGGCCATCGCAGAGGCTGGTAAGTCCATTCCAGACGACTATTCCGTGATCGGATTCGATGGACTTGAGATGACAGAATTCATGAATCCAGCCCTGACTACAGTACGGCAGCCGAAGGAGAAGCTGGCCAAGTCAGCAATCGATCTTCTCATGAAGCAGATTGATAGTAAGGATGCAGCAACAGAGCAGCTGACCTACGATGCACAGCTTTTAGAACAGGATTCTGTACGAGAAATATAAACCGAATCGAAGCCTGGAAAGAAGAGCGTGGTCTACATTTATCGTAGGAATCAAATCAAAAAGAAACATCTCGGGATGGGGATCTCGGGAGATCGAAGATAAATAGAAACGAAATTAGGAAATGAAAAAGTATCAGCTGTCAATGGCGCGTACAGAGGGCAGCACAAGGAGGAAATTCCATTATGGAAAAGAGAATCAACGAATTCCTTACAAAGCAGTATGGTCATGACTTAGACAATTGTAGTAATGAGGAACTGTTTGACGCACTGATGACAATCACCAAGGAAGAGATGGCGAACAAGCCAGATGTACCTGGGGACAAGAAGCTCTACTACATCTCTGCAGAGTTTCTGATTGGAAAATTACTGTCCAATAACCTGATTAACCTGGGTCTTTATGATGAGATCAATGAGGTCTTAAAGAAGCATGATAAGGAAATTGCTGATGTGGAAGAGATCGAGCCAGAGCCATCCCTTGGTAATGGTGGCTTAGGCCGTTTGGCAGCATGCTTTTTGGACTCTATCGCAAGCCTGAATCTCCCTGGAGATGGTGTGGGCTTAAACTATCACTATGGCCTCTTTAAGCAGAAGTTCAAGGATAATCTGCAGCAGGAAGTGAAGAACCCTTGGATCACCAAGGAGAGCTGGTTGAATAAGCGTGAAGACATCCACTTCCAGGTACCTTTCCGTAGATTCACTGTGACATCTACTCTCTATGATATCGATGTACCAGGCTACGAAACTGGAACCAAGAATCGTCTCCATCTCTTCGATCTAGACTCTGTTGATGATAGCATAGTTGGAGATGACACCATCGACTTCGATAAGACAGACATCGAGAAGAATATGACCCTCTTCCTCTATCCAGATGATAGTGATGACAATGGTCGTCTCCTCCGTATCTACCAGCAGTACTTCATGGTAAGTAATGCAGCACAGCTGATCCTGAAGGAAGCTAAGGACAAAGGTTATGATCTCCATAAGTTAGATCAGCATGTAGCTATCCAGATCAATGATACCCATCCATCCATGGTTATCCCTGAGCTGATCCGCCTCCTGCAGAATGAAGGCTTCACCATGAATGAAGCAATCGATGTAGTGACGAAGACCTGCGCTTACACCAATCATACAATCTTAGCAGAGGCACTTGAGACCTGGCCTATGAACTATATGGAGGCTGTAGTGCCACATCTCCTTCCAATTATCCGTGAGTTGGATAACCGCCTGAGAGAGACTGTGAAGGATGAGTCTACCTATATCATCGATAAGGAAAACCGCGTTCATATGGCACATATGGATATCCACTATGGTCATAGCGTAAATGGTGTAGCAAAGCTTCATACTGATATCCTGAAAGATACAGAGCTTCATAACTTCTATGAGCTCTATCCTGAGAAATTCAATAATAAGACCAATGGTATCACCTTCCGTCGCTGGTTAGTTCATTGTAATCCAGAGCTTACAAAGTTCATCGAGAGCCTGATTGGACCTGGCTTCAAGAAGGATGCCATGGAATTAGAGAAGCTGATGGCCTTCGTAGATGATGAAGCTGTCCTCAACCGCTTAGGTGAGATCAAGGCGGATAATAAGAAGGTATTAGCTGACTACTTTAAGAAGATGCAGGATGTGGACATTGATCCAAACTCCATCTTCGATGTACAGGTGAAGAGACTCCATGAGTATAAGCGTCAGCAGATGAACTGCCTGTATGCAATCCATAAGTACTTAGAGATCAAGTCTGGCAAGAAGCCAGAGACTCCAATCACCATGATTTTCGGAGCCAAGGCAGCACCTGCTTACATCATCGCAAAGGATATTATCCACTTAATCCTCTGCCTGCAGGAACTCACAGCAAATGATCCTGAGGTAGCACCATACTTCAGAGTGGTTATGGCTGAGAACTATAATGTAACCTACGCTGGTAAGATCATCCCAGCAGCAGAGATCTCTGAGCAGATCTCCCTGGCTTCTAAGGAAGCATCCGGCACAAGTAACATGAAATTCATGCTGAATGGTGCAGTTACTCTGGGAACAGAGGATGGTGCCAATGTAGAGATCCATCAGCTGGTTGGTGATGAGAATATCTACATCTTCGGTGAAGACGCAGACACAGTAGTTAAGCTCTATGCAGAAGCAGGCTATCATCCAGCAACCTTCATGGCAGATGAGTCTATCGCTGAACTGGTTAACTTCATTGTTGGTGATGAACTGATGGCGATTGGTAAGAAGGAGAACCTAGAGCGTCTCCATCATGAGCTGATTACTAAGGACTGGTTCATGACCCTTCTGGACATTAAGGACTACATCAAGACCAAGGATCAGGTCTATGTAGACTATGCAGACAGAAAGGCATGGAACCGTAAGGCATTAATCAATATCGCTAAGGCAGGATACTTCTCTTCTGATCGAACCATCGACCAGTACAATAAGGAGATCTGGAAGCTGAAATAATTCCATAAGAATCCAAAAATTATAAGGAATTCGGATGCGTAACAAATCCTCTTCGTAGTACAATAGATGTATTACGGAGAGGATTTTTTTATGAAGAAGGGAATACTTGGAATCCTGGCACATGTAGACGCTGGTAAGACGACATTGTCAGAGGAATTATTATATAAAACTGGTGCGATTCGACAGAAGGGTTCTGTAGACGGGAAGGATACCGTCATGGATTCGGATCCCATGGAAGCCGCCCGTGGCATCACCATCTATTCTGCAGAGGCAGATATCCAGACAGATAGGATGCATCTAACACTGTTAGACACCCCAGGTCACGTGGACTTCTCAGGAGAGACAGAGCGTACCCTTGCGGTACTAGATGCCGCCATCCTGGTGGTCAGCGGTCTAGACGGCATCCAGAGCCACACCCGGACACTATGGGATCTCCTTCGGAAGAATCATGTCCCGACCTTTGTCTTCTTGAATAAGATGGACATCGCAGTTCGCCCATTAGAGGAGCTCCTAGGAGAAATGAAAACCCAGCTGTCAGATGGGGTGATCCCCTTTTACACTGGCGGGGCAGTTGATCTGTCTGTCACAGAGAGTGAAGACAATTCAAGGGAAGGAAGTAGCGGTCCAAGGGTCCACTTGTCAGAGGATGTAGTAGAGGATATCGCATCCCTAGATGAGGATCTGATGGAGACCTATCTAGACACTGGAGAGATCACCAGTAGAGATATCCAGAGACTGATCCAGGAGGAGAAGCTCTTCCCGGTAATTGCTGGCTCTGCAAGACTCGGAGAGGGTACAGAGGAACTCTTATCGATTCTAGAGGACTATCTACCAGAGAAGACCTATCCAGAGGACTTCGGTGCTCTGTGCTATAAGGTGGATCGAGACAATAAGAGGAATCGCCTTACATTTCTAAAGATCACAGGCGGCAGCCTGAAGAATCGTATGGAGATCCAGGTAGAGGAGGAGAAGACCTGTAAGGTCACAGAGATTCGTGTCTACCATGGAGAAAATTATGATGTCCTGCCAGAGGCTGGCCCCGGCTCTCTTGTGGCAGTCACAGGTATCGATGGATCCCTGCCAGGAAGAGGCTATGGAATCCAAGGAGATCTATCCAGTAGAGAATTAGAACCGGTCTTTCGCTATGAAGCCATCCCAGAGGGAGCAGTGAGTAGCCATACCCTCCTAGTGGCCCTGAGAGAATTAGAGGAAGAGGATCCTCTCTTAGATGTGACCTGGGACCAGAAGAAGGACCGAATCCAGGTTCGTCTCATGGGAGAGATCCAGAAGGAAGTCCTGATTCAGACCCTAAAGAGCAGATTCGATGTGCCAGCGAACTTTATAGAAACCAGTGTCACCTACCGAGAGACACTAGAGATGCCAGTGGAGGGCCATGGTCACTTCGAGCCCCTGCGTCACTTCGCAGATGTGTGGATCCGGATAGAGCCACTGCCAGCAGGATCGGGTATCTCTGCAATCAGTGAGTGTCCTACGGATGAGCTGGATGAAAACTACCAGAGACAGATCCTACGAACTCTTATGAATGGCCGTCATACAGGTGTGCTCTTAAATGAGCCTCTGACGGATGTACGCTTCGTTCTGACCCATGGGAAGAGCCATACCAAGCATACCGAGGGTGGAGACTTTAGAAAGGCCACCAATCTGGCAGTTCGGGATGCCCAGCTCCATGGCATGTGCCGTATCCTAGAGCCTTACTATCACATTCGTCTGTCGGTGCCGAATGATAAGATGGGTAGAGCCATGACAGACCTTACCAATATGCATGGAAGCATTGAGCCGCCGATTCAGACAGCAGACGGTGTACTATTAGAGGGACTGGTTCCTGTATCGGAGATTGCGGGCTATCAGGCCAAAGTCACCTCCTATACAGGGGGCCTAGGCCAGCTAAGCTTAGAGCCAGGCGGCTATCATCCTTGTCACAACGAAGATGAGGTTCTAGCCAGAAGCGATTACAACTTCCGTACGGATCCTAAGAATCCATACCAATCCATCTATGTGCACCAGGAGATGGCTCCTCTAGATCCAGACTTAGATGGACGGCATCCTGAGGCTGGTTATGGATATGACCGGTCGGTCTACATTTCTAATGAGATGGGAAATGTAAACCAACCCCAAAGAGATCAGGAGGGACGATTAATCTGCGGCAGCAGTTGGTGGAGCGAAAATGCTGAAAATAAGGGCTCTGATGGAAACTCCTATGACGGATACGGTGGACTGGAATCAGACTTACAGGAGATTTTTGAGAGAACCTATGGTAAAATAGAGAGAAAAGATTTAGGCCAGTCCTATGTGATTGAATCAGAGAAGGAGCCAGAGGAGACTGTAGAAGAGGCGAAGGCCTCCTATCTCGCTGCACATCCTAAGGAGGTGCAGCGTAGAGAAAAGCGGAATCCGGCTCAGGCAAAGAGGAAACGATATGTCCTTGTGGATGGCTATAATGTCATCTATCAGATGCCAGAACTCTATCACCTATCTCAGGCGGCCGGCTTCGATGCGGCGAGGGGTAGGCTCTTAGACCTGCTGGCCAACTACCAGGGATACCTAGACTGCGAATGTATCGTGGTCTTTGATGCATATAAAGTGAAGGGGAATCCGGGCTCCACTATGAAGTGGGGCGAGGTCTATGTGGTCTATACCAGGGAAGCACAGACGGCGGATGCCTATATCGAACGGGCAACCCACGTGATTGCACACCGGGAGACAGCGGATATCGCTGTGGTTACATCGGACGGGGCAGAGCAGATGATTGTTGCGGGCGAGGGTGCGAGACGAATCTCCTCAAGGGAATTTGAGGCAGAGCTTCAACGTGTAAACGGGGAAGGAATGGATGCCTTCCATCGCATGAAGCAGTAAGGGGTTACTGCAGGCGGGGAAGAGACAGCCAGGAAAGAAAAAGAGGTTTTACTTGAAGATTATCCATGTTGCAGATTTACATCTGGACTCAAAGATGGAAAGTAACCTGCCAATTGAAAAGGCTAGGGAGCGAAGAGAAGAACTATTAGAGACCTACGAGCGTATGGTGGAGTATGCGGATGCTAATCGTGTCCGTGTCATCCTGATCGCTGGAGATTTCTTCGATAAAAAGCATAATCGTAAGTCCGTCCGGAAGCGCGTCCTAGAACAGGTCCGTCGTCATCCGGGCATTGACTTCTTATACCTAAGAGGCAATCATGACGATTCTGACTTCCTAATCGATGAGAAGCCAAGCAATATCCCAAGCAATCTGAAGAGCTTTCGAGAGGACGAGTGGGTCTCTTATGACTATGGAGATGTGGTAATCACAGGACGTGAGATCAGCTGTGATAATGCAAGACTCTTAGCCAATAATCTGGTGCTGGATCAGGCCAGATGTAATATCGTCACCCTTCACGGCCAGGAGATGGAAAGTGATGGACCCGATCGTGCCGAGATTATCAATCGAAGCGAATTCCGTGGTAAGAATATCGACTATCTGGCACTGGGCCATGTGCATTCCTATAAGGAAGGTCGCTTAGATGACCGGGGAGTCTGGGCCTATAGTGGCTGCTTAGAGGGCCGTGGTTTCGATGAATGTGGTAAGAAGGGCTTCGTGCTTTTAGGTGTGACAGATGGACAGATCACTTCGGAATTCATCCCATTTGCAAGGAGAACTCTCCATGAGGTTAATGTAGAATTGAATGAAGAGATGTCTATGCCTGATGTCATTGAAGCTGTAAATGAAAATCTACGCTCAATCCCAAGTGATGACCTGGTGAAAATCGTCCTGAATGGTAAAATCCATATGGATCTCGATTTGGATCTGGGACGTATCCGTAGAACCTTCCTGGACCGCTTCTACTATGTGAAGGTGAAGGATAAAACCTCTGTTAAAATTGATTATGAGAGTTACAGAGAGGACCGCTCTCTGAAGGGGGAGTTTGTCCGTCTCCTGGAGGGAGAGAATCTCCCAGAGGAGGAGAGAGCTCTGATTATTGAAACGGGCATGCGTGCCATCATGGGGGAGGACATCGAAGAATGATTATCAATGCATGCTATATCACAGGCTTCGGTGGACTAAAGGATGTGGACTTTACCTTCGAAGATGGACTGAATCAGATTCTAGAAGAGAATGGCTGGGGGAAAACCAGCTTTGCAGTATTCCTTAAGGCTATGTTTTATGGCATGGA